>Ga0137416_10000956_pt1 | contig 14253 bp, 10 predicted proteins | sample CZODoug3_1_1_16f_FD_108282 | JGI IMG/M metagenome (GOLD analysis project Ga0137416, IMG submission 108282) | Vadose zone soil fungal communities from Angelo Coast Range Reserve, California, USA - CZODoug3_1_1_16fungal (Illumina Assembly) | ecosystem: Environmental > Terrestrial > Soil > Vadose...
AGCCCCCTCTCCGCGGTGAGCATGGCGTTGGGAGTGGTCGACAAGAGCCCGGCGCAGTCGGGCGAGGCGTTGCAGCGGGCCCAATCCAGCCTTTCCCGCGTGCGGCGCATCGTCGACGGGCTGCTCGAGTTCGCGCGCGCCGGCGCCCGTCCGGAGGTCGGTGCGCGCGCCGACGTCCGGGTCGTCGCCGCCGGGCTCCTGGACGAGCTCGGCCCGTTCGCCGCCCAGCGCCACGCGGCGTTGCGCTTCGACGACATGCCCGACTGCGCCGTCGCCTGCAGCCCCGGCGTCCTTCTCAGCCTGCTGGGCAACCTCCTGCGAAACGGCCTCAAGTACCTGGGGAACACCGAAGTGCGCGAGGTCTCGCTCCGCGTGCGGCCGCGGCGCGGACGCGTGCTCTTCGAAGTGGAGGACACCGGCCCCGGGATTCCCCCCGCGCTCGGCCAGCGCATCTTCGAGCCGTATTTCCGCGGCCCGAACACGGGTGCCCCCGGGATCGGGCTCGGACTTGCGACCGTGAAGCGGCTCGTCGAGTCGCACGGCGGGACCCTCGGGGTTCGCGCGGGCGCGAACGGGGGCGCGCTGTTCTGGTTCGAGCTCGACGAGGCGTTGCCCGCGGAACCGCGGCAGCAGCAAGGGCAGCCCTCCGCCCTGCGCAGCGCCTGAGGTCGAGCGCCTCGCGGCTGCCGTTCGTCAGTCCGCCTCTACAGATGCGGGGTGTTTCCCTTGACCGGCAGGGCTTCAGCTTGTACGTTCCCGCGCCCTCCGGACAATTCCGTCCGGAATGAAGCGCCTGCTCGCCTTCCCGCCCCGGCCGGCGGAAGGTGGGGGGAAACCGAGGGAAGCGAAAAGATGTCGCTAGGCCCGTTGCATTACGAAAGTCGCAAACCATCCGTAGTGGAGAAGTTCCGCACGCACGAGCGCGACACCGGCTCGCCGGAGGTGCAGGTCGCGCTGCTCACCGAGCGCATCCATTATCTGACCGAGCACTTCAAGACGCACAAGAAGGACCACCACTCGCGGCGCGGACTGCTCAAGCTCGTTGGCCAGCGCCGGCGGCTGCTCGACTACCTCAAATCGAAGGACACGACCCGGTACCGCAAGCTGATCGACGGTCTGGGGATTCGGAAGTAGGCATGATTTTCGCGAGGGGCATCGAAAGGTGCCCCTCGGGTGTTTTGCAAAGCGGGTTGAACCCGGGAGCCCCCGGACCCTCATCGGAGCAGCGAAAGCGATTTCGCTCCTGCGATCAGGATCCAACGGTCCCCGGATCCAACCCTGACAGACGACGAGAACGCGGCGCGGGCAACGGGTCCGCGCGAAAGGACGTTGCACATGGCAGAAGCGATTTCGGTCTCCGCGAAAGTCGGAAACCAGAGCATTTCGCTCGAAGCGGGCAAACTGGCCAAGCAGGCCGACGGCTCGGTGGTGGTGCGCAGCGGAGACAGCATGGTGCTGGTCACTGCCGTGTCCGCCAAGGAGCCGAAGCTGGGCCTCGATTTCTTTCCGCTCACGGTCGATTACCAGGAGCGCCTCTCCGCCGCCGGCCGCATCCCCGGCAGCTTCTTCCGGCGCGAGGGCCGTCTCACCGAGCGGGAGACGCTGATCTCTCGGCTCATCGACCGCTCGCTGCGCCCGCTGTTCCCGGAGGGCTACCAGAACGAGACGCAGGTGATCGCGACGGTGTTCTCCGCCGACCCCGCTTGCGACACCGACGTGCTGGCGTTGACCGGGGCCTCTTTCTCGATGGCGGTGAGCGACGTGCCGTTTCCCTTCCAGTTCGCCGGCGTCCGCGTCGGCCGGGTGAACGGCCAGTTCGTCGCCAACCCGAGCGAGACGGAGCGCGACCAGAGCGACATCGACGTGATCATGGCGGCGAACCGCGACTCGATCTTCATGGTCGAGGGCGGCGGCAAGGAAGTGAGCGAGAACGACATGATCGAGGCGCTGCTCTTCGGGCAGCGCGCCATCGCCCCGCTGCTGGAGGCGCAGGAGCAACTGGCGAAGTCGGTGAAGCGCGAGAAGCGCGGGTTCGAGAAGGTGCCACTGGCCGAGGGCGTCGCGGACCGCGTCCGGGAGACGGCGCTGGAGAAGGTGCGCGCGGCGTACACCCAGCACGAGAAGCACGAGCGCTACGGCCAGCTCTCGCAGATCAAGAAGGACGTGGTGGCGGAGCTGACCGCCCCGGGCGCGCCGTTCGAGGGCAAGGACAAGGACGTCAAGACCGCGCTCGAGGACCTCAAGTACGAGCACATGCGCCGGATGATCACGCACGAGGGCCAGCGCATCGGCGGCCGCGACACGAAGACCGTCCGCACGATCTCCTGCGAGGTGGGGATCCTCCCCCGCGCGCACGGGTCCGCGCTCTTCACCCGCGGCGAGACGCAGAGCCTCGTCACCACCACCCTGGGCACCTCCGAGGACGAGCAGCGGATGGAGAGCCTCAAGGGGCAGTCGTTCCGCAAGTTCATGCTGCACTACAACTTCCCTCCCTACTCGGTCGGCGAAGTGAAGCCGCTGCGCGGCGCGGGGCGGCGCGAGATCGGGCACGGCGTGCTGGCGGAGCGCGCGCTGCGCGCGGTGCTGCCGCCCGACGACAAGTTCCCCTACACCATCCGGGTGGTCAGCGACATCCTCGAGTCGAACGGCTCGTCGTCGATGGCCACCGTCTGCGGCGGCGCGCTGGCGCTGATGGATGCGGGGGTGCCGATCAGCGCGCCGGTGGCGGGCATCGCCATGGGCCTGATCAAGGAGCAGGACCGGATCGCCATCCTCTCCGACATCCTCGGTGACGAAGACCACCTGGGGGACATGGACTTCAAGGTGTGCGGCACGGCGAAGGGCATCACCTCGATCCAGATGGACATCAAGATCACCGGGGTGGACAGGCAGATCCTCACCAGCGCGCTGGACCAGGCGCGCGAGGGCCGCCTGCACATCCTCGGCGAGATGGCCAAGGCGATCGAGAAGCCGCGCGCGGACATCTCCAAGTACGCGCCGAAGATCACCACCATCCGGATCCCGGTCAGCCGCATCAAGGACGTGATCGGGCCGGGAGGCAAGGTGATCAAGGACATCATCGCCCGCACGGGAGCGACGATCGACATCGAGGACGACGGGTCGGTCGCCATCGCCTCGCCGAACAGCGAGGGTGTCGAGCAGGCGATCAAGATGATCCGCGCGCTGACGCAGGAGGCGGAGGTGGGCAAGACCTATCTCGGCACCGTGCGGCGGATCATGGAGTTCGGCGCGTTCGTGGAGATCTTCCCGGGAACCGACGGCCTCGTGCACATCTCCGACCTCGCCAACACGCGGGTGAAGAAAGTGGAGGACGTGCTCAAGGAAGGCGACGAGGTGCTGGTGAAGGTCGTCTCGGTGGATCGCTCCGGGAAGATCCGGCTCTCGCGGAAGGAAGCGCTCGCGGAGCAGGGCAGCGGCGACGGCAAGCAACAGCCCGCGTCCCCGGCGGTGCCGAAGGCGTAGGGAGGTCATCCCATGCGCAGCCAAATCATCGGAAGCGGCTTCGTCACTGGCGAGAACCTGGTGACCAACGATCAGCTCGCTCAGATCATGGACACGTCCGATGCCTGGATCCGCGAGCGCAGTGGGGTCGAGACGCGCTACTACGTCGAGCAGGGGACGTCGACGAGCGATCTGGGCCTCGGCGCGGCGAAGAAAGCGCTCGCGGACGCCGGCGTCGCGAAGGAAGAGGTGGACTACATCGTCTTCGCCACCATGACGCCGGACCATTACTTCCCCGGCTGCGGTGGAATCCTCCAGGACAAGCTGGGCATCGGGCACGTCCCCGCGCTCGACATCCGCCAGCAATGCACCGGCTTCATCTACGGGCTGCAAGTCTCGGATGCATTGCTCAAGTCCGGCGAGGCGCGCACGCTGCTGCTGGTCGGGGCCGAGGTACATTCGGGGTTCATGCCGTGGACGGCGTGGGACTTCCTCTTCGGCCGTGGCGGCGAGCCGCCCACCGAGGAGGAGAAGGCGGTGGTGACGGGCTTCCGGGACCGCACCGTGCTGTTCGGCGATGCGGCCGGCGCCGTCGTCCTGCGGGCTTCGGAGAGCGAGCGCGGGCTCCTCGGGTTCCAGCTCCACTCCGACGGCGCAAATTTCGCGGACCTCTACGTGCCCGGGATCGGATTCGCGCACCGGCCGTTCGTCGACGAGAAGCAAGTGCGCGAGTGGCGACACGTCCCGGAGATGAACGGCCGCGCCGTATTCAAGCTGGCGGTCTCGCGCATGCCGCAAGCGGTCCGCGAGCTGTGCGCGAAGCAGCACATGACGGTGGGCGATATCGATCTGCTCATCGCGCACCAGGCGAACCTGCGCATCAACGAGGCGGTGCAGAAGGCGCTCGGGCTGCCGGACAACCGCGTGTACAACAACATCCAGAAGTACGGGAACACGACGGCTGCGACGATCCCCATCGCCTTCGACGAATGCCGCAAGAGCGGCCGCATCCGGCCCGGGCAGCTGGTCTGCTTCGTCGGGCTCGGAGCGGGGTTCCACTGGGGCGCCGCACTGATGCGGGCGTAGAGCGCATCTCATGACCTCTCCGCGTCGCCACGGACGGCGGATCCGCGGCGCCGGGCAGCGAACCCTCAGTGGGGCATGGAGAAGCCGCGCGCGTTGCGAGCGACGGCCGGCGCGCGTAGCCTCCCTGCGTGCCCGCCGAGACCCTTCGCCCGCGCCCCGGGCTCCTCGCGCGGCTCGGGCTCGGCACGCCCGCGCTGCGCGCCTGGGCGCTCTACGACTGCGCCAACTCGGCGGCGGTCACCTCCATCCTGACCGCCATCTTTCCCATCTACTTCGTCAGCGTCGTCGCCGCCGATCTCCCTCCGGCGCTGGCAACGCAGCGATACGCCGTCGCAACCACCGCCAGCCTCGTGCTCGTGGCGGTGCTTTCCCCCTTCGTGGGCGCCATCGCCGACGTGCGGCCGGTGAAGAAGAGGATGCTGGCCGCGTTCATGGCGCTGGGAGTCTTCGCCTCCGCGTCGCTCTTCTTCGTCAGCCGCGGCGACTCGCTGCTCGGGACCGCGCTGCTCGTGCTGGTCAACGTCGGCCTGAATGGAAGCTTCGTCTTCTACGACGCGCTCCTGCCCCACGTCGCCCGCGAGGACGAGCTCGACCGCGTCTCGGCCGCCGGATACGCGATCGGATATCTGGGGGGCGGGCTTCTCCTGGCGGTCCAACTCGTCCTCATCCTGTACCCCGGACTGCTCGGTCTCCCTGCGGGCGCGGCGGCAACGCCGGCGCAGGCGACATTCCCCGCCCGGCTCGCTTTTCTCACCACCGCGATCTGGTGGGCGGCATTCACCATTCCTCTCCTCCGCCGCGTGCCCGAGCCCCCGATCGCCGCGGAGGCGCACGGTGGGGCGCCCCTCACCTTCCGCGGGGCGCTGACCCGGCTGGGCAGCACTTTCCGCACGCTGTCGCGCCACCGCCAGGCGACGCGGATGCTCATCGCCTTTCTCCTCTACAACGACGGCATCGGGACGATCATCCGGATGGCCACTGCGTTCGGGACCGAGATCGGGCTCGGCAGCGGCGCGCTGATCGCAGCGATCCTGCTCGTGCAGTTCGTGGGGATCCCTTTCTCGTTCCTGTTCGGCTCGATCGCGGAGAAGATCGGCGCGAAGCGAGCGGTGCTCGGCGGACTGGCGGTGTACACGGGCATTGCCGTCCTCGCCTACTTCACGCGCACCGAGGCCCACTTCTTCGCCCTCGCTTTTCTCGTCGCCACGGTGCAGGGAGGAACGCAGGCGCTTTCGCGCTCGCTGTTCGCGGCGCTCGTGCCGCGCCACCTCTCCGGCGAGTTCTTCGCCTTCTTCGGAGTGGCGGAGAAGTTCGCCGGCATCTTCGGGCCGGCGGTGTTCGCAACCACCATCGCCGTCACCGGCTCCTCCCGCACGGCGGTGCTGTCGGTCATCGCCTTCTTCGCCGTGGGCGCGCTCATCCTGCTCGGGGTCGACGTCGAAGCCGGCCAGCGCGAAGCCCGCGCCGCTGACGCCGTTGCTGGCGCGCCCGCCCGAGCGACGACACCGTAGAAAACCGCGGCCGCCGCAATCCGGTCGCGAGCGTCCGCGCATGGGTTCGAGCGGCGCTCTGCACGGGCATGCCGGCGATCAGCTGCTCAGCGGCCTCAGGACACTCGACATCTTGCGTCTTGATCGCGCGAACGCCGTGCGCTTAGGGGTGGGCGGCCGTGCCGATCGAGTGAACGGCCGAGGCCACTTCGAAAGGGAACTGCAATGAACATCTCGCGCAGCCGCCGGTATGCCGCTCCGCTCGTGATTCTCGGCATCGCCCTCGTGGTCGGGGGAACCCGCACCGCCCCCGGATGGGCGACCTCGCCTCGCGAGATCAAGGTCAACCGGGGCACGAACATCGCCGCGACCGTCTCGCCCGATCAATCTTCGATCGTCTTCGACCTGCAGGGCGTTCTCTGGTCGTTGCCGATCGCCGGTGGCACGGCCACGCCCCTCACCCAGCCTCTGCTCGAACCGGCCCGGCCGGACCATGCGCCCCGCGGCGGTTTCGTCGCTTTCGAGGCATACGCCGGCGGCACGTTCCACATCTGGGCGATGGATCCCGACGGCCGCAACCCGCGGCAGCTCACGTCCGGCCACCAGGACGATCGCGAGCCGCGCGTTTCGCCCGACGGGTCGAAGATCGCCTACTCGTCGGACAACGCGGTCTTCGGCAGCAATTACACGGTCCGGGTGCTCGATCTCGCGACCCGCACCTCGACCACTGTCGCTTCCGATGCAACCCTCGACGACTTCGAGCCGACCTGGTCGCCCGACGGAAAGACGATCGCCTTCGTGAACGGGACCGGCGCCAACGGCACCTCGATCCAGGCGGTGCCCGCGGCGGGCGGCGCACGCACGGCGCTGGTCACTGTGCAGTCCCCCCAGCGCCTCAACTCGCCCGCCTACTCTACCGGAGGCGGCAAGATCGCTTACCTGCTGTTCGCCATCAACGGCAACGTCAACCAAAGCCAGCTCTGGGTGAAAGATGTCGCGCCCGACAGCGGGCCGGCCACGCGGGTCGGAACCAGCAACGACGTGTTCCCGTTCTATCCGGTCTGGCTCTCGGAGACCGAGCTGCTCTACACGGCGGACGGGAAGATCCAGATCGGCACCGTCGGCGGCGGCACCACGGACGTGCCGTTCGAGGCGACGTTCCCGATCGCGCGCGACTCGTACTCGCGCAAGAGGTTCGACTTCGACTCCAGCGACAAGCGTCAAGTCGTCGGAATCGTAGGGCCCGCGCTGTCTCCTGACGCGAAGCGGGTCGCCTTCGAAGCGCTCAACCAGATCTGGCTGATGGAGATCGGCAAGAAGCCGCACCCGATCACCGCCGACACTTATTACAAGTGCGATCCCGCCTGGTCTCCCGACGGCAGCAAGATCGCGTACTCGACCGACAAGAGCGGCATCATGAAGGTGTACGTGTACGACGTCCGGACCGGAGACGACGCGCCCGTCACTGATTCCGGCGGCGCCCAGGTGTCCCCGGCCTGGTCGAGGGACGGATCGAAGCTCGCCTTCCAGGATCAGAACGGCGCGACCTTCTATTACGATTTCAATACCCGCGCCGTGCACGCCGTCGGCGCGCCTCCGGCCGGCTCGACCACGCTGAACCTGTTTGCGCCGAGCAAGCCGAGCTGGTCGTACGCGGGCAACACCATCGCCATCGGCGCGCTCAAGCCGTACACGCGCAGGTTCCGCGAAGGCACCAGCCAGATCCTCACCGTCGACGTCAAAACTGGCGCTCTCGCCTACAACCCCACGGGCAACAACAGCGGCGAAGGACAGTACATGTCGTTGAGCACGCGCGGCGAGGACGGGCCGGTGTATTCGCCCGACGGAACGGCGATGGCGCTGGTGATGGAGAGCAACCTGTGGATCCGGCCCGTCGACCGGGCCAGCGGCCTGCCAACCGGGGCCGCCGTGCGCATCAACACCGAAGTGACGGACGCGCCGACCTGGAGTGGAGATTCGCAGCAGCTTCTCTACCTGTCGAACGGCAAGCTTCGCCTCATCCCGCGGAGCGGCGGGACGGCACGCGACGTGCCGGTCGACCTCACCTGGCGGCCGGACCAGCCTTCCGGCCGGACCGTAGTCCACGCAGGGCGCCTCTGGGACGGGCGCGGGCCCGACGAGCTGACGAATGTGGACATCATCATCCGGGACAACCGCATCGAGAGCATCCAGCCGCACCGACAGGCCTTGCACAAGAGCGCCGACGACGGCCGGGTCATCGACGCCTCGAGCCAGACGGTCATTCCCGGCCTCTGGGAGTCGCACACGCACGAGTACATCGAGGGGAAGTTCTATGGCGACCGCCTCGGCCGCCTGTGGATGACCTTTGGCGTAACGACCCTGAACTCGGTCGGAGATCCGGCATACCGCGCGGTGGAGACGCGGGAGTCCTTCGCCTCCGGCGACCGCGTCGGCCCGCGGTACTTCGCCACCGGCGAGGCGATCGACGGCGAGCGCGTCTTCTACAACTTCATGCGCCCGACCACGAGCGCCGCGCAGCTGGAACGGGAGCTGTCGCGCGGCAAGGCGCTGGGCTACGACATGGTGAAGACGTACGTGCGCCTGCAGCATGACTGGCAGCTGCGCGCGATGCAGGTCGCGCACCAGGAGATGGGCGTCTGGGTCGCGTCCCACTACATGCTGCCCGGCCTGGCCTTCGGCATGGACGGACAGACGCACGTCTCCGCCACCACCCGGCTCGGCTTCGCGTACACACGGTCGTCCGGCGGCGTCAGCTACTCCGACATGCGCGACCTGTTCTCGCTCTCGGGCATGTTCGACATCTCGACCACCTTCAGCCCGGTGCTCTATTCGCAGCCCGAGTCGCCAGATGCCACGCCGCCGACCTACATCGTCGACGACGAGCGGCTGAAAGTGCTGAACGTGCCCTGGGACCAGGCCAGCTTGATCACCAAGCGCAACAACGCGGTTGCAAATCCGCAGGCCGGCCGCGACGCCCTGCAGAAGGAAGAGGACACGTTCGCGTACATCCAGCACAACAGCGGCACGATGCTCGCGGGCACTGACTCGCCGCTCGACAACGTGGCGACCGCGCTGCACCTGAACCTGCGTGGACAAGTGCTCTTGGGTCACTTACCGCCTTGGCGGGCGCTCCAGTCTGCCACCAAGCTGCCTGCGGAGCAGTTCAGCGTCGCGAAGGACCTCGGGACGATCGAGCCGGGCAAGCTCGCGGACCTTGCGTTCCTGACCGACGATCCGCTGGAAGACATCCGGAACGCGACCCACGTGGCGAGCGTGATGAAGAACGGCCGCCTGTACACGGTCAAGGACTTGATGGCCCCCTTCGTTACGCCCGCCGAGACGCGGTCGCCTGCCAGCCGCGCGATTCCGGCGCCGAGGCACCCCTCGGCCGAGAAATGGTGGCACGACCCGGAGCAGATGATCGAGGACGACCACAAGTAACGGGGATTCCCGGGCGCTCCCCGCTACACGGCGGCGAAGATCGCCGACTGCGCATATCCGGCGTCGATCATCTTGCGCAGGTTGCCCGGGTCGAAGTCCAGCGGATCGAACGGCAGCGGTGCGCTGGGATGGAAGAGGCGGATCTTCACCTTCCGGTACTCGGGACGGAGCTGGGAGAGATCGTTCTTCAGCCCCGCGATGCGCAGATCCGCGCGGCTCACCTCGCCGTTCATGATGTCGATCGAGCGCAGCAGGAGCTGGGGGATCGCGTGGGCATCCTTCACCTCGAAAGGGGACTTGGCGAAAGGATCCGAGCAGAGGACCACGTCGATGTCGTCCGCGCCGGCCCGGATGGCCTCGCCTAAGGGCGTCACGGTGCGGAGCCCACCGTCCGTCCACAGGTCGCTGCCGATCGAAGCGGGCGTCAGCATGACCGGGAAAGCCGACGAAGCGATCACCCATTCGGCGAGGCCGGGCGTCTGCTCGTTCGCAACGAAGGTCTCGCCCGTACCAAGCGAGACCGAGACGATGCGGAGCTGGCGCCCGGATGCCCGCACCGCGGCGGCGTCCAGGTCCGATCGGATCGCCCTTGCTGCCTCCGCCGGAGAGGACCAGCGCCCGCCGCGGCTTGTCGTCAGACACCTGCTCAATCTGGTCCCGGCTCATCATTCGCCGCAACTTGATTCGGCACTGATCGCGCCCGGGCACCGCGTGCGCAAATCTCGTCCTGCGCGGAAGTCACCGCTCAGGCTGTCCTTCCACTTTCTTGCCGCCTTGCCGCCACGGTGCGACCCTGTGGAAATGAGCCTCGGGAAAATCCTCGTCCTGTTGCTGGGCCTGGCCGCGGTCGCATTTGCCGTCCGGACGGCCCTGACGGGCACCGTGGGTCGCGATACCGAAGCTCACAGCGCCCCGCGCCGCCAGCTCGACAACGTCCGCGAGAAGGCGAAGCAGCTCGAACGCGACCAGCAGAAAGCGGTGGACGACCTCGCCCGCCGCCTCAATGAACAGTAGCGCCCGTAGAGGAGCCTACTTCCGGTCGCGGGCTTTCTTTTCCTTGACCAGGTTGTCCACCACCGACGGATCCGCCAGCGTCGAAATGTCGCCCAGGGTGTCGAATTCGTCGGCCGCGATCTTGCGCAGGATCCGCCGCATGATCTTGCCGGAGCGGGTCTTCGGCAGGCCGGGTGCCCAGTGGATCACGTCCGGGCAGGCCAGCGGTCCGATGACCTTGCGGACGTGCTGGACCAGGTCGGTGCGCAGCTTCTCGCTGGCGTCTACACCCTGCTTGAGGGTCACGTACGCGTAGATGCCCTGGCCCTTGATCTCGTGCGGGAAGCCCACCACCGCCGCTTCCGCCACGTCGTGGTGCGAGACCAGCGCGCTCTCGATCTCCGCCGTGCCGAGACGGTGGCCGCTGACGTTGATCACGTCGTCGACGCGGCCGGTGATCCAGTAGTAGCCGTCCTCGTCGCGACGGCAGCCGTCGCCGGTGAAGTAGAGGCCCGGGAAGGTGGTGAAGTACGTCTTGCGGAAGCGATCGGGATCGCCGAACACCCCGCGCATGATCCCAGGCCACGGGCGCGAGATGCAGAGGTTGCCGGTGGCGGGCCCTTCCAGCACCTTGCCCTGGTCGTCCACGATGGCGGGCAGGACGCCGAAGAACGGGAGCGTCGCCGACCCGGGCTTCTGCGCGATGGCGCCCGGAAGCGGCGTGATCAGGATGCCTCCGGTTTCCGTCTGCCACCAGGTATCGACGACCGGGCACCTGCCGTCGCCGACGACGTTGTAGTACCAGAGCCAGACTTCCGGATTGATGGGCTCGCCTACCGTTCCAAGCAGGCGCAGGCTCTTGCGGCTTCGCGACTTCACCGGCCCTTCTCCCTCGCGCGCGATGGCCCGGATGGCGGTGGGAGCGGTGTAGAGGATCGTCACCTTGTACTTGTCGACGACGTCCCAGAAGCGCCCCCAGTCGGGGTATTGCGGAACCCCCTCGAACATCAGGCTGGTCGCTCCGTTCGCCAACGGGCCATAGACGATGTAGCTGTGCCCGGTCACCCACCCGACGTCCGCCGTGCACCAGTACTTGTCGTCTTCGCGGAGATCAAAGATCAGCTCGTGCGTGAGCGCGACGTAGACCATGTATCCGCCGGTCGTGTGCAGCACGCCCTTGGGTTTCCCGGTCGAGCCGCTGGTGTAGAGGATGAAGAGCGGGTCCTCCGCGTCCATCTGCTCGGGCTCGCACTCCGCGGGAACGTCGCGCACGAGGTCGTGCCACCAGTGGTCGCGTCCCTTGGTGAACGGCACTTCCTTGCCGGTGCGCTTGAGCATCACCACCGTCTTCACGCCCGGGCATTCCTTGAGCGCTTCGTCGGTGGTCTGCTTCAGCGGGACGATGCGGCCGCCGCGATAGCCGCCGTCGGCGGTGATCACCACCTCGCTGCCGCAGTCCTGGATCCTGTTCTTGAGCGACTCGGCGGAGAACCCGCCGAACACCACGCTGTGGATCGCGCCGATGCGCGCGCAAGCGAGCATCGCGATGGGGAGCTCGGGCACCATCGGCAGGTAGATGGTGACGCGATCGCCCTTCTTGACCCCCAGCTTCTTCAGCGCGTGGGCGAACTTGCAGGTCTCCTTGTAGACCTCTAGATAGCTGAGCGTGCGCGACTCGTTCGGCGAGTCGCCTTCCCAGACGAGGGCCGGCTTGTCCCGGCGCGCCGTCTTCAAGTGGCGGTCCAGGCAGTTCGCGGACGCGTTGAGCTTGCCGCCGATGAACCACTCGATCTTCGCCGTGTGGAAGTCGTACTTCGAGACCGTCTTCCACTTCTTGAACCAGGTGATCCGCTCGGCCTGCTCGCTCCAGAACGCGTCCGGGTCCGACACCGAGCGGTCGTAGAGCGCGCGGTACTTCTCCATGCTGTCGATGTGGGCCTTCTTCGCGAACTGGTCCGGGACGCTGATGATGCGCTCGCCCTTTTCAGCCATGCCGGGGCCTCCTGCTCCCAAGGGGAGCGATAGTGTAGCGATCTGCGCGGAAAGGGACCAGATGGGCGGCGGACTCGCGTGCTAAATGAACAAAGCATGAGCTTGCGAATCGACGTCATGCGCGTCTTGCCCGCGCGCGGCGAGCCGCTGCCGCTGCCCTCGCACGCGACGGAGGGAGCGGCTGGCCTGGACCTGCGCGCCGACGCCGCCGTTTCTCTCGCGCCGGGCGAACGCGCGCTGGTGCCGACCGGCCTGGTCGTCGCCATCCCGCCTGGGTTCGAAGGACAGGTGCGGCCGCGCTCCGGCCTCGCGCTACGGGAAGGGGTCACCTGCCTGAACAGCCCCGGCACCATCGACAGCGATTACCGCGGCGAGCTGGCCGTGATCCTCGCCAACCTCGGTCAGCGCACGGTGGCGATCCAGCGCGGCGACCGGATCGCGCAGCTCGTGATCGCGCGCGTCGAGCGCGCCGAGATGCTCGAGGGGGCGTCGCTGCCGCCCACCGGCCGGGGCGGAGGCGGTTTCGGCCACACCGGCCGGGAATGAGCGCATGCTGACGCTGGCGGACATCCTCGATCGCAACGCCCGCAGCCCCGCGCCGGGGCCGCGCGGCCATCCGTTCCTGGGGAGCCTGCCGCGGGCGCGCCGCGATCCGATCGCGCTGTTCATGGACTCGTTCCGCGACTACGGCGAGGTGGTCAGGTTCCGCTTCGGCTCGATGGTCGGGCACCTCGTCAGCTCTCCCGCCGGCGTGAACCACGTGCTCGCGGAGAACAACAAGAACTACGGCAAGCAGACGCGCGGCTACCGCAATCTCCGCCACGTCCTCGGCAACGGGCTGCTCACCAGCGAGGGCGAGACCTGGAAGAGGCAGCGCCGCATCGCCCAGCCGGCCTTCCATCGGCAGCGCGACGAGGCGATGACGATCCTCCTCGCCGGCCACGAGACCACCGCCAATGCGCTGACGTTCACCTGGCTGCTGCTCTCGCGGTACCCCGCGGCTTTTCGCGAGCTGCGCTCGGAGCTGCAGCGCGTGCTGGGCGGCCGCAGTCCGCAGGTCGACGATCTACCGAGGCTGACGCTGACGCGGAGGATCCTGCAGGAGTCCATGCGGCTGTACCCGCCGGCGTGGATCATCACTCGGTCCGTGATCGGGCCCGACGAGATCGCCGGCTACCAGATCCCCGCGCGATCGGTCCTCTTCATCAGCCCGTACGTCGTACACCGCCATCCCGGGCTGTGGGAGGATCGGGAAGGATTCGACCCCGAGCGCTTTGCCGACGAGCCGCCGCGGGGCGCGTATCTTCCCTTCGGCGGCGGCCCGCGCATGTGCATCGGTAATGCGTTCGCGACCCTGGAGGCGGAGCTGGTGCTGGCGACGCTCGCTCAGCGGCTGCGGTTCGATCTGGTGCCCGGGGCCGGCGTGGAGCTGGAGCCCAGCATCACGCTGCGCCCCCGGAACGGAGTGAAGATGAGGGTCCACTGACGCGACGGGGACACCATGAAATGGTGTCTCCCTGTCCTACCGAGCCTGTACCCGGTTACCGCGCCCGCATCCCGCGCCGCAGCCCCTTCTTGCGCCGCGCGCGCTTGCGCTTCAGCGCTTGCCTCTTCACCTTGCTGCGGTTCTTGATGGATTTTTTCGTCCGGGGCATGGCGGGTTCTGTAGCACAACGCGGCGCGCGAAAGCAGCAGGAGCGCCTCCGCTGCCCTTGCAAGCAGGCGATCGCTGCTGGTACATGCGTTCAGTGCGCCTTTGCGTCCTCGCCAGCGGCAGCGGAGGCAA
>Ga0137416_10000963_pt1 | contig 14210 bp, 10 predicted proteins | sample CZODoug3_1_1_16f_FD_108282 | JGI IMG/M metagenome (GOLD analysis project Ga0137416, IMG submission 108282) | Vadose zone soil fungal communities from Angelo Coast Range Reserve, California, USA - CZODoug3_1_1_16fungal (Illumina Assembly) | ecosystem: Environmental > Terrestrial > Soil > Vadose...
CTCGAGCTGCTCAACCGCAAGCGCGAGATCCTCAAGCTGAGCTCGAAGATCGACTCGCAGGTCAAGGGCGAGATGTCCAAGACGCAGCGCGAGTACTACCTGCGCCAGCAGCTCAAGGCGATCAAGGAGGAGCTGGGCGAGCTGGGCGAGGAGGAGGAGGAGCTCGACGAGCTCGGAGAGCGACTGAAGAAGATCGGCCTGCCGCCCGAGGTGGAGAAGGTCGCCAACAAGGAGCTGAACCGGCTCAAGAGCATCCCCACCGCCAGCTCCGAGTACACCGTCGCGCGCACCTATCTGGAATGGATCGCCGATCTGCCCTGGTCCAAGAAGACGGAGGACAACCTCGACGTCGAGAACGCGCGCGGTGTGCTGCAGAAGGACCACTACAGCCTGGAGAAGGTGAAGAAGCGCATCCTCGAGTACCTGGCGGTCCGCAAGCTGAAGAACGACATGAAGGGCCCCATCCTCTGCCTGGTCGGGCCCCCGGGCGTGGGCAAGACCTCGCTCGGCCAGTCCATCGCGCGGGCGACGAACCGCAAGTTCGTGCGCCTCTCGCTCGGCGGTGTGCGCGACGAGGCGGAGATCCGCGGTCACCGCCGCACGTACGTGGGCGCCCTGCCCGGCCGCATCATCCAGTCGATGAAGAAGGCGAGCACCATCAATCCCGTCATGATGCTCGACGAGATCGACAAGCTCGGCGCCGATTTCCGCGGCGATCCCTCCGCGGCGCTGCTCGAGGTGCTGGATCCGGAGCAGAACAACAGCTTCTCCGACCACTACCTCGACGTGCCCTACGATCTGTCGAAGATCATGTTCATCGCCACTGCGAACCAGCTCGACCCCATCCCTCCGCCGCTGCGCGATCGCATGGAGGTCATCGAGCTGCCCGGCTACACCTTCGACGAGAAGATCCACATCGCGCGCAACCATCTGATCCCGAAGCAGGTGCGCGAGCACGGCCTCTCCATCGAGAATATCGAGATCACGGACGACGCTCTGGCCAAGCTGATCGGCGGCTACACGCGCGAGGCGGGCGTGCGCAACCTCGAGCGCACCATCGCGGACGTCTGCCGCGCGGTGGCCGTGGACGTGGCCAAGGGCTCCTCGGCGAAGCGCACCATCAACCCGGAGGACCTGGAGATCATCCTCGGGCCGGAGAAGCATTACTCGGAGACCGCGGAGCGCACCGAGCTGCCCGGGGTGGCCACGGGCCTCGCCTGGACCGCCGCGGGAGGCGATCTGCTCTTCATCGAGGCCACCCGCATGCAGGGCAAGGGCGGGATCACGCTCACCGGCCAGCTCGGCGACGTGATGAAGGAGTCGTGCCAGGCGGCGCTCAGCTACACCCGCAACAAGGCGCAGAAGCTGGGGATCGATCCCCGCTTCCTGGAGAAGAACGACATCCACATCCACTTCCCGGCCGGAGCGATTCCCAAGGACGGTCCGTCGGCAGGCGTGACCATCTTCACCGCGCTCACCTCGCTGCTGACGGGGATCCGGGTCCGCGGGGACGTGGCCATGACCGGCGAGGCCACGCTGCGCGGACTGGTGCTGCCGGTCGGCGGCATCAAGGAGAAGGTCCTCGCCGCGCACCGGGCCGGCATCAAGCGCATCATCCTGCCCGAGCGCAACAAGAAGGACCTCGTGGACGTCCCCGATCAGGCGAAGAAGGAGATGGAGTTCATCTTCGCCCACTCGATGGACGATGTTCTCCGCTCGGCGCTGGAGGAAGATCCGTTCCTCAAGGCCGAGAAGAACCCGCCTCCGCCAGAGTCCGGCGGCGAGCAGAAGCAACCCGAGCCGCAGGCGCACGCGTAGCTCGGATATCGTTCGATAACGACGCCGCCGGGCTGCAAGCGCGCGTCTCTTCCCTCAGGCCCTCCCGCCGCGCTCCCAGCGGGCAGCGACTTGAAAAGGGAGAGATTGCATGTCGTTGGAGCTGAAGGCAAGGAGCTATGCTGCGCGGCGCCGGAGGCCTTCATGTCGCGTGATCAGCGCGTAGCGTGCTTCGCGATTCTCCTCGCTTGCGGGTGCCGGAGTGCGCACCCTAACGGGCCGTCGCCGGACACGAGCCAGGGAGGGACGACCTTCGTTCGAGGAATGCTCGTGCGCGCCGACGGCAGCGTGGTCGACGACGCCGTGGTCGCGATCGAAGGAAGCCGGATTGCGCGCGTGGGGACGGCGCGGGAGATGCCGGTTCCGCCGGGCGCGGCGGTGATCGGTGGTTCCGGGAAGTGGATCATCCCCGGGTTGATCGATGCGCACGTGCACTTCTTCCAGTCGGGCGGCCTCTATACGCGGCCGGACGTGATCGATTTGACCTCTCGCGTACCGTACGCGGAAGAAACCCGGCGGGTGCGGGAGGCGCTGCCCGAGACGTTTCGTCGTTACCTGCGCGCCGGCGTGACCTCCGTGATCGACTTTGGCGGTCCGGAATGGAACTTCGAGATGCGGGACCTTGCCACCCGGACCCCTTTCGCCCCGCGGGTCGCAACGGCGGGTCCGCTGCTCTCGTCGTTGGCTCGCCCTCAGCTCGACCTGGGCGACCCGCCCATCCGGCAGGTGACTGAACCCGCGGCAGCCCGCGCCATGGTCCGCGCTCAAGCGCCGCGCAAGCCCGACTTCATCAAGCTCTGGTGGCCGCTCGGACCTGGCCACAGCCCGCAGACGTGGCAGCCGGTTGCCGCTGCCGCGGTCGACGAAGCGCACGCGCTCGGGTTTCGCGTGGCAATCCATGCCACCGAGCTCGAGGTGGCCCGACTGGCGCTGAGGATGGGAGCGGACGTGCTCGTGCACAGCGTCGTCGACGCGGAGGTCGATGACGAGTTCATCCGTCTCCTTCGCGAGGGGAACGTCGGGTACGTCACGACCCTGGCGGTGTTCGGCGGCTACCCCAGGGTCCTCTCGCACAAGGTGCAGTTGATCGCGGCGGAGATGGAGCTCGCCGACCCGAAGGTGGTGGCCACGGTGCTGGAACCGTTCACGGCGCCGGAAAGCCGCTACCGCGGGCCGCCCGGTCCGGCGGCGCACCGCAACGTCCGGCGTGTGTGGGACGGCGGCGGCCTGCTCGCCGCGGGCAGCGACGCCGGGAACATCGGGACCTTCCACGCGGCAGGGCTGCACCGGGAGCTCGAGGAGCTCGTCGCGGCAGGGCTTACGCCGGCCGAGGCCCTGACCGCGGCGACCGCGAATGCCGCGCGCGTGATGGGACGCGCGGACCTGGGCGAGATCGAGCCAGGGAAGCTCGCGGACATGCTCGTGCTCGGTGCGAGCCCTCTCGATGACATCCGCAACGCGCGCCGCATCGAATGGGTGGTGAAGGACGGCGTGCCTCGTCGCCCGGACGAGATCCTTCCGCGCACAGCCGAGGAGATCGTCCAGGCGCAGGTGAACGCGTACAACGCTCAGGACCTCGAGGCGTTCCTCTCCACCTACTCCGATGACGCCGTGATCGTGCGCGCCGGGACGGGAGAGACGCTCATGGCCGGCAAGCAATCCATGCGCGAGCGGTACGGAAGCATGTTCGCCCGGTTCCCGGCCAACCGGGTCCGGATCGCGGAGCGCAAGATCGAGGGAACGAACACGGTGGTGGACCACGAGATCGTCACTGGCCGCGGCCCCGAGCGGCCCGATCCGTGGGACGTAGGCTGGGTCCGGTATGAGCTTGGCGACGGCCTCATCCGCAAGGTGGCGCTGCCCTGATCGTCGCGGCCGCCGAAGGCGGCTCAGCGACTACTGTTCTTAGGCTGTACCGGCTCCTGAGACGTGTTCTCTGCCCTGCACACCCGCGCGCGGCCCTCCTTCTTTGCGCGATACAGCGCGCGGTCGGCGCTCGCCATGAGCTCCTCGAGGGTCCCGCACTCCTCCGCGCTCGCGACGCCGATCGAGAGCGTGGTGGCGAAACTCTGATCGAGCACGGTCAGCGGCCGTGAAGCCACCCGCGCCAGCAGGCGCTCCGCGGTCGCCACCGCGCCGTCCAGGTTCGTCTCCGGCATCAGGGCGATGAACTCGTCGCCGCCGAGGCGCGCCGGCAGGTCGCTGGCGCGCAGCGTGGCGCGGATCAGCGCGCCGATGTGCTGGAGCACGGCGTCGCCGGCGGCGTGACCGAAGGTGTCGTTGATGTTCTTGAAGCCGTCCACGTCGATCATCGCGCAGCCCATCGAGTGATTGTGCCGGCGGTGGCGGACCCACTCGCTGTCGGCGTGGTCGAGAAACGCCCGGCGGTTGAGGACTCCGGTGAGGGAGTCGATCCTGGCGAGCTCGCGCAGCCGGCCTGTCAGCGACGCCAGCTGCGAGACCGATTCGTGGTAGCGCCGCCGCAGGACATCGACTTGATCGACGAGCTCGGTCGAAGTGGCCGACTCGCGGCCCACTCCGGCGAGATAGGGCCGCTCGACTCCGAAGAAGCGATACGCGGTGCTGATCAGACGCTCGCGGCCGCGATGGACCAGCTCGAGCGAGAGCGACAACGCGGGATCGTGGTGAAGCGAGAGGGACTGCCGCAGCCGCTCCTGCGAGGCCTGGTCCAGCGAACGCAGGAAATCCTCGCCCGGCGCCACCACCGGGACGGCGGAGCGCAAGCCAGCGCTCGCCCTCACGACGCGCATCTCCGCGTCCAGAATCACGAGGAAATCCGGCGAACGCTCGATCAGGAGTGCGTCGAGACCTTGCACGTGCGGCGGCTCCCCGGCGTTGATTGGACAGCATATCGGGGCCAGAGCGCTCCGCGAAGTGTACGAATTGCAGTCTGGCCACCCACACTGTAAGCGCGGATTCCAACGGCAGCTCAGCGGGTTGCGGGCGCGGGCCGGCCGTGACAGATCCGGCTCGTGCGCGCAGTCCTCGTCACCGGCGCAGCCGGGCTGATCGGTTCGCACCTGTGCGAGGCATTCGCACAGGCGGGGTGGAAGGTGCGCGCGCTCGACAAGCCGGGAAGCGACTGCACCGCTGCGCGGTTGGCGGGCGCGACGGTTTCCGCCGCCGAGCTCGCGCAGCCGGAAGGCGCCCTCGCCGCCGCGGAGTTGGCGAGCGGGGCGCGGCTGATCGCTCACGCCGCCTACCCCGGGCCGAACGAGGTCTACGAGGCCCTCGCGTCCGCCCGGGCAGCGATGGCGGCCGCGCTGCAGGCGCGCGCGTCGTTCCTCCTCCTCTCCAGCACGTCGGTCTACGGCCGCCCGCGCAACCTGCCCTGCGAGGAAGGCGAGGTGAAGCTGCCCGTCGACAGGCACGGCGCGACCCGCTGGGCGGTGGAGCGCGAGGCGTTCCTCTGGCGGCGGACGCGCGGGCTCGAGCTGGCGGTCCTGCGGCCCGCGCTCACCTACGGTCCCAGGCAGCGCCGCGGCCTGGCGGTGATCCTCGCCATCGCCGCGCTGGCCGCGAGATCCGGGCGAGCCCTCTGGCTCCCGCGGCGCGGACCGGTGGTGCATACCGTGCACGCACAGGACGTGGCCCAGGCGGCGGTGCTGGTCGGCTCCGACGCCGGCACCCTCGATGGCCGCGCATTCAACGTCGCCGACGACGTGCCGCTGCCGCTCGAGGAACTGGCGCGAGCCGTGCTGCAGGCCGCCGGCGCGCGCGAGGCAGGCAGGCTGCCTTACTCGCCGCGGCCCGCGCGGTTCGTCCTCTGGCTCGCGAAGCACCTGCCGGACTGGGTCCTCTGGGCACCTCTCAACCGGCGCATCGCGCGGGCCTGGCGGATGGCGTTCGGAGGCCAGCCGCCGGTGGCGCCGCCACGGCTCGAGCCGGATCTGCTCGAGCAGCTCTCGGCGGACCGGTGGTACGACACGCAGCGCTTGCGCGCGCTGGGGTTCGCGCCCCGGTTTCCCAGCGCGGTCGAGGGCCTGCAGCAGCTTGCGCTGCAGAGCCGGACGCATGGGCTCTTGCCGTCGGCGCAAACTGCGCTCGCGCCCTGATCGAGCATCCGGTACAATCCGTACCGATGAGTCCCGCCGAACTCGAGCAGAAGGCCGAGAGGGCGGTCCGGCGCGGCGAGCTGCTCGCGGCCATCGAGCACTTCGAGGCATACCTCGCCCAGCAACCGGACGACGAACGCATTCGCGTGCGCATGGAAGCCGTGCGGGCGCTGTTGCAGCCGAGCGAGCTGGTGAGTCGCCGCCGCACCGTGCCGGAAGAGCCGGAGACGCGCGCCGCGCCGGTGAGCAGCACCGAGGTCGGCGAGATGCACGCCAGCGCCGGGCGGTTCGCGGAGGCCGCGGAGGCATACGAACGAGCGCTGGGGAAGGATCCGGAAAACGCTCTCTTGCGCGAGCGTCTCGCCGAGCTGCGCGCCCTCGTCGATCAACCGCGCAAGGCCGACCTCGACGGCGCGGAAAAGCTCGATACCTCCCCGACGGCCCCGGGCGGCTCGCCCAGACCGCGCGGGCGCTCCGAGAAAGCACACGCCGCCTCGTTCGCGCCCCTGCCGCACGCCCGCCCCCTCCCCCGGGAGCCGAAGGAGCTTCTCGAAGAGCTGCTCGAGCGCGTCCGGACAGGGCGGCGCGGCTGACGGGAATGTCCGGGTTGCGGCGAATGGCATCGCCAGGCGTTTCGCTGTAGAAACGCGACACGCGCGTCAGGGTTCCCGCGGAGGTTCGGTGGAGCTGGGCCGGTACCGGCTCGAAGAGCAGGTCGGGCAGGGCGGAATGGCCGTGGTGTGGCGGGGCTGGGACACCCAGCTCAGGCGCACCGTCGCCGTGAAGGTGCTGCACGCCCACCTCCATTCGCGAGAGGATATCCGCAAGCGCTTCGATCGCGAGGCGCACGCCGTTGCGCGCCTGCATCACCCGTACATCCTCGACGTCTACGACTTCTCCGGTCCGCAGGCGCAGCCGAGCTATCTCGTCACCGAGTTCATCCGCGGGCAGACGCTGCGGACATTCGCCGACGAGCATCCGTTCGATCCACCCGAGCTCGCGGCGGCGTGCCTTCTCCCCATCGCGGAAGCGCTGCAGCACGCGCACACGGCGGGCGTGGTCCATCGCGACCTGAAGCCCGAGAACATCATGGTCCGCGACGACGGCGTGGTGAAGCTGACGGACTTCGGGATCGCCGCGCTCCTCGATCCGGACGAGAAGTTCACCGTGACCGGCAGCATTCTCGGATCCCCCTCGCACCTCGCGCCGGAGACCATCGAGGGCAAGCCCGCCGATCCCCGCGCCGACCTGTTCTCCTTCGGGACCATCTTCTATTGGCTGTCCTGCGGGAAGCTTCCCTACCAGGGGACCTCGCCGGCCGCGCTGCTGCGCAGCATCCTCGACGGCACCCGCCTCGACCCGCGCGCCGTCCGGCCGTCGATCAGCGACGGGCAAGCGAGGATCATCGCCCGCTGCCTGCAGAACGATCCGGCGAAGCGCTACCAGAGCGCCGCCGAGGTGAAGCTGGAGCTGACGCAGCTGCTCCGGGATTCGGGCATCGACGATCCGGTGCGCGAGCTGGCCGCGTTCGTGCGGGCGCCGCAAGCGCACGCCCCCAACGTGCGGGCGCGGCTGGTCGCGCGCAGCCTGGGCGCGGGCGAGGAGCAGCTTTCGCAGAAGCGCACCAGCGCGGCATTGGCCGCGTTCGGGCGCGCGCTGGCGCTCGATCCACAGAATGAGCAGGCGCGAGGGCGGGTCGATCGCATCCGCCGCCGCGAGCGGCTCGTCAAGGTGGCGCGGCGCGCGGTCGTGGCCATGGTTGTCCTGGCCGTACTTGGAGCCGTTGGCTGGGAGCTGCGCGCGGCGATCCGGCGGGCTCGGGCGACGGCGGCCGCCGAGCGAGTTGCGCGAGAGAAGACTGCGGCCGAGCGCAGCGCACGGCAGCAGGCACAGGCAGCCAGCACGAGGATCGTTCCGCCGCCTCCAAGCGCAACTGCCAGCGTCCCGACCTCCGAGAACAGCCGCAAGCGCACGGCCCCCCCGCCGGCGAAGCCGGCGGAGGCGCTGGATGTGAAGCTGCATGTCCGCCAGCATGCGCAGGTCACCGTCGATGACCGCGACCTCGGCGACAGCAACGCCTTCTCCATCAAGGTCGCTCCCGGTCCGCACCGCGTGGTCGTCCGCCACCCTTGCTGCGAGGACAACGACCTGGTTCTGGTGGTGACGAAGAACCAGCCTGTGTACAAGCTCGAGTACGGCCCCCCGAAGCCAGCGCAGTTCAAGGTGCTGAATGCACCCCGCGACGCCCGGGTGGTGGTGGACGTCTTCGGTAGGGGACCGGTGCTGGTGGGAACGGCGTCGAATCCGCTGCCCTACGCCATGACTGCCCCCTCGCAGCCCGCCACCGTGACCATCGGCGATCGCACGCTGTCCATCGAATTGAAGGCCGGTTGGGTCAACATGCTCGACTACGCGCAGGCGACGCCCTGATGATCGCGCTGCTCGCCGTCATCCTCCTCTCGCAGGCCCAGCCCGCGCAGCCGCCGGACGAGGAGTCGCGCGCGGCCATCGAGGCGATGAACCGGGCGCGCGTGACGTTCGAGTACGGCGATTACGCCCAGGCTTCCAAGCTCCTCGCCGCGCTGCTCGAGGCGGGGCGCTTCGAGTCGCTGCAGATGCGCGCCGAGGCCTACCGGCTGCTCGGGCTTTCGCTGTTCTACCAGGGGCGCAAGGGCGAGGCGTACAGCGCCTTCCTCGAGTACCTTTACATCAACCCGGATGCCGAGCTCGACCCGTTCTACGTCCCGCCGGCGGCGATCTCCTTTTTCGCCCAGGTGAAGAAGGAGGCCGAGCCGCGGCTCGCGCCGCTGCGGGCTCAGAAGCGGGCGGAGCAGGATGCGCAGAAGAAGGCGGCGGCCGAAGAGGCGGAACGGCGGCGGCAGCGCGAGCTGGAGGAGGAGCAAAAGCGCCTGCAGAAGATCTCGCCGTCGATCGAGCGGCGCGTGGTCCAGCACGAGTTCTGGGTGACGATGATGCCGTTCGGGCTCGGGCAGCTCCAGAACGGCGACCGGAAGCTCGGCATCTTCCTCGCCACTTCCCAGCTCATCGCCGGCGCCGCCAGCGCGGGGAGCGCGCTGCTCATCGAGCAGCTCCGCGACAATGCCACCGGCCGCTTCGACGACCACGGCCCCGGGAGCACGCCGTACAAGACGGCGACGCGCCTCAACGTGGTGAAGTGGGTCGGCGCGGCGCTCTTCTACTCTCTCTGGGCGGGCGGCGCGATCCACGCCGCGATCAATTTCAAGGGCGAAGAGCAGCTCCCCGATCGTCTGCTCCAGCAAGGACAGGGGCGCTGATGGCCACGCTCGTGGTGCACGCCGCGGGCGCGGCGCCTTCCTTCGTGACGCTGGTCAAGCCGTTGACCACGCTGGCAGCGGCGCCGGACAGCGACGTGCGCGTCCCCAACCTGCGCGGCGTCGTGGCCATCGAGTTCGATGGCGAGTCCTTCACTGCCACGGCGCTCGAAGGCGCCCAATTGGTGGTGAACGGCAAACGGCGTGGGCAACACACGCTGGCGGACGGCGACACGATGGAGCTTGGCAGCACCCAGCTGGTGTTCCAGAGCGGCGAACGCGTCCCCGCGCCGGCGCAGGTCCACCGCAACGAGCAGCGGGATCCGCAATCGCTGGCGACCTCGCGGCTGGCGGAGTTCGCGCGACAGCTCGCGAGCGAACCGGGCGTGGACACGGCGCTGACCCGGCTGCTCGACGCATTGATCGAGGTGGTCCGGGCGGACAAGGGATTCGTCCTCGTCGTGAACGACGGCACCCCGCAGGTCCTCAAGGCGCGCAACTTCCAGCGCGAGAACGTGGCGGACGCGGTCGAGCGGCTCTCGGACACGATCGTGCGGCGCGTGCTGGAGACGCGGCAGCCGCTGTGCATCGAGGATGCGCTCCACGACTCGCAGTTCAACGCCAGCGAGAGCGTCGTCAACCTGAAACTGGCGTCGGTGATGTGCCTGCCGCTGGTCATGCGCGGCGAGCTGCTGGGCGCCATCTACGTCGGCAACGACAAGCTCACGAACCTGTTCACCGACCGCGAGCTGGAAGTGGCGACGAGCTTCTGCAGCACCGCGGTCCTCCTCGTCGAGCTGGGCCGCCAACTGGACGAGCTGCGCGCGGACAAGAGGGCGCTCCTGGAGCGCCTCGAAGAGCATGCGTACGGCGACATCATCGGCGCCTGCGACGCGATGCGGGACATCTTCCGCAAGATCGACAAGGTGGCGGGCACCGACATCAGCGTCCTGGTCACCGGTGAGACCGGAACCGGCAAGGAGCTGATCGCCCGCGAGATCCACCGGCGCAGCTCGCGCAAGAACGGCGCGTTCGTGGCGATCAACTGTGGGGCCATCCCCGAGAACCTGCTCGAGAGCGAGCTGTTCGGCCACGCCAAAGGGGCGTTCACCGGGGCGGTCGCGTCGCGGCCGGGAAGATTCCAGGCGGCGCACGGCGGGACGTTGTTCCTCGACGAGATCGGCGAGATGCCGGCCCCGCTGCAAGTGAAGCTGCTGCGCGCCCTCCAGGAGCATGCGGTCACGCGCGTGGGCGAGAACAAGGCCGAGCCGGTCGACATCCGGGTGGTCGCGGCGACCAACAAGGACCTCGACGAGGAGATGAAGGGGGGCCGCTTCCGCGAGGACCTGTACTACCGGGTCAACGTCGTGCACCTGCACCTGCCGCCCCTGCACGATCGGGGCGAGGACGCCGTGACGCTGGCGAAGTGGTTTCTCGGCCGCGCGGCTCGCGAGCTCGGGAGCAAGGTGAAGGGCTTCTCCCCGCAGGCGCTGGTCGCGATCAAGCGGTTCCGCTGGCCCGGGAACATCCGGCAGCTCGAAAACCGGATCAAGAAGGCGGTGGTGCTCGCCGAAAAGCCCTTGATCGGCCCGGACGATCTGGAGCTGCGGCCCGAGCAGCTCGAGCCCATCCTGCCGCTCGCCGAGGCGCGCGACGAGTGGCAGAAGCGCTACATCAACGAGGTGCTAGAACGAAACGGCGGGAACCGCACCAAGACGGCGAAAGACCTGGGGGTGGATCCGCGGACCATCTTCCGCCACCTCGAGCGGATGGAGGCGGAGAAGCGCGGTGAGACGCTTCCCCCCGACGAAGCGCTGGACGAGCAGTGACAGGAATGTCGCGCCGGGAGACGTTCGCGCACCTTTGCACGTCGTTCAGGCTGCTGTTTTTCCGTCGCTTTGTCCGTGGCGCAGCCCTTGCGTCGATCCTGGGAGTGGTCGTGTTTCCACAGGTCTCCTGCATGGTGCCGCAGACGATCGACGCAATCGTCGAATCGCCGCACCCGGCGCCGCATATCGTCCTCGAGAGCATACAGCCCTACCTTCTCGCCCGCGTGCTCACCCTCTATCAGCAGGGCTCCACCGACCTCGCCGCGTCGCCCCAGTGTCATTGCCGGCTCGAGTTCGACAGCCTGAGCGTGCAGGAGCAGGACTCCACGGTCACGCTGGAGGCGCGCTGGTTCATCGACTACGACACCGCGAACATTCCCTCGACGCGGATTGCGTTCTCCGAGCAGATCGCGCCCAACTTCGACAATGTCACGCAGACGATCAGACCGCTGCGCACGTTCGCATTCGACGCCGCGGCCGCTGGAATCGTGAGCAGCGGCGTGCACGTGGTGGAAGTCGTCATCGGAGAGACGACTGGATTCGACCCCGCCTCCACCACGCTCCCCAATCGCGCGATGAAGCAGGGCTTCACGGCCAGCACGTACAAGTTCGTGGTGGACGTCCATCTCGATCAGTTCTCCGGCCAATGTGACGGCCCTACCTTTTCTCCCAGCCCGCCTGCGCACCGGGTGTGCCAGTGAGGCGCGCGATCCCGCTGGTCGCCACCCTCGCCGCGTGCTCGCTGCGAGAACCGCGCGTGAGCTACACCGCATGCTCCGCCAGCAGCCAGTGCTCGAGCGCGAACGTCTGCTTCCTCGGACAGTGCCGCGCCCCCGCCGCGAACCTGTCCGTGGTGCAGGTCGAAGTGCGTCCTCCGAGCGGTTCACAATTCGCACTGAAGGAGCTGCAGATCGATCTGCGCCACGGCGTGCTGAACGACTTCTCCCTGGCCGCTCCGCTGGCCGCGACGGGCAGCGTGACGCAGGACGGGGCCGCGGTGCCGGGCGCGACCGTCACGTTCACGGATCATGCTCCGGTGATTTCGGACCGCGTCGATCAGGTCGTGTCGGTCACGGACAAGTCGGGCGCGTACCGGGCGCAGCTTCCGCAGCGAGCGTGGGACGTCCTGGTCCAGCCGCCCACGCCGAATCCTCCGCTGCGCGCCGGTCCGGTCGACTCCTCTTCAGCCTCTCCAGTCCTCGATTTCGCGCTTCCCGGAGCCGCGACGCTGACGGCGATCGACGGTGGGTTGCTGCTCGCGGACGGTGGGCCGGTCGCGGGCGCGAGCATCACCGCCGTCGACGCCCAGGGCAGGGCACTCTCCGCGCCGCGGATCTCCGATGCCGCTGGTGGTTACTCCGTCCTCCTTCCGCCGGATGCGGGCGATTTCTTGATGCAAGTCGGTCCGCCGGCGGATGCCGACGGGGGACTCCCGCTCGACCCGTTTCCCACCTATCCATCGCAGCCGTACGCGAACCCTCTCACGCTGCCGTTGCCTCCCGTGGCAGGGCTCGACGTCAACGTCCTCGATTCGGCCGGCGCGCCCGTGCCGTCCGCGCGCGTCTACGTCCGCAGCGTGGAGACGTCGTGGACGCTCGCGCGCTCGGTGGTCGCGGACGGCGGCGTCTCGACGATTTCGCTGCGCGAGGGCGGATACCTGGTGCAAGCGGCGCCGCCCGCCGACGCCAGCGCTCCCGCGTTGTCCGATGCGAAATCCATCACCTTGCCGCAGGCGGCGCCGGTGGTGATCTCCTGTCCTCCCAAGGTGAAGCGGTTCGGCAAGGTCGTCGGCCCCGACGGAATGCCGGTGGGCGCCAACTTCCAGATCCTCGCCACGCGCCTCGCCGACGCCCTCGTGCCCACGCGGACGGCGTTCACCACCCCGACCGACGCGTTTGGCGTCTTCCACCTCGTCGCGGACGCCGGGAACTGGCGGTTCGAGATCGTGCCGCCGGCCGGCACTGCCCTTCCCCGCGCCATCGTGGGCGTGGTTCTCGACGGAGCGGACCTCGGGGAGTCGGAGATGGGGCCGCTGCGGATCTCGGATGCGCTGCACGTCGGCGGAACCGTCATTGGACGGCTGTCGCCGGGCGCGACGGATGCGCTGGTGGCGAACGCGATGGTGAGCTTCTTCTCCGTCGATCTGAACGGGCACAGCGTCTTCCTCGGCGGCGGCCGGACGGACGCGCAGGGTCATTACGACGCGTACCTGCCGGACGTCGCGCAGCCCGGCCCTTGAACGCCCGCCTCGCCCAAGCTAGACCCTGCGGGTGCCGCGCGACCCTGCGCTGAAGCCATTCCGGATCGCCGTGTACTGCATCTATGGGGCCTTCTGCGCGGTGCTCTTTTTCCAGCTCGTGCGCAGCGTCGTCGCCGACCTGTACGGCCGCAAAGCGCAGACGGCCGCGGAGCAGACTCCCACCGCCTGCCTGGACGACGTCGAACGGCTCTACGCGCAGATCTCGGCGCGCGCGGTGCAGCCCGCGCCCGGCGGGCTCGAGGGTGGAGCGCTTGCCCGGGAATGGGACGCGTGGTCGCGGCGGTGGGACGACGATCTGGATCGGGTGAGTCAGCGCTGCCGGCTCGTCTCCGACAACGAAGCGGCCTCGCGGGCGATCGCGGACGCGCTGGACGGCATCGAGGAGCTGCGGCGGCGGCTTTCCCAGTCAGGAGCGGATGCCGCCGAGGAGGCGCGCCGGGTCAAGGACTCGCTCGCGCAGGCGCGAAAGGAGCTGAAGGTGCATTAGCGCTCCGCGCCAAAGGCGCGGATATGCGGCTATTGTTGTTGGACTGTAGAGGTGTAGCGGCCGCGATTACTGCGGCTTCGGAGCCGCCGCCGTGGCCGGCGGCGTGCCGAGCGGCGCGGCCGCTGCCGCGAGCCGCTTGAGCCGGTTGCGGAGCTGGGTCGCGAACTCGCTGCCGGGATAGAGCGTGACGGCGCGCTCGTACACCTCGCGCGCGCGGTTGGCGTTGCCGACCTCTTCGTATGCCTGGCCGAGCAGCAGACCCGCGTACTGGGCGGTCTTGGTGCCACCCGCGCTCTTGAGGAACGTTTCCAGCGGGTGGAGCGCGCCCTGGAATTCCTTGGTCTGGATGCGCGCGCTGCCCAGGTGGAACCAGATGATGCTGTCGCTCACCTTGGGCTCCAGCTCCACGTAGCGGCCGAGGTCCTGGGA
>Ga0137416_10000968_pt1 | contig 14188 bp, 17 predicted proteins | sample CZODoug3_1_1_16f_FD_108282 | JGI IMG/M metagenome (GOLD analysis project Ga0137416, IMG submission 108282) | Vadose zone soil fungal communities from Angelo Coast Range Reserve, California, USA - CZODoug3_1_1_16fungal (Illumina Assembly) | ecosystem: Environmental > Terrestrial > Soil > Vadose...
GTGGCAGACTTCGCCTACAAGGCAGCGGGCGTCGACGCGATCTTCCCGGGCAGCCCGTTCGAGCGCCGCTTCCGCGACATGCACACGCTCTCTCAGCAGATCCAGGCACGCGGCGCTCATTTCGAGTCGGTGGGGCAGATCCTGCTCGGCGTCCCGCCCGAGGAGTTTCTTTGAGTGAGCCGTGATCAATGATCCCGGGAATCGCGTTCCGGGCCTTCTGCGGTGGCATTGTGATGCTTCGAAGATTTGCGTCTGGCGCGACGCCGACGTTGTAGCCACACGCCAGACCTTGCTATCTCCCGCTGGCTGTACCTAGCCCAAACCTCCCCATGATGGATGGGGTAGAGAGCTTATAGAAATCAAATAGTTAGATGGGGGTCGTGTGCAAATCCTGTGCACGCAAGTTCTACTTTTCTTTCACTTTCGTTCTCACGAAATTGCCCCCGATGACCGCCAAATGCCGTCGATCCTGCATAGCGTGTTTTGTCACGGCGCTGCGCGTCCTTGAGTAGGACGTAGTGAACTCACCCTGCGTTTGCACGCGTGGCCAAGCATCAGCCAAGGATCCGCCGTCGGCCCAGACTCACGTAACACTATCCTGCGCGAGGACCACGCTTCCGTACGGTTGAGCCCAGATGCCTGAAATCCAGAGCCTGCTTCTTCCTACCGTTTTACCGCGCGGCGACGCGATGAAATCATGCGGGCACAATGAAACGGCGTATGAACCCGAATTCTGGGAATTCCAATATCGGCTGCATCGTTACCTTGGGCGGGTTGGCGATGATGAACTCCGCGCGCGCTACGATGCTCTCGTCCGCAATATCCAAACGATCGCAGCTGATGATCGGAATGTTATTCCGGTCATCAGCTTTTTGAGCTCATGGTATTGGTATCGCAAGGAGCATCAGACGCGGTTCGAGTTCTTTCTCCGAAATTTGCCGCTCGACCGACCGCTTCCCGTGATCGCGAAACGTGACCTAAGCGTTGCGCCTGCGCGGCCACGAAGCCCGAACGCCGGGTGATGTGCTGTTCCGCTATGGCGCGCGGAAATGGCTGCAGGGCCTCATGGATTTCGGTCGTTTGCGCATGAAGTCGGCGGAAGAATATGCCCTGATGGAGAAGGATGCGGCACGGCAGGACGACGAGCGTGTTAAACATGCTTATTCACCGGGAGAATATGTCACCATCACTCTTCCGGACGGGCGGCAAGTCCGCCCGACCAGCGATCTCAAGTACAGCATGTCGGGTACCGATTATTTCCTCTACTGCGTCTCGATGGATTGGGACCCGCATCTCTTCGATGATTTTTCCGGAACGGACTGCTGTGTCGTCATCAAGAACCCGGACGAATTTGCCCGGCGCCTGGAGCTCGCCGCCGCGAATCTGTTCCCCGGATGGTATTTCCATCATTGCCCTATCGAGTATTTCGATACGCACGAGCGGAGATCCAAGGAGCGTATCGACAACGCCATGTCGAAGGATTTCCGTTTCGCTTATCAGCGGGAGTATCGCTTCCTCTTTGCAGGTTTCGGAAAAGCCGCGGCGGGATACATGATCCGTGATGGGATCAGATAAGATACAATAATTGTTGCACTTTTTCAGGCGTATTGCTTTTCGATTGCCAACTATTTACCGCTTCTTCCAACCGTCGGTCGGCTCCGCAGCACCGCCGAAAAGTAAAAGCCCCGCCTAAGCGGGGCTTTCTTCAATCGGCTTGCCGGCATCTGGCAGCGTTTTGAGCCATACTTTCAAATCGTCCGGCAGGATGATCGCAGCCTCCCGTGCTTCTTGGCCTTGAGCTCACCACTGCTGATCGCCTCGCGAATGGAGGTCAGCCCGATGCTGGTGAGGGCGCTTGCCTCCTCAGGTGACACCGAGAGCCGTTCCGAGAGCGGTACTTTCCCTTCTGCCCAAACTCGTTCATCACACAAGCCCCTTATCGTTTGCGGGCCACAACGGCGTGGCTAGTCTCGTCGCCCTTGTCCTCGACCTGCGATTCCGGCACAGGCGACAATCTCACGCGCCTTTTTGGCGTAGCTTGGTACAGCGGCCAATAAAGAGCGCATCGGAAAACGTTCATTGCCCACATGATGCAATTGGCCGTGCCGAAGCAAAATGATTGTCAAAAATGCGTGGCACAATTGGATATCAAAGCGAATGAAAAGAGAGGTTCCCGCTTCCCAGTTTCTTCGAGCCTACTCAGAGCAATAGCTGCGACGAATTTCTGGAGCCTGGGGCGAAGCCCCTCACCACTGTGAAGGTGATCAGCCATTGATATCGTAAGTGGTTCGCCCGGACTCGAGCCTGCAACCAGACCGTTATGAGCGGCAGAATACAGCTTGGCTTTGTTGATTTTATTGCATTTTCGTTCGAAGTCGGGCGTGTTCGTTGCGCTTCGGCGAGGTCGTTTCACCGAACAGATTCAATGCGCGCGACCAACGGGAGCTTGAACGAATGAAGCGTGAACGGGAAGAGGACCGGACGCGCGAACGCAATGCGGCGCCGGAGGAAGACTCCAACGCCGCGTAGCGCGTCAGTCAGCAATCAGTGCGCTTGTGCGTTGGCGATCTGCTGCGCATCCGCAGGCCAGACAATGTCCGGCCGCGCCGGAGCCTTGGTGAAAAACAAGGTCGAGACCTTTGTCGGCAGCACCCGTTCGCTGGTGAGGACCGCAGGGACCATCAACATCGGGCCACTGCTCGTCACCGAGTCATCCTTGCATTCGCACTCGTGGTGAACGGCAATCAAGACATCATGGTGCCGACTGTAAACTCGTTCACGCTTTCACAGCATATCCCTGATGCCCAGTTGATCATCTATCCGGATTCCGGGCATGGCTCGCTGTTCCAGTTCCCGGAATTGTTCGTGAAGCACTGTCGCCTGTTCCTCGATGGGGCCGGCACGCCGACCTGAGGCTGACCGGCGATGGGAATGCTCGTTGCACGGTCTGCGCGCAACGACAGTTGAAAGGGAATTCGTCCAGTGTTGAAGGAGCTCATCTACACGCAAAGAAGAATGTTTGCCGCGGTTGCGCAGTTGCTGTTGCTCTCGGGTACCCAGATCCACGCGCAGACCGCGCTTACGGTGGAAGAGGGACGTGCCATCGTCGCGCCGATCTACGACGCCCTCTCGAATCCTTCCTCGAAGAATGTCGACAAGCTGCTGGAGCAGGCAACGACAAAGGATTTCCAATCATGCTCAACCAACACCGACTGCGTTGGTCGAGACGTAATGGCCGCCAGATTTAAGGAGATTGGGGCGACGATTCCAGACCTGCAGTGGTCCATCAAGGACATCTGGGTTTCCGGCAGGTACGTGTTCGTCCGTGGCCAGGCTACTGGCACGCCGGTTCGAACGTTCCTTGGCCTGGCGCCGACCGGAAAGGGCTTCGACACGATGTCTCTGGACATCTACGCAACTCGGAAAGGTAAGATCGAGCAATCGTATCACGTAGAGAATTGGACCGCCGCGCTACGCCAGCTTGGAAATAAATAGCCCGAGGCTCGACTAGCGACCACCGCGCGGCCATCGCTACCGACCTACGAAGTTGCCCGCGCGCTTTTCGACGAAGCTTCGAACGCCTTCCTTCGCATCTTCACTGGCTCTCAACCGACTCTGCAGGCTTTGCAGCTCGGCGACGGCCACATTGGGTCCTTCAAACGCCGACTTTCGGACATTGGCAAGCGTGGCCATGACCGCAAGCGGAGCCTGTGCGGCAATCCGTTCGGCCAACGCCATCGCGCGGGCAGTTTGCTCGCCCGGCGCGACGACCTCCTGGACGAAACCGAGCCGAAGCGCTGTTTCAGCGTCGAACTCGTCACCGGTCAACAGGAAACGCAGTGCGTTGCCCTGTCCTGCTCGTTCGGCCATGCGGATCGTCGCACCCGCGCTCGCCATGATCCCGCGCTGGACTTCGAGCTGCGCAAAACGACAATCGGACGCCGCGACAACCATGTCGGCGGCGAGCATCAGTTCGATGCCGAGGGTAAAGCAAATGCCTTGAACGGCGGCCACGACCGGCTTGGTACGAAGCTTCCTCAAATTGACCGGGTCGATCTCATCCGGAGGAAACAGCGACTTGCCTTCGGCAAAACGCCCAGACAGTTTGCTGAGTTCGAGCCCGGCGGTGAAGTTCCTGCCGTTGGCACAGAGAACCCCGCACCGTATGGCGGGATCGTTCTCCATCTCCGTGAACGCCTGCGATAGTTCGTCGAGCATCACCGCGCTAAAGCCGTTGAGCTTCGCAGGTCGATCGATCGTGATGACCATGAGGGCTCCTTCCTTTCGGATGAGGATGCGGCCGTCGGTTGGATCTCGTTCTGCTTTCATGTTGGAAAATCCCTCGGATCGGAGCCATTGAAAGTCGAGGATCACGTTAGATGGCGCGGACTTGACTCGCGTTCGTCACGGACTGCCCCGGTGAGATCAGGCCGTCCTTGCCTGAGCGGAAATCGTTTGGGCCGCACGCGCCCGGAACTCGTCCCACTGTTCGGGACCCCAGCCTTGAAGGTATTGGACCGTCCCGCCGCCGCCTTCGAGCAAAGCGGCTCCCCCATCCATCGTGATACAGTCGCCATTGATGAAACCCGCGTATTCCGACATTAGATAGGAACAAAGATTGGCGAGCTCCGGGTGCTGCCCGACTCGGCGCATCGGAACGCGCGCCACTTGCGCCTCGTATTCGGCGGGATCTGGATAGAGGCGCGCCGACGCGCCAGGGGTCGGAAAGATGCCGGGCGAGACCATGACGGTGCGAATGCCTTTTGGTCCCCACTCCATGGCCAGGCTTCTCATCATCGAGAGCACGCCTGCCTTGGCCGTCGCGGACGGGACCATGAACGCCCGTCCTTGCCACGCCGCGCTCGTGAGGATCGACAGTATCGTGCCCTTGCGCTTGCTCTCGATCCATCGCCGGCCGGCCGCGATTGAGCAATAGGCGCTGCCATGGAGAACGATGTTGATGACGGAGTCGAATGCCCGCGGCGAGAGCCGCTCGGTGCGGGCGATGAAGTTTCCGGCAGCATTGTTGACCAGACCATCGAGCGGACCGTCGCGCCAAATCTCATCGAACATGGTCTCGACCTTGTCCGCGATCCGCAGGTCGCAAACGACATACGACGCGTTGGCTCCGGACTTCTGCCATTCGTCAACCGTTCCCTTCAGGACGTCCTCTCGCCGTCCGCAAATGACGATCTCGGCTCCGAGCTCGATGAAACGCGTACCGAGGCTTTTGCCGATCCCGGTGCCACCGCCCGTGATCAGGATTTTCTTTCCCTTCAGGACTTCGTCCGAAAACATCCCGAGAATCCTCCGTCGTGTAACCATCGGCGGACCTGGTCCGCGTCAACGTGTGGAAACAGATCGGTTTCCGATTTAGCGCCTTCCTTTCGCGAGTCAAGCGAAAAACCTTCCATTGAGAAAGAGCCAAGTGCCGGGGCCCCATTCCGTTGAGGTATCCTGAGAAAGAGCTTGATCAGATCGGATGGATTGACCACACTTCTTCATGCTGCATTGCAGCGCCAGCAAGGGAACAGGTTTGTATCCGATGCCCGCCGCGCAGGACGAAGAGATTACGCGTACCCGGATTCTCGAAACGATCGATCGCCTCTTCTATCGGCAGGGTATCCGCGCCGTTGGCGTCGATACGATCGTGGCCGAGTTGGGGATCAGCAAGAAAACCTTGTATCGCTACTTCCGTTCGAAGAGCGAGATGATAGAAGCCTATCTTCGCGGACGATTCCGTCCCTTTCCCCTTCAATCCAACAAGCCGCCGGTCGAGCAGATCCTCTCCAACTTCGCCTGGCTCGAACGGTCGCTGGGGTCCAAACAGGAGTATAGAGGCTGCGCATATCTCAATGCGCTCGCTGAGTTGGGCGAAGACGAGCGGGAGTCGAGAGCCATCGCCGCGCAATTCAAGGAAAGCCGACGATTGTGGTTTCGCGATCTTCTTTCGCAGCTCGACGTCGACGATCCGGAAACGCTCGCGACGCAGCTCTCGCTCCTCGTCGACGGCGCATACTCGGCGATGCTTATCCGGAAAGACCCAACATCGACCCGGGCAGCGATTGCCGCGGCGCGGGTGCTCCTGAAGAATGCGGGGGTAAGCATCGCCTCGAACGGCTCGCCCCCCTCTGCCGGCGACCTCGTCGGGCCGGCGGACGAGGCTCGCGCGACCAAACGTCGCCGCCAGCCGGCGGCTTAGATCCGATTCGGATTACCCATTCTGCAAGTTCGGCCTGCGAATTTCGCCGAGGCTTTGTGATCTTCAAGATGGTCCCGGCCGTCCCGGTTTTCCAATGAGCGGGATGGGCGCATCGTCGGGGTCTAAGCCCGATCGATGACCACATCGCTGTAGTCAAGAACGAATGAAGTCGGTCCCGACAGGTTGATGCCCTCTGGCGTCGGTCTGACGACGCGCCGCAAGGTGGGCACGACGATTCCGCCAAAGGTCTTGGGGTCGTAGCAATAATGAGCTCCAACGCCGCCGAGCACATCAGTGACATAGTCGAGACGCTTCAGCATGCCCGTCTCGTCGAAGTAGAGCCGCTGTTGGCCGGTATGTGCGGGTATGTTGTCCGGATATATTACTTCGAGCACGCGCCAAGTTTGACGGTTTTCGACATGCGGTTCGAGTTCGCGCACGGTGAAACCAGGCCAGGTGAAGAGGAAAGGCGTCGTGAGGTAATTCCACATGGCGTAGCCAAGGAAATAGGTGAGGTGAAGCCGGTCCCACGGGGTCGTTCTGTTATGGCCTGCGAATGCGGACCTCGGTTCGAAGCGTTCCTCTACGATGAACCCGTCCGGCCGTTCAATCCAAACCCGTCCCGGCGTAAATATCCACCGATCATCGCCAGGTTCGAGATGCTGAATCACGGCGCGGGGCTGTGTAGTGTCGATCCAAACGGTCGGCTTCCGGTGTCCAGGGTAGCCCTTAAGCTCGAGAAGGCCTCCATAGTAATTGAAGGAAACGGCAATAGAGCGAACGCCACTCCATTGTTCGAGGCCGCCGTGAGCCTTGATCGTGGTTTCAAGCAGGTCTTCCATACGTAGCCCCCAAACAGCACGCGGGACGCTCAAGGCTCGACATGTCTGCGCCTCGCGCAACACTTGCTACCTGAAGCGGTAGAAGCCCAAATCTTGCACGCCGTCCGAACTTTCGTGACGTCAAATAAGCCTCTTTTCCGGACGTGTTGCGATGCCTGATTCCGACTTTTGCTCCCGGTCGGCGGGAGCGGCGGTACTCTTGCCGTTCTGTCCGGCATGGTCAGTTTAGGAGCAATCGGGCGGAACGCTCCGGCTCGGGGACCCACGCACGGCGAAAGGCCACCGCGATATTCCCTCGGGAGATTTCTTTGCCCGAGAGAATCGGAGACTTCGGAAAATGTTCGTCGCGGCGGCTCTCGGTTACGAACTGCAACATCGAGAATCCGAGATATTCGCCGGACGCGGAGAGCGCGGTCGGATCGCCGAGCAGGGCGGCGCGCGTCGCCATGCCTTTGGCGCTTTCCACGTGCCAATGCAGCTCCCGAAATTCTCGTTGTCTGCTTCGGTCCCCGGACAAGATGCGAATCGCGCTCTCGAGGCAGATGAGGTAGACGTGATGATACCGATTGAGTGCGAGATTGCCGTCCCGCAGCGAGCGAAGCTCGGCGATGATAGCGGCTTTCGACGACGGATTGGCCAAGGCTATCGCCGACAATCCAAAGAATGCGTCGAAGACCATCATGGGATGTTTGGCTTGTGTCAGCCGCTTCAGATAGCCCTCCACGACGGATTCACCAAATGCGGCCGCCGATCTCGCCGCGATGGCCGCAAGCCAAAACGTTCGCTCTCGTAGAAGAACGAAACTTGGAGTCCACTTCTCCCACACGAAGCCGTTGGCCATTTCCGAAAGCCAGGGGCGCGCCTCGTCGCTCGAGGCGAGCAGAGTAAGTTGACCCAGTGCGTGAAGGAGCTGCCAGTAGAGCTGGAGGCTCGCAGCGCCGTTCCCGACCCGTCCGCTCAATTCGATTCGGACAACGGATCGAAGCGTATCCAGAACCCGAAGAACTCGCATCGCGGATTTGTAGGCCATCTGTTCCAATAGAGGAGCCCACTCAAAGATCTCGAGGAAACTCGATCGCAATTGTATGGGCGTCGGTTCGAAGAGAGGTTCGAGAATACTATACGCGTCTCTCATGGCATGCGTTTGCTGCATCGAATCCTGGATCAATTGTTCGAACTCGGGCATCGTGCGAAGCACGTCGTCCAGATTGATGGCGGACAATCCGGGTTGCCTCTTGCGATCCAGCGCGTGACTCTTTCCCCCGACCTTGAGCCAACATTGATCCTTGAGCTGACCGATCAAAAACTCTTGACCCGAATTGACCGCGGCAATCTCTGCCAGCCGCCCGCGCAATCCGGCGTCTCGCGTGATGGCCATGGAGGCTGCCAGTTGCATGGCCATTTCAGATCTGGCCGCTCCGAGCAGCTCGACCATCTGCTCATAGTCATCGACCTCTATCATTTCGTTGGGTGCTCTCGGCGCGATGCGTGTGAACGCGGTGCAGAAAGCTAGATCGTCGAAGCTGTGTACCAAACGACGTTTTGCCCACGTTTCGGGACATCGCATGCTTCGACGGAGCAGGCATGTGGAATAAAACTCTAGAGCCAACAGGCTCTCTGATTCATCAGAACAGAGACGCTTAGCGCGTCGCCGAGTGAATGAAAGTCGGGAAATTGTCAGGAACGCCAAGCCGGCGGCAGGCAGCGGCCTTCCGGCTGTCGGCTCGTGACCCATGATATCTGGCTGCGCGCCTAGGAGTCGCCAACCGGACGACGCGCCGTCATTCCGGGAAGCTCTCGCCGAACATCGGCAATCCACTTTGCGACTCAGACTTGGTCGCTTCGTCCTGCAGCACGTCCCAATGTTCAACAAGAACACCGTCGGCGATGCGCACGATGTCAGCCGCAATCCAGTTTTTGGGTAACCCGGTGTTCGCAAAGCGGCCGTGAACGATTACATGGTGATCAGCGGCGAGAATTAGACCGGGCTCGTAGCGCAAATTATGCGGCACGCCCCGGATCAGGTTGAAAAGGCCTTCGCGGCCTGGAGGGATGTGCGCACTATGCTGAATGTAGTTAGGAGACCAATACTTCTCCGCCGCCTCGTAGTCCCGTTTGTTGAACAGCGCGTCGAAAGCATCGAGAACAAGCTTCTTGTTCTTTTCTTCCGAAGAGGTCGCCATAATTTGCTCCGTCGTTTCGTTCTTCAGGGCTGCCGGGCCACTTAACTCGCGAATTAGACACCGCGCGACATGGGGCTCATCCTTCGAGGATAGAAACCAAGTAGCTTGCTCTGGGGCAATGGGGAACGCCATTTTTGCCACCTTCTAGGACACAGTGTCCAAGCTCGCGCTCCTGCATTTAGCCAATCCGCGGCCCCATCACCTTCTGTCTTAGATGGTGGCAAATACGTCCTTTGCGAGGACCGCCAAGCGTTCTAACTGATAGTCAGTAAAGGGCCTCTCCCGTCGCGCAGCGTTCGCATTCATGAGTTCGGCGACTTGCGTCTCGCATCTGACAGGCGGCTGCCGGTCCAAGGGAGCAGAACTTGAAAGTCGCGATCCTCGATGACTATCAATTAGTCGCGCTCAATGTTGCCGATTGGTCTTCTGTCGCTGACCGCGCCGAAATCACGGTGTTCAAAGATCACGTTGCCGATCCGGATGCGGTGGTCGAAAGGTTGCTGCCGTTCGACGCAATCTGCGTCATGCGGGAACGAACGCCGCTGCCGCGTGCAGTTCTCGAACGCCTCCCTCGGCTCAAGCTGATAGCCTCGACTGGACCGCGTAACTCCTCGATCGACGTGGTTGCGGCGAAGGAGCGCGGCATTCGAGTCACCGCTACCGGCTACCGATCGACGCCAACGATCGAGATGACTTGGGCACTCATTCTTGCGAGCGCGCGCCAGATCGTCCGCGATAGCAATTCCGTTCGGAACGGCGCCTGGCAGACGTCGATTGGCCGCGAACTTGAAGGCAGGGTGCTGGGCGTGCTGGGTCTCGGCAATGTCGGCGGACCGGTCGCGCGCATCGGCATCGCCTTCGGCATGAAGGTGATCGCCTGGAGCCAGAACATGACGTCCGCCGTCGCCGAGGCTGCGGGGGCGACATTGGTCACGAAGAACGAGCTGTTCCGCCAGTCGGACGTTCTGACTATTCATCTCATTCTCAGCGAGCGCACGCGTGGACTTGTCAGCAGCGCCGATATCGCACTCATGAAGCGCACCTCCTGGCTGATCAACACGTCACGCGGACCCATCGTCGATGAGGTCAGCCTCGTGCAAGCTTTGACGTCACTCTCTGTTGCAGGAGCTGCACTCGACGTGTTCAACACCGAGCCCCTGCCGGTTAATCATCCCTTCCGCACGCTGGATAATGTGTTGGCCACGCCTCACCTCGGATATGTGGCGGAGGATCTCTATCGAACGTTCTACAGCGATGTAGCCGCCAGCGTTGCCGCCTGGCTCGATGAAACTATGCCAACCAAGAAAGCTTAACCTTCGGCTTTGCGAGATTGTGTTTGACGTTTTTGGGATGATCGCACCTGAAGTGTCAATGCCTGCGGGCCTTAACCCTCCGATAGGAGAAGACCATGAAGACCGACGGACTTGCGCTTAGTCGACGAAACCTGGTTCGTTCCAGCGCAATAGTAGCGGCAGCAACGTTTTCGGCACCGCGTTCATTCGCGACCACCGCGGTGGCCGCGGACGCTGCAAGCGTGCCGGACCTGCAAGGCGCCGGCTTTTATCGATTCCAGATCGGCGACTTCAAGGCGACTGTCATTTCCGATGGCCACGGGATGATCCCCTTCTGGCCAACCTTCGCGACAAACCAGCCAGAGGCTGCCGTATTGTCCGTGCTCGAGGCAAACTATTTGAAGCCGGTCAATCAGTTCACGTGCAACATGCTTGTTGTCGACACGGGCCGCGAAAAAATTCTCGTGGACACTGGCTTTGGCGAGGTTCTCGGACCGAACTTTGGGCATTTCAGCGATCTAAAGGCCAATCTTCGTCGTGCCGGCTTCCCTCCCGAAAGCATCGATATTGTCCTGACCACCCATGGTCACATCGATCATATCGCGGGCATCGTCAGCAGGGACGGCTCGCTCGCATTCCCGAACGCGCGCTACGCGTTTGTAGATCAGGAATGGGCGTACTGGACCGGAAATCGCTTTGAAGCCGACGTGAATGGCGGCCCGATGCCGGATGTCATGAAGCAAGGGACGATCTGGGCCGCAAAAACGAATCTGCCCCCGATCAAGGACAAGGTCCAGTTGGTGAAGGCGGATGGCGAAGTCGTGCACGGCGTACACTTGATCGCCGCGCCGGGGCATTCTTACGCCCATTCGGCGGTTCTCTTCGCCTCTGGTAGCGATCAGCTGATCCACATGGGTGACGTGACCAACCTCGTGACGGGTCTGCAATACCCGGAGTGGTCAATTGTTTTCGACTATGACAGTACGCAGGCAATTAAAACGCGCAAGGCCGTGTTGGACAGGATCGCCACCGATCGCACGTTGGTCATGGGCTATCACTTTCCGTTTCCCGCCGTTGGACATGTCGAGAGGTCCAACGGCGCCTATCGTTGGAATGCCGCCGACTGGACATGGTAGGATTCATTTGCGGACGAGTTGACGCCATGAAGATGCTATGGGACGAACTTAGAATTCTCGTTGGCATATGGATTGTAGTGTTCGACTTCGCCGTCTCAGGTCTCTCGGCGAAGACTTGCAAGAAATCATGCCAGTTCAGGGCTTTGGACAAGTGCGCAAGGTCCAGCAAGGGTATTGCTGGGTACCAGTGAGGTGTCCGGGAATACGATCGAGTTGATCGAGACCAACGCCGCCCGTCTGGAATACTCGGGTCGCCATCTCTCAGCCGCGGTCCTCGTGCGAGGATCTACTCTTCGCTCGCCGGGACCAGCACCCGCCGCATATACCAGGGCTCGACTGCGATGCTGACCAGGTTCTCGTTTCCGTCGAAGACCTCGGCAAACTCCTCAAGCGTGCTCCTGAAGCGAAACTCCTCGACGCGGTCGCTCGCCATGGGAAGACTCCTGACAACGTCCGCCCCCTTGTCCGCATGATAGATCCGTCTGAAGGCCGGATCGGGCCCGCCACGTATCGTCATGTGAGACGTGCTTTGGACCGGCATTCCCACTCGGTAGTGCAGAAGCATCGTAAGCTCGTGACCCGTCTCGTCGCGGACGCGCCAGCTCTCGATTCCCAGACCGTCGCCAGCCTCGCCGGAAGCGATCCGTTGCTCCATGTCAACTGTGGCTGGCTTGGAGTTTCGATACGGACCCGGAATGCTGCGAGGGCTGGCGGCGAGGGAGCGCACCACCCACAAGCCGACTTCCCCGCTCTCGGCATGCCTGCCCAGGACGAGCACGACGATGCCGCGGTCCTGCTCGCCAAGCTCCGCCTTCCCGACGCCGTCGTGATAGACGGTATGCAGGCGGTTTCGAAACACGATCAGCAGATTGGCGCCCTCGGAAGGGCCAGGAGGCATGGACGCGGCGTTCCAGGAGCGAGGCAGGAACGTATGAACCTTACCGGGAGCGACCGAGAAAGCGATTTGAACGCGCCGTTCGAAATCGCTTTCAACGTGACGGAGCGCGATGGACGTCGATAGGTCGACTGGCTGCATAGGGAAATCTCTCCATGAGGACCGAGAGTGGCGCGCCGAGGATATCGTTGGCCGGCATTCACGATACGTCATATTCGCCACGTTTCCGGACGCGCGATAGCGATCAAGCGCGCCAACGACCCATTGCCATTTTGCTCCGAAACTTCGCGACCGTTCTTCCAAAGCAACAGCGGATAAGGACTGCATCGGCGACGGCTCCTGGCGGAGCGCGCACCGATTGACGCCTTCACTTGAACAGAACTCGAACCCACACGTCGTCTCCCCGACTCTTCGCGTCCGGTTTTGACGGGTTTTTGTCCTGACGGTATGAGGCGGCTCCCGCTAAAACGGCCTGACCTTGCATGCTCCCGAATTCGATGACGATTGAGCGAGCGAATTGAAAGCCAACGGCATGGATCCTAGCGTTAACGACGGCGTCTCCGTTTTCTCCGGTCTCAACTACTTCAGATCGCTCACGGAAGACTCCTCTGTGCGTCCACCGATGTTCGCGCTTTTCGACCTCAATATCGAGGCCGCCGAGCCTGGGCTCGTCGTGCTAACCGCGAGGCCAACGATAGAGCACTACAACAACTATGGATTCGTCCATGGCGGTTACGCCGCCGTCCTGCTCGATACCTGTATGGTAGCAGCCATCGTAACGTCGCTGAAACCAGGCCTTTCCGCCGTGACGCTCGAATACAAGATCAATTTCACGAGACCGATGTCGGCCGATACAGGGGTCGTGCGCGGGGAGGGCCGGATGCTACACCTCGGTCGGCAGACGGCCACTGGCGAAGGCCGATTGCTCGACGCGACAGGCAGGCTGCTGGCGCACGGGACAATCACCTGCCACGTCGTGCGGGAAGGAGGCCCCTGACCGAAGTCCGTGCGGTGCTGCCCGTGAATCGAGATACCAGCCCGTTATGCCGAGAATCACGGGCCTGGTTCGGAAGTGTCCGATCGTCGGTCGGATGTTAAAGGAGAAGGCAACATGCCTGCACCGTACACTGGCGGATGCCAATGCGGCTCCGTGCGCTACGTATTGACGACAGAACCGATAGGCGTAGGGGCCTGCCAATGCAAAGAGTGCCAGCGCCAATCCGGCAGTGCCTTTGGCATGACGATGCCGGTGAAGAAAGAGACCTTAACGGTGACTGGCTTGACAAGGCAATTCACGCGTGTTGCTGAAAGCGGCAATGAGGTTACCGGGGTATTCTGTCCGGAGTGCGGAGTTCGTATCTATCATGCTCTGGAGTCCTTGCGGGACGTGGTTGCCCTCAAACCCGGCACTCTTGATGACACAGGTTGGCTCCGCCCAAAGACTTTTGTCTGGATGAAGAGCGCACAGGGGTGGGTTGCCATTCCCGATGGCGTCAAAACCTATGAGCGTGGCGCCTAGTGTTGCGTCCCGTAAGTTCGTAGCATAATTATTGCATTGGTTTCGGGTATCCTAATCGAAGGAGCTCCCCGATGCGAACCGGACGCCCAAAGTCGACCCTTACGATATCCAACGACGAA
>Ga0137416_10000969_pt1 | contig 14186 bp, 10 predicted proteins | sample CZODoug3_1_1_16f_FD_108282 | JGI IMG/M metagenome (GOLD analysis project Ga0137416, IMG submission 108282) | Vadose zone soil fungal communities from Angelo Coast Range Reserve, California, USA - CZODoug3_1_1_16fungal (Illumina Assembly) | ecosystem: Environmental > Terrestrial > Soil > Vadose...
GCCGGCCACTTGGTCGGCAACGCTGGTTCGGTGAATTTGCGTACGCTCCATCGATGCGGAAGGAGAATTTGGGGCGTCATCTTGGCTCTAAATGTTCAATCTGTCAAGTGTTGAACAATTCAATGTCGGTAGCCCAGAGGACCGCGATAATCAAAGCGATGATGAGGACTCCGCTCATACGTGGGAAGTGTAACTGCGCCCAGGTGGGTGCCACAACGTCTTTCGCGGCGCACGCTCTTCTCTGCGATCCAGTGAGACACATCTGTGAGTCGATTAAACCCGCAAGCGCGCATCTCTCTCTGGGGACAGCGTCTTTCGCCGTGTCGTCGGCTCCTTTGGATCGTTGATTTGAGTTTATCCAATGCCCAAGTTACACGTTGGCACGCCGCGTGCCTCAACTACACGAACAATGCTTGCGGCGTTGCGTCCTTGAATGGTGTAGAGGTCATGGACGTTTCCGTCAGGCTGGGTCGGGTCTACCGTGCCCTCTGCGTTGGTCAGAAACTTGAAGCGGGCCTCCCGCACCGGCCCATCGGGTTTCACAAGGAACGGGACATTGTTTTTCCCACCGTTGGCAGTTGCGAGAGCGACCTGGGGATTGGGCCCACCTTCGGGAATGCGGTTGTACTCGGACTGGTGCCTCCGATTGCGGGCTGCGAATGACAGACCCCGCACGAGTCCGCGTTGAAGGTCGGTCCCAGGCCGTTGGCGACACCCTCGGAGTGCACAAAACGGGCCGCTGCATCGTTGAAGAATCGCAACTGGTCTGGGCTGAGATTCGCGACGGGACCACCGGCTCCAGCGGGGGCTCCTCTGGGCCCGGGATCGATCACAGGATTCGCATTTTGGCCGGGACCCGAGCCATCCCGGCGATCCCGGTCCCGGTCTTCCCCGAATGAAGGCCCCGCCAGTGCCATGACGAGAAGCAACGCGGATGTTCCAACTCGGAGGAGGTGCCCGGCGTTTGCCGGGTCAACGAACTGAACGTTGGGGGACATGGGAATTCTCCTTGACGGTGGTGCTCCCGTGGCGTGTCGGGGTTGAGCACATTATCGGAAGAGTCCCAGCACGCGCCGGCAGTTAGCAGGCCGAGACGCACCGGCGAATTGGAGAAGACATCCGTGAGTTTCGCTCCGGACCTCCTGATGCGAACGCAGACACACTTCCGGACGGCAATTTATAAGTGGGTTCCAGGGAGACTTTGGCGCGGAGTCGTCCCACTTGTCTGTCCAGCTCGTGCGCGACGATGACCCCAAGGCGCGAAAGTGCAACGGGGACACCACCTCAGGCGTGGTGCTCCGGGCAGCGATCCCTTTGGTATTGACTAGTCATATAACTAGTCATTATAATTTGAATTCTCGACAGGGAGGTTTGGCATGGGATCATGGCAAGTGCAAGATGCGAAAGCCCGGTTTAGCGAATTCTTGGATGCAACCATCAAGAAGGGACCCCAGGTTGTCACCCGCCGGGGAATTGAAACCGCTGTCCTCGTACCAATTGGGGAATGGAACCGTTTGCAAAAGGCTGCCCGTCCGAGTCTCAAAGACTTGTTGTTGGCTCCAGAATCTCGATTTGAAGACTTGATCGCGGAGCGCCGCAAATTGCGGCGACGGACTGTACCGGAGATCAAATGAACAGGTACCTCTTGGATACCAACGTCGTGTCCGAACTGCGAAAGCCGCGTCCGCATGGGGCAGTGGTCGCTTGGCTCAACAAGCAAGAAGAGGACCAATTGTTTTTGTCGGCCGTGACGATGGGCGAATTACAAGCAGGGATTGAGCGGACCCGCCGCCAAGATCCATCGAAGGCGAGTGACATCGAGTCTTGGGCCGATCAGCTGGCAGCTTCGTATCAGATACTGCCGATGGATACACCGTGCTTTCGGGAGTGGGGTCGGATCATGGACCGAAAACCAGATAGATTGCTAGAGGACGCTATGATTGCTGCCACGGCACGCGTTCACCAATTGATCGTGGTCACGAGAAATGAAGGGGATTTCAGGCAGCTGGACGTCCGGATTCTCAACCCATTCAAGACGAGCTAGGTTCCGCCCCGGATGGAACCTCTGAAGGGGCGTTGGTGGGTACTCGGTTAACGGCCGATCAGTCCCTCTGTCGGTCACTGGGAACAACCTGAGGTTTTTCGAGAAACCTGCGTTCTGCCTTTTGGATTCCAAGCTTGTGTAATCTGATCCCTTGGTACCTGCCTAGGGGCTCAAACAGCGTCAACTAGATTGCGGATCGGCGTGACAGCCTCATGTTTACTGCATGGGCCAGATCGCCGGTATGGCCATGGCCCGACGGCGATACCCGTGGCATCGCGCTCGAACCACTCGACAAAACTGCGCCTATTGCCGCCTTGCGCGATCCAGTTCTCTACGAGTTTTTGGCTCTCGTCGATGCCATTCGCGATGGGCGCGCGCGCGCGCAAGATAGCTGAACGAGAACTCATAAAAAGGCTGCGGCCCGGAAATCCCAAACCATAACCTGGAGTTGCTCACCGAGGCAGCACGTCTGCTAAAGCCGCACTACCGAGGGAACGCCCATTTGCCGTTGGCGCCAAGAAGCAGACGATTTTGGACGTGCTGCCCCTCGATGAGAAGATTCTTGGATTTTCGAACCGCTGGTACAAACCTGCGATGGATTTCGCGCAAGATCATCAGCTAGATCCAGGACTTCGAATCCGGGGTCAGAGAGGGGGATTTTACGTCAAGTACAATGACCAGAGCGCAAGACCAGGTCACAAATGCGATACGAACAAGCCCCGGAGGGGCAAAAGAGAAGTTGCGACACAGTCTCTAAAGCCCTTTTCGTCACCGACGCTCTTGTGTGGTGGGTATACGCCGTCCTGTTTCTCGTCGCGTTTACGATCAAACTCCAGGCAGCGGGGAAAAAACCCAATGTCATCATCATTACTATTGACACGGTCCGCGCCGACCACCTGGGGTGCTACGGCTACGGGCTAGTTCAGACGCCCAACATCAACGCCTTGGCGCGCTCCTCCGCGCGGTTCAGGCACGCCTTTACCACTGTCCCGCTTACGCTTCCCGCGCATGCTTCTCTTTTTACGGGTAGCTTTCCCATGGCCACGGGCGTGCACGACTTTGCCACTAATACGCTCCCGTCGAGCGCTGTAACCCTGGCCAAAGTCCTGCACGAGAACGGCTACACCACAGCGGCTTTCCTCGGTTCTCCCGTGCTCGATTCCCGCTATGGATTGAATCAGGGTTTTGAAACCTACTTCGACCACTTTGACTTCAACCATCTTGACGAAGCGAAGGCAGACGTCGTGAAACGACCGGGCGACATGGTAATCGACGAAGCGCTGGGCTGGCTGAAGCGTGGTCTCCGGCAGCCGTTCTTCCTTTGGATTCACCTTTACGATGCCCATTACCCATACAAGCCACCGGAACCCTATGCCGGCCGCTACAAGAATCGCCCCTATGACGGGGAAATCGCCTTTGTGGATGCTCAGGTGGGTCGTCTGGTGTCGTTTCTCAAGGAGAAGGCGAGCTTTGCGAACTCGTTGGTCATCTTGGCGAGTGATCACGGCGAAAGCCTGGGTGACCACGGCGAACAGAAACACGGGTTTTTCATTTACGATTCGACCCTGCATGTGCCCTTGATCGTCAAGGTTCCTGGTGCCACGCCCCGCGTCGTTGGCGAAGATGTCTCCCTGGTGGACGTTATGCCCACCATTCTTCAGGCCCTGCACATTCCAATTCCACCCACCGTGCAGGGAAGCAGTCTGCTTAGTAGAATTCTGGGCGGTCCCAGTTCCGGCTCTTCAAATGTTTATGCGGAAACTTTCTTACCCCTTCTGCACTTCAGCTGGAGCCAGTTACGCGCGCTGCGGTGGAGAGGTCTGAAGTACATTGAGGCGCCACGGCCAGAACTCTACGACACTGTCGCAGATCCGCACGAGACGAAAAACTTGTTGGGCGCGCGTCCGGCCGTAGCCCAAGTAATGCGCGATAGGCTTTCCGACGTTCTCCGCCGCTATACGTCCGTCTCAGGTGCCGACGCAGAGGGTAAAGAGGTCACAGACCCAGCCCTCCTGGACCGGCTGCGTGCTCTGGGTTACGTGACAACCCCCGCCGGCACCGTTGCCGACGCCACCGGCAAAGAACTCCCTGATCCCAAGGACCGCCTTCAGGTGTACGAGTTGTTCTGGGAGGCAATGGCAGACGGGCAGCAAGGACGCTATGAAGAATCTCTGCGCAAACTGCGTGAGGCACAGAAAATTGAGCCCGATTCTTTGGCGGTGCTGTTGCTAGCGGCCCTGGATCACTTCCAAATGAGAGATTTCCCGCAGGCCATCCAACTGTTCAGCAGAACGCTTGAACTTAAACCCAAATTCGCCCAACCGCATTACTATCTGGGCGTGATGTACGCACAGACTTTCAACAACGAAGCCGCGATGGAGCATTTCAAGAAGGCGTTGGAACTTGAGCCGACGAATTTCACCGCGGCGTTCGGCCTGGGATCCATCTACCTGCGCTTGAAGCGCGTGGACGAAGCCGCGAGCGCTTTCCAAGAAGCTATTAAGTTGCACCCCGAGTATGCCCAGGCATACACGGCATTAGGTGAAATTTACCTCTTCCAAAAGCGCGTCGACGACGCGGTACAGGCATTGGAGCGGGCCGTCGCAATCGCGCCGCAGATGAAGCAAGCCCACTATCGCTTGGGCCAAGCCTACGAGGCAAAAGGACTCCATACGCAAGCTCAAGAGGAATTAGACCGCGCCAACTCGCTCTCGCCGATAGCTCCGAAAGATGTTCCAAACCAATGACCAGACAGTCGCCGAGCCAACGGCGCTTGGAGAATGCAAGGGCTTGAGTCGTCAGAGAACTGCCGTGCAATCATTCTCCGTGTTCAAGTGTGCGCCTGTGTCGAACATGAAGTCAGTAAGAACCAACGCCTTGATCTTGGTTTTACTATTAGCGATGGCGGAAGTGCTGTTCGCCGGCGCCGCACCGCAGGCAAATCACGGCCAAACGGAAGACGACCTGGAGGAGGGGATCAGACTTATTGCCGCCGGCCGATACATCGAGTCGCTGGCGGCCTTCAACCGTTTCAAGCAATCAGCTCCTCAGGACTCCAGCCCGTACTTCTATTCCGCCATGGCACTCACACAGGCCGGTCGACTGACTGCCGCCGCACTGGAATTGCAGGAAGCAGTTCGCCTCGCTCCCGGCAAGCCGGAATACCTGGTGTTGCAGGCCAGCGTGCTGTCGCAACTGAAGCAAAACGACAGTGCCCTAGCCGCGCTTGCTACAGTGGACAAAGGGGGCTCCGCGAAACAACTCGAGCCTGCCTGGTTGAAGCTCCTGGCGGAAACTTACCTTCGCCTATGGAAGACGGAGGATGCTTTGAGAGTTCTTGCTTGGCTGAGCGAACGAAGTCCCAAAGATGCCAGCGTTGATCTCGACCGAGGCAAGGTCTACATCGCGACAGGACAATTCGAACTGGCCGTTGAGGCCTGGAAGAAGAGCGTCGAAAAGGAACCCGGCCACAATCCAGGCGCATACTTCGAACTGGGCAAGGTGCTATATCAGGGCAGTGAGTTGGAGGCCTCCGAGATGGCCCTCCTCAAGGCCGTGGAACAGGACAACAATAATCCCGAGTACCTTAGCAAGCTTGGAATAGTCGCCCTGGCAAGGGGCGAAGTCGACGAGGCCATCAGCCATCTGCAGCGCGCGGAGCCGGCCGCCTCCGCCTTTCCGGAAATCTACTTTTCTCTGGGGCGCGCCTACCAGAGGAAGGGCAACCGAGCCCGGGCAGAGGAATACCTCAACAGGTTTCAGCAAGCCACCACCGCTCAGCTCCAAAGTGAATATAAGAACCAGACCGTCGATAGGAACATCGCTCAGGGTGAGTTGAAGCTCGATGAGGGAATGTGGCGGAAGCGCGCTCTTTATTCGAGCAGGCCGCTCTGGCCGATCCGAATCGCTGGGAGCCGCATGGCTATCTGGCCGAGATGTTCCTCGATTCCGGCCAGCTAGATCGTGCCTTCCCACACCTGACAAAGATGGAGGCGATCGACCCAGACTCGGTAGTCGGGAATTACCTGATGGCTCGGTATAGCTTCGCGCGCAAAGACATTGAGCGAGCCCGCACTTATGCGGAGCGGGTAGAGCTCAGCCGGCCTGCCAATTCCGAGCTTCGGGGTCTTCTTGGCAGTATCTACGAAGCGCTTGGCAAGACGCAGGATGCCATGCGCGCATATGAAATGGCGGTTCGCCTCGCGCCGGGTCGGGCAGATTTCCAGGATGCTTTGCGCAAAATTCGTAGCCATGGGGCTCAAGAGAAGCCCGCAGTTACAAAGCCATGAGGGCGTTTGACCGGCTTAGTTCCCCGCCGCGGCGGTGTCTTTCCAGTTCAGCTTAAGAGTGCGCACGGGCAATTGGTGCGCGCGCGCGTATTCGTTCCTTGCTTCGAGGGTCCGAGCCGCCCAGTCTCCGAGCGGATAGAGAAGCTCGCGGTACGACAGGTAGCTCATGTCGACGGTGCGCACCGGCCGGTGGTCCTTCACATTGTCCAGTTGGTCGAGATAACGGCGCCCGTTGGCCTCCGCAACCCGCGGAAACCACGTCCGGTACCAGGTGGTCGTCGCATCCTGGAGGGCGCGATTGCGCCGGCGCTGGATTCCAGCCGCCGTGTTCAGCGCCTCATCAAGCGTGGCCAGTGCTTCGCCGCCGTCACCCTTTCCAGCAGCAGTCTGGGCCGCCTTCAGCCGGTCACTGATCTCACCCAGATCGAGGATCATCTCAAGGTTCTGCCGGTAAAGCTCGACGATCGAGAGGAACACCTCTAAGCTGTACCTGTTGTCGCGGACTCTTTCGAAGTTGGCATACAGTAGGTCGAGCAACTCATCGTTTTCAGGGAGGGCGGCGGTGGCGATCTCAAGACGCCTGGAATTCTCCTGTTTCCAATCGTACCCAATTGCCAGGTCTCCGGCGGAAGGAACGGGCAACAGCGGAAGTGTCTGATCACTTGCCGGTTTCGGCGGGTTGAAGATTTTGTCCGAGTTGCCCCAGATAGGGGTGCGCGCGCTTGAAGCCATGTCCTCCCAAGTGTCATCCCAGACCTGCGCCTGCTCGCTCATGAGCTGATAGAGGCGACCCATGTTGCGGGCGCTGGGTCCATAGAACAAGTCGTAAAATGAGTTTGTGAGCTCGGCGGGACTCGTCGACGCAGGGTGCCAGGCAGCGGCAGGGCCGGTCGCGTATCCCAGCCAGAACGTCTCCGGATGCAGACCGGCGTCGGCCCATCCGGCCACGATTGTCCCCATGAGGTCAGATTGCTGGCGGGCTGATGTGAACGAAATGCGGTTGAACATTTCCGTGACGCGCCCACGGTCCGGCGACTTGGGGTGCAGACGACGGGTCGAGGGCAGGATGTAGTAATCGGGGAACAACGGCTCCTCGCCCTCGGTCGAGGTGTAGACGAGCTGACGAATTCCGCGCTTCTTGAAGGCAGAGTCAAATTCGTTACCATGCACCTCGCCGCTCACGATGTGGCTTGGCAGTGAGGCCACGTCGTCGGGAGTCAACGGGTATTCTCCCCAGAACCACACGGTGCGGCCCCTGTCATGCAGGTAGTTGGATGCCTTGGTAACGAATTCCGCCAGCAGCTTACCTACTGACCCGAGCTCGCGCGCGCGCGTCGCTTCTTCACACTGGGCGCTGCTAGCCATGCCCACGTAATAGGGCTCGTCGGTTGACAGGATGAAATACCTGCTCCCCTTGGTGGCATCGAGGAGGTCGTCATACATGCCGAACAATAGCTTGTAGGTTTCAGGATTGGTTACGCAGAATTCATAGTTGCTGTCGGCGAACGCGCGTAGCGCCGCATATTCCGGGTGCTTCAGGATGAAGGCAACGTGACCGGGAGCATCCAGGTAGGGAATAAGCTGCACGTGATAGTGCAACGCAAAGTCGGTGAGCTCTTGCAGCTCCAAGGGCGTCAGTGCGTACGGTTCAACCGTGGCCGGAGCGCTCTTGTACTGGAAGTGCCCTTCAAGTTTGATAGCGAAGCCGTTGATCTTGAAGAACGCCGCCTGCCGGACAGCCTGCTTCAGCACATCGAGACGTTCGAGATGATGGGCATCGTCCCAATAAATGGCCCGCAGTTGAAGATCAGGCCAGTCCACAATCTCTCCCTCGGGAAGCCAAAGACGCTCTTCCCGACGCCGAATCAGTTGAAGCAGAGTCTGCACTCCGTAAAAGAGTCCGGGAGCGGCGTTGGCTGCGACCGTCACGGTTTTCGGGCCAAGGGTCAGGCGGTAAGCCTGTTCGGCAAGAGCGGCCTTGTCCCGATCATTGGCTTGCCCGATTGAAAGCGAGTTCGGCTTCAGCGCCATCCGAATCACTCCGGACTCCGATCGGGCGGAATGCATAGCAGCGAGGCTCCGATGGAACCTCGTTGCCAAACCCTCCTTCAAGCTCTCGACCGCGACGTCCTTCTCTTTGACGCCCCCTTCCAACTCCAACTGCCACTCGCCGTCCAATGCAATGTCTTTGCCCATCAATATGACCTTTTGCGGCACCGGAAGAACGGCATAACCTGCGGATGCAAGTGGGGACGGGTTCTGGCCGAGGAGCGTCGCCGGTATCAGCATCGGGCAGGTGAGCAGGACAAGGTAGTGGCAAAAGTATTTTTGTAGGAAGTCTTTCCCGTGTACAGAAGCCTTCCGCCGTGCGGGGCGGGCCTGGCGCGATAGCTGTTTTCTTGATGCCATAGCGACCGATACTCCTTAATGTGCCGTTGCCCAATTCCCGGAAATATGGCAGGACGACGAAGCCCTTCGCCTGATCCTCGCAGGCTCTGCCCTGGTGGCGCCCCTTTTTCGATCCGTAGAAGTGGGAAAAAACGCACCCATGGCGTTTGAGCCGGCCGAGTGAAGCATCACGCGGCGGAATCTCTGGCCCCTGCGCAGAGGCAGGTAAAAGAGGGCCGTGAGGTCACGATGGGTGGCAAGATACTCTCGGCTGCGCTCGACGCCCATCACATAAAATGCAGTCGAAAGCGCGTCTGCATCGCAGGCGGACGGCACCAGGACGATAACAGCCAGCACATTCTCCACCGGCTTGCCGGTAGAGGGATTGAGGATATGAGCGTACGTCTTGGCTCCTACCTTAAAGAACTTCTCGTAATCGCCCGAGGTCGAGAGGGAACAGTTTCGAAGATAGATAACGTTCGCCGCCTTCTCGCTGTCGTAGGGGTTGCGCAAGCTAATCGACCATCCGCACGCTCCGGGCGGTGCGCCGAGAGCGTAGAGGCTACTGGTACCGCTCGACACCAACGCCCGGGTGACGCCATAGCGGCGCAGGATATCTACGGCCCGATCAACCGCGTACCCTTTTCCGATTGCCCCGAGATCAAGCTCGAGACCCTCCATATCGAAACGGATTGTGCGCTCCGCTCGGTTCAGGTGCACGTGTCGATAGCCAACTCGCCGCAAAACCTGGGCAATTTCGGAATTCGCCGGAACGCGACCTTTGCCGCGAAAGAATCCCCAAGCCTTCATCAGCGGGCCAGCGGTCACGTCAAAGGCCCCTCCCGTTGAGTGACTATGATCGACCGCATTCACTAGCAACTCAAAGAGTTTCGGCTCCACACAGACACTTCGTGAGGCCGCGGTTCGGTTGATAACGGAAAGTTCGCTCTTTGGCTTGTAAATGCTCATCTGGCCTTCGAGCCGGTCGATCTCCTCAAACACCTCGTTGCCTACTGCCGTGAGGTACTGGGGATCGTCACCATAGGCAACCAGGGTGAATTCAGTCCCCATAGCCAGATGGGCGGCTTCATAACGTGTGATGGCAGCTCGCATCGGTTTCCACGGCCTTATGCTGCGAAACGGGCACGCGAGATAGCCATCGCTGGCCATCCCGCGAGAAGCTTGGCGTCACTGGCGGCTAGGCTGACTTCTTCGTCCAGGATGTCTTTTGGCCGGTGTCAATGGCATGGTTAGCCTTAATGACCGCCATCGCATCTGCAGTGCCGATCTCCAGAGGAACGACGGGAGCTTTGTTTTCGCGGATGCTCGCGAAGAAGCTCACCAGCTCGCCCCAGTAAGGATCGTAGGGCTCTTCGGGTTGATAAATACCCATCGAGGCTAGCCACCGCTTCGCGTAGCGACTTTCTCGATCGACGAAACCGCTATCCTTGGCTTCTTTCTCCGGGAATATCAGCACCCCCTTTTGAGCGGCTGATTTGGAGACAGTGGCGCCAGCCCACCAGTTTTCCTTTGCTGGGCCCGAAGAGATTTTGGCGACGGGCTCGCGGAAGTAGATGCCGCGATCATCGGTGATATCCAGGGTCCCCTGATCACCCATGATCATCACGCCATTCGAGTGGTGACCATTGAAAAGCATGCAGTGGAAGTAATGTCTTCCGCCGCCGCTGTAATCAAAAATGGATTGAACGTTGTCGTGAACCTCCCGCCCGTCCTTCCAGTAATCAAGCCCGCCGGTGCCGATGACCGAAACCGGTTCGCCCTCAAACGCCCAGTTCGCGATGTCGATAAAGTGGGAGCCCATCTCTGCCATCAGTCCACCCGAATATTCACGGTACATTCGCCAGTTAATCAGGCGTTCATACTTCGTGTCCGCCACCGGCCTTCGCCAACTGCTGTGGGTAGTGACGCGTGATTGCACGAGTAATACCCTGCCCAGGGCGCCCTTGCGCACCATATCCATGGCTACCTGATAGAGCACGCTTGAGCGGCGGTGCAAGCCTACCTGGAGAACCTGCTTCGGATGCGCGGCTGCGACCTTGCGGATCTGCTCGGCCTCTTCTTCCTTGAAGAACATGCTCTTTTCGATGAAGACGTGCTTACCGGCTTCGAGACCATCGATCGTCATGCGCGCATGGAGATAGAGGGGCGTTGCGATCAGCACCGCGTCAATGTCCTTCCTGTCCAGCAGTTGCCGGTAGTCCTCATACCCATCCGGCTTAGAGCCGATGGTCTCGACTCCTTTCTTGAGGTTAGGAGGGTAAATATCGCAGGTGGCAATGCATCGCCCTGCTGGTATCGTGGTCAAAAACCTCAGCAGAGTGCAGCCCTGCGTTCCCGTGCCGATAAAGCCGTAACGCACAGAGTCGTTGGGCGTTGAATTTTCTGCGGTTGCGGCGACCCCTGGCAGGGCTGCAAATGCGGCGGCTGAGGCCGCCGTCTTTAGAAAATTGCGCCGTGTGACATCGTCGTTAACCTTGTCCTTCATCTGGATCCGCTCCTCCGCTAGACTTCACTCTCTCAGAAAAACTGGCAGAGTTCGGGCCTCCGATCGCGTCACCCTGAACGGGAGGTTGTCGGGGTTGAGGGAGAGTGTGCTCCCCCGTTCCTTGTATTTGGATTTTTCATCTTGTAGACGCCGCACCTGTTTTGGAAATTGATCACGGTCCGGAGCCAGGTGGCCACATCTATTTTAGTTCTGACGCGGCCGCGCTCAGACTGGCCTATTTCTGAAGTCATCGTCGCCCGGCCATTTCTGCCAAGAGCGCATACCAAACGACCAGCATGAGGTTGGATTTTCTCAACTCACTTCCGAAACAGATTACAGCGATAAGCTGCAAAAACTAGAAGCCCCCGCAAGCGCCTGGCTGGCAGGGGCCTCGAATCAGCCCACTTCCCAGGCTACCAGTCTAGCCGGAGCGAGAATTGAATAATCCGCGGATCATTGGCTTGTTTGCTCAAATCCTGCAGTCCTGTTGCGCTATCGGGATCGACATCGTTCGGGTGGTTAAAGGCGTTAAAGAAATCCGCCGTAAATCTGAGATTCGCCTCCCTGATTTTGAAGTTCTTGAACACGGAGATGTCCGTATTCCATGCCCCTGGGCCGATCAAACCGGCCCTCTTACCTGGATTGAAGAAGTCCGAACTGCTTGCGCCGAAACAACTGCCGTCTGCCAAAGTCACGGCCAGCCGGCCAGTATCAAAGCTGCCGCTGCAGTCTGGTCCGAAGGGATGAACCGTTCTTTGACTGCGATCCGCGGGAACCAAAGCCGTAAGGTCTCCTCCCGTCACGTTGGTTGCCCCGGTAGGATCGAAATCTCCCTTAAACCACAAACGTTGGTGCCGGCCGAAAATATCCATCTCGACTCGCTGGTCGGGCGTGAGGATCGGATTACCAGCCTGGAGTCGGCTAGCGCTAACGCTCCGCCAGAAGCCACCCCGCCAATCTCCAATGGTGGCGACCTGCCAACCGCCGATCACTTGATTGAGAGCTCCAGAAGCATTGCCTGCGAATTTCTTTCCCCGGCCAAAGGGAAGATCAACGACGCCGTTGAAACGAATGCGGTGGGGCGGGACCTCGGTGGAGTTGAGATAGACGAAGTGAAGCCGCTGGCTGTAAGTGAGGTTGGGCTCGCCAAGAAGGTCAATGATTTCGGGCGGCGCAGCTCCCGAGCGGACATCGTTTATACCGGAGTTGCCGCTGGTAAACCCTCCCGCGTCGGTCGTGGTCAGGGAATGAATATAGGTGTAAAACCACTGGAAAGCCACGCCTTTCGAAAATCTGCGTTCGACCTGGACTTGGGCCGAGTGGCTATTCGAATACCCGCTGCGATCCTTGGCCCTGAGGTTCCAGTTCGGGTTGACACGGCGCACGTCAATGGGTCGAGGGTCTGAGCTGTTGGGAGGCGGCGCCAGGCCGGTGCGAGTAGCATAATTGAATGCGGCCTCCAGGGTATTGAGCGCATAGTTCTGCTCCAGATCGCTTCCGTGGGTCCCAAGGTAGCTGACACGTAGAGCCGTCTGGTAAGGCAGTTCGCGCTCCAACGTCACGTGCCACTGCCGGACACGGTCATCCGCCCAGTGGCGTCCATCCCAGACTTGTTCTGATTGTGCTGCCGGTGAGATTACTCCATTGCCTGAAATATCCACGGTCGCGTTGGGAAGAAAATCACCAGGTCCCGGCGCGCTGATCGTCGTGAAGTTGTTGTCGGGAAAGTTCCTCTCATTAAGGGCGTTTCGGTAGAGCAGGTTCAGCGGCGGATTTGTCCGTGAGGCCTGCAACAATTGGGAAAGCGGCATGGTCCAGAAGTATTCTCCGTAGCTGCCGCGCAAAACTGTGTTAGGCGTGAGCTTGAAAGCGACCCCTAGGCGCGGACCAAAGTTATTGTTGTCTGCGGCGAACAGGCTATCGGGATAGCCTATCGCCTGCGCCGTATTGAAGGTCAGGCCGCGGGCTTCCCACGACGTCAACACGGACGGAGGAACTCCAGGCAGCGAGTGCATGTCGTGGTTCCCGGGCGTAATCGCTGCGAACGTGTTCGGATCGGATATGGAATTGATATCGGCGGTGGTCAGGCGATTTAGTTTTTCGTGGTAGGGGGTCCACTTGTCCCAGCGTAATCCCAGGTTCAACGTCAAACGGGGCGAGACCTTCCAGCTGTCATTAAAATAGAGCCCTATTTCCTTTTGTCGGAAATAGAAATAACCCCGGTTGAATTGGTTTCGCAAAGTAGTGGGAACGCCCAAAAGCAAGTCCGCAAACCCATCCCCCGTGAAATCCAAAAGCCTCCCGGCATCGTTTGGATCGTGGGCTGACTGTCCCGTCCAGCCACCGTTAAAGTCATGCGATCCTTGGGCCTGCTGTAGCTCGCGAACGTTATTCTGCTCCAGGCGCACCCTCCCACCAAACTTGATGGTGTGCTTGCCCTTGGTCCAGGTCGCGTTATCGTCAAGGACCTCAGCCGTCAGGGCCTGATTCGAATGATTGTCCGCGTCCCAGCAAAAATAACCATAGTACCCCAGGTTGGAGGCGCAAAAAGTAGGCCACCCGTTGACACCGAACGGGTTGGGTAAGCCCAGTTTGCCCGCCCAGTCGGTAAAGTCGGCAAGTGTCCCCTGATCGTGAAACGATCGGTGCACGCCTACCAGGAGTTCGTTCAGGAAGGAATTGGAAATCAGCCGGTTATAGTTTGCCGCAACATCGTGAACGGTGGTGTCGGTCCTCGATGTTCCAGTACCCGCTGCCGCGGTTGCTGGATCGGCAAAAACGCCACCTTCCTTGGTGTGATTGCGCGTGCTCCGGGTATATCTGACTGAAAGGGAGTCTTTATCGCCGAAGTGCTGGTCTCCTTTAATTGTCAAGTTCCACAGCTTGGTTCTGTCGGGATAGAAGTGGACGAAGTTAGGCCCTAGGTAAGGATTGTTAGCGGACGTGGGACGGGCAGTCA
>Ga0137416_10000971_pt1 | contig 14181 bp, 12 predicted proteins | sample CZODoug3_1_1_16f_FD_108282 | JGI IMG/M metagenome (GOLD analysis project Ga0137416, IMG submission 108282) | Vadose zone soil fungal communities from Angelo Coast Range Reserve, California, USA - CZODoug3_1_1_16fungal (Illumina Assembly) | ecosystem: Environmental > Terrestrial > Soil > Vadose...
CGGGACGACGGTGATCACATCGGCCGATAGGTCCGCACATCCGACGGCACGTTGACGCCTAGCTTGATCTGGCCGACCGACTTGATGATGTCGTCGCCGAGCAATTGGGCGAAGCAGGCGTAGCCCCAGTCGTTCATATGCAGGCCGTCCGGGATGACGAAACTGTCGATCGGGATCGACTGCTTCTCGTGCCAGTCGCGCATCACCTCGAAACGCGGAAAGATGCCGACGTGGCGCAGTTCGGCGACCCTGCCGAGCAGCTTCACCATCTTGCTGGCGCTTTCCGGCTTGGCGTTGACCTTCGGCGAATATTGCGGATCGACCAGCACGAGATCGGCGCCGGCGGCCTGAATGCGCGAGACGCCGTTTTCCACCATGTTGGCGGTCTCGGCCGGATCGAGGTTGCGCAGCACGGCGTTGGTGCCGACCTGCCAGATCACCAGATCCGGGTGCATGTCGATCACTTCCTGCTGCAGCCGCTTCATCATTTCCGGCGCGTCCTCGCCGCCCTGGCCGCGATTGATGACGGTGATGTCGGCGCTCGGATATTGCCGGTGCAGCTGGGCCGCGAGACGGTTGGGATAGGTGAACTCCGGCGAGGTCGAGCCGTAACCGGCAGTCGACGACGAGCCGAACGCGATGATCAAAACCGGCTGGCCCGCGGCGAGCTTGCTCGCGACATGCGGCAGCGAGCCCATCGACTTGGCCCCGCCCTTCGGCGGCAGGCAGGGGACGCGGCTAAAGATGTCGCCGGCGGATTTTGCGACTTCCTTCACCTTGTCGAAGGCCCTGCCGGTGAGGCCCTTCTGCTGCGCCGGATTGGCCGGATCGGTGGCCGCTACATTGCTGCCGCCAACCACGCCGGTGGCCGGCAGCGCAGACGGCTTGGCAGCTTCAGACTTTGCTGCTTCAGACTTGGCAGCTTCAGACTTGGCGGCCTCAGATTTGGCAGCTTCAGATTTGGCAGCTTCAGATTTGGCGCCATCCGTCAGCGCCGCGTGCTGGTCGGCGGCCGCGCCCTGTGCGCGTACTGGCGCGATCGGCGCCGGCAGCAGCGCAAATGCCGCGACGGCCAGGGCCGTCAACCATGTGCTTCGGTAAAAAGGGTAGTGACAACTCATTAACGCTAGTTCCCTTAATTCTGCTGGGCCTGATCCAGATGAGCCGCATTGATCACAAATTTCGACAGCGCGCGGCCGAGGCAAGCATGAACACGTTTGGCCAGTTCGAGACCATGCGAGGTGCTGAACAGGTCGAAATCTCCGGCGTCGTTCCAGTGATGCATGATGGCGAACCGGTCGAACAACGGAACGTCGTGCTGTTGCGCCACCACCCGCATATTATCTAGGTATGGTGGCGCGGAAATCATGGTCTCCGTACGGGGACTGTATTGCAGATTAACCAACACCACATCCGATCCCGCATTTTGCAACGCAGCAACCCCGTCGTCGACAGCGCTGCGAAAATCGTCGGGATCGACGGATCGCATAGCATCAACGGTACCGGTCTGCCAGATCACCAAAGTAGGCTTTTTTTCTTCCACCAGCTTAACGAGGCCGGCGGCCACTTCCTCGGCGGTCTTCGCCCCCTGTAGTTCTACGGAGAGATTGATCGGCACCGCCGGCAGCTTTTCCTTCAACATGGCCTGCAACCGCGCCGGGTAGGCGCTCGTCTCCGACGAAGGGATCGTCGACGAACGGCTGCCCACGACGAGCACATTCAGCGGTTGGCCGCTTTTGATCGCGCCGGAGACTTTAGGGAGCAAACTGTCGGTCGAGAGCAGATAGGCCGGCACGTCACACGGCTCGGGCGCATCCTCGGCGCGCGCCGCACCCGCCGTCGAACAACCGGCAAGCAGCGTCAGGCCTAGCACAGTCCAGAATCCGGACCTCATGCTCCCCCTCCCGCCAGATCGGCGTTGCCGCCGGTGCCTTTGGTCCGCGACGCACTCTTGTCGGCGGAGTGCTTGTACCATGAAATCACCGAGGCCATTCCCCACATGATGAGGATCCCGCAAACACTGATCAGCGCGTGCAGTGCGGCACCGCCAGAAACCTCGGCCAGCACGAAATGTCCCGCAAACGCCAGGAAAATACCGAGGCAGAATATCTCAAGGGAATGCTGGCCGCACACGATCAAAGGTCGCAGCCAGGGCGATTTCAGTCCCCGCCAATCCTTGGGCAGGAAGCGCACAGTAATCGTGGCCAGCGCCAGGAAATGGGCAAAGCGCAACACGTCGAGGTCGGTCTTGTCGATCGGATACATCCACTGATCGAGGCTGCGCGGCATCAGGTGACTCAATTGCGGCACGTACCAGGTCAGCGTGACGAAGAATGCGGCAAGCAGATAGGCGATTGAAATCCACATCGTGACCGGCGACGACAGGATCCGCGACATTCGCCGGGCGCCGCCGAGCGCGCACCAGGCGCCGAACACGAACAGCAATTGCCAGGCGAGCGGATTGAACGCCCAGAAGCCGTTCGGATAGGCCGACAGATACAGATCGTACTGCCAGGTCAGCGCATAGAGCAGCACCGACAGCGCCAGCGTGACGTCCGCCTTCCATTTCATCAGCCACAGGATTAGCGGCAGGGACAGCATCAGCACGATATAGAGCGGCAGCACGTCCATGTTGACGGGGCGGAATCTCAGCAGCAGCGCCTGGACGATGGTGACATCCGGCTGCTTGAGAAAATCCATGATGCCCATCTCTTCGGTGTAGAGCGGGTTCTCGAATGAGGTGGCGACGTAGGAAATCTCGGCGAGGAAGATCGTGAACAGGAACACGTGCGCGACGTAGATCTGCCAGACCCGGCGCAGGATGCGCGCGGTCGCCACCACAAAGCCCGCCTCCAGCATGGCGCGGCCATACACGAAGGCCGCGGTGTAGCCGGAGATGAAGATGAAGATCTCGGTGGCGTCGGAAAATCCGTAATTGCGGAGCGTGAACCAAGTCAGGATATTGGGCGGCAGATGATCGATGAAGATCAGCCACAGCGCCAGCCCGCGAAACAGATCGAGCCGCAATTCGCGCTCGCCGGCCGCGGGCAGCGCAATCGCGGCGGCGGCCGCCGAAGGCGCACCGTCCTTGGCGGGCGCTGCCGCGTCGCTAACGGCCGGTTCGGCAACTTGATCGGCGATCGACGTCATCAGACACCGTGGTGGCAGGCGGATTTTCGCAGCTTGCACGATTGAGAGTGATAATATCGGTCCACAACTTGCAAACAAGATACGGGGATTGTGGCGCGGGGGTGCGTTTAGGATGGAACTATGTTGAAAGCGCGATGGAAAATGACGGCGGCGCGGACTTTTGTAGGCGCCGCCGGCGATTGGTTCCGTCCGAATCTTTCGGTATGATGAAAGCTTGAGGATTCAAGAAGATCGTTCGCATGTACCGCGCCATCACCCGCCAGATCGAAGTCACCGTCGAACCGAATTTCATGCCGGGACGCTCCTCGGCCGAAAAAAGCGAATATTTCTGGTCCTACACCATCGTCATCACCAATTCCGGCACCGAGACGGTGCAGTTGCGCACCCGGCACTGGATCATCACCGACGCCACCGGCCGCAGGCAGGAAGTGCGCGGCGAGGGTGTGATCGGCGAGCAGCCGGTGCTCGCTCCCGGCGAGCGCTACGAATACACCTCAGGCGTCCCGCTGCCGACCGCGTCCGGCTTCATGACCGGGCGCTATCAGATGGTCAGCGAAAGCGGCGAACGTTTCGAAATCGACGTGCCGACGTTTTCGCTCGACAGCCCGGATGGGAAACGGGTGTTGAATTGACGAGCGCTTGCGCGCGTCAAACGACATCGTCATTACGAGGAGCCAACGGGTCGCGCGAATGCGCGCCCGATGACAGGCTCCGCGACGAAGCAACCCATTCTTTCTTTGCGTGGCAGCATGGATTGCTTCGCGGTGCCTGTCATCGGGCGGCGCTATGCGCCGACCCGTTGGCTCGCAATGACGGAAGGGTTAGGCTCTTTTTAATCCTAGGCACAGCTTCGCGTCTCGCCGCACGATTCGCGGGAGGTTTGCTGAAACGTCCCGCCTTCAAACGGTGCAGCAACCCCACTTTCACAAGTGAGAGGCGCGCGCGGCCTGCCACGTCGTCTCGGGCGGTCAACTCAAGGGTTCGCTTCAAAAATTTGCCGCGACCAGATTGTAAGAACCTCTGCTGCCACGGACGTAAACCCTCGCAGCGGCGGCACATATCACATCACGGTTGGAGTCGAACGCGCTCAGAAACCCGGACTCATCGGGGCGAGCATCCGGTTGAATTCGCCTCAATGCGTCTTCGTCTATAAAGAATGACGCTTCTATAGCGCTGTCGTGCCCCCAAAACCGCACGGCTCGGCGCGTTTGGTCGTATGAACGACTATGATTTGGAAACTCGATCATATGGTTGGGACCGATCATATTCTCACCGGTGCAAGACGCTTCGTATCGCTCGCGACCTGCACCGAGGCATATTCGATGGCCACAGGTTGTCCTGACCCGTGACGCGCACATTGAAGCAACGTGCCGTGGGTCGATATCGTTCACAAGATTTAGCGTGGCTAAGGCTTTGCGCTACCGCAAAGGAGATGCTGACGCAATACGGTTGCGCCACCATGCAAGTGGCTACTCTGTATCGCATTACAAGCCTTGCTCGATCCTGGCCCCGACCCCAGCGATCCCGGACGTCAAGACCAACACGCTAATGACAGGCAGAAGCATGCAAGCCGCTTGCCGCCCGCGTCCGACGGCGGCGTTCCGCTCCGCATGCGCGCGGTCGACATGGTGGAATACGCCGGCTACACGCCGCGAGACGCTCGGCAGGCAGCTCCGCGGCGACGTACAGCTTACCTATGAATCGACCGGTTCGTGTACGCATTCGACGTCCCAATGGCTTCTCTGACCGTGTCGGCGGCATAGACCGGTATTCAGGCATTGCCGGAGCCAAATCGTGCTGATCTTCTTCCGGACGGTTACGAATTAAGTCGACTACCGGACTCAAAGGGTATCTAGTTCTGACATCACCGCTCCGCCTCTGGCCGATACCGGTGACTGAGAGTGCTGCAAGCTCCCGCCTGTTATCAGGAGAGCTATATGCCGCTTATCCAACACAACCAACCTAAACCGCCGCTCCGGGATTTCTTGGCATTGGAAGCCCTGCGGGCAGGGGATGACGCGCCGGCACTCCGCCCCGGCCTTGAGCGTGACGCGATGCTTCGCAGGGCGCGCCTGGTCGAGACCGCCTCGCATATCGATGATTGGCTGGCATCTTCCGGTTTGCAAGCGCCGCGCTAGGGATGCCGGAATACGGCGCAAACATTCCTGGCAACGACACACACTTACTCTTCTGAGCGCTTCGAAGCAGCGGATGACAACGCTGCCTGTGTCAGCGGTGAACCTTGGCATGTTGGCGGTGTTGTGCGTTTTGCGACGCCCTAATGCGTACTGCGGTTGCGCCATCAGTTCCAGCCAGCCCGCCAGCCTGATCTGGATCAAAGCAAAGTTATCCTGACGATCGCAAAGGGACCAATGATGAAAAAGCCCGTTCTCTCAATTGACGCGCCGGAACCGAAGAAAGTGCTGCGAGCCGATCGGCCTCCTGTCGAAGGATTCGTGACGGTTGTCGACGGCCATTTCAAGTCGGAGTTCGACACTGTCGATGCCGCGGAAGCATCGGGCCGGAAACTGAAGTCGGATTATCCGATGCTCCAGATCGAAATCTATGATGCCGTCAACAAGGTCCTCACCTTGTTGAGCTGACGAACCTGGCTGTCCGGCTGGCCGCGGCAACCCGCCCACGGCCCGGCCATCGTAACCCCCTACTCCGCGCCCGCCTCGTCCGGCGTGAATTCGTAGACCGATGAGCAGAACTCGCCATCTTTGACCATCTCGGCGCGGTCATTGGGGGCAAAGCTTTTCGGCAGCGGCGCGAGCCAGGGAATTTAATCTGTCAAGCAGGCATTCTACCCAGAAGCGTCTCTGCTTTGAGGAGCAGCGGCTTGGCTTCGCTCCGGGTCGCAATTTCAATGCTGGCCTGCAAACAACGAATAATCGTGGCCCTGCCGTTCTCATCTGTCGCTGGCGTGACCATGGCCTCACACAGCAACGCCTCGGCCTCAAGCCCGCTAAATCCCTGCTGCCGGGCGGTATTTCGCGCCTCTCGCAACATGTCCAGCGCAGCCGGCACATCCGTGGCCTGATGGCTGAGAGCGAGCGCGAGATTGATGGAGGCGCGCAGCTCTATTGACTTATAGCCGACAGATTGGGCCGCCTCTCGCGCCCCGGCAAGGATCTCTCGTGCCTCGTCGATGCGTCCTTGTTCCAGGTAAGCTATTCCACGATGGCACGCGGTGATCGGGACGAACAGCCGTACCGCATGCTCTTGCGCCAGCGCGAAGGCCTCATCGAGAACGACTGCCGCTCCGGCCGGATTGCCCCGACCGAGCATCAAGCTGCCACCACTATAAGCCGCCGCGACGCGATCGAACGGCCGATTGCTTTCGTCGGCTATCTGCTGCGCCCGCCGCTGAAACTGGTCCGCTGCATCGAGCTCCCCGAGCGTCGTATGGGCGATGCTCTTCATCATGCAGCACATAAGCAGCAGGTATTGTGCGGTGGTGCCGATGGGGGCGCTGGCGTCCGGTCCCATCAATTGCGCACAGGCCCGTCCAAGCATCTGTTCCGCTTCACGATAGCGACCGGCGATGTGGTAGGCCTGTCCGAGACCATATTCGGCCAGATTGAGCCAACCGGGATTGCCCCACTCCTCCGCCAGACCAACGACCTGCTCACCGGTGGCAATCGCCTCGATCGGCGTGCCGTAGAAATTCTGCGCGGCCGATCTGACCGTCATGGCGGCGACCTTGCGCCCGATATCGTCAATCGTGCTGGCGCGCCGTTCGGCTTCCCTTCCGAGGTCCAACCACTCGGCGACCTTGCCAAATCCCATGAATGCCATGCGCGCCTCGATCCGCAGGTCGATGGCCTCGGTCTCACGCGCGCGAGAAACCGGGGTCCTGTCGAGGGCATCCATTGCGATCTCGAAATAGGACGTCGCATCGGCAAACGCCGACCGCGCGACGCACTTTCGTGCCACGCTCCGGCCGTAGCCAAATGCTTTTGCCCAGTCCTTTGCCCGCGTCGCGTGGTGGCAGAGCTTGTCAGCCTCGTCGCGCGAACTTTCGTCGCTCTCCAACGCAGAAAGGATACGTGCGTGCACCCTCTCGCGGGTCCGCGCGACCATCGAGTCATAGGTTACCTGACGAACCATTTCATGCGGAAATTCGAACGATTCTTCGGTCGCGCCGTCAACTTTGACAAGCAATTCGGCTCGGTCGAGCGCGCCCAACGCGCGTTGGAGCAAGGCTTCAGGTAACGCGGCCACCTGGCGCAGAGTGGCCACCGTCGAGCGCGGGCCGAGTGCCGCCGCCATTTGCATCAAGGCGCGTTGATCCCTCGGCAGGCGGTCCAAACGTGCCGCGATCACGCCTTGAAGACTGCTGGGAATCCCCAGTTCGCCGACAGGCTGACCAAGCGTCAGATCGCCCCATTGTCCCTGAAGGATGTCGGTCTCTTTCAGGCGGCGGCAGACTTCCTCGACAAAAAGCGGAACGCTGGCCGTATGCCGAATAATCCGGTTCTTCAAATCAGCCGTGGTTGAGGAGGGTCCCAGAATAGCATCCAGCATGGCCCGGCCTGAACTCTCATCGAGCGGCCGCAAGGCGAGGCTTTCCGCGTTGCATTGGTCGACCCACTCCGGGATTCCGTTTGGCCGGCTGGTGACGATGACAAGCAGATAACGGGTTTTTAGCGATGCAAGGGCGGCCATGACGGCGTCGCTGGCGCGATCGATCCAGTGCAGATCTTCGATGAGAAGCACCGTACGTTGCTGGTGAGCCAGCTTCTCCACGATCGCGCAGCTTGCGTCGCTAATGGCGCGGCCGCGCGACTGCGGTTCCAATCTATCCCACTGCCCATCATCCGATATTGGCAGGTCCAGCACCGCGTCGACGGCTGATCGCAAGATCTGCGGCAACCCGGTCCGGGGGTCCGCCGCATCGCCCAGCCGGTTGTCCCTGGTCGCTGTCTCAAGAACCGAACGCAGCAAGCCCTTGAGCGCGGCGAATGGTGAGCCCTGCAGATTTGCGCTGCATTCTGCGTCGATCAGCTGCCAGCCTTCAATCTCAAGCTCCTGGACAAACTCATGCACCAGCCGTGATTTTCCGATGCCGGGATCGCCGGTCAGGCAGACCGTTCGGCCGCCGGCATGGGTGTCCTCGACGACGTGTCGCAATAGCGCCGTCTCTCGGGAGCGATTGACGAAGCGCGAAACGCTGCGCGTTTTGCGTACCCCCCAGCCTGACAGGTCGCTCGCGCCGGTTACGCGATAGACCGGCATGGGTTCGGCAAAACCCCTGAGCGGCCTGCGGCCCAGATATTCAAATCGAACGTGCCCCTCGGACAGTTTCTGGCAGGCCTCGGATGCGTAGATTTGACCGGGTTCCGCCACCGACTCCAGCCGGGCCGCCAGATGCTGCGCGGCGCCGCCAATCTCGTAGACCTTGGAGAACTCACTGGCGACCACATAGGCGACCACGAAGCCGGAGTGGAGTCCGACCCGGACCTGCAGCCCGGGATCGCCCAGGCCCGCGATACCTCGAACCAGTTCGATGGCCGCGTGACAGGCAAGCGGCGCATGATTGTCATCCGCCACCGGAGCCCCAAAGACCGCCGTCAGCCCGTCACCCAATTCCTTGCTGACGATGCCCCCGAACTGACGCACGGCGGCTCGCATGGCCGTTAGGGCAGGCTCAAGGCGCGACACCGCCTCCTCGGGCTCAAGCTCGGCGATGAGGTCCGTCGAATGGACCACGTCCGCGCGAAGGATCGTTACGAACTTCCGCTCGCTGTCAGGATCCTCGCTTTGGAGCGCGGTCGCGCCGCAATTGGCGCACCAAACGTCGCCGGCCTCTATGGTCGATCGGCACGCGAAACAAAGCATTCCTGCGCTCTCACCGGCTGAAATTTGTCGAACGAAACACCCGCGGGCAACCTGTCCCAGCGCCCGTATCGATTGTGACGCACCGGAACTAACTGGACAAGCCGTCGGATGCTGCGGGTTGTCACTGGACGTAGCGCAGTCCTGGGTGCTACACTCAGAGGTAGAATCCGACATCCCAACCGGATCGCCGGACGCCTGGACCCGATTGGTCATATTTCTTCGACGCGGAAGGTGTTAGCCTTCCTTGACTGCCGCTCTATCTGGAGCGAAATTCGTGTTTGCAGCGCCGATGTTGCTATTGGCGTGGATTTGCCGCCGATAGAGTTCGCCATTGCTTAATTTTTTAAAGGGGAAGGCTTAGCCATGTCACAAGCAAGAATCTTTGGTGGATCAGTAGCGATTTACAATAATCCGCAGTTCAAGGCCGCAATGAATATTCATTACTCTCCTTTGGAGACAATGAAGGCGAGTGTGGCACTACTTAAGGCCTCACCTCAGATCGATCTCGCGTCGCTGCAGTTTGGTCAGTATCAGCCGATATTGTCGCCACAGGAACTCGGGACGGACGCAGGACTGAAACGCTGGATGAAGGAGATGGGTGGCGCTCGTCTCCAGTTGTCCACCAAGGCCAATACCAAGCCGCTGTCCAACGACCAGCCTGACGTCGTCCCTCTGACAATGTGCTGTCTTTTGGACGCTTGCGTTCGCAAGTGCTTTAATTCGGACCCGCCAATATGCATGGTGATCGATGTCAAGGAGCAACGGGTAGATTCTCCTGACCGCGATACGCACGATATCGAGCTGGTTTGGGAGTATGGCGGAACAGACAAGGTGCCCACGCTTCTCAGATTGACGATGGTCTGCCCGTTCGTCGGCCCCGCAGCCTGATTTATCAGAGCGTTTCGAGCGAACGGCTGCCCCGCACTCGGATAGCGGGGTGGATAGCAATCAAGCTTGCGCAGATGGCGTAGACTTGTCTGCGGTAGAAAGCGCGTCACGTGCTGCGGCGGCATCGCTCAGCCCCACCGCAGTTGAGCAACTGCCTGCTCGAACTTCCGACGATCGAGCAGCTTGATGGCCTCGGTCTCCGCGTGCGGAAGATTGAATTCCCGCGCGGTCTCCTCGGGATCCCTGAAAAGCCTGTCGCACAATTCTTCGTCCAACAAAGCTCTGCTGAGCAATTCTGTCAGCTGCCGGCTCGGCATCGGTCTGGCGTCGGGATCCAATTGCTGTCCTGCCTCGATACGATTCAAGTATTGTTTACCCGTTGGCCGGCTGACGGCGTCCCGCCAGGGAAGCGCTGAGGCGAACCGCCTCCGCCGCATCAACCGACTTCACGCTTGGTATCGTTCCGCCGGAAAATGCCAGCAGCGATTCGAGCGTTTGGCCGCCGACGGCACGGCGCAGCGAGCCCATCAGCGTCTCTACGGTCCGCTCGGCAAAGAAGATTTTCCGGGCAGTCTTCAGGAGCAGGGCTCTTTCCTTGTCGGGGATCAGTCCCGCCGCGGACGCCCGTTCCATCCAGTATTCGAGATCGACCATCGGCACCGTCATCGGCTTGAAGTCGAGCGGGGAATAGACGAGCGCGACATCCGCGTCACGCCGAACGGTGCAGCGCCGGAAGTGATCGTAGACCCAGCCGACACCGATCATGCCGGAGCGGTCGAGTTCGGACGCGCGCAGCGCTCCCATGCTCGCAGCGCCAATAACCGTTTTTCCCCGATCAAGTACCGCCAGAATTTCCTTGGGCGACACCGACATGTTCTGTCCAAATTCTCCGTCGAGAATGACGATGACATCGTAATCGTCGACCGCAGCCAAATCACCGCGCTTGATCGGAGGGGCGTGGGTGGCGGCGGCTGCAAGCCGGTGTACCTCTGCCTCCGCAATCGATGGTCCAGAGAATACAATGGTCTTCATCGGAGCCCGCGCCTCGGCCGTCGAGGTTAAGGTCTCCAATACCATCATTCGCTGTGGCTCGCTATTCACCCTGGATTTGCTGCAACGCTCGATTTCCCAAACTCGCTCGACCGCCATGCATTAAATAGAGCGTCCAGGCCTCCGCTCGCGGCACAATGACGCGCACAACGGGGATGCCCACTTCAGCTCTGGTGATGTCAACGACAACGATCTGATCAAATCCGGACAGGCGCATCCGTTCAATGATGAACTCGACGTCATCGTTCACGGATGGATGCCGGTAAGACGCGATATCGTCGAAGCTGATGGTATGGCCAAAACGGTTCCACGTCGGCGCCGGCGCTGTCCCTCTGGCCGGAGCGAAGTCCGGCATATCCTCCCTGCCCCCCTGGATATATCCCAGGCGGGTTTGCGCGGCCTCGGTCAACCCGCGGGTAAGCGCGATGCGCGCATCCGGATGCGCCCCGCATCCACCGTGGGCATTCATGATATTGGGCGGCCCTTGCGGGTCGACGATGGTGCAGTCGATGGCGGGGATACCGGTCGCAGACGTCAGATTTCGAAGCTGCACTTCGAGCCCGGCGCGCTGCAGCTTGCGGACCAGCGTCGCAGCGGAACGGGGCAATCCGCGAAGCGAGATCAGCGGCGGGTCCTCGCGCTGCGGCGCCACCCCGCCGCCGAATCCCATCTCCGCCAAGATCGCTGCGACTGCGGGTCTGACGTCCGCCCTTGCCATGGCGAGCGCTGCGGCGTCTCGCTCGATCACTTCGCACAGCGCGTGGCAAAGGGCGTCGACCCGGGTGTTGCCCGATGCAAGGCCGTTCGTGCTCGTGTAGAACAGCGGCGTCCCGGAATATGGAGACACCACGCAATTCAGTGGCGCAAACGTTGGGCGACGCGTCACAAGATCGAACCCCAGGACCCACTCCAGCAGCAAATCTTCGCTGTAGGTGCGAACCATCGGGACGTGAATCTCGAGAGGGTCGACACAGGCGTGCCGACGCCGCAGATTGTAGTGCGATGTCGCAGTGATTGGACCGTCATACCGTTCGCCGGCGTGTCGTTCGACCGCCTCCATCAAGGCGCCCGCAAGCGCCTGGTCGCGCGTCGTTCCCTTGCCATTGTAATAGGAAATGCCCGGCCCGAGATCGTGCGGCCGTACCGTCATGAAATTCGGAATGCCGACCCGGTCGAGGTCGGTGACGTCGGAAACCCTGGTAACGCCGATGGTATCGAGGACTGCGCGCGCACGGCGGATCGTGGCGCTCGGTCTGACCGAGCGTTCGACGCCTGAACTGCTGTATTTTGCTTCCTTGGAGCCAAGCCAATACTCATAGCTGCACGGTTCGGCGCTCATGGACGACCTCTCTCCGGCGCGGCGGCGACATCATGCGACGCGCGGAACGGAGGCTACCTTAAGCTGCTTCTTGAGGAAGGGGCAGTGCCGCGAGCGTCCTGCCCGCCCTCCTCGACGCCCGCTTCCTGCGGCGTGAATTGGTAGACCGATGAGCAGAACTCGCAGGTCACCACCACCTTGCCGTCTTTCACCATGTCGGCACGGTCCTGCGGCGCAAAACTTTTCAGCATCGAGGAGACCACATCGCGCGAGCAGGAGCATTGCGCGCACAGGGGCAGCGGTGCGAACACCCGCACGCCGCATTCGTGGAACAGCCGATACAGCAGCCGCTCGCCCGACAAATCCGGATCGAGCAGTTCGACATCCTCTACCGTCGAGATCAGCGACTGGCCTTCGACCCAGGCGTCGTCTTCCGCCACTTCATGCTTGACCGAGCCCTCGGGCGCGTCGCCGGGGTGCAGATCGGCCTGCCGCGCCCGCTCCGGCGCCTTGGGCAGGAATTGCAGCAGCATGCCGCCGGCGCGCCAATGGTGCCTGCGACCCTCGCCGCCGCGCCATTCCTCGCCGACCGCGAGCCGCACCCGGGTCGGGATCTGCTCCGAGCGCAGGAAATATTCATGCGCCGCGTCCTCGAGGCCGCCGCCGTCGAGCGCCACCAGGCCCTGGTAGCGGCTCATGTCGGGCCCCTGGTCGATGGTCATGGCGAGGTGGCCCTTGCCGAGCAGCGCGCCGGAATTCTGGCCATCCTTCAACCGCGAGGCGTCGTAGCGGGCATAGGCGCGCAGCCGATCCGGCGCCTGGAAGTCGACGATCAGGAACGACACCGGGCCGTCGGTCTTGGTCTGCAGGATAAAGCGGCCGTCGAATTTCAGCGACGAGCCGAGCAAGGTCGTCAACACGATGGCCTCGCCGAGCAATTTTCCGACTGGCGTCGGGTAATCGTGCTTGTCGAGGATGTCGTCGAGCGCGGGGCCGAGCCGGGTCAGCCGTCCGCGCAGGTCGAGCGCATCGACCTCGAACGGCAGCACCGCGTCATCCACGGGAACCGCCGACGGCGCGCGGATCGGCGCCTCGGCGGTGATTTTGATGCCTGATTGTGAATCCATGGCGGTCTATTTGGGGTCTCGGGGCGCTAAACGAAAGGGGCGTTACTGTCGTCCCGGCCTAGTGCGCAATTGCGCACGGGGCGCCGGGACGACGGTGATATTGCGTTATGCCACTGCGTCGAAACACCAGGCTAAAATGCCCTTTTGCGCGTGCAGGCGATTTTCGGCCTCGTCGAACACCACCGATTGCGGGCCGTCGATCACCTCGTCGGTGACCTCCTCGCCGCGATGGGCGGGGAGGCAGTGCATGAACAGTGCGTCGGGCTTGGCCAGTGACATCAGCTTGGCATTGACCTGATAGGGCTTCAGCACATTGTGCCGGTGCTCGCCATCCTTGTCGCCCATCGACACCCAGGTGTCGGTGACGACGCAATCGGCGCCGCGGACGGCTGATTCCGGATCGATGCCGAGCACGATCGGGGCCTGGGTCTCCTTGATCCAGTCCTTCATCGCCTTGTTCGGCGCGAGCTGCGGCGGGGTCGCGACGTTCAGATTGAACTTGAAGCGCTCGGCTGCATGCGCCCAGGAGGCCAGCACGTTGTTGTCGTCGCCGGTCCAGGCCACGGTGCGGCCTTGAATCGACCCCCGATGCTCCTCGAACGTCATCAGATCGGCCATCACCTGGCAGGGATGCGAGCGCCGGGTCAGCCCGTTGATCACGGGCACGGTGGCATGCGCGGCCAGCTCCAGCAGCGCGTCGTGATTGAGGATACGGATCATGATCGCATCGACATAGCGCGACAGCACCCGTGCGGTATCGGCGATGGTCTCGCCGCGGCCGAGCTGCATCTCGGTGCCGGTGAG
>Ga0137416_10000976_pt1 | contig 14164 bp, 12 predicted proteins | sample CZODoug3_1_1_16f_FD_108282 | JGI IMG/M metagenome (GOLD analysis project Ga0137416, IMG submission 108282) | Vadose zone soil fungal communities from Angelo Coast Range Reserve, California, USA - CZODoug3_1_1_16fungal (Illumina Assembly) | ecosystem: Environmental > Terrestrial > Soil > Vadose...
GGCCGAAGTTGTCGGCCTCTCTGTAGTCAAGGCCATAGCCGGTACCGCCGCGATAGTTGACTGACAGCACGATGTAGCCCTCGGCGACGAGGTACTGATTAAATGCGTATATCCAGCTATACGCACCCTTGGGATTGAACCCCAGCAGCATCTGTCTTTGAGGGCCGCCGTGGAAGAACAGAATCGCCGGGTGCGGCTTGGAGATGGTTTCGCGTGGTAGGAACAGTTGCGCGTGCGTTTCCTGGCCATCCTTCGCCGTAAAAGTCACGGCCTGGGGCATGACGAGCTTGGAACTCGGGAAGGAGGACGAGATGGCTTCCGGAGCGAGCCGCCGCCATTGCCCCCCCGCACTCAACGCGACCGGATGCAGCGGTTGGTTACCGTCGCTCTGCAATGCGAAAAGAGCGCCGTCGGCGCCGATAGACGACGTGTGTGACCTCGAACTTTCCCACCGTGAGTGCGCGGGCCGCCCCGCCCCGCACGGGGACGGCATATGGATGCAGCCAGCCGCTTTTCTCCCAGAGGAACACGAGATCATCATGGTTGGTCCAGAACAGGTTCGTCGCCGAGGGAATGTCGTTCGTCGCCGAGAGCGTCGGATGGAATACACTTCCGGGTCCCACGTCGGCAATCCAAACACGTCGCCCCTGACCGGTTTTCACGTCCGCTGTCCAGATCGACCACGGCAGTCCGCTGCGTTGGGAGAAGAATGCGGGGGGTGTTTTCTGGGCCGGCACATGAACGAAGGCGATCCGTGCGCCGTCCGGTGAGAACGCGGGCGAGCTGTCGTTGTCGAGACTCGGACTCAACCAGACGATGGTTTGGTCAACAAAATCGTAGACACCGATCAGCGAGTGGCTGCCTCGATGGCTCACGAACGCCAGGAGCTTGCCGTCCGGCGCCCAGGTCAGCGAGTCCACTGTTCCCTGATCGATGAGCAATGGCAGCGCGTCGCCATCGCCGCTCGCGGCCACGGTCATAATTCTTTTCTTGTCGACAAACAGCAGCCGGCTGCCATCGGGCGAGAAGCTAGGGGAGTCTCCCGCGCCGACCTTATGCGGCACGCCGACGGCCGTGGCAACCACCCATACTTCCTTGGGCATTGGGCCTTCCGGGGAGTTATTAACGTTGGCCGGAGTCTCGTCCTCAAGACTCTGGCCCCGTGTGAAGGCGATCGACTTCGTATCCGGCGACCAGGCGAGTTCACCGATATCGAAACCGTCGTCCTCTGTGTACGGTGTGATCTGGCGCGCTTTCGCGCCATGGGAGGGGTCTGCTACCCAGATATTACTGCAGCCCTTCGAGTTGAATACCCACGCCGCGGCTGCGCCCGTGGGCGCGGCCAACATGTCCGACGCAAACGGCGCCTGCATCACATCGTTGAGTGTAAAAGCCGCTGGATGGGCTCCCGCAGCCTGCGTCATAAATAGGCCGGCGCAGGCTGCTGCCGTGCTCCAGAGTCGCAGCTTTCCCAAACCGAACTCAATCATGTGTCTTCTGTCTTCCCTTGAAACTATTCATTTGGCATCCAATGCAACGATGATGGGGTTGACGCCCTCTCAGAGCACCTCATCCTTCCCTGCGCTCTGCATATCAGCGGCCACATCGACATCGACCGCTGTCCAGTTCAGAACCTCGGGACCGCCCGTTCCGCCGAATTTGGATCGCATGAGGCATCAGGGTTTCAACAAATGCATAAACTTCTTGTACTTTTAAGGGAGAACCGACGATTCCACCAGTTCATTATTATCACGATGATATTGCCGTGGCCGCACGATTCTGCTATTCGTTGGGAGACCGGAGACGCTGGTTTTCCGGTAGTGGGCGTCCACATCCAGAGAAAGGACATTAATTACCAGAACTGACATTCGCTATGGACGTCTCTACCTGGATCCACAGGTTCCTGCATTTAATCCACACAATTGAGGGCCGACCATGGGCACCAAGTGGTTCACGGGCGGTGTCGTCGCCGTCTCCCGAGGGCGAATTCAATTCGACTTCATGTTTGAAGGAGTTCGATACCGTCCTTTCATTCAACGCCCTCCGTCCGAGGCCAATCTCCGTAGGGCGCGTGAGCGCCTTGAGCAAATCAAGCGCCAGATTGAAGTCGGCACATTCTCGTTCTCTGAGGAATTTCCAGACTATCGCTTCTTGCGGGGACTGAGCGGAGCCGCCGCGGTTCGAACATGCAGCGATGTGTTCGATGCCTTCCTCGTACACTGCGCGGCGCGATTCGCCCGTGGCGACATGGCTGCAGTAACCCTGAGCACGTATCGAGGAGTCCTCAACGGCGTATGGCGGCCCGCAATCGGACAATCCCTGTTTCACCAGGCGCGGCATCGTTGATATCCTCGCGATCCGCAAAGACACCTCCAAGCCCATACACGAGATGTTGAAGTCCGGCGACCTTCCCAAATCGGGTTGCCGCCTGCGAGCTGGACACGAGTTCCGCGAACCGCCTGGCGCCGCCGCCTGATTCTCTTCTTGGACAATACGGCGCCGGTTAGCTGCGCCCACCCGATCAGTCGAGGAGCGTCGATCTATTTCGCTGCGAGTCCATCCTGCTGAAGAGCTTCTGGGTGATGATCGTCATGGATGTCTTTACGCGACGAACCACTCATACGCGAGGCCACGGCTGACCGATGCCGGAAGTGTCTCATTGTCCGATGTGTCCGCGCGAATAGTGTCCGCGGACACTATTCAGATCGTCTAATTTACAATGAAATCATAAAGTTACCGATGGCATAGATGTTGCTCTACCCCTTTTGAGTTCTGCGTGCGAAGGATGTAAGGCTGATGTCTCGTTGCTCTTGGTGGTTGACCGGAGTCCTCACCTGTGGGACTGCGGCGCATGCCAATGATCTCAGGCAGCTATATGAGATCGCACTGACGCGAGACCCCACGTTGCAAGCCGCAAGATCTCAGCGCGCCGCCGCGGTCGAGGTGAAACCCCAGGCGCTGTCCCAGTTGCTGCCGCAGGTTGCCGCCACTGCTTCGGGCATGCGTGAGCGAGCTGACTACGCGGCGTTCAATGTCGGAGGTACGCAAGCAGTTGACTGCACACTGAGCCCTGACAACAGCACGGAGCACTGTCATGCCTCCGCACACAGCCTGGGGCTGCAACTTTCCCAGACGGTGTGGAGCTACGAGGCATTCAGCCAGGTCAAGGAGGCGAGTTTCCAGGCGGCGGCGGCTGAGTCAGGTTGGCGCGGTGAGCAACAGAACCTGTTGCTCCGTGTCTCTCGAGCCTACTTCACGATCTTGTCGGCGACCGACCAGTTGGCAGCCAATCGCAGCGAGCGGGACGCGTTCGGCACACTGCTCACCCAAGCCAAGACAAGGGAGCAGACCGGTGTCGGCCCACGCAGCGATGTCGAGCAGGCGCAATCGTTTTTCGATGCTACCGAGGAGAATGTCATCGATGCACAGAACGCACTGGATGATGCGGATCTGGCGATGACCCAGATTGTCGGTTCGTTCGACGAAAAGATCGCGCCGCTGCGCGAGGAGATCCCTTTGACCACGCCCGATCCCGCATCGGCAGATGAATGGGTGGCCGCGGCGCTCCGCGACAATTTCGATGTCCGTGTGGCGCAACTGAGCGCTCAGGCGGCTGAGCGCGAGGTCTCGGTCCAGCGCGGCAAGGGACTGCCGACACTCACTTTGACCGGCTCAACCTCCAGGTTGTGGCAAGACGCCGTGTTGGGTGGGAACCAGGCACTCGACGCAGTCGCGCTGTCATTCCAGTGGCCACTGTTCCAGGGCGGGGCAGTGGCATCGGCTGTGCGGCAGGCCGGCGCACAGTACCGGCAGGCCCAATCGCAATATGAAGTGTCGCAACGACTCTGCGAACGCAACGTCCGCGCAGCCTATCGCGGTATTGTCACGGGGCTGGCAAGAATCGCTGCAGCGCGACGCGCAGTGGCCTCCGGGCAGAAGGCGGTGGAGGCAAGCCGACGCAACGTGGAATTCGGTACGGGCAATGAATTCGATTTGCTCAACGCACAAAACAACTACTACTCATCGGTACGTGCCTACGATCAGGCGCGCTATGACTATCTGACGAGTGTACTGACACTCAAACAGCAAGCGGGCCGCCTCACCGAGCACGACCTCGCGGCCATCGACGATCTGCTGGTGGAACGTTGAGCGACCCATTGGCCATGCACGCAGGACTCATGAACACAGACAATACCCTCGACGATCAGCAACCTGCTCTTCGTGACACGCAGAGTCAGGACCGGGTTTTGGAGCGGCGGCCGTTCTGGGTTCGCAACCGGAGGCTTGCAGTCATCCTGCTCGTGTTGGGAACAGGATTGGTGGCTCTCCTGTGGTGGGTCGTGAGTTTCAAGGGTGCGACCAGCTCGGTCGCACGCTCCCAGGTGACGATCTCGGCAGTCACGCGCGGCACCTTTATAAGAGACGTCGTAGCGGACGGACAGATCATCGCTGCCGTGAGTCCGACCTTGTATGCCTCGTCTGCGGGCACTGTCACGCTCGAGGTGCACGCAGGCGATACAGTCCAAAAAGGACAGGTTGTCGCCGTAATCGACAGCCCGGATCTGAACGCAAAACTGGCTCAAGAGGAGGCTACCCTTCAATCCCTTCGCATCGACTGGGAACGAGCACACCTCGACGCGGACCGGAAGCTCACGCAACTGCGCGATGCCTACCGGCAGGCGGAAATCGACCAGAAGACGGGTCAGCGAGAGCTCGATCGCAGTCGCAAGGCCTATGATCTGGGATCCTATTCCGAATTGCAGATGCTCAGAAGCCAGGATGCACTCGAGAAAGCACGCTTTGCGTATGAACAGGCCAGATCGAGTTACGAATCACAGCCGAAGCAAAATCGATTCGATATTGAAAGCAGAAAGGCTGTGTTGGATCGCCAGCAGTTTCTGGTAGCTGAGCTGCGGCACCAGGTCGACACCTTACAGGTCCGCTCACCCGTGCCGGGACAAGTAGGTCAGGTGCAAATCGGCGATAAGGCCAATGTCGCCAAGGATACACCACTCGTCACGGTGGTAGATCTTTCGGCGCTGGAGGTCGAAATCAAAGTGCCCGAAGGCCTCGCTCGCGATCTGGGCCGCGGAATGGCCGCTGAGATCGACGGCAGCGGCCGTCGCTGGAAGGCCGTCGTCGGTGCCGTATCACCACAAGTCGTCAACGGTGAGGTCACGGCACGTTTACGTTTTCCCACCGACGACCGTGAAGGTCTTCGTCAAAGTCAACGCGTATCAGTACGTATTTTCATCGACAAACGCGATAACGCACTCATGGTCGAGCGCGGACCGTTTCTGGATCAGGATGGTGGTGCTTTCGTGTATGTGGTTCATGGTGACATCGCGCAGCGCCATCCGGTCAGTTTGGGTGCAGCGGGGGTACAGAACGTGGAGATACGAGGCGGCCTCACTGAAGGCGATCAAATCGTCATTTCGGGAACCGCCGCATTTCACGGCGCCCAACGGATCATCCTCAGCCATTAGCTCTTCAGACCTGCAGCGGAAGGACCCTATGCTTACAATGACCCGAGTCTCCAAAACCTATCGAACCGATATAGTGGAGACGTACGCATTGAGAGACTTCTCGATAAATGTGCGGCAGGGAGAGTTCGTTGCGGTCACCGGTCCGTCCGGGTCCGGCAAAACGACATTCCTCACCATCGCCGGACTGCTGGAGCAATTCACCAGCGGGGAGTTCAAGCTGGACGGTGTCGACGTACGCGGACTGACTGACAGTCAAACATCACGGTTACGCAACGAGAAACTGGGATTTATTTTCCAGGCGTTCAATCTGCTACCCGACCTGACAGTCGAAGCGAACATCGCGGTGCCGTTGCGCTATCGGCGTCTTCCTCGAACCGAGCGGGACCGCCTCGTCAAACAGGCGCTTGAAAGGGTCGGACTATCCGGGCGGGCGCTTCACTATCCAGCAGAACTGTCCGGAGGTCAGCAGCAGCGTGTGGCAATCGCGCGCGCACTCGCGGGCTCGCCTCGCCTGCTACTGGCTGATGAGCCCACGGGGAACCTGGATACGCAAATGGCACGGGGAGTCATGCAGTTGATCGAAGAGTTACACCGCGAAGGGGCAACCATCGTAATGGTGACCCACGACCCTGAGCTTGCAGTCCGTGCCCAGCGGGAAGTGCGTCTGGTTGACGGAAAAGTGGCCGGTGTCGTCGACCAGTCGCAGCGCATTCTCAGTACCTCGAGCGAGCCTCGGGTCGGCCTGTGAGCCACGGCATGTTCAGCTACCATCTCGAAGTCGCTCTCCAGAGTCTGAGACGGAACTTCCTGCTGACTGTGTTGACCATTGCGGCGATCAGCGTCGGCATTGCGGTATCTATGACAGTGTTTACCGTGCTACGCGCGCTTTCGGCCGATCCCATACCCGAAAAATCGTCTCGACTGTTCGTCCCGCTGATCGACAATTGGGGAGTGAACGCAGGGCGCGAAGACGCTCTGCCCACCCAGCTGAGCTATACCGATGCCGTAGCGCTGATGCACGCTCGGCGTGGAGTACGTCAGAGCACGATGTACGCTGTGTCTTCTTCGGTAACGCCTGGCGGGGCCGCCGAAAAACCTTTCGCCGTCAACGGGCGTGCCGTTTACAAGGATTTCTTCGCGATGTTCGACATTCCGTTTCGGGCCGGAACCGCGTGGCGCGCTGCCGACGACGAAGATCACGCGAATGTCGTAGTCATCAGCAGTGCGCTCGCCGACAAATTGTTTCCAACTGGCCATGCCGCTGGGCAGACCATCAGCCTGGATCGTCAGGACTATCGAGTCGTCGGTGTTCTCGGGCGCTGGAATCCGGTGCCACGGTTTTATGATCTCACGAGCACCGAGAATGAAGACTTCTTCCTGCCATTCCCGACTGCAATAGACCGGCAGATCGAAAGCGCAGGCAACAACGCCTGCATGCAGGAGCCAGCTCCTGGATGGCTCGGGCATCTGAACTCCGATTGCATCTGGATCCAATTCTGGGTCGAGCTCCCGGAGCCTGCCGCGGCACAGTCCTACCGCGAATTCCTATACAACTATGCCGCCGAGCAGAGGCGACTCGGACGTTATCATTGGCCGCCCCAGGTCGGGTTATACGACGTGCACCATTGGCTCACGCGACAGAAAGTGGTCCCCGAGGAGATGCGTGTCGCTACGCTCGTCGCCTTCGGATTTCTCCTGGTTTGCCTGCTGAACTCCGTCGCACTGATTCTGGCGAAATTCAGCAATGCCGCCAGTGAGTGCAGCGTGAGACGTGCGCTGGGAGCATCCAAGCTCGATATCTTCGGGCAATGTCTCACAGAGACGGCTCTCATTGGGACCATCGGCGGGCTGTTCGGACTGGGCATGACGGCGCTCGGCCTGCAGATCGAGCGCAGCATCATCAACGACGAGCTCGGGATTCTAACGAGGCTCGATTTGGGGATGGTCGTCATAACGTTGTCGCTCGCCGTCGTGGCCGCGGTCAGCTCCGGTCTTTACCCAGCCTGCCGCGCCAGCAATGTGCAGCCTGCAAGCCATCTCAGGGCCCGCTAGAGGCATATTTATGGATATCGGCTCAATCATCGCAGCACTTCGTCGCAACAGCCTGGGAGCGCTGCTGATAGGCGCACAAATCGGCTTGGCGCTCGCGATTGTGTGCAATTCCCTGTCGATCATCGAGCAACGCCTGCACAGAACCTATCGGCCCAGCGGACTGGACGAGACCAACATTTTCACGCTGAGCAACGAATGGGTGGCGCACCCTGATAACTTGCCTGCACTGACCCGAGAGGACTCATCCGCACTGCGCTCACTGCCGGGAGTCATCGACGTGGTAGCAACCGATAGCTACCCACTCAAAGGCAGAGGCCCGAGCGCAGGAGTGATGTTCACTCCGGACCAACGGGAACCGGTAGCAAGCACTGCTTACTACATGGTCGACGAGCACGGACTCGCGGCCTTCGGAGTACGCCTGGTTGCAGGCCGTGGTTTCACTTCTGATGAAATCCGCCAACTTCGGTCAACCGATACCTATGTCCCATCTGTCGTGATCGTGACTCGAGCGTTGGCCCAGAGCCTGTTCCCCAGCGGCGATGCACTCGGCAAAAACATATATTTGCTCTCCAGCAAAGCCCCCAGTCGCATCGTCGGACTAGTTGACAGATGTCAGACACCGTTGGCCGCGACCAGTTGGGGTGAGCAGTTTGTGGAAAACTCCTCCTTCCTGCCCGTGCAGCTGGTTCAAAACAAGCTCAGCTACGTCGTACGCACCCGAAGCGGTCAGCGCGATGCCGTTATGCAAATCGCGCCAAGCAAGCTGCTGCAGCTGAGCCACGCGCGCATAATCGATAATCTCGAGCCATTCTCACAGACGCGTGCGCGTGCATATCATGGCGACCACGCGCTGAGTCTCATCCTCGGCACGCTATGCACCCTGCTTCTGGCCGTTACGGCACTGGGCATCGTCGGGTTGACGAGCTACTGGGTGGCGCAGCGGCGCAGTCAGATAGGGATACGACGCGCGCTCGGCGCGCGCAAGATCGATATACTGGGTTACTTCCACGTCGAAAACCTGCTGATCGCCGGATCCGGCGGCGCGCTCGGCATTGCGCTAGGTATGGCCGTGAACCTCTGGCTCGCTACCAGTCTTCAACTGACACGCATGGGCGTAGGCTTCTTGTGTCTCGGTGCGGCCATTGTATTCACGCTGAGCCAGCTCGCCGTCCTGTGGCCAGCGTTGCGGGCGGCGAATACGCCGCCCGCAATTGCCGCGCGCGGTGTGTAAAACTACGAAAGGAGCGCTAGGATCTGCTCATGCGGACAGTTCTCGTCATTGACGATAACCCGGCGGTAGAGACCGCGCTGCGGGTACTGTTCCGGCGCCGCGAGATACATGTGCTCGCTGCCGCAACCCCTGAGCAAGGCCTCGAAACATTGGCCAGCCAGCCTGTCGATCTGCTGATTGCCGACATGAATTTCAGCGCGGATACCACTTCCGGCCAGGAGGGCATTGCGCTGTTTCGCACGGTCAAAGGCAGGTACCCGGATCTTCCGATCATTCTGTTCACTGCCTGGACCCACCTGGAGTCTGCCGTACAGTTGATCAAAGCAGGGGCGGCGGATTACATCGCCAAACCCTGGGATAACAACAAGCTGCTCGGAGTGGTCGAAAAACTGTTGACCCTTGCGGAAAGAGCACGCCGCAGCACACCTCCCCAGGGGGGGCGAGGATGGCGACGCGAGCAGCTCGCCCACAAATACGATCTTCAGGACACCGTGTTTGAATCCGAGCGCATGGCGAAGACCGTGGAGCTCGCGTGCCGTGTTGCCAGTGCCCCTGTGCCGGTACTCATCAGGGGACCCCATGGCGCCGGCAAGGATCGAATCGCCAAGATAGTACATGCCAATTCTGCTGTAAAACCAGGGCCGTTCATTGCCATCAACTGCGGTGCACTACCTGCCGAACTGACTGAAGCGGAGCTCTTTGGCTCGGAAGCAGGTGCCTACACCGGCGCCAGTCGCGCACGAGTTGGGCGCTTCGAGCTGGCTCATCACGGCACGCTGTTTCTGGACGAAATCGGCAACCTCTGCCTTTCCGGCCAGATGAAACTTTTGCGGGTGCTCGAGACCGGGCAATTCGAGCCGCTGGGATCCAGTCAAACGCGCGTCACCGCGGCGCGCATCGTCAGTGCAACCAATGCGGACCTGCTCGAAATGATCCAGCAAGGCCGATTTCGCGAGGACCTCTACTACCGCCTCAACCTCATCGAAATCGTAGTACCCGCGCTGGCCGAGCGTAGCGAGGACATCTTACCTCTGGCCGAATACTTTCTTGGCAGCGATCTGCAACTCGCAGACGACGCGCGTGCGATACTGTTGCGACACAATTGGCCGGGAAACGTGCGCGAGCTGCGTAATGCCATTGCGCGCGCGAAGCTCCTTGCAACCGGCCAGATGGTGTACGCGGCGGACCTGACTCTCCCAACCCAGGCGCAGATGGGGGAGGCCGACGTTTTGGGCGATGCAGAAACACTCTCTCGCGAAGCCATCGAGGTGAGCCTACGGGAAGCCGACGGTAACATCAGCCGCGCGGCGCAGCGACTCGGAATCTCGCGCCAGACTCTTTATCGACGCATGGAGCGATTTGGTCTGCGCCCGTGAGCAACACGCCATGAGGTGGAGCCTCGAAGGTAAAGTAGTTGCGTTACTGTCGGCGGTGTCGCTGTTTTCGGCGGCAGTCTCAGCCGCAATCGAAAAATTTGCGGGCAGCATCGCATTGGCCAGTCTGTCGGTTCTCGTAGTCACATTACTTCCCCTGTTATGGCTCTCTAAACGCATCGTCCGCCCGCTGCGGCGCTTGTTATGGGCAATGTCCAGAGCAGTTGCCAGCTATCGCGATGGTGACTTCAGTTTCTCTCTCGTCGTCGATCGACGTGACGAGCTCGGCACACTGCTCACCGCTCACAACGAACTGGGACGGGCGCTGCGAGAACACCGCGCCGAGCTTGCGCAACGTGAGCTGCTGCTCGAAACCGTTACGCAGAACTCGCCGGTGGCCACCGTGTTGGTTGACACTTTGCGACGCGTCGTCTACGCCAATCTCGCAGCCGGTCAGCTGTTGAACGAGGGACGCAGCCTGGTCGGCGAAAGTTTCGCACTGGTGCTGCAGCGGGCGCCGGAGCCGCTACGCCTGGCAGCCTCGGCGGGTGAGGATTGTTTATTTTCCATACAGATCGGCGGCGCTGAGCAGACATTTCACGTGTCGCACCGCTCATTCTCGCTGCGGGGACAACCGCACGAGTTATATCTGCTGAAGAGTCTCACCCGTGAGCTGTCTCGCCAGGAAGTCTCGACATGGAAGAAGGTCATCCGTGTATTGAGCCACGAGCTGAACAACTCCCTCGCTCCGATTACGTCACTCGCTCATTCCGGTGTCGATATCACGCAGGGAGCGCACGCAGAGCTGACTGAAATTTTTGCCGCTATCGGTGAGCGCGCGGAACACCTGCATCGATTCATTCTCGGCTATGCCACTTTCTCCAAACTGCCGGCTCCCCGGGCGCAATGGGTCGGGTGGCCGTCTCTGATGGAGGAGATCATGTATCAACAACCCTGTCGATTGGTGGGCGAGCTACCGGAGCAGCCGGGCTGGTTCGATCCCTCCCAGATCGGGCAGGCACTGATCAACCTGCTCAAGAATGCACACGAAGCCGGGGGCCCGAGCGATGCAGTTGAGATGACCATAGCCGCCAACGCAATCGAGCACCGTGTCGAGATTCGCGATCGCGGGCCGGGCATGAGTGAAGTGGTGATGTCACAGGCCCTGCTGCCGTTCTATTCCACCAAGCGCAATGGCACCGGACTGGGACTGGTCCTCGTCCGCGAGATAGCAGAGGCGCACGCCGGCCACATTCAACTCAGTAACCGCGCGGGTGGCGGTCTTTGCGTGACATTGATTCTACCGCTTCCGTCCCAGAGCCCCTCCGTATACCCTCATGTAGCTTGATCGATCAGTCGCCAGGGACCTGCGAGGGCTGTTCCATGTTCGTCGAGGCCATCGTCAAAATCGACAAACTCCCGCCCGAGATATTCAAGGAGGAATACGCGAAGCCGGGGCTACCCGTCATAATAACCAATGCTTTGACCTGGCCTGCCTTCGGGTGTTGGACGCATGAGTGGTTTCGGGATACCTATGGAAACATTCCGGTCGAGCTCAGCGTCAATCCCACTCACACCCGTCGAACCGTCAAAATGCGCCTGGGCGCCTACATACAGCGCATCATGGACAACCACAGGATGGACGGAGGATTGTATCTCGATCAGTTTCCTCTGCACGAGCTGCCGGACTTGGCAAGGTATTTCTCAGTGCCGCCCTATTGCCGCCCGGACCGGATCATCATGCCTCATCTGTGGATCGGACCCGGGACGACCGTGTTGAGCTTTCACAAGGACAACCACAACCCCTGGTGCAACTCGACAACATCTTCGTACAGATCCGGGGTCGCAAGCGCTTCATCCTGGCCTCACCCGACAACGACCCCATGATGTACCCGAGGCCGCCTGAGGTCGGGGCGTACTGGCACAGTCGCGTGGACCCCGAAGCACCCGACCTGACTCAGTTCCCGCTGTTCGCGAATGTAAAGCTCCAGGAAGCCATCCTGGGTCCCGGAGACATCCTGTTCATCCCCCGCAACTACTGGCACCATGTACGGGCCCTGGAAAGAAGCATTTCAATGAGCTTCTGGTGGCATCCCTTTCGGTTTATGGAGATCGTCACGATGCTGCTTACTGCCACTGAACCTCATCTGGACGCACTCCGCTCTGACGCGAAGCTTTCTGTTACATACGCTGACATCGCCGAAATTGGCGGCCCCTCACAGCTCGAGACCGCCTTCGGTGAATTCTCCGATTTGGCACTTCTTCAGCAGCTTTGCGCCCGTCTTCTTCCTCACACGGACACCGATGCGCGCCTCGTGCTCGAGGGCGCCCTTCACAAGAAGTTGACCAGCAATTCCTGAGCGTTAGTCGAGATCGTTAGACGCTGCACGTGCCAACGAGGCAGCCCGCGAGGCGATCGGCGCTGCGCTCGAGGGGGCTCAATCACCCGAAGCGTGCGCCACCACGTAGGGCCTCTCGCGGGCAGGCATCGGCCATCACCACCAGAATCTCCCGCTTACCCTTGAAGGCGGCGCGTCCATGGGCGCTCATCATATTGTCGATGAGGAGCAGATCCCCCGTATCCCACCGGTTGCGCACCGCTGCCTGCTCATAGAGCGAGCGTAGCTCCTCGACGATCTCCACGCCGATGGGACAGCCGTCCCCGAAAAAAGTGTTGGTGGAGAGCGGATCGTCCTCCGGAAAGGACAGAGCCAAGCGCCGCACATCGTGGGGCTCGAGCGCATGGACGTTGAAGAAAAAGGCGTGGTTGAACCAGACAGGCTCGCCCGTTTTCGGATGAGGCACTATCGCCTCACCAGATTGCCGGGTCCGTAATACCCCCTCCGGCCGCCACTCCCATTCAATCCCCGCCTCCTCGCAAATCCGCTCGACGCGTCGCCTCTCCTCGGTCCGAAACGCCCGCTGCCAACTGACGCCGACGTTGGCCCGATAGTTGCGAACATACAACACGCCTGCCCGCTCGAAAGCATTTCGGGTAGCAGGCTTCATGTTAGCCAACACACGCCTGGTGTCACAGATGGGTGTCTCTCCGCCGACCGCGGGCGGCCGAAAGCAGCAGAAGTACAGCTTCATGGGCCAGCGATGCGCGTACGAATACTCGCTATGGAATTGGATCGGCAGGTTGTGTGGATAGTCCGTCGAGGTTGCCACGTGACCCTTGACAGAGGTTCGCGGCGAGGACTCCTCCTTGAAATCCGGGATCTCGACAGAGGTCAACCTGGCAAATGCCTCCAGTTTTTCCGGGGTGTCGAGCGAGGTGCGCTTGAACAGGATGGCGCCGACTCGGGCTAATGAAGCTGCAACGAGCAGAGCATTGCCGGCCGCCCAGGCAAGCGGCTCGACTTGCAACTGTGAGGCCTCAATTACCTCAGGGAATGTGGATGGGTGCAACACTGTTGAGCTCCCACACCTGAATCTGACCGAAGGTCGTCACCCATCGGTATTAAATGTGAGCATAGCGATCACTGCCGATCACTTACTGTGGCGGTATGAATCTCGCCGTAGATCGGCAGCAACGGAATCATGATGCCCTGGGCGAGTTGGTCGATGAAGACGATTATTCGGCCTTGTCGCGCAGCGATTTTTTTATGGATGGCCACCGCTTTTCCTTCCAGGTGCGGATGGCCGCTTCGTCGCGCTGGCGTGCCCGGCCGGCCGGGCGCTGTACGCTCCAGCCCAACTGTTGCAACATGCGCCAGACTGAGGGTTGGGAAAGCTCGACAGCGAAACGTTCCTTGATCAACGAGGCGATGCGCGGCAGCGTCCACAGCTCGCTCGCAAACCCAGCGGCCAACGCGCCGCTCTTGAGCGTCTTGATCAACTCCACGCGCTGCGTCTCGTTGAGCTTCGGCGGACGGCCAAAGCGCTCGGGTCGCTTCACGATGCTGACTGAGCGACTCGGCTCGACAGCGACATCCATGAAACGGTTCCGCGTGCGGTTGGTGAGATATGCGGATGACTTCATCATTACCGGCAATTCAAAGGAATTGCTGGAGAAGGAA
>Ga0137416_10000982_pt1 | contig 14130 bp, 1 predicted proteins | sample CZODoug3_1_1_16f_FD_108282 | JGI IMG/M metagenome (GOLD analysis project Ga0137416, IMG submission 108282) | Vadose zone soil fungal communities from Angelo Coast Range Reserve, California, USA - CZODoug3_1_1_16fungal (Illumina Assembly) | ecosystem: Environmental > Terrestrial > Soil > Vadose...
CAATTCAAACCCGGCCGCCGTTGTCTCGTCAGAGACACATACGTCCACCTCGACGGTCAATCTCGATACCAGCGAGCTGACAACCCCGAGCGGCGGTTGGTCGGGTCCCAACCTGTTCGTGCCCATTCCCGGGCTGACCCCGGTGACCGCATTCGATTCGGCCGGCAATGGCGTTGCGGTAGCGTTCTCGAACGGTTCTCTATTCTCCGCACGCTATGATCAGGCCTCGAAAACCTGGAGCGCGCCGGTGTTACTGTTCGAAGGTAACGAGCGCAACGATGAGCACCCGCCCACATTGACGGTGGACGCCCGAGGCAATGCGATCGTTGCCTGGAGTCATGGTGACAGTGCCTCCAACACCGTTTATGCGATGGCCTATGACTCCACCACGGGCAGTTGGGGAACCGCTCAGCAGCTCGAGGCTACCACTGCTTCACTCACGCCGATTGTCAACGGCGGAAACGAGGTCCAAGCGGCAATAAATGGTGGCGTCGGAGCCGTTACCTGGATGGAGTTGGATTCCGCAGGAACCAACCAGCTGAAGGCCGCCATCCTGCAGGGTGGAACCTGGAGCGGCGCGCAGCAACTCGGGGCCGGCGACAACGTACTGGCCACCCTGGGTTACAATGAAGGCGAGAGTCCCGCGGTCGCCGTACAGCCATCCGGCGCGATCACCGTTGCCTGGCGGACCGGGATTGCCGGGGGTCCCGCCGGCCTGTATGTCGATCAATACTCCCCTGCGACGGGAACCTGGGGCGGCGCCACCCAGATCAGCAGCACGATTGCGGCCACGGGTGACCCGCTTCGGGCGGCGTTCGATTCATCGGGCAACCTCATGCTCGTGTACGACGCCTCCGGTGCCGTTCGCACACAGACCTACAACTTCACAACGCATCAGCTCAGCGCGGCAGTCACCCTCACACCGTCGTCGGGTGTCGCTTCTCTGAGCGGATATTCCTTGGTGACCGACACTTCCGGCAATGCGCTCGTGGCGTGGTACGGCCCGGGTGTAATCGGCGCGACGCAGTACACCGCATCGACGCACAGCTGGGGCACACCGCAAACGATTTCCAGCAACGGAAATATCACGGGAAACGCTGTCTCCGCAGCCTTCTCGGGCGGTCACGGAGCGATATCCTGGGAAGTGTACGACCCCGGTGCGGGCGCTCACTCCTTGTACGTGTCGCAGCTCAACGCCGGCAGTTGGAGCGCACCCGATCTTGCGAGCGGCGGGGACGGCTTCACCTCCAGCGGCATGCTGGGTATAGACCAGTTCAATAACATAACTCTCGTCTGGGCCGGCGATTACGGCGTCGAATACAACACGTTCACCAGCGACACGGCGCCTTACTACACGGTGCAATCGGGCGACACATGGGAGTCCATTGCAACGACCCTGTACGGCACTGCGGCTGTCGCGCAAGCGCTCCAGAGTGCCCTGGGCAGTCCAGCTCTCGCGGCCGGTGTTCAATTGCGTATTCCACCAGCGCAGCTGACATACACGACCACCAGCACAGTTGCCGTGACGCCGTATTACGTCGTCGGTGGCGCAGATACGTGGGCTTCCATCACGCAGGCCGTCTACGGAACGTCGGACTCGACCGCAATTGCGGCTTTGCAGGCGGCCCTCGGAAACCCGACTCCGACGGCAGGCGCACATCTGAACGTTCCGGCCACTCTCAGCTATACGCCATCTTCACAGATTGGTGCGGTGTCACTGCAGACCGACATCCAGGATCCCGCCGGGCTGCTCACCACATACCTTCACGACAGCAATGGCCGCCTCATTCAACTGCTCAGCCCGACTGTCGGAAGCGCGCGTGAGAAAACGAGCTTTGCATATGACGCAAACGGCAATCTGACATCAGTCATTCAAGATCCCAACGGGCTCAACCGGGCCACTGCCTTTCAATACGATGCCAACGGAAATCTGGTCTATAAACGGGACGCCGACGGCGACACGCTGACTCGGGTCTACAGTGCGACCAACCAGCTGGTTGCTGAAACGCAATACCTGGTTGCGGATCCCGATGGCAGCGGTCCGGCTCAACCGGCGGCACCGCTGACCAAACGCTACGTTTACGATGCCAGTAACAATGTGCGCTTTGTGGTGTCGGCCCAGGGCGATGTAACTGAATACAGGTACAACTCCGCGGGCGAGCGCTCAGCCTCTCTTGTCTACGCCGGCGGAAAATACGACGTCAGCGCTCTGGCACCGGCTGCACTTCTGGGTCTGCCTGATCTGACGGCTTGGGCGAACTCGCAGAATCAGTCGACCCTGCAGCGGACCGACTATACCTATGATTTTCGCGGTCAGCCCGCGACTCAAACGGTTTACGGGCAGACGGATTCGAGTGGCGCAGGTGTAACGGCCACGGCCGCGACGACGCAATTTGTTTACGACCAGCACGGCAAACTTCTGAAGACGATCGAGCCGAGAGGCCTGGGAGCTTCAGATCCCGCGGCGTACAGCACTTCATATACGTACGATGGGCTGGGGCGTGTTCTGACCGCAACCCAATGGATTGCGAGTGGCGCCTCTCAGACGACCGTCAATCAATACGATGATGCCAACAATGAAGCTGTAACAACGTCCGCGAACGGCCTGGTTACGACCACAACTTATGATGCGGCAGGCGAAGTAACGAGTGTCTCGAGCTCCGATTCGAACGGGTTCGTCCTGAGTACGTCATTCTATTCGTACGACAGCGAGGGACGACTGCGGATCGTTACGGATGGTCTGGGAAATCGCGTGTATACGCTCTATGACGGCGCGGGACGCAAGAGCGCCACCATCCAGGCAGACGGAGAGCTGACCCAGTACGTCTATGACAGCACGGACGAGCTCGTAAAGGCGGTCAAATACTCGTCGTTGCTCACGAGTGCGACGCTCGCCACATTGGTGAATTCCCATGGCGCGCCGGCGGATGTCACGGTCGATACACTCGTCAACAGCCTGGCCAGCGTGCCCGGGCGCAATGCGGCCAATGACCAGATCAGCCGGCTCGTGTATGACGCGGCCGGGCGAGAGTTGTACAGCATCGATCCGCAGGGCGCCGTCACGGAAAACTTCTACGATGGCGCAGGTCGGGTGACCGACCAGATTCAATATGCCAATCGAGTCACCATTGCGGCCTCGGTCAATCAACTTCTGCCGGCCGACCTCGCCATCACCACATCGAACGGCGATCGCCACTCCCGTAGCCTCTACGATGCCGATGGCCGCCTGATCGGCAGCCTCGATGCGGCCGGCTATCTGGTTGAATATCAGTACGACAGTGCCGGGCATCTCACGCAGCAGCTCGCCTACGCAAATACAACTCCGGCGAACATGCGCGCCAATGGATCCCTGGCGCAGCTTCGACCCACCGCCGATCCGTCGCACGATATTGTCAGCTACTTCCTGTATGACGCAGCGGGAAGACAGGTAGGTAGCGTGGATGGCGAGGGATATCTGACAGAAACAACCTATGATCCCGACGGCAACATTGCGCAGACTACCCGTTACGATCAGGTTCTCACTTTTACGGCCGGAGCTACACTAGCCTCGCTCAGAGCCGCAGTTGCGGCTAACACCGTCCGCCACTCCACGTCCTATCAGTATGACGGTGCCGGCCGCAAAACCCAGGAGACCAACTACCTGGGATCCACGACTGCCTATGCTTACGACAGCGCCGGAGACCTGATCAGCACGACTCAGGCCGTGGGCGGGCCCGGAACGGTACCGCAGACACAGGCTCGCTACGACGGGCTGGGACGTGTGATTGCCGAGCTCACCCCTGAGGGAAGCTCCAAGATTACGGCTGGGATGTCTCAGGACCAGATTAATGCCATCTGGGCACAATATGGTGTCCGGTACACCTACGACCTGGCCGGGCGGCGAGCCTCGTCCACCGACCAGATTGGACATTCCACCCTCTATTTCTACGATGTGGATGGGCGATTGACGTACACCGTCAATCCTGCAGGAGAAGTCACCGAGGTTCGCTACAACGCCTTGGGACAAGTCAGTGACACGATCTCGTACGCGAACAGAATATCAACAGCGTCACTGATTGGCGGACCTCAGAATGCGGCTCTCGCAGCGCGAGTGACTTTGGCCGCAGACCCCGCTCACGACTCTCATACTTCGTACACTTACACGGCGACCGGGAAAGTGGCGACGAGCGCCACGGCCGAGGGGGCAACCGTAACGCATGCCTATGATGCGTTTGGCGATGAGACAGGGCGCGTTGAAAATATCGACGGCACGCACTCTATTCAGTACATCTTTAACTACGACAGTCGCGGTTTGCTTGCGCAAACCATCTCGGATCCTTCCGGGCTGAATCTCGTCGAAAGCGACACGTACGATGCCTTCGGCCGACAGGTTACGACGACTGACGCGTTTTCGATTGTAACTCGCGCCGAGTATGACCGGATCGGTCGCCAGGTCGCTTCCGTCGACGGATTGGGAGGGCGCAGCGTCACGGTATATGACGCATTCAGTCGAGTACTTTCGTCAAAGGACGCGTTGGGCAACGCGACGACCTATTCGTACGACGATGGTACCCGCACCGTAACGGAAAGGACGCCGGAGGGCGTCACAACAGTCACGGTCTACAATCTCCTGGGGCAAAAGGCCTCACAGGCCGAGGGCGGAATTCAAGCGCTTTTCTTTTACGATGCCAACGGGAAACTGACATCCGTTTCCCAGTCCGGCCTCACTGTCGAAACCTACGTCTATGATGCCGCGGGTCGCCTCGTTCAGTCCTCTGACGAAAAGACCCCGAGCACTACATATACATACGACGCGGCCAATCGCGTTTTGACGCAGACTCAGGATTCAACAACAGGTGGCCTGAACCTCGTCACCAGTTATACCTACGACGCGCAGGGTCGGGTCACGCAAGTCGTCGAACCGAGTCAACGCGTTACGGCCACGACCTACGACAGGGACGGCAACGTCAAGCAGATCGACGTGGACCCCACTGGTCTGGACGTACAGACGACGTATACGTACGACTACCAGGGCCACGTTCTAACGGTGGTCCAAGGCGCCGGCAGCTCGAATCCGCAGCGCACGCAATACTTCTACGACGCCATGGGAAGGCGCATCGAGGAGATTGACGATCCGACGTCCTTGGGCGGTACGCTGAACCTGGTCACGCAGTACAAGTACGATCCTGACGGAAATCTGTCCCGCAAAATTGACGCAGCCGGACATTCAACCTGGTACATACACGACGCAGACAATCGACTGCGCTACACAGTTGACGCACTTGGCGGCCTGAGCGGGATTCGGTATGACGCCGACGGGCGCATCATCAGCACGCGCCGCTATGTGGTAGCGCTCAACCCATCCGGATTCGGTGATTTCATCACCTTCGTCGATGTCAGTCCGAGCTCGGCGGATGATTTCCAGCAGACTGTCTACGATCGCGATGGACGCGCAGTCTATTCGATTGACGCGGTGGGAGACGTTACTGAGCGTCAGTTCGATGCCTTAGGCAACGTTACTCGCGAGCGAACCTATTCGGATCGAATCGCCTCGGGCACATATACCTCGGCGGCGGCCGTCGCCTCAGCGCTCAGTGCGGTTCGACCCGACATCAATGCGATAGCGATTACAGACCACGTCACCTGGACCGCTTACGACAATCAGAAGCACGTCGCATTCACCGTAGACAATACGGGGGCGGTCGTTCAGACAATTCGCGACGCGCACGGAAATGTCACAACGCAGACTGCATTCGCATCGCTATATTCGGGTGCGAAGGATCTGGGCTCTCTGACCGCCTGGGCTGCGGCGAACGCGGGAAACACGGAGAATCGGGTCACCCGTAACTGGTATGACGCGCTGGATCGGCAGCGTTTCGAGTTGGACGCGGCCGGGTACTTGCACGAGATACGCTACGACGACGTCAATCGCCAGAAACGAGAAATTCTCTATCAAACCTCATCGCCGTTCATTGCAGCCGGCGCGTCCCTGGCTGATGTCGTTGCGGTGTCCCACGTACTTACGCCTTTTCTCGGCGCTGTTGGAACCACCACATACGACGTCCTCGGGCGCATTCAGAGCGTCAGTGACGCTGCGAATCAGACGGAGTCATACACGTACGACGCCGTTGGCAACAAGATTACATACACGAACAAAAATCAGCAGACGTGGAACTACGTATACGACGCCACCCATCGGCTGCTGCAGGAAATTGCGCCTCCGGTGGCCGTTACGACGATAACGAAATCAGCCGTTCTGTTGGCGAGCACCGCTGCCAGCGTACGGTTGACCACTGCTTATACTTACGATGCTCTCGGTAACGTCCTGACTCGAACGGAAGCTTACGGCACGTCGCAGGCGCGCACCACGTCGTACGACTACGACGCGCTCGGGCGACAGATTCGTGCACACCTGCCGTCAGTCGGCGTTTACAACGAAGCCGGCGACAACCCGGGGCTCACCGGGAACAATGTTGTTCGAACTGAAACTACCCCGGATCTCTATACCGAGACGGCCTACGATGCTCTGGGCAATGCCTATCGGGGTCGGGATGTCTCCGGAAACTACAGCTTCAAGACGTACGACGCCGCGGGCCGTGTGACCTATGCAGTTGATGCCAACGGTTACGTCACCGGCTACTCATACGACGCATTTGGAAATCAAACCGGGCTCACCCGGTACGCAAACCCGCTGAGCAGCCCGCTGCCGACCAATAGTTCCGATATTTCCGACTGGGACATCGCGTCCCGGATGTCGGTGAATCCTGCCGCAGACCGCACTATCACGACGCTGTATGACGCGGACAGCCGCGTAATCCAGGTGATCATGCCCACAGCGCTCAACTTCGAGCCGAGCACGACGGGCCTGGGAGGAGCTACCTTTGTTGCGGGCGCCACGACGATTACTGAATACAACGCGTTTGGTGAGGTCATCCGAACGCGCCAACTCGTCAATCCTCTGACGTCGACGTACGCGGATACCTATTGCTACCGCGATGTCATGGGCCGCGAGATCGCCGAAGTCGATCCCATGGGCTACCTCACCAAGTACACCTATGACGCCAACGGCAATCTTGTCATCAAATACGAATACGCGAAGGCTCTGGCCGCCGGCAGCTGGAACACGGCAACTTTCGGAACACCTGTCAAGACTACGCCGTACAGCAATCCCACTGATTCGTCGGGCTGGGATCGGGTAACCGAGTACGCCTATGACGCACTCAATCGCAAGATCCGCGAGACGCTCGATGACTTCGATTACTACAGCATCAGCTCCGGCGATCACATTCTCACCCACAACGACTCGAACCGGGAGACGGACTACACCTACGACGCGATTGGAAACACCATCGAAGTCACAACCGCCGGCATATCAACGTTCACTTACTACGATGCACTCGGGCACGTCGTTGGAGTTGCCGGGCCGCGCCGCAACGTCGATGGCAGCGTCAACAGCAGCGGGCAGCCAAATGATCAGGAATTCACTCCGCTGACGGAATACCGCCTGGATGCGTTCGGGAATGTTGTAGAGCAGATTCAGCACGCCATCGACGCTGGGGGTCTGTCCGCGGCACTCAGTCTGCCGTACATCGCACCATCCGGGTCGGATCGCACCACTCTCGTCTTGACCGACGCCCAGGGAAGGGCAATCCAGACCCAGGATGCCGCGGGAATCCAGAGCTATGCGTCGTACGACGCGCGCGGAAATCTCGCGAAGGAATGGCAGTACGTCAAGAACAATGACGGCGTCGTCGAGACGATCGTCACGATACATGAATACGACGCATTGGGGCAGGAGACGGCCTCTATACAGCCGCAGACGAGCGGTGGTGTCATCGCGCGTACGCAGATGCAATACGACGCTTTCGGCGAGATCATCCGCAAGGGCGTTTACAACAGCACTGACGTGACGGGCCAGCAGGAGTATTTCGACTACGATCAAGCGGGCAGGTTGTGGCGGACCAACTCCGGCGATGAGGTCGACAAAGTCTACTTGTATGACCTCGCCGGTCGCGCGACCGCGCAGATCGCGAGTCAAACCACGAATCTGCACAGCGTTGCCGATGCCGGCGCGGCGAATGCGCTGACCGGTACAATCCGGTCGGAAACGCTGTATGACCTGAACGGCCGCGTGGTTCAACAGCGCGCGCCCCAGTTTACCGTCACGAATACCCAAGACCTGATCGCGGGCAATCCTGCCATCAGCACAATGGCGACTCCGGTACCGCCGGATGCGATCTACCAGCAGTTCACGACATTCTCGGACTACGAATATGAATTCGACCAGACCTTCTATGTAATCAATCCGACGAGCATCGCGGAAGGGGGCGGCTATGTACAGGTCTCACCGCCCAGCGCGGACAATCCGTATGGCGAGTACGAGCAGGTGTCGGCCGCGGGCTACCAGGTTGTTCAAGCCAAGCAGTTCCATTGGGCTGCGCCCGCAACCATCGATACAGTGGCGACTTTCACCTATTGGCCGCTCAGCAATCCGAGCGCGACGCAGTCCCTGGATGTCCACACGGTTTCCCAGGGCCAGCTCGGTGTCAACATCGACGCATTGGCGAGCGGTCAGTACGGTTATACGATCAGCTACACGCGAACGGGGGCGAGCAGTCCCTTCGCAACCCAGACCGGAACGTTTGACTCCGGCAGCGGTGCCGTCAGTGTCAACTCCGGGGCGTCGATCTCATCGCAGACGGTCGCTCCAACCACGTACCAGACATCGGATCGTTGGGGCAATGTCATCAGCGTGCAGGATGCTGGCGGTGGCATCACCCAATACCGTTATGACCAGCTTGGACACCTCACATACACCCTTTTGCCGACCGTAGACAATATCGACACGAGGGCAGGGGTGGACCAGCGCGTCTCACGCGCCCAAACGAGTAATTTCTACGACATTCACGGCAACGCCATCGAGACTCGGGACGGCAACGGCCAGACCACGCGCCAGACCTACAACGATGCCGGCCAGGTCCTGACTCACCAGGATGCGGACTTCGGCGTAATCCGGACAACCTACGATGATTTCGGCAACGTCATTCAGACAGTCGACCCCTTGGGCTACCGGACGCGAAATGTCTATGACGTAAACAATCGGCTGATCGAGACGGCACAGGAGCTGGTGCTCAACACCTTCACCAGCAACGATCCCACCGATCTGACGAACAATTTCGCCCGCAACATTATTTTCCAGCACTACTCCTATGACACTGCGGGACGCCGAATCAGCTCAACAAACGGCGAGAGCCTCGTAACCAAAGACTGGTACGACCTCCAGGGGCGCCTCTTGCGCGAGCGTACGCCCCTGGGGTTCGAAACGACCTATCAGTATGACGTCCGCGGAAACAAGACTCGCATGACCGACGCTGACGGAAGTGTCGAAACATGGACCTATGATCCCAATGGCCGGTTGACCGGTCGTACTGATCTGCAGAATACGGCTGACTACGGCGTTGGTGGCGGAAGTTCCTATGTTTACGGATATGACGCCGCGGGCGAGATGACTTCTCAGACGAATTCGTCTCTTGGGCAACACATCGTTACGGCATACGACACGGCCGGCCACGTCACGAGCATTACCGATACCGGGACGGCTGTCGGCGGAACGGGGTTGGTCAGCTCCAACACCACGACCACCTACAGCTACGATGCTGCCGGCCGGGAGACGCGCGAGATTGTTGTTGTCGATGGCCGGCAACAGGCTGACACGCGAATCACCTATGATGCCCTGGGAAGAATTGCCACGCTCGACGATCCCGATTACCGCTTGACGTATCGGTACGATGGCGCGGGCAATCGTACGGTGATCACCAATGACTATTTGAATCACAAGGGTGAGGAGCAGCATCAGGAGCTCTACTACCGATACGATTCCATGAATCGCGTGATCATCAGTCAGGGCGTGAAGACGACGGGCGCGGTTGCGGATATCACGGTCACTGCCGATCAGGGCACCATCCTCACTTACGATACCAAGGGCGATCGGACCAGCGTTACGACGAAAGGCACGGTCTACAATGAGGTCGTTACCGTCAATGGCAACCAGGAATCGTTCGTCTGGAATGAGGTTGCCGGACCCAACGGTCTGTCGACTACCGACTATACATACGACGGCGCGGGTCGCCTGACAACGACATCCAAGCAGACAAACCAGACAATCACCAACCCCGCGGCCGGTACGTCAACGACGAATAGCATCTTCACGATCGTTGATGTGCATGCGTATGACCAGGTATCGCGACTGACGCTGGATGAAAACTCCGCTGTCGTGAACCATGCCCTGTCAGTTCAGGACGTCGTCATGGGGTACGACGCCGATGGGCGTGAGGTTACGCAGAGGACCTCCCAAGACGGGGTTGTGCAGTCCCAGGTCACTTTCGGCACTGCGACCTTGAACGCCGCGACGCACACCTGGACCACCGGCTACGACGCTGCTGATATTCTCCGTGGATACACGGTCGATGTGTATAAGAACGGCGCATACAACTACACGACGACCTACAAAGACACCTACCGGTTGAGCAGCGGTTACCTTCAGACCGCGGAGTCGGCGCATTCGGTTGGGACCGGCGCACCTCAAGACGGGTCTACATCTCGTACCTACAACGTAGATGGATTCCTCGTTCAATTCACGGATACTGCGGCTCATCAGAACGACCGCTATTTCGCGAACGATGCGCTGGGCCATACGCTGGCAACCATCGAGGGCCAGTTTGACGGTCAGAGCGGGCGGATGACGGTGTCGCAGGCCTGGGATGTCGCGGTCGACCGCAATACCTGGGCCGGTGTTTACAACGTGCCGCAGGCGCAGTACTTTTTCTACGCTGACGGAAACTACATCGGAAGCTTTGGTCAGCTGCAGAGTGCTGACGGCGCGTTTGCGGCCAATTTCGATGTCAACTACACGCCCGTGTCGTCTCAATATCCTGCAAACGCGCCCGCAAAGGTTGTCGTTCAGGAAGGCGATACACTGCGGATCGTCGCTGCTCGCGTGTACGGGGATTCGAGCCTCTGGTATCTCATCGCGCAGAAGAACGGGTTGACCGACCCTGATGCGCAGCTTAGCCCCGGCACCACCCTCACCATCCCGAACGATGTTGTATCGCTTCCCAATTCGAGCTCCAGCTTCAAGCCCTTCGACCCGGCGGCGGCCATCGGTGATACCACCCCAACACAACCGGCGCCTCCACCTCCCCATCAAAGTGGGGGCGGATGCGGCGTATTCGGCCAGATTCTGGAGATCGCCGTCGCGATTGTGGTGACGTATTTCACGGCTGGAGCCGCTACTGGCCTCGATGCCGTGTGGGCAGGAGCCATCGGCGGTGCTGCCGGCAGTGCCGCCAGCCAGGCTGTAGCGATTGCCGACGGTGATCAGCAGGGGTTCAGCTGGAAGGGCGTGGCCCTCGGCGCGGTGGGAGGCGCCGTAACGGCCGGTATCGGGGAAACGGGTCTGGGCTCGGGTCTGGGAGACCTGGGTCAGGCTGCCGTACAGGCGGCCGCCAGCAGCGTTGTCACGCAGGGTATCGGTGTTCTGACCGGGTTGCAGAATCACTTCAGCTGGAGCCAGGTTGCCGTGGCTGCCGCGACTGCCCCAGCTGCACGCGCGGCTGGGCGGAGCGTTGATTCCAAATACGGTTCGCAGGGGTATCACGCGGGGTTTGAGGCCAATCTGGCTGCGAACGCGGCCTCCGGCCTGGCGACTGCTTCAGTGCAGCTTGCATTGAACGGGAAGGTTCAGACGCAGACGATTCTGGCCGATGTGTTTGGCAACACACTGGGCGACAGCATCGTTCACCAGGTCAGCGCGCCTGGCGCGACTTCGGCGATTGCAACAACCGCAGGCCAGGACGGGATCAACACGTATGAGGGGGCGTATCGAAATAGTTCGTTGGGCCGCCTGACGCTCGCGGATCTCGACACTGCGCCGGCAGGCAATGATGTGCCGGTTGGCGTGCAGAGCCTCGCGGACTTCCAGCCGACGCTCGAGGACATTCAATTCGATGCGGCTGGATTAAAGCTCGATACTCCCACTATCAACACGGGAGTGGCCGGCAATCTGTCTGCGGATCAGGTCTCCCCGATTCAGCAGCAACAGTCTGATTCGCAGGGGCTCACCGCAGACGATCTGCTCAGCACGTTGGACATGTTGAAAGCCGGGATCATTCCAAAGGGCGTCCCGAGCGGAGTCCGGGTGTTCGACCGCGACGCCATCGACTATGTGAACAATAGGTATGACGAGCCATTGACCGCGGAGAAATTCTCGGAACGGGAAACACTCCGAGGTCTCATGAAGCAGGCGGATGATTCGCTTTCCGGGCCCTCTCAGCTGGTCGCCCTGTTTGGCGCAGACGATACCCCTTTGACGAAGCTGCAGGGAGCGCTGCGCATCGGCGGCGGATATCTCTCTGCACAAGCGGCTCAGAATCTGCTCGAACAGATCAACAGCGGCAGCCAGGCTATTGATCTGACAGCCGTGCGTGCCGGATCGGAGGCAGTCTTCAACCGGGCGGTGGCGGCGCAAGACGCGCTGCAGATGTCCAACAACCCCATTGGGGGACTCGATGCGGGCGTCGATGAGACCCTCTCGTGGGATGAAGATGTCGTCCGCAACAGCGATAACCTGATGCCACCGCGGTTGGCGATCACCGAAACGGGCGTGACGCGCGAGATTGATACAGGCATCAATCAGGCGATGGCGGCTGCAGCGGTTGCCGATCTGGGACTGCCTTTGCTGCTCGCCGCGCGCGGGCCGCTGCAGTTCTGGGAAACCGCGGCCTTGCGCGGGCATCTGGGCAATGCCATCGATCGGTTCAACGTTCAGGGCTATACTTACAACCAGGCGCTCCGGCTGAAGACCAATCCGGAAATGGCCGACAGCTTCACGGGCGAGCGCATCGATCAGTTCTTCAGGGAATCGTTGAGACAGGATCCGGACTTGAGCCATCTCGTCATGACACCCCGGGGCAAGGCCGGACCTGACGCGTTCGATCCATATGCCTTCCGGTGGTGGGATGTGACGACACCGAAAGAGTGGGTTGGGCATGTGAGGAAGTACGGCGATACATTTGGTCAGGGCACGCCGTTGTTCTGGAAGCGATGAGCCGCGAATCAGTGCAACAGGAGATTCTGGGCCGCCTGCATCGGGGGCAATCGCTCGATGGATTGGGGCTCCCGAGTATTGAGGGGCGGGTCGACTTGGGCGGCTTGCAGTTGGCGGCACCCATGGTAGTCGACCGGCACCAGACTGCCGTCGGCGAGATCGCGCAAATCGAGCCGGCGGCGACTTTTCGGGGCGTTCGCTGGCAAAATCTCGATTTCAGCGGCAGCCGCCTGAACGGCATGCGGATGTTTGGCTGCGAGCTGGAAAATTGCCGGTTTGATAACTGTCAGCTCCAGGACCTGCGCATCTGGTCCACGACCCTCAAGCAGTGCAGCTTCCGCCGCTCCAACCTGCGCACCGCGGCGTTGGGCGGGATCGAGAAAGGCCGCCGCAACGTGTTTTCCGGAGTCGACTTCAGCGGTGCAGACCTTCGTCGCACCGCATATACGGCGGCGGCGTTCGAAGGCTGCCTGTTTGCGAATACCAGGCTCGACAAGGTTGACTTCCAAACCAGCACGTTTGTCGACTGCCGGTTTGAAGGTGAGCTCAAAGAGGTGCTGTTTTATCGCCGCGGCTTCAAGGGAGAGGCCTTTCCGCCCAACGAGATGCGCGATGTCGATTTCACCCGCGCGCGTTTGCATCTGGTCGAATTCCGGGGACTCGCTCTCGATCGGGTCCGCTTCCCCGAAGACGGCGGGTATCTCGTGATTCATAACTACGCCGCAGCGCTGGACAAAATCATCGCCTCCCTGGAACAGTCTGCCGAGGTGCCGGCCGGCCAGGTGGCGACCTACCTCGGTATGGCCAGGAAGTGGGCACCGCCGGGCAATGCCGCAGGTCTACTCAACCTGCTGGATATCGCTGAGATTGCCGGCGAGGAACTCGTCCGGCGCGTTCGCGCGCTGTTGAATTAGCTCGGGAATTCGAACTGATGCGCGTGGCCTCATGGCCCGAACGTCGGTTATGCTCTACCTCAAACGGGGATGTGAGCACGTATGGAAACTACACAAACAGCGGGTGCGACGGCGGGTGACCTGGCTCAGAAG
>Ga0137416_10000984_pt1 | contig 14113 bp, 17 predicted proteins | sample CZODoug3_1_1_16f_FD_108282 | JGI IMG/M metagenome (GOLD analysis project Ga0137416, IMG submission 108282) | Vadose zone soil fungal communities from Angelo Coast Range Reserve, California, USA - CZODoug3_1_1_16fungal (Illumina Assembly) | ecosystem: Environmental > Terrestrial > Soil > Vadose...
ACGCTTAGAGCGTCCTGCCGATAGTGTACATTGGCACGCTTGGAGCGTGCCAGCAAATCTCGGCCGACGCTACGATCTGATCGTGCCGGCCAGGATAAGTGGAGCGTGCTGGCCACTCATAGGTGTTCAGACAACACTAACGCACAAAGCGTATTGGCCACAGCATCCAGACTAGCATGTGGGCTTACACCCCATAGGTATCGTCTAGGCTGCAAGGCTCTGATCATACCAGCTCAACTCCACGATGGAAGCAGGTGGGCCACCGAATAGATTGAATTGCCATCACAGCGTGCCGGCTGACAGTCATATGTACCGCATTAATCGTCCAGGCCAAGGACCTTCATAGCAAATAGGCTGTGACGGTCGTGTACAGCGTCAAGGCCATTGACATCGAGCGTATCGTGTGGGCCAATCAACCAATGGTCCATTCAAACCGTAGGAGCCGTGCTGCATATAGCAGCCAGGGTATATTTAGCGTGTACAGCGAATGGGCCAAGTCATATCTCCATGCGTTCAGAACGCTCCAGCCAACAGGGCCCGTGTACGCTTAGATCGCCATGGCCGTGAACGATATAATCAAGTAAACTCAACGTTGTGTATAATGCGTGTGGGTCAGTTTATCACATGAGGTACGTTAAAAACGTGTTGGCCCATATGTAATGAACTTATGGGCCATTGCCGTTGAAGGCGCGTTGGCCCATATGTAGTGAACGTATGGGCCATTATCGTGAAAAGCGTGTTGGCCGATATGTAGTAAGCCTATGGGCCATGGTACCATGGATACATTATATACGTGCTGGCCGGAATGCTATATGCGAGCAAGCTTGCTCTGCAGATACCGCTACGGCCATGGACGATTTTCAAGGGATAGTTCTATTTGCTGTATAATACGAGTGGGTCAGTGAATGGCGATGATGTACATTATAAGCGTATCGGCCCATATGTATTGAACGCATTGGCCATTGAACCATATATACGTTATGAACGTATAGGCCATTGTCGGATAAGCCGTATAGGCCTATACTCTCAATACTAGGATATGTTAAAGGCATGTCAGCCCATGCATATTGAGCTTGTAGGCCATGGAATGGCACATATGTTGTGAACATAGGGTCTTGCCTCACATATATCACGGCTTATATGCTTGTATGGGCCACATGATACTTATTGAGTATGCATGGGGAGGTTGGTCCCCAGTGGTATTAACTGTGGGCTTTGGCAAATTTAACGTCCCGTATAAATTTGTCTTTCATTACATTAGAAGTTGTTAGGTAGCATCTTCCCTCTGAAAAGTGACAAGGCTTCCTTCTCAAACTCTTCCCACATTCTGATCTGTTTTAGAGCATAAGCATGATGACCCGGTTTACTCTCAGTCTTCTCCGCCCTGGCCCACCACAGCTTCTGATGATGTTTGAAATATAGGACGCACCACCCCATTTCATGACGGACGATCTTCAACTCTTCTTCCCACCGATTGTAACGAGCTTTTGCTCGTAAAAAGTTCACTCTATAGACTGCAGTCGACATGTTAATTTATAGAATGTGTTCAAAAACACACAGGACTCACATTCCTGCATCCACTGGTTGTTTTGCTCTGGATGAGAGCCGCCTTGTCTCCAAAACCAAGCTAAGGAATCATTCCTTTGCCCAAGCCTACCAGGGTCCACCACGTCACCGCTCAAGGCTAGATCAGACCTTTCAATACTTCTATACCTTTCCATTACATCCAAATCGGCTCCAAGATTGATTAAAGCCCGACGGGCCCTGTGGTAGCTTCTGACATGTTGCTCCACTCGGTCCCGGGCCTTCTTGATATCATCCCAGGCTCGAGTACGCTTCTTGGTAGTGTTAGCCGCTTGAACTTTGGTCTTCCATAACAGAGCCTTGTGAGCCAATTGGAGACGGAGGTTCTCCAGCGAGTCATTTGCCTGTCCCTTCCGCAGCTCCAACTCCTGGGCTGCAAGAACCTCCAAATTCAATCGAACTATATCGGCTCTGTTCAGGGAGGAAGGCATCATCAGTTGCATTTTCTCCGGAAAATAATCCTCTTCTTCATCATCCGAAGGATCTATGTCCTCCCCGTCCTCCCCGTCCTCTTGCTGATCCTCATCCAAGGCACCTTCATCGTCCACATCCCACCCCATGTCATCCTCAACTTCCTCATTATTATCCACAATAACATCCTCATCAAATGTGAGTGGATTAGTAACAATTTCTGGCTCATCATCCACTGCGTCAAGTGGGCTAATATATTTCTTGCGGTGGAAAGCTCGGATCTTTTTAGCCAACCGATGTTGACGGTCAATTATGGATGTACGATCATGCATGGAAGCATGGCGTGAAATCTTCCTTAGATCTGATCGCAATTTGTCCCTGTCAAATCAAAACACAGTCACATGAAGGCGATGTGCGGAGAAGAAACAAGCGTACTGTTCATTTTCCAAATTTATTCCGCTTGAGAGCCAACCCAAGCTACCTTCCATGGAACTGTTGTTCTGCTTTGAGGCAAGTTCGAGACGAATTTGTGCCTGAGTCGGATCTAGAGAATATTTTTCATACAGTTGTTCAATGTAGAAACACTGAAATACCTTTTTTCATCTTTACTTCAAATATTCTCAGATGTTCACCTCGTTCTGTCATTGCAATATGCTCTGCCTCCTTCCATGCATTCACCGTCAGCGGATCCAATGAATTTTCCAATCCAATATAGGCCTGTCTTGCATCCCCAATCGCCCTTTCAGCTCTCTTGAGTTTTGTTGCTAGCATTGAAACTACGGAGGTTGACAGTCAGTGACTAGCTGTGCTAGTTAAAAATACGCATGGACTCACACATTCCAATAAGCTTCTTCCAGTTTGAATCCCGCATATGATCATCATAGACCTCTCGGCGATGGGCGGCACTCATCGAACGAGCACTAGAAGAAATTCTGTTAAATTCGGCCCAAAGAGTCTCCAAGATCTCTCCATCCAGTTGCCCGGATCCAAGAACGAAGTGAAGGCTGTATAGAACAAAGCACTCTGATATATGAGCACTGAGATGAAATGATCCAACTGCAGTAATGATGGTCATCATATTTGGGATGCTTAGGTGGTGGCGGTTCTCCCGAAGCCTTCTGAGAAAGTTGATCCACCACTGACATCCAATGTCATAGATAACCAAGCCCTCTGTCATTCCATCAGTATTATATTTCAATGCATTGCAAATGGAATAGTCAATATTCATTTGTCTATATATGTATTTTAATGAGCCACTGGTAGAAGAAAGAGGCAAAATGACGTACCGTTCACCCTTTTGAAAATCAGCCATAGAATGGGGAATAAAGCAACCATGACGTCCACAGGCGCAGACACCGGAACCAGTAGCATCAAGGGAAGTATTAAAGTCAGCATCCTTATGGGCTTTGTGATTGCGGCAGGTAGTTTTCTATAGGAGGCTTCAATGAACAAGAGAAAATTAGGAAATGGAAACTCATACCTGTTTGATGTCTACAGCCACAGAGAGATGTTCTCTGTATGGAGAATCTTGCACCACATATCCCTCACCATCTGTCAAAGCCACATCTAACTCCGGTCGACGCATCTTCATATGCTGGGCACTCATGTTTCCATCAACAACCATGACTCTGCGGTGCAACCATCTATGTAAATGAAGTGGATAGTTAATATCAGAGAAAGAAACTATCAATGACGCAGCATGTCAGCTGGGGCGACAACAGCGTCGCTGGCCGTGGTGCCTTTCATGACATTGATGGTTGATTTGCAGAGAGCGTACTGGCCGATGCGAATGGTGCGGCTCAGGTGGCACAGACATTACAGCTGCAAATAGCGCACTGGCCGATGCGAATGGTGCGGCTCAGGTGACACAGACATTACAGCTGCAAATAGCGCACTGGCCGATACGCACAAAGCCAACCAGCCACCATGAAAATCTATGGCACGTATACAATGTAAAGGCCGATAAATTTTTGTACATACTGGCTGCGATACATGTCAAATGTGGAATACCACTCACTGGTCTGGTTCATTTTTCCAGTCATCTGGTAAATTTACCCCTGGCTGTGGACAAGCAGGGCAGAACAGCGCCAAGTCTCCATTTCCAGGTTTCTTGTCTGTGTCATGGCCATAGCCGAAGCGTTTCCTAGCCAGCAAATCACGCCACTGGCGCGACACACGCATAAGCTCCCGGTATCGGTTCTGCCATTATGTTAAAAGAACAGATTGAATAGTAAACACTTTGGGACTCACGTGAACCTTTTTGGGAAAGCAATTGTTGGTTAGACGCCGTAGTTTCTGGAAGAAACTTGTGGCAGCTGTTTTGCACTCCATGGCATCCATATAAAAATGATCCAACACACGGAATGTAAAACCAGACTTGACACGATTGAAGCTGGCAGGAAATATTTGTTGTCGAAAGAGCTCCATGGGTTTTTCTGGAGGACCATTGCATCTACACCAAGATACCCGATGAGTGAATATCCCTGCAATGTCCGTCAACACAAGCACATCAAAAGATCTGCCATCGTCCTCCATGATGTTGGGCTCATCTACAGGTGATCCATCATCAGGGAAATCCTGCCATGCCCCTGTATAGGATTCATTCAGTGGACATTGCCCACCGCCATGCCCAACATTCAGAATAAATCCTTGATCGAATAGTGAGGTGCTTTGAAAACAACAGCCATCCCACCGCTCTAATCTGTGGAATGGCAACAGGTTGTGAGAAGTGATGATGCAATTTCGACAGAGTAGATGCTGTCCGAAGCAATCTTTGCACCGTATAAGACCTTCCATCACTCCACAAGATCTACACACATGCGGTTCTTTGGGAGCATCCAAATCCAATAGGGCATGCAAGTAATCTTTCCGGAGAGGAAGCCAATCTTGTAAGAAATCATTTTGTGACTAGCTCTGAAGATGAAAAACTGGTATGTTTTTATAGAATAGAAAACGGGGTACCTTGGTTGTTCGACCAATGAGTTCTGGAACATCGTAATCAAATGCCGGAGGGGAAAAAGTCCGTGGTCTTTTTGAAGGAGATCCAGAACCTTCTGCAGATTGCCTTGATTTACGAGGAGAAGGAGAAGGAGTGACAGGTGGGTCAGAAGTCGGCGAGACACTCCGGAGAACCAAGGTTCGTTTGCCTCTACGACTTATGCCAGGAACAAATGTCTTCTCTTTAACCACATTCTTACCTTTAAGCGTGGTTCGTCTCATTGCAGTGGGTGGTTGTTTATGGAGGACGTAGATGCCCTTAGCAATTTCTCTTTCCCGCTCACCGGTCTTTTGCAACTGCGGGCCAAACTTAAACTCAAACTTTAAACCAAAACTTTATTTCTTGAGCTAACCCTAAGTGAGACCCATATCTTTAAAGTAACTGTCATACATAACCCAATCTGGCCTTGGCAGACCAAATCTGTCATGAATGGCATCTTTTATGAAACGTGCCTGGCAAATTCTCTCACCACCCTCCCACTCTGCCACACCATGTTTCAAAATCCTTCCAGTGAGGAGAACAGCTGTTCCTGGAAGGTAATTCACTGTCAAGCCTATGTCTGGAATATCTAAGACACAGCCCTTGTGGGTTCCAGAGCTGACCAACAAATCGTAATCAGTGGGTGCACCGCCACCATCCCTGTGAAAAGGGGTTATCCTATTTACGATCATGGAACATCCGGTCCAAACGGAAGTCCAGAGATTTACGTTTGGGTGCAATTTGTAATGATGCCGGCCTTCGCGGAATTCTTGAATAGCCGACATTCCAAGATCGTATAATTGGGGTGACGTCAGCGCGGTGATGGCGTTGCAGAGGAAGTCGACAGAGGTTGTCATTTGGAGGAAGGTACGTGCCTCTTTGCTTTTTATAGCACTAGAAACATAAAGAGGGTGATCAAGCCTCTGAGAACATTCAGTAAAAATAATCACTGAAACAAACGAAAGTCAACAAACTTCATGTGATTGCTGGAACCACCCAGGTGACATGTCCAGCGATCCAGCTCCAAACAACCCACCGCCAGACGGAGGAAGAAAGTGGCTGGATCTCCATCCTGCCTCCTTTGTAGAGGCACCGAGCGACTTCATCATACCATCCAATGGTACCCGAAGGTGCTTAGTACTGTTATTGAGCAACTTCTGTTAGCAAAAATAATTAGTATTGTAGTCCAATGTATTAGAAATGAATCAACTTACGATCCTATCTGGATGGAATATGTATGGTAAATACCATAACATTATCCGACCATGCATGTCCAAAACAGTGGAGGGCTCATCAAAATGACCAAACATTGGGTTACGGAAGAACTTGGCAAGATGGGAGTTTTCGGCTGAGATGTCACCGGTATGGGGCCGCGTGTTCTTGACACGATCGGCCATTCGGGCCGCATCCCAGGAGGTCTTATCTATTATTAAAATAAACTACCAGTGCTACGGACAAGATAAGCCAAACTTACGAGGATTGGATAGTGCAAATGCTATTGTCAATGCCACTCTGTACAGTTCTTGATCGGTGACATTGTCATCAACATCAGATGTGGAGTCCATGATCTTAACAAGCTCTGTCCATTCAAATCTAAGCCTTGCCCTAATAAACCAACATAAACAAATATTTGAACGATAAGAATCCGATCACTCACTGAAGCTTATTCAAAGCAGGTCTAGCTAGATCTGCGTGGGTCAGAGCCACAGCAGAATGTTTCCGCAATATATTGGCAAGTTCAGTCCAAAGGAACTCTTTTAGTGCAGGTGCAGTGGACGTAGGTGGGTTGTCAGCAAGAGGCCGCTTCCTCTTCCGCCCACGACCCATGGTTGATAAGTGCGTTCCTAATTTGACAAGTTCAACCATCACATGTTCATCACCTGACTGATCAACAAGAAGCGCACTGCCATCGCCTGTAAAGGAAGTAAAATTTCCTGATTAGGTATAACAATTTGAACGTGATCATCAGGAAAGGCACTGCCACAGATTCAATAGCTTGTAACTATGGAAATAACAGCCACGCTGAGAACAAGTGTAGGATCATACATGTTGGGAACTATCATTTACTCAAACATTTTATTTCCTTTCATTTCCTTTTTCTATAGTAGATAAAACCCTGATCGCGGACAGGGAACAATACATTTCGGGGGAGTACGAGTCATCAACAAAAAATTACAAACAAATCGTCTTCTGCATCCACCTTCCACCATTCACGTCCTGCGAGTATAATTCGTACCCTTCTGGCTTCCTGAATGCACATTTACCTTTACAGCCTTTCCACCTGCAAGCGTAAAGATAGGTGGAGCCTTGTTTTCCGGCCTGGGCCCAGGCTTGAGGACTCTGACACTCTGGACAGGCAATTGGAAGCCTGTTTCCCCAAGGTCGCCACTGGACGTGGGTAAAGACATATGCCCACGCCAGAAAAGCAGAGGTTTCAGCGTCACGGTGGACGTGGACGATATTGGTGTGACGTCCTAGAGCTGACTGCGAAGTGGCGGTGAGAATTTGTTTAAAGGAAGGGCGCAGACTAAAACCCTCAATGAGAACGCGCTGCGCATAGTCCACAAAAAATCCGACTGTAAGTCCGGCGTGAAATTCGGGGGCAGAGAATGCAACCAAATCATTGACGGATACGCTGTCAGCCTCAATCAGATATGTTCATCAAAAAAAATTAAGACACGCTCACGATTGAACGAATCCGGTGAGTTCGCTGAAGCTCACGGATTCCCGAACCACCGCACCGCAACAAAGGAGAAACATAGTGCAGGGGATTGACCTGACATACCGCTTCAATGCAGAAGGGAACAACGCATTCATAAACTGCAAGACGTTGGTGGAATTCATTAAAAATGATATTGGTAAACTTACATATTTGACAGGAGCGGAGACATTGGGACCGATGTATAGGTCGCCAGTAATGTCATGAGAGTGGTTCGTTATGAAGATAACCAGACGGGAATACGCCGTCCTGCGGAAGTAAGTAAAATATATACAGCGTGTCGCTGAATTACTTACCGCTGTAGCTCGTTCACCAGCATATTCATTTGACGTGCATGGAGCTCCACCTGCGAATCCGCAGTAAAGTCAAATAAAATCTCTTCGAAGCGGAAACTGCCATTCGGCAAATATTCGCCCATACTGTCGCTTATGAATCGCGCCGGGTTGCCGTTGCACCGGATGGAAGACAGAACGAAATGAAATACTAGGAGAGGTGCTGCGCAGACATGGGACTTCGCTGTCATTTGATAATCGGCTTGTATTTTCACTGCTGCGCTGAGCGGCGATTTCCACGTTGAAGCGTCCTTATCGAGAATTGCGTTGGTACCGTTGTAGAAACCCTGTGCGGATGAACGAATGGATAGGTAGCACAGTGGATTATGGGGAGCACTTACAAAATAAGGTTGTGGTGACGGGAAGACCTCCAAATGACATGCGATGCAAATGAAAACAGATGTAGCGATATTCGCACCATCTGGTAGCTGGATGTGATGCTTGCAAATCACTCGAGGGCACCTGTCGCAGGACCAGAGGTCTCCACCATTCAGGCAGATATAGCAGTAGATCTGGTGGCATATAAATGCCTTGGAGAGCGGAGTCAAGGAAGTTACTTGCCTCGCCGATCGTATCTTCTTCAGGAACCTGCGCGGACTCAGAGGAACTGGGCGGGACGGATGGAATATCTTTGAGATTGTCCTTACGAGGGGCCGTTCCTCCAGTGGTCTTACGAGCAGAAGCAGTCGTTCTAGGCATAACTTGTATGTTGAAAGGTCGTGGTCGATGGGAGAGATGAGAACCGATAAGGAACACGCGCTGACCTCAAGGCTTAGGTCGTCACGTGACCAATTCCCGCAACCAAAGTGGTTTTATGGCAATTTATTATAATGTAAATACATGCCAAGCTGGCTTGGACCACTAAATCTGACTCACAATTCAGTGGGGTGTTCAACAATGTGCTTTTAACTTGATTGAGGGGTACGCGCTTGAGACGCATGTGGTCACGTGATCAGATATTTTACCCCAAGTTCAACCAGCCCCCCCTTTTTTTTTTGGGTGGAAAATGGGCAAAATCATAAGGGCTGTTAGTACTTGAGAACTCCTTGAATTGTTGTTTAATACTCATAACCTATTCAACTTGCAGGTATTTAAGTTCTTTATTCTCTTGTGGCGTGGGTGTGGGAACAAACAAACAAAGCCAAATAGTTGAACTTTACAAGTGCGTCGCGTCATTTCAGATGTCGTTCGTCCTCAACCACCACCTACTCCCTTCCACATTGGCATGATTCCTGGAAATCATACCCCTACTGCAGGGGGGTATGGTTGCCAGGAATCGTGCACATACGCAGTGAGTTGTCACATCACTTTCCCCCCTTGCTGATATTTTTTCCTCTATAGGCGTTACTGGGGTTGTATGGGTCCCCAATATGTGGCTCTCCCTTTTTATTATTATTATTATTATAGGGTTTTGTGCACATAAGTGAGTAATTCGATTTCTTAACCCCCTTTGCTGACTTGTTTTTCTATAGGCGTCTAGTTGAGAGGCGGCCGTGTGGGCCAGGGTTGTGATGGGCGTGCGTTAGTGCGCTCTCCACCCAGTCTCCGTTTATTTGGTGGGAGGCGGCCGTGTGGGCCAGGGGTGTGATGGGCGCACCTTAGTGCGTTCTCCACCCAGTCTCCATCTATTTGGGGGGAGGCGGCCGTGTGGGCCAGGGGTGTGATGGGCGCACCTTAGTGCGTTCTCCACCCAGTCTCCATTTATTTGGGGGGAGGCGGCCGTGTGGGCCAGGGGTGTGATGGGCGCATGTTACTGCGTTCTCCACCCAGTCTCCATTTATTTGGGGGGAGGCGGCCGTGTGGGCCAGGGGTGTGATGGGCGCATGTTACTGCGTTCTCCACCCAGCCTCCTAGTTCTTGTCTGGCGGCCGTGTGGGCCAGGGGTGTGATGGGCGCACGTTACCGCGTTCTCCACCCAGCCTCTCACTAACAATATCTTTATCCGCTGTCACCCAACCCTCCTCATGGTTAATTTAGGTAAGTTAACCTCTTTTTTCGAAGTCTTAGGGTTGATCTGAGTTTTTGCCTCCAGAACTTTTGGCAGGTAGTTCTTTTGGATGGAAAGTGTAGCAGAATGGGCTGGCCCCCCATTTCGCTATTTTTTCTATCCAAAAGAACTTGTAGATAGAATTTTTTTAGTATTTTGAAAGAAGAAATAAATGTAGTTAATTTGTGATCTAAAAGCTGCGTGACCAACGGCGTGTGTGATCCGGCCGAAACGTATGAATCGTGTCGGCCATTTTAAGCAAAGCGTTTGTATCGTTTCGGCCAGTCCGCATCAATCGGATATGAACAAAGCATTATCATGTGATGAATGTTGACTTTTGAACATGCGGCTGATCCTTATCAAGCGGCCCACCTTTTCCTCCTCGTCTTCCACCTAGTCATGGCCTCCACTTCTCAGAGACCAAACAAAACGCAAGCCCAGAAACGCGGATCTTCCAAAACTGGGAAGTCCAGCCAGCCCCTTTCTTGGGCACGGTTACACAAAAGTATTCTCAGAGATAAAGTGCCCAACTGGCAGGACACAACGACGTCTGATGAAGAAATGAAGGTAATACAGGATACCTTGCATCTGATTGAAGAAGACCATGAAGGATTGGAGGACGGTCAAGCTTTGCCTGGAAATTTGCAAGATGTAAGTCATTGTTTTCAATCAGAAATGGATTGTATTGACTGGCAATTGTATACGAAGAAAATTCGGGCCTGGTTCATGAATTACGGGGAATCTTCTCAAAAGAAACCTCAGAAGCAGGTTAAGGCTAAAAAACACAAAAAGTCATACTCTGTTCGGGACGTTGTGCCTCATCAATACCCTGATCGGATCACAGAGACCACCTCCAAACTCTCCAAGGGTGCTGCTCGTGGATCTGGTCCCTGGCTCAAATATTATCCACAAGCGGTCTCCTCAGTCATCGATCAACTCACGCACAGGGAACATGATGAGATTGACACCTTAGTGGATGAGTGGAATTCCGTTGGACCCCCGGATGCGTACAAGGCCCAGTATGATTACTATTGTTCATTACTTGATCTGTCTACCGATGATTTGTTTTTTAGAACTGCTGACAAGAAACTTGGCCAGAAAGTGAATGATTTTATAAAGGAGGTGCAACGCACAATGGGCGTACAAATGTTTGTCGTAGCCGGGTATCGAAGGCCGAACGGCGAGTTGACTAAAGTGTCGTGAGTTTTCTGATTTATTTAATTTTAACTAAAGCTCACATTGCGCATGAAGCTTTGAATCAAGACCATACCGGGGAATCAAGTTCTCCAAATACGCCGGATATAAGCAGGGGACCTATGACCTCTATGATAGCTATCTTATGGAACAATACCGTGAGTTCGTGTGCCGCGCATTCTTTATTCCATAATTAACTTGTATTTTTTAGCCCAGAAAGTTGACTCCGATATTGATAGCGAAGAAGAAAACGATGACGTCCAATTAATGCTGGATGAATATAACTATCCCATCCTTCCTTCTCGAGGCAACCTCAGTCTCTCGAAGTCGAAGCATATTATTCGGACTTATTGGACTTTGACATACCGTAAGTCTGTCGGCTCTTCTCTCATGCCATAAATTTGTACCGTCTTTCAAGGAGCCTTCACGAACAACAAAAACGCCAAAGTTCCCTGGCGAGCTATCAGTGTCGCTCCAGAGGAATATTTGGAAGCGGCCAGCATCCCTCCGGCTGGGGTTGAGGAGCCCTCCAAATATCGAGCCGAAGATATAATACTCAACTGGAATCACTGGGAGGAAATGCAGCGTCGGGGTGACCGTGGTTTGGTTTTTCATCGCGCTTTACCTAAGGATGTCAGGGCTCATGGTTCCAGAGGAAAAACGAAAGGGAGAGGGCGGGGTAAGAAGTATGTAGAGATTGACCATGATGAGGAAGAGGATGGTGATGAAGAGGATGAAGTGGATGAGGATGGTGATGAAGAGGATGAGGAGGATGAAGAGGATGAGGATGGTAATGAAGAGGATGAGGAGGATGAGGATGAGCGACGGAGAGCGGACGAGAAGACGAGACAGAAGGAAAAAGGAAAGGGAAAGACTCCCGTGCGTGAGTACGACTCTGAATCCTCAACATCAGGACAAGAGGATCGCTTGTATGATGAGCTCAGGAAGAAGGTAAAGGGAAAGAACCAAGCAGGTGGTACCTCTGGGCAATCTACCGGCCAGCCGCGGTATCGTCGATCAAAGTCCAGAGAGATGCATTCAGATGACAGCATGGAGGTTGACAGAGATCTGGAGTGGAATATGGACCTGGATAAGGAGGATACAGCATCGCTCGCTGGTCCTCCAAAACCCCACAACCTGGTGGGCTATGAATCCGACATATCCAGCGCGGCGCCCACTCCTCTCCGTCCCCTTCCACATCTTCCAGACGCCAATCGTTACATGCCCGCACGTCCTTCACCGCTTCACTCCAATACGCCTGTGACCGGGGATTTGTTCTCCAAACCCTACATTAGGGGTAATGTCAAACAGGCGCAAGCAACGCCAACCTCGCTTGTATCGTCCGGGCCAGTGCATTCAGCTCATGCGTCAAGCATGGATGGGCCAGCGTCATCCGTCACGCATGAGCCAACATCGATACAAGCGTCCCAGCCGACAGCCGCACCGTCTGCCGGTGCTGAGCTGCTTGCAGCAGCACAACGAACGTCCCAGCCAATTGAAGATGACTCCGCGGCTGGATCATCCAGTGGTGCCACTGGGCCGAAAGATTCCACCACTTCTATGACCCCCGCTTCCATTTCTACGACTCCTGCAAATCATAGTAGTGACATTCGGTTCATGCTAAATTATTTGCAAGGATTGAGCAGTGAGGCCACTTATCAAAAACTTTATGCCGCACTTCACAAAGTGAGTACTCCTCCCATTCACTCTTTGATTATTCTTTTTCATGTTCACAAATCTAGAAATCCGTTTCCAATGTTGATGGTGTCCCAGAGTGGGCAAATTGGGAGTGGGATCAACGCCATTTGCCCCGGGAAGTTCACTCTAAAAGAGGTTTCGCTGACACGCTTAAGAAAATTAACGAAGTTGCAAAGAAGAGTCACCACATGACTGGAGGTATTGTGCTGACCTATGGTTTGTTGCTTCGTGAATTAAGATACACCCATTTCCTCCTGGCTGATCCTGATGGGGAACCCCCTGCCGGAACTCCATCTTGGGTAATTGATTCTTCACTGGACATGTCATACCAGCAGACTGTCTTCGATGCAATCCAAAAGTCGATGTAAGAGTGTTTGCCTTTCTCGTGAGCTTGTCATGCTTACCATTAGTGTTCAATTCAGCGAAACAATTTCAAAAAATGCGTGAGTTTCCTGTTTCCCTTGTTCTTCTCCACTACATCTTGTTTTCTATCAGGGAGGTTGCAGAACAGACGGAGGAGGGAGGTGGACCTAGGAGATCTAAGCGAGGCAGGGCCGCGGGGCAGCAAGATGTGACTCCGGCGGAGCCTCCCTCTGCTCCCACAAGCCCCAACCCGAAAAAGTCTCGAAAACAAAACAAAGACGTTGAGGTCGCTATCGAGGATCCACCTGGAAAAAAGAAACAGACAGCCCGCCGAGGACGTAACAAGTTGGCACGGGGTTAAACGATTTTTTTGGACCTTGTACAAATATGTTTAGTTCATGCTTTGTTATTAGATAAGCAACCTCAAGTAAAAGCCACTTGGAAAATTGTGTTTTCTACCCGTGTAGTCTGCAAACAATATCTGATTTTGTCCTCTCCCCATATGGCAAGACTGATACCTGCAACTTGGCGTACAGGTCCACATGTTTGATGCTAATCAGGCTAGGCGTACCTACCGTGTGGTCAGTACACTGGCCCACATGAGGTTAAGGTGTGCCCACATGAGGTTAAGGTGTCATCAGCTGAAGTGCTAGGAGTGGAACACAATATTTGAAGATGGCCCACACACTCTGAGGACAATCGTGGGCCATCCACATATTTGAGCATCAGCCGAAGCGCTATAAGCGTTAATCAGTATGTCAAGATGGCCCATACACTTTAAGTGACACACTGGGCCATCCCCATATCTGAGCACCGGCCGATGCGTTATAAACGTCTATGACTATGTC
>Ga0137416_10000985_pt1 | contig 14109 bp, 13 predicted proteins | sample CZODoug3_1_1_16f_FD_108282 | JGI IMG/M metagenome (GOLD analysis project Ga0137416, IMG submission 108282) | Vadose zone soil fungal communities from Angelo Coast Range Reserve, California, USA - CZODoug3_1_1_16fungal (Illumina Assembly) | ecosystem: Environmental > Terrestrial > Soil > Vadose...
ACTGCAGGCGTGCTGCAGGAACGCCTGCTCGGCATCCTCGAACGCAAGAACCACTGGGCGTGGCCCTGGTTTGCCGAGGGGCGTGTGCCGCTCCAAAGCTTGCTCCCGCACTTCCAGCAGGAGTGGGCGGTGTACGTGCGCGATTTCCCGCAGCTTCTCGCGCGGGTCATGGGTCACTCGAATACGCCGCAGGACGTCCGCGCGATGCTGGCAGCCAACATCTACGAGGAGCAGACGGGCGGCATCAGCGGGACGACGTCCCACCCAGAGCTGTTCCTGCGCATGATGGAGGGTTGCGGGTTCAGCCGCTCCGATTTCGGCGAGGTCGAGCTGCTTCCCGCCGCGAACCGCTATCGGATGTTTCTCGACGAGATCAGCGGCCTCGATCACTGGCTGCTCGGTGCGGCGGTGCTGACGATCTTCGTCGAGGGGAGCGTAAACGAGCGGCAGGAGATGAAGAAGACAGGTCCGGATTCAGATAGCGAGATCGAGGCGGCGATCCGGCAGCATCCGCTGGTCCGGGTCCACGGCCTTGATCCGAAGTTCCTCGAGTTACAGCGGGTGCACAAGAAAGTGGAAGGCGGTCATCGCCTGGATGCCTGGAAGATGGTGCTAGGCCACACGCCGGCGACGCTGATGGATCGTGTGGTTGACACGGCGGAGAGGGCTCTCGAGCGCTGGCTCGCCTATCGCGACGACGTAGCGCGGGCTTGCGGCATTGCGCGATGATCCGGCGAGAGATGCCGTAATCGCATCGCCGCCGCTCTCTTCGCGATCTAAGAACGCCACCATTGGCGCTAGCAAAGGCCGAGAAGCGGCCGCGTAGTCGGCTACATTACGAAACCGTATACGGGCGCCACTTGACTTGCGATCTGCTTACCTGCAGTCCTCGCGGCGCTGAGGCACCTTTCCACCCCCCATAAGAAGGGTGCCGCGCCGGCGGCGGACAACGTTGCCCGCCGCCGTTCTCCTCGGTCGATCGGGCCCTTCCGGAAGACCAACGCGCGTCGGACGTGTTCTCTCCAAGACGTACCTTCGTGAAAAGCGTCCACGCTTGAACAAATTATTGCTCGAGGTTCACTGAGAGTCCGTGGCCGCGGCGCTGCGCGGAACTACGTTACGGCTGTAATGGTGTCCCGCATTGAAGCGAGTACCACGGCATCCAACGTGCTCGCCGCCAAGCCTTCGCTACGGCAGCGTGTCGAGGAAATGCTGACGGGCATCCTCGAAACGGCCGAGGAGCTCCGTCGGACGGGACAATACCCGTTCTCCGGGATATCCGAGCAGCCGATGCGCGTTCGCGTCGGGGACTTTCTTGTCTGGTACGTGCTCGATCTGGAGCATGGTTCGGCGAAAATCCTCCTCGTGGATCGGGCCACCGAACCCGCTGACGACGAGGGGTCCGCGAAGGTAGGTTGAGTGCGGGCAGTAGCCAGCCGATCGCCGTGCCGGTGCGGGGCCGCATCTGACAGCTGCTTTCATGGTGGGCCGGGGCGCGGGCGCGTTTGTTGGTCCCGGGCTGGACCGCGCAGCGTTGCTCCTGCGGTGGCCAGGGACCCGCTGAAGGTCTGCTCAAATCAATTGATGTGCTGACAGCGTGCTCAAAATGAACCGGGGCCTGACCAGATGAGACCGCCTGGACTATAGACCAGTCCAGCGCCGACTTACCGAAGCGGGAGCCCAGGCTTGCGTCGCGCCTGGAACCGCCGCACGATCGTCCTCGTGTTGCTACCCGCCGACGCCCTCGCCTTGGAGAACCGCGCGATCGGGCGCGGTGGCGAACCGACACTCGCTGGCGCGTACGAGATCCTCCTTCGTGAGTGGCGAAACGGCGTTCGGGAACGAGAGCTCGGCCTCCACGTCGCGTTCCTTGCTTGGTACATGCTTGTGGAACCGCCGTTCCTCACCGGGCTGGAGGAGGCGCGAATGCCGTCCTCGCCTCTCGCGGAGGTCTTCCGTGAGGTGCACGACTACTTCGCCCCCGGGCAGCACAGTGATGCCGAGACGCTGTATGTCTTCGGGCTCATGGCGCACCTGTTCCCTTCGGTGCTCGGAGACGAAACGACCTGGGAAGCGCGAAGCCGCCAGTATCGCATCGCCTACCGCAAGCTGCAGCCTGATGGGATCCGTCCGGAGGTGTTCGCCGCGAGAGGGTTCTACGGCAACTACTTCGCGGAGCAAGCGCTCGTAAAGGGCGACTACTAAATGCGCGAGGTCCCTGTGCCCGATGCGGATCGAGCGGCTTGACGGACTTTCGGCAGCGCGGGCTCGACGCCTTCCTCAGGGCCGTCACCCTGGTCCGGGAAAAGGTGGAAAGCTTCGAGCGCTATCCATTCTCCATCCCGGCCATTCGCGCGCTCGAGTCGTTCGATCTGCATCCAAAAGTAACCTTCTTCGTCGGCGAGAACGGAAGCGGTAAGTCCACCCTGATCGAATCCATCGCGGTGGCCGCCCGCTTCAACGCCGAGGGTGGGCAGCCAGAACTTCAACTTTGCAACCCGCCGCTCCGAGTCGGAGCTGCACACCGCCCTTCGCCTCGTGCGCGGCGGCCGCAGGCCGAAGACAGGCTATTTCCTCGGCTCGGATGGGCTCACGAAGGTCGCTACGAGGACACGGAGCGAGCGCGCCGGATGGGCCGAGTCAGGCGCGCAGCAGATCGGACCCGTGCAGCACTGCCTCGCCCGAGTCGGAATCGAAGAAGTGCAGTGCCTCATAGGGCAGGCCGAGCGTGATCTGGCTCTCGTGGGGCGCGCGCACCGAGCGGTCCGCGACCACGATCAGGAAGGCGTCGCCGATCTCCACGCCCAGATAGCTCTGGTCGCCGAGCCACTCGCTGGAGACCACCGTGCCGGTCACGCGCTCCACCGCGCCGTTCCCTCCCGGCGCCACCACGATCTTGTGGGGCCGGATCCCGACGTAGACCTTGCGGCCGTTCTGCAGCGGGGTGGCTTCGGCCCGGTCGGGCACCCCGAAGGAGAAGGCCTGGCGGCCTTGCTCGTCCTGGACCATCAGGCGGCGGGCGCGGCCCTCCGCCGTCACCTGCGCCTTGAGGAGGTTCATGGGCGGCTCCCCGATGAAGCCGGCCACGAAGAGGTTGCTGGGCCGCTCCTTGAGGTCCACCGGCGACCCGAACTGCTGGAGCACCCCCTCGGACATGACCGCGATGCGGTCGGCAAGCGCCATCGCCTCGGTCTGGTCGTGAGTGACGAACACCGAGGTCATCTTGTTCTGGATCAGGTAGTCCTTGATGCGGGCCCGCAGCTTGGCGCGCAGGTGCGGCTCCAGCTGGGACATGGGCTCGTCGAGAAGGAAGACGTCGGCCGCCCGCACCAGGGCCCGGGCCAGGCTGACCCGCTGCTGCTGCCCGCCGGAGAGGCTGGGCGGGTAGAGGTCGAGGATGTTGGTGATCTCGAGCAGCTCCGCGATCATCTTCACCTTCGTGTCCGCGCGCGTCCTGGGCATCTTGTTGCGCAGCAGACTGAAGGCGATGTTGTCCGAGACCCGGAGCGGGGGGTAGAGCGCGTAGCCCTCGAAGGCCATTGCCACGTTCCGCTCAGCGGCCTTGAGCTTGTTGATCGGCCGCTCGCCGATGCGGATCGTGCCCTCGGTGATCGACTCGAAGCCGGCGATCATGCGCAGGGTGGAGGTCTTCCCACAGCCGGACGACCCTACCAGCCCGATGATCTCGCCATCCTTGATGCTCATGCTGACGTCTTTGACCGCAAGCGTCGGCGGCAGTCCTTTCTGCTCGTAGAGCTTGCTCACGTGGTCGAGGGTCAGGGATGCCATGGAGAGGACCTCGGCGATCCGTGTTCGTGCAAACGTCCGCTCACAGCCGTATGCCGCTGGCGGCGTCGAAGAATAGCGCGCGGTCGAAGTCGATGCGGGCCCACCCCCGGCGGTGGCCACGTGCGGTGGCCAGGATGTTGTCCTCCGGACGGCTCGCCAGGATCTCGGTGTCGTCGCCTGCCTTGAGCAGGGTCACCGTCCGGACGTTGAACGGCGTCACCGCCTCCAGCTCTACCGGGATGCCGCCCGGGAAAGGCTCGAAGTCGAAGGCCACATCCTCGGGGCGCACCCCCAGGATGCACTCGCGCCCGGCCAGCTCGGCGCTCCGCGTTCCCAACGCCAGCCGCTGGCCGCCGACCTGGGCGTGGACCACCCCGTCGCTGCCGCGCTCCGGCCGGATCGGGATCAGGTTGATCGGCGGATCGCCGAAGAGGGAGGCCACCCGCTGGTTCTTGGGGTTGCGGTAGATGCCGACCGGCGAATCCACCTGCTCGAAGCGCCCGTCCATGAGTACGCCGATCCGGTTGCCCAGTGCCAGCGCCTCCTTGTAGTCCTGGGTGACGTAGAGCACCGTCGAGTGGAACTTGCGGAATACTCGCGGCAGCTCGAGCCGCATCTCGTAACGAATCTTGGCGTCCACGTTGCGCAGCGGGTCGTCGAGCATCAGGACCGACGGGCCGTGCACCAGGCTGCGCGCCAGCGAGGTACGCTGCTTCTGGCCGTTGGAGAGCTGGCGCGGGAGATGGTCGAGTACATGGTCGATGCGCAGCAGGCCGGCGATCTCGTGCACCCGCTGTTTGACCTCGTCCTCGGGTAGCTTGCGGGCCCGCAGCGGACTGGCGATGTTCTCGAACGCATCCATATGCGGGTAGAGCGCGAAGTTCTGGAAGGCCATGGCCACGCCCCGCGCCTCCGGGGCGACGCCCATGACCGATTTGCCGTCGATCCATACCTCGCCCTGGTCGGGCTCCAGCACTCCGGCGATCAGGCGCAGCAGGGTGGTCTTGCCGCATCCCGAGGGCCCGAACACCACCACGCACTCGCCCCTCTCCACCTCGAGTGACAGGCCCTCCAGGACCCTCTTCTTGCCGAAGGACTTGGAGGCGGACTTCACTTCCAGATACGCCATGGCGTTCCCTCCTAGCCCTTCACCGCGCCGAGGCTGAGCCCTTCGACGAGGTACCTCTGGGTGTAGAGCGCGAGCACCAGGGTGGGGATGATCGACAGCACCAGCGCCGCGGCGATGGTCCCGTACTGGATGCCGGAAGCGGTCATGAAGGCCAGCGAGCCGACCGTAACCGGCTGCACGTCGCTCGAGCCCAGGACCAACGCGAAGATGAAGCTGTTCCAGGCGAAGATGAAGGCCAGCAGCCCGGCTGCCGCGATGCCCGGCCGCGCCAGCGGGATGGCGATCTTCCACAGGCTCTTGAACCAGGAGTGCCCGTCGAGCCGGTAGGCGTGCTCGATGTCCGGGCTGATGTCCTCGAAGTAGCCGCGGACGATCCAGAGGATGAGGGGCAGGGTGATGAGCTGGTACACCCAGACCAGGCCGAAGTAGGTGTCGTAGAGGCCGATGTCCTGGAAGTAGAGTTGGAGCGGCAATAGCACCAGGATGGGAGGCGCGAACCGGAAGGAGAGCAGGGTGAAGGCGATGTCCTCGCCCAGCCGGAACTTGAAGCGCGCGAAGGCATAGGCGGCCGGTACTCCCAGCAGGAGCGAGAGCGCCACCGCGCAGGCGCTGAGCAGGGCGCTGTTCCACAGGTTCTTCATGTAGTCGACGGGCAGCGTCCCGACCGAGGTCTGGATCTCGCCGCTGATCAGCGCCACATAGTTGGAGATCGTCGGCGTGAAGAACAGGCTGGGCGGGGTCCGCAGGATGTCCCGGTTGGTCTGGAAGGACATCAACAGCACCCAGAACATGGGAAAGAGGAAGAACAGCACCACCAGGGTAAGCAGCACTCCCCTGATCGTGCGCCGCAGCAGGACGTTGCTCATGGTCGTTGCCCGATGGTGGTCGCCGAAGCGGCGACGGCTATGATGCCCCGCGCGCCTTGGCGCGGAGCTTGAGCCAGTTCTTGATGAACACGGTGGAGAGGGCGTAGGTGATGGCCCAGAGCACGATCACCAGCGCCGCGGAGCGTCCGATGTTGCTGAAGGAGAAGGCCTCCAGGTAGGCCTGCACCTGGAAGACGGTGAGGGTGTCTCCCGGGCCGCCCTGGGTCATCGAGTAGATGATGTCGAACTGCTGCATGCTGTCGAGCATGCGGAAGAGCGTGGCGGTGAGGATGTAGGGGGTCAGCATCGGCAGGGTGATGCGGAAGAAGACGAACGTCCACGGCACGCCGTCCAGCTCGGCGGCCTCGAAGGGCTGCTTGGGCAGCGCGCGCAGCCCGGCCAGGAGCAGGATGGTGATGAACGGGGTGTAGACCCAGGTGTCCACCAGCACTACCGTGAACATCGCCGAGCCGGGCGAGGAGGCCCACTTGAAGTCCGGCACGCCGGCCAGGCTCACCAGGTAGCTCAACACCCCGAAGTTGGGATTGGTCATGAGCTTCCACATCAGCGCGGCAATGGCCGGCGCCACCATCAGGGGCAGGATCAGGAGGACGCTGATGGTGTCGTTGATCCAATTGCGTTCCTGCAGCAGGAGCGCGATCCCCAGGCCCAGGAGCAGTTCCACGCCCACCGTGAGGGCGGTGTATTCCAGCGAGACCAGGACCGTGTGCCAGAAGGCCGGATCCTGAGCGAGGGCCACGAAGTTGCCGAACCAGATGAAGGCCCGCGCGTCGGGAAAAGCAAGGTTGTATCGCTGCAGCGAGTAGAAGATCGCGGTGATGAAGGGAATGAGGATGCCGATGCAGACCAGCAGCGCGGGCAGGCTGAGGAGGTAGGGCAAGGCGCGCTGGAAGGTGATGCCCTTGTGCCTCCTGCGGGTGCGCTCTGCGATCTGGACGTCGGCCACGTGCTTCTCCCAAATGGAACGCGCAATTCTTCGAAAGGGCGCCGGGAGATCCCGGCGCCCCAGGGCTCAGCCGCTCCACTCACGCCTCAGATGCCGACTTCGCGCAGCTTCCGCTCCAGGCCAGCCGCCAGCTTGTCGAGGCCTTCGTCGATCGGGATCTGCTTCGCATACATCTGCTGCAGCATGGCCGCCCAGTCGGTGGTGAATTCGGGGAAGAGCTGCTGCGGGGTGAAGTAGATGCGCGACTGGCCGATCGACTTCTGGAACTGGTTCAGGTAGCCGGGGTAGCTCTTTTCCAGGCGGGCCTGGAATTCGGGGACCTTCCACACCGAGTCCCGGACCGGGTCCACCAGGTCGGCGTTGACGGCGCCGAAGGTGGTGTTCTGCGTTCCCGTCGCCCACTGGATGAAGAACCAGGCGGCCTCCTTCATCTTGGAGAATTCGCTCATGGCAAGCGACCAGATCCACACGTTGGGCGTCGGCTTGTCCACCGCCGGGTTTGCCGTGAAAGGCAGGTAGACTATGTTGCCCGCCTCCTTGGTCCCGTTGTTCTGGAAGTACCCCAGGATGTCGGCGTCGAAGATCATGGCGGAGTTGCCGGCGCCGAGGTCGTTGCCTACCTCGTACCAGGTATAAGTGGTCCAATTCTTCGGACCGCCCCGCTGGATCATGTCGATCCACATCTTGTGGAATTCCTTGCTCTCCTTCGTGTTCATGGCCGGCGTGAGCTTCCCGCCTTTCACCACGAAGTCCTTCTGGCCGTAGTTGGCGTAGGCCGAGAGGAAGCCGGGGTGGATGGTGGCCCAGCTGCGGCTGCCGCGGACGCCGACGCCGTAGTAGCCCTTGCCCGCCGCGCTGATCTTGGCAGCCTTCTCGATCAGATCGGGAAGGTTCTTGGGTGGCTCGATGCCGAGCTCGCCGAGAATGCGCTTGTTGTAGGCGACGTTGTTGAGCTCGAAGCCCCACGGAATTGCCCACTGCTTGGCGCCGGGGCCGCCGAGCTCGGAGCCGGCCTTGCCGTCCCAGGCGTCCGATTTGCGCAGGCCCTCGGTCACGTCGTTCCAGTTGTAGTCGGGCGAGGTATATTTCGGGTCCTTGATGTATTGGTTCAGGTCCACGATCTGCCGGGCCGGACCGTACTTCCAGGTCTGGTAAGCGCCGGTCATGAAAGCGTCGTACTGGCTCCCCTTGCTGGCGAGCGCGGTGGTCACTTTGTCGAAGTACACGTCCTCCGGGAAGATGTCGTAGGTGACCTTGAGGCCGGTCATGGACTTGAAGTTGTCCAGGTTCTTGGCCATGGCGTCGACGTACGGGTGCTTGTTCAGGAGCAACCTGATGCCCTTGCCCTGGAACTTCTTGAAGTCCGGCCCGCTTGCCGCCAGCGCGTCGGTAGCGGCGGCGTTGAGCAGGACGCCCGTCGCGGCCGCCCCAACGCCCAGCTGGGCCATGCGCTGGAGCAGCTCACGCCTGCCGATGTTGTTGTCGTAGTACGCCTTGACCAGCTCCTTCTGCTTTCGGCTCGACATGTCGCCTCCTAGTGGTTTGCGAATCGGGCTGCAGTGCTTCTACCTGCCAGGCCACTCACGTCCGCTTCTCGAAAAATACAGCTGACGCACCCGCCGCCGACGCCCCTGCTTCGAGCGGTCCGACCGCGTCCCCTGTGAGAGGGGCGGTGGCCGCACGCCGGTAATGACGCCCGCTCGCCGTCCTAGGCGCTCGGCTCCAGCATGATCTTCACGCCCTTGCCGTTGAGCACCTTGTCGATGCCCTGCTGGAACTCGCTCAGGGGCAGCTTGTTGGTGACGATGAGCTCCGATTTCACGACGCCGCGGTACAGGTAGTCGATGGCCTTCGGGAAGCAGTAGGGCCCGAGGTGGGCACCGTGGATGTTGAGCTCCTTGCGGTCGCCGATGATCGACCAGTCGGCGCTGGTCTTCTCGCCGAACACGCCGAAGGCGACGAAGGTGCCGAGCTTGCGCAGCATGTCGATCCCCTGCACCACCGCCGAGGCATACCCCGTGGCCTCGATGAAGACATCGGTCCCGTAGCCGTCGGTGAGCGACTTCACCTTGGCGACCGGGTCGGTCTCCTTCACGTTGATGGTCCGGTCAGCGCCGAGGGCCTTGGCCATCTCCAGGCGCTCCGGCTTGGCGTCGGTGACGATGATCTGCCCGGGGTTCTTGAGCTTGATGATCTGGAGCATCAGCAAGCCCAGGGTGCCGGCCCCGGCCAGCACCACGGTGTCGCCGAGTTGGATGTCGCCCCGCTCCACGGCGTGGATGGCGCAGGCCAGAGGCTCCACCAGCACGCCATCCTCGCGACGGATGTCGCTAGGCATTTTGTGGATGCGCGAATTGGGGCCGAGGCGCATGTACTCGGCCCAGCCGCCGTTGCATTGCTTCTGGAAACCGTACATATCGTGGATTTCGCACATCCAGTACTTGCCGCTGCGGCAGTAGCGGCAGCGGTCGCACGGGTAGATCTGCTCGGCGATGATCTTCTCACCGAGCTTGAGGCCGAACTTCTCGGCGGCGCCCTGGCCCAACTCCACAACCGTGCCGAAGAACTCGTGGCCCGGCACCACCGGGGCCTTCACCCAGCCGTCCCAGAACGAGGTGGCCCCGTTGAAGCACTTCCCGTCGCTCCCGCAGATGCCCGTGGCGTCGATCTTGATGATGACCTCACCGGGGCCAGGCTTGGGCTTCTCGATCTTCTCGAGCCGATAGTCTCGAGGGGCGTGGTTGCGGACCGCGAGCATGGTCTCACTCATCATGGCTACTCCTCCGTCTGCAGCTTCGGCTCTTCCCCGGGCAGACCACAGGCCTTCATCGAAGACTCGATATCGCTTTCGCTTCCTGTCGCTGCGGCGCGAGTACCTCCTTCCGTGGGCGATAGTCAACCACCCTGCATGGGGCGTGCGCCCCTGATCCGAGAAGGGCGCAGCGCGGCCGAGCTCCGGGACATCATCGCCCCCTCCGCTCCTCGTAGGCCTTGATGCGCTCCACCTTGGGCCCGGATCGGGCGGGCTCGAATTCGGATTCCAACCATGCCTTCACGATGCTCTTCGCCAGCTCGGGACCCACGACCCGCGCACCCATGGCGAGCACCTGCGCATCGTTGCTCTTGCGCGCGCGCTCCGCCGAATAGGTGTCGTGCGCCTGAGCAGCCCGCACGCCGGGGACTTTGTTGGCGCAGATCGACATGCCGATCCCGGTGCCACACATCAGGATGGCCCGCTGGAAGCGCCCGGCCGCTACCTGCTCCGCAACCGCGAACGCAATGTCGGGATAGAGCACCGGGCGATCATCGAAGGTGCCGAAATCCTCGACCTCGTGGTTCAGGTCCACGAGGTACTTCCTGACGAGCTCCTTCAGCTCGTAGCCGGCCTCGTCAGATCCGATCGCGATCTTCATGGCTTTCCTCCGTACGACTTCTGCACGAGCGACCTCCTGCCCGGCCTCGCGTTCAGGGCGAGGTGAGCGCCTTCTCGAGCGAGCGGGCGGTGGATTGCAGGAGCAGCGCACACGAGGTGGCGCCCGCGTCGAGGACGCCTCGCGATCGTTCGCCAAGGCGGCTTGCGCGGCCCACCCTCGCGACGAGGTCGCGGGTCGATTCCCTGCCCTCCTCAGCGGCAGCCGCCATACGGCCGAGGCACCCGGCGAAGGGCCGGCCGGCGGCGAGCGCCGCGTCGAACGCGGCGCTCGCGGGCGCCAGCGCGTCGAGGAGCGTCTTGTCGCCCACTTTGGCGTCGCCGATCTCCTGGATCGCGTTCAGGCCCGCTTTCAGCATGGCCGAGAAGATGGGCGCGTCCAGATACTCCCGATCGCCCAGCACCTCGGACATGGCGCCGAAGAAGGTGCCATAGAGCGGGCCCATCGAGCCGCCCACGCCATTGATCAGCGTCTCACCAAGGACAGCCAGTGCGCGGGAAAGCCCTGCGGACTCGGACTTGAGCCGATCGCCGGCCGCCGAGAACCCCTTGCTCATGTTGATGCCGTGGTCGCCGTCGCCGATGGCGCCGTCGATCTCGGAGAGGTAGGCCCGGTTCGCGTTGATCACTTCGATGAGGCCCGTGACCACGAAGCCGGCCGCGTCGTTTCGGACCTTCTCCATGGCTCAATCCGTGGTCACGGTCAGGCCGATGGCGCGGCACGGGTGGGCGAGGCACGCCTTGAGCTCGTCGTCGAGCTTCATCAGCGTGAGGGTAACGCCCATCATCTCCAGCGATGTGAAGTAGTTGCCGACGAAGTTGAAGCGGACCTGGATGCCCTTCGCCGCCAGCACCTCCGCGATGCGCGAGTAGAGGATGTAGAGCTCGCCGATGGGCGTCGCCCCCAGGCCCGAGATGAGGACGGCGACCTCGGCGCCCGCCTCGAACGGCAGGTCCGGCAATATCGTGTCGAGCATGAGGTCGGCCATCTGGTCCGAGGTCGCCATCTTCATGACCTGGATGCCGGGCTCGCCATGGTGCCCGATGCCTACCTCCATCTCGCCGTCCTTGATCTGGAAGTTCGGCTTGCCCACGGCGGGGATGGTGCAGGCGGAGAGCCCGATGCCGATGGAGCGGCAACTGTCGATGGCCTTCTGCGCCGTCGCGATCACGTCGTCGAGGCTGCCCCCCATGGCCGCCTTCGCCCCCCCCACCTTCCACATGAGGATTTCGCCGGCGACGCCGCGGCGTTTACCGCGCTCCGCCTTCGGGGCTGATGGGACGTCGTCGTTGGCGACGACCGTCCGGACCCTCAAGCCCTGCTTCTCCGCCATCTTGATAGCCATCTTCACGTTCATGTTGTCGCCGGCGTAGTTGCCGTAAAGGCAGGCCACGCCCTTCCCGCCGTCCGCCGCCTTGAACGCGTCGTAGAAGCTGTTTGCGGTGGGTGAAGAGAAGATCTCGCCGATGGCCACGGCGTCGACGAGGTGGTTCCCGACGTAGCCCAGAAACGCAGGCTCGTGCCCGGAACCGCCGCCCGTGACCACGCCCACCTTCCCGCGGATCGGCGCCCGTACGGCCCTGACGACGCGAGGGTTGTCCGTCCCCGAGACGAGGTCCCCGTGCACCCGCAGGTAGCCCCGAAGCATGTCCTCAACGACCAGGTCGGGGTTGTTGATGATCCGGTTCATGCGCCTCGCGGTCTCGGGCGAAAGCTCAATACTCGTGAGATGTCATCCTACGCGCCCAAATATCAGCCGTCCTGCCCTGACTCCCCCGGGGCCGGTGAGGTTCGCTCGGAGCCCTCGTTGTGTCAACCGAGGCGGGGCCCCGCCAGGTAGCTGAGTCGCACCCGTCTGTGCTACGCCCGCCATGCAGGGGAGGAACGACGATGTCAGTCGCTGCTGCAGGATCCCGGACCTGGCTGTCCGAGGCTGATTGCGACCTGGATGACTTCCGCGCTTTGGTCGAGCAAGTCACCCATTCGCGTGACTATCCGCTCTCCGATTCCGTGGATGGGAATGTCCCGCTCTACGACGGCGATCGGCTGCGTGCGCTCGCGGCCACCCCGCAACGCCGCCGCGAGGTGCAGGCCGAGCTGGTCCGGGCGCTCAGCGATGGTCCCGGCATCGTGGTGTTCAAGCGCGCCTTCGCCGACCTGGCGGTCGTGGACAGGGCCACGGACGTGTTCAACGCCCTGATCGCCGACCAGCGTGCAGCGGGCGCGACCGCCGGTGACCACTTCGCCAAGCCGGGCGCCAACGACCGGGTGTGGAACGCCTTGGAGAAGATGGCCGTCCGCGCTCCCGAGGTTTTCGCGGAGTACTACGCCAACGAGATCATCGCGCTGGTGTCGACGGCCTGGCTCGGCCCGGCCTACCAGATCACCTCTCAGATCAACGTGGTGAACCCCGGCGGCGCCGCCCAGACGGCCCACCGCGACTATCATCTGGGCTTCCTCTCGAACGAGGTGGCCGCCCGTTACCCCGCGCACGTTCACCGGTTGTCGCGGGTCCTGACCCTGCAGGGTGCCGTCGCGCACTGCGACATGCCCGTCGAGAGCGGCCCGACGATGTACCTGCCGCACTCGCAGAAGTACGACGCCGGCTACCTCGCCTGGCGCCGGCCGGAGTTCGGCGCGTACTTCGACGCCCACTACATCCAGATACCGCTCGAGAAGGGGGATGCTGTCTTCTTCGACCCCGCGCTCTTCCACGCCGCCGGGCACAACCGGTCCGCGGACATCAAGCGCATGGCAAATCTAATACAGATCTCCTCGGCGTTCGGTCGCGCCATGGAGACCGTGGACCGGGAGCGCATGGCGAACGCAGTCTATCCGGTGCTGCTGAAGCGCAAGGCGCAGGGCGCCAGCCAGGCGTGGCTGGACAATGTGGTTGCGGCCTGCGCCGAGGGCTACGCGTTCCCGACCAACCTCGACCTGGACCCGCCGGTGGAGGGCCTCGCCCCGCTCGCCCAGTCGGACACCGTTCGGCGCGCGCTGCGCGAGGAGCGGACCCGGGACGCGCTGCGCCAGGAGCTGCGCGCCGGCGCCGAGCGACGCGAGACGACATCGGATGGGCGCTGACCACTACGGCGACCATCTCAGTTCAACGGTTGAACGATCTCCAACAACGGGGCGAGACCTCACAGCTACCCCGGAATTTGCGGCGTGCGGCCCCAGCTCAAGTGGCAAGCATGGCAGATGGCTACCTCGCGCCCCTGGATGCGTAGCTCATAGGGCGTTCGCATCCCGCCTGCCTCGACGCCGTCGTAAACCCATCCGCAAAGCGCCTTGTCGCCTTCGCTCACCTTCTCGTCAGGATCCATCGGCTCGAGGTCGAAACAGTGCTGGACGTTCGCCTTCTTGTCCTCTCGCCATCGATGGGCCATGGCACCACGCTAGCGCCGCCAAGCCAGGCCGACAACAGCAGGCAGAATTTGATTTGGGCAGACCTTCTTTCTCTGGCGCGGCTACATTACTCACGCCAGCGCGCTGGGCGCTTGCCGAGAAAGGCGTCGATCCCCTCGGCGGCGTCCTCCTGCAAGAGGCCGCTCGCCATGCTCTCGCCCGCCAATGCGTAGGCGCCCGGCAGGGGCCGATCGACCTGCTGGTAGAAGGTGCGCTTTCCGTTCGCGACCACCTCACGGCTGTGCGCGAGGATCAGCTCCGTGAAGCGCGCGACCTCGGCATCGAGCCCGCTCGCCACGACCACCCGGTTGACCAGGCCCCACGCCAGCGCGGTCTTGGCGTCGTAGAGCTCGGCGGTGAGCAGCATCTCCATCGCGCGCTTGCGGCCGACGTTGCGCACGACACCCACCGCCGGCGTGGAGCAGAACACCCCGACGTTGACGCCGGGAAGCGCGAATCGGGCCTCCTCCGAGGCCACCGCCAGGTCGCACATCGAGACCAGCTGGCAGCCCGCGGCGG
>Ga0137416_10000991_pt1 | contig 14064 bp, 15 predicted proteins | sample CZODoug3_1_1_16f_FD_108282 | JGI IMG/M metagenome (GOLD analysis project Ga0137416, IMG submission 108282) | Vadose zone soil fungal communities from Angelo Coast Range Reserve, California, USA - CZODoug3_1_1_16fungal (Illumina Assembly) | ecosystem: Environmental > Terrestrial > Soil > Vadose...
AGTTCCTCGATGCTGGGCAGGCTCGCCGCGGTCATTGCGATGGTGTCGCCATCACATCCGAGACCGGCCGTGATCCACACTACGTGTACGGGTTCGATCATGCGGCCACCTTCACACTTCGGCGCTCGGGTCCGCGCCCGGGCCGAACAGGGGGGTTGAGAACAAGATAGCGAAGATGAGGATTCCGCTCCAGTTCGGACAAGCGGTTGGTCTCGATGCTTGCCAGCGCCGGGTCAGCCACGTTAGCAACGGCGCGATGCAGAGGAGCCGCGTGCTCATCGTCGAGGACGATCGCGACATCCGCGAGGAGCTGGCCGCTCTTCTCGAGGAGAACGACTATTGCGTCCTCATCGCGGACCACGGCCTTCATGCGCTGGAGGTGATGCGGGCAGGAAACCGGCCCGACGCCATCATCCTCGACTTGATGATGCCGGTGATGGACGGCTGGGAGTTTCGCGAGCACCAGAAAAGCGATCCCAACCTCGCGGCGATTCCGGTGATCGTGACGACGGCCAGCGAAAGGTCCGTCGACGCGACCGTTTTCCTGTCCAAACCGATCGACCGCGATGCGCTGCTTCGCGCCCTCGAGCAGCATGCGCGCCGGACCTGACCGGGCTCAGCGTACCGACCGCCGCATCGTTCAGTGCTCGAGCGCCGCGTCGAGGGCTTCGGCCAGGGTCGCGAGCGTGAACGGCTTGAAGAGGATGGATCGGGCCCGCCGGTGGATGCCTTCAGGAATTCTCGATTCGGGGAGGGCAGTCATCGCGATCACCGCGACGTCCTGGGTTCGGTTGATGGCATCGAGGGCCGCAAGGAAGCTGTCGCCGTCGACGCCCGGCATCATCACGTCGAGCAGGATGACATCTGGCCAGAACTGGCCGGTAGCTATCTGCTGCAGGGCAACCCGTCCATCGTGGGCGATCGAAACGTCCAGCGCTGGATCCATGCCCAGCGTGGCAGCGACCTCCTCACGGATCGCGTCGTCGTCGTCCACGACGAGAATTCGCCTGATGCGAGCCGCCGGCACGGCGCTACTCTAGCACCGTAGGTGAACGTTCGAGGGACCGACGTCACCCGAGTTGGCACGGAATTGCGTATGGTGTCCCCGGATCCCGTTACTTCCCCGCGTCGTTCTGGTTCGACGAGTCGCTCGAGGGGGTGCCGGTGGAGTCGCCCTGCGAGGTGGAGTTGGTATCCGTCGATCCGCTGCGGAGCCCGAAACTGGAGGATTTGTCCGACGAAGGCGGCTTGCTGGATGTTCCCGTGCCACCGCTGCGGATCCCGAAGTTGGAGGTGTTGCCCGAGGCGTCGGAGCCGCTCGACTGGGTGCCGCTCTGGGAGGAGCTCGAAGCGCTGCTGGTATCGGAAGTATCGCTTCCCTGGGACCCGGCCGAACCCGAGCCGCCGCCTTGTGCCGCGGCCGCTCCGGCCAGCGCGAGCGCGCCGGCCGCGACGACTGCACCAATGCCTTTCACCATGAGGATACTCCTTTCCTGTTTCGATCTGATGCGGAGCCTGGTGCCGCGTTTCGCGCGCACCGACACGGGCTCGGGCGAGCGAAGGCCCTCTGCCTCGCGGGCCGCACGTCCGAGCTGGGATGCTGCGTTCCCGCCTCGGCCACGGCAGCTTGGTCCGAGCTTCCAGGCCTCAGGGCCGTAGACATCCGCGAGGAAGTAGGGAAGATCCGCTCCGGCGGCCGAGGGGCCTTACTGCTGTGGGCCGCCTACACCAGCATGCCGTGCGAGAGGCTCTGCGCGGTCGTCGACCGGCCGGCGCGCGCAGCGGAGGAGTGGCCGCGCAGGAGGCGCACCGTGAAGGTGAAGCTCAGATGGTACGTGATGCCCAGCGACGGGGGTCCGAACGACTTCCTGACCGCCGAGCGTGACTTCGAGCTGCCGTACGTACCGTTCATAGGCCTGGAGATCTACTTCCTGGTCCGTGCCGTTCCGCCGCACCTCGCGCAGGAGGAATTCGACGGCAAGCGCGACCTCGGATACCTGGTCGCCGCGGTGGAATACTGGCCCCATAGCGGCGAAACGGTCGTGTCGGACAGCTCACATGACGGCTCCACGAGCGAACGGTCGGCTTACTCCCGCGAAGCGTGGCTGGGATGGTTCGAAGACGCAGGATTCTCGGTTCGTCCCCAGACGCCACCGCACGGGACCCGGCACCTCCGATCCGTCGAGTGAAGGGACAGCCTTGCGCATCGCTGGAGCTGCCATGAGGCCGTACGTGATCTGTCACATGTGCACGACGATCGACGGCAAGATCCTCTCCAACCGCTGGGGCCCGCTGCCGGGTCGAACCGATTCCGGGAGGCTGTTCGAGTCCACGGCCGACTCGTTCGGCATCGGCGCCTGGATCGTCGGCACGACCACGATGAAGGAGTTTGCCGGGCGGAGCGTGAAGCTCAAGCGAGCGAAGGGACCGGTGGATCGACGCGACCACGTGGCCGATCCCAAGGCCAGGCGGTTTGCCATCGGCGTCGACGCCAAGGGCGTGCTCCGGTTCCAGCGCGGCGACGTCGATGGCGACCACGTGGTCCTGCTCGTGACCACGCAGGTGAGCGACGACTACCTGGCCCACTTACGTGCGGCCGGCGTGTCGTACCTCGTCTGCGGCGCGACGGCCGTAGACCTGCCCGCGGCGCTCGGCAAGCTTCGCCGCACGTTCGGCATCAAGAAGCTCATGTTGGAGGGAGGCGGCAAGTTCAACGGATCCATGCTGCACGCCGGGCTGGTGGACGAGGTGAGCCAGGTGATCGCGCCGGTGGTGGATGGCGGGGCCGGCGTGACGAGCTTCTTCGAGATTCCAGGCCCGCCGCGGCGCGCGGCCGCCACCCTTCGGGTGCTCTCGCACCGCAAGCTACCCGGCAGCGTGAACTGGTTCCGCTACCGCGTCGTTCGACCACCGCGTCGATCCGCTTGAGCCTGCAAAACCGCGGCGGGAGGTGATGGCTGTTGCTGGTATAGAGTCGTAAGAGGGTCGACCGTGCATCGCATGCCTTCACGCGCAGATTTGGTCGTTCTCGTGACCCTCTCGGGCGGCGCCGTGTTCTGTTGGGCCATGGCGATCTGGGGAGGATGGTCCGAGGCGATGTATGAACGCACGAAGGGCAAGGGTGTGGCATGGTACTGGCTCCGCGTGTTTCGCGTACCTCAGACCCGTGAGAACTGTATCCGCTTCATAAAGCTCGTTAGCGCATCCGGCATGGCCCTCCTCCTCGTCGGCTGGGCTTTCATTTTGATCACATCGTGAGGGTGAGCGGGGGCGCGTGCGTCCTCTCTTTTGCGAGCCGGCATCGGCTTGCAGCAATGCTTGCAGGCCGCGACCCACTGTTGCTCGGTGCTGGAGGCAATTACGGCCGGTTCCGGCTCACATAGCACCTCACATCGCCTGCAATAGTAGCCCGAGTCTATGCAACTGGCCGCAGCGCGTCACTAGTCGGGCGTTGGTCGTAGGATGACGGGGGCACTAAATGGCGCTAGAGATAGGGCGATACCGAGAGCCGTCTGGCCTCGTTCCGCGAAAGCGGTATTACGCCACCAGTTCCCGCGTACCACGGCGTCGTCGTCTTTGGACACCCGAGGGAGGGGATTTCCGTGCGCCTTTGTCGCGTCGCAGCCAGTGCGGCTCATCACTGCAGGTCGACACCGCTTTGCCGGTTGGCTTTCCCAATAGCATTCGTGAATCTCCTCTCCTTCATCCTCCTGACCATGCCAGCCGAAGCAAACTGCCCTAAGTGGGTCCATGACGTCCAAGGGACCGATTACGGTTCTGACAGCCTCGTCGGTGTCGGCTCCGCTAGGGGCGAGGGTCCCGGACCGGCGAACAGTGCACGTCAGCGAGCCGTCTCGGCCATAGCCGAGCAAATTCGCGTTCAGGTCCAATCGAGTGTGAAGGCCGAGGATCAAGCATACGTTCGGAATGGAGTTTCGACAGAGACACAGCGTGTGCAAGCGATGGTCCAGACAGATACCAACCTGGTTCTGGAAGGAGCGGAGACAAAGGAAAGCTGTAGCGAGGACGGCTCGACCCACGTCCTGGTGGTGCTCGATCGAAAGCTGTTCCTCGCAGATGCCCGGCAGCGGTTGCAACAGCGTGGCGCCGAGTTGCGGAAGCTCGAGGCGAAAGCGAGGCAACTCCAAGCAGAAGGTCGATGGCTGGACGCCGCGTCGAGCTACGAAGAAGCGGCAGCGAACGCAGAGGTGGTCGATGAGAACGCCTCGTTCGTTCGCATCGTCGGAAAGTCCAACTTGGAGCTGACCCATACGCCGGGCATCGAGCTGCGCCGCTTCGCGCGAGAGATGACAGCAAGAACGACAGCGCTGGTCCGGGTCACACCTTCCGAGGGGACCGAGGTCATCCGCCGCTTGGCCATGAACTGCGTGACCCGGGCCGGTCTTGCCACCGCAGAGACGGCGAGCGCGCCAGATGCAGTGCTCGCTCTCGACGTCCAGATGGAGACGCCCAACCTAGCTATGGGGTCGCTGTACATCGTTCGCGCCACCATGACAGCTGTCCTCGAACCCAAAGCCGGTGAGCCGATCAAAGCCGGCTCGACTATCCAGGTAAAGGGTGGAGGTACCTCAGCCGAGGCTTCGGTCCAAGACGCCCTTCGACGGCTCGGCAGCGACAAGCTGGGATCCGTCATCGACGACCTCTTCGCGTCTGGCGGCTGGAGACTGAAGCACTGCTCGTCTAATAGGAAGTGACCGTGCCACGACTGAACTTGCAATTCGTTAGCGCGCACCAACTCGCAGGAGGACATCATGTACAAGAGGCTTCACTGGATACTCTCGCTCCCGTTCGTCCCCTTCCTTTTCGGTTTTGGCCTACCTGGGACTTCTTCGAAGCAGCACGTGACGATGAGCTCCCTTGACCCGCTATTTGGCGTTGCAGCCACGGTCTCCGGAATGAAAGACGATCCAGTGGCAAACGCGAAGGTCACCTATCCCGTCACCAATGTAGGCAAGTATGACGACTTCTTCAAGAAGTCGGCGGAGGTCCGAGGCAGCCTGATCGCTTCACAGGCTTTCACCACGACAACCATCGTCAACATGAAGGCGACGGCGCGAAGTGCTTCGGCAAAGAGCGAGCTTGGCAACTCGATCAAGGAAGTCGTGGGCGACAAGCCGGAAGGTGAATGGAGCATCGAGGACACGGCCACAATCCTCAAGCTTCAGAAGAAGAAGGGTGAAGTCACATCGGAGCAGTTGAAGGGAATTGGCCAGTCTGCCGCCAGCATCGGCGGGATGTCGGTCTTCTTGGCGAAGGTCCCGACCACTTCAATGGAGCTCGGAACGCAGGCGAAGGACCTTGCCGGCAGCGTGTCGACTGACTTCTCCGGTCTCGCCGCCACAAAGGTTCCAGAGGTGACCCAGGCCCTCAACGACTCGCGTGACTCGCTCACGAAAGCCGGGGAGCAGGCCGTGGTGACTGGCAAGGAGCTAAGCCGGTTGGGTTACGCGATCAAGATGGCGCTCGAATAGCTCTCGTCTTCAGGAGGCCCCAATGGCGCTCTGTCGCCCAGCTATGCGGCTTGCTGGTCTTTGCGTCATTGCGGTCACCGTCGGGTCCAACGGAGCCGGTGCGGCCGATCGATCGCTCCCGGACAACTGGGACGATAGCTATCTCGACCGCACCGGAAGCGAACAGTCGATGAAGCCGGTCATCGCCGTCTTGCCTGATGAAGTCAAGGGAAGCCCCCGAAACATAGACATCAAGGTTTCGGACGTTCTCACCACCGCGCTCTCGAGGAGTGGACGCTTCGAACTGGCTGAGCGAGAGAAGATCCAGGGCGTAGTCGCGGAGCAGAAGCTCAAGCTCTCGGGTGCCGTGGATGACGCGAGCCAGGCGGCCGAGATCGGCAAGCTGCTAGGCGTTGAGGCCGTTGTTATCGGGGTGCTCAGTGGCGCCACTCAGCAACTGATCGATAAGTTCGCTTACGACCTTACGGTGACCACCGTTCGGATCGACGTCAGAGCCGTGAGCACTACTACGGGCAGGATCCTCCTCTCTGAATCAGCAGAGGGAAGGTCGGAGTCGAAGACAGTAACCACTGCGTCCGGACAGCGGGTGACCGGTGCGGTGGATTTCACAGCTGAATACAACAAGGCGGCGACAAGAGCAGCGTCCGAGGCAGCAAACACCCTGGCGAGCAAGTTTCCGATCATGGGTTACGTGTTGTCGATCAGCGGAGACGACATCACCACCGATCTAGGCGGTGAGAAGGGCATTGCGAAGGGGAATGAGCTCGTCGTGTTCCGCCCAATAGGGCGCATCGTCCATCCGGTAACGAACAAGCCATTCGGCTGGAAGAAGAAGGTGCTCGGCGTTCTGAAAGTAAAGTCGCTCGATAGGACCAGCTCAATTGCTGAACCTGCCGGTTTGGACGAGGAACTAAAGGCGGGGGATGTGGTGGTGCTGCGACCGGGATCGTGAGACTGGGGGAGCACCGTCGCGCAGGTCGAGGGCGGGCGGCCTTCGCGGGTCGCACGACCGTGGCGTTGTACACGATGCGCCTTACGGAGCCGAAGCTGGCGGCCGCCGATTGTGCGTTCCCTTCTCGTACGCAAATGCAAGGTTGAACAGCGTAGGCTCCGCGAACGGACGCCCGAGCAATTCGATGCCGATGGGCACGCCACCCGAGGAAAATCCGGCCGGCACGGTGATCGCGGGGAACCCGGTGATCGACGCCAGGAAACCGTTGCGCTCGGCCTGCGACTCGCCGATCGGGACCGTCAGCCGCTTCTGGTGCGGATAGACGATCGCGTCCAGCTTCCTCTCATCGAGGATGGCGATCACCTGCTTCTGCAGTGCGTCCTTGCGCGGGCCAATCCGCTCCAGGTACTCGGGATCGCGTTCAGGATGATCGAAGGGTTGCGCTGCCTTGAGCCCCTTCTCGAGCGTCTTGTCGAACTTCCCCGAGGCGATCCATTCGTCGAAGGTGTGGATGCGAGGCGCTCCCGGTCCCAGATCGCGCAGCCACGCGTCGATCTGCGTCTTCGATTCCCACTTCTGCACGTCCATGGTTGCGATGAGCTGCTCGACGTCGAGCGGCACGTTCAACTCGATCGGCTCGGCGCCCTGGGCTTTCATGCGAGCGATGGCCTCGGTGACGACGCGGTTCACCTCTTCGTGCTCGGGCTTGCTGCCGAAGAAGCTCCGCAAGATTCCGATCCGCGCGCCACGGAGCCCATCCGCCTTCAGATCGGCCCGGTAGCTCCGCTTGGCCATGCCGCGGCCGTCCGCCGTGGTCGGGTCCTTCTCGTCGTATCCCTGGATGACTTCCAGCACCACGGCCGCGTCCGCGACCGTGCGGGCGAGAGGCCCCGCCATGTCCTGCGTGAGCGCCGCGGGGATGATGCCGCTGCGGCTGACGAGTCCTCTCGTAGGTCGCACTCCGACCAGATCGCAGGCCGAGGCGGGGGAGCGGACGGAGTTCACGGTGTCCGATCCGAGGCCGACCGTAGCCATGTTTGCCGCCACCGCAACAGCGGTCCCCCCGCTCGAGCCGCCAGGCGTACGCGCGAGATCGTACGGGTTCAGCGTCTGCCCTCCCAGTGAGCTGACCGTGGTGCCGGCGCGCGCGAGCTCGTGCAGATTCGTCTTCCCCAGGATGACCGCCCCCGCCTCGTGAAGCTTCGCCACGATGAACGCATCCGACTGCGGCTGCGCGCCCACGAACGCGGTCGAACCGCCCGTCGTCGGCAGGTCCACGGTGTTCATGTTGTCCTTGAGCACGACGGCGATCCCGTGCAGCGGTCCGCGCGGACCCTTTGTCGCGCGCTCCTGGTCGAGCCGGTCCGCCTCGCTGAGCGCGTGCGGATTGACGAGCAAGAAGGCGTTCAGCTTGGGTCCGTTCTTGTCGTAGAGCGCGATCCGCTCCAGGTAGTGCTGAACCAGCGCATGCGATGTGAGCTCGCCACTGGTCATCGCAACCTGCAGCTCCTCGATCGTCGCCTCCTCGATGCGGACGGGCGCCGTTCCGCGGGAGGGAGAGTGGCTGCAGGCGAAGAGTGTGCAGAGCACGGCACCGAGGTACGGGCGAACGTTGGTCATTCCACCGTCACTACTACTTTTCCGCGAGCGTGTCCTGCCTCAAGATAGCGGATCGCCTCGGGGACCTCGCTCAGCCGGTAGCGCCTGTCGATGACCGGCGTCACCTTTCCGGCCTGCATCAGATCGCGCAGGATCGTCAGATCTTCCTTGTTCAGCTCCGCCAGAAACATGGTCATGTCCTGGCTGACGAATCGTGACAGCAGGAACGCATCCAGCGCACGAGGCAGAGGGTCGATCCACCGGCCGGACGGTCCACCGACCATGATGTATTTTCCTTTGGGCTTCAAGACGCGCCTGTTTTCCAACAACGAACGGTTGCCAACGTTGTCGAGAATCAGGTCGTAGCGTTGCGCGCCCTCGGTGAAATCCTCTTTGGTGTAATCGATGACGTGATCGGCGCCGATCGATCGGACCATGGCCACATTTCTCGTACTGCACACGCCGGTGACTTCCGCGCCGAACGACTTGGCGATCTGCACGGCGAACGTACCCACGCCTCCCGACGCGCCGTTGATCAAGACCTTCTGGCCCGGCTGAACCCTTCCCTTGTCCCGGAGGCCCTGCAAGGCCGTGACTGCCGCAACGGGCACAGAAGCCGCCTGCTCGAACGTCAGGTTGGCCGGTTTCAGGACCGCCCGATCCTCGCGAACGGAGACGTACTCGGCGAACGCCCCGGTTCTCGCGCCGAATACGTCATCGCCTGGTCGAAATTGCTTTACGCTTCTGCCGACCGCTTCGACCGTACCCGCAAAGTCGACGCCCAGTCGGATGACCTTTGGTTTGCGCAGCCCGGCTTCCATGCGCATGACGTACGGCGTGCCTCTGATGTAATGCCAATCGAGAGGGTTGACGGAAGCCGCGCGGACTCTTACCAGGATTTGATCGTCTGCTGGAGCAGGCTTTTCAATGTTCTCGAGCCTGAGAACATCGGGTGAACCATAGTCGCAATAGACGATGGCTTTCATGAGATTCCCCTGAGGAGCGGCGCCTCGATCGGAGCAGGTGTTGCTCGACCTCCACCAGGCGATGAGCAACGCCAACAACGCGAGTGAAATCGCGCCTGCGCTCCACCATGCGACGCGCTTCAGCACCCTCATGATTCCGCCTTCGTCTTTCCGCAGCAGTGCGCCCGTCAGACGTCACTTGATCCTCACGAGACCGACCTTGTTCACGCCGCTGCAAGCGAGCGCGAGGTTCCCGTCTCGAGTGACGTCGGTATTGCGCACCACGCCCCCGCCGGACGGGATCGGCCAGCTCTGGAAGGTGCCAGTCCCGGGATCGAAGCGGACGATGGTGTTCGGCCTGGTGCCCGATTCGCTGTACCAGATACCGTCGTCGATCGCGGAAATTCCGTACGGCTGGGAGTTGGGCCCGCTGGGAGAGGGCCACTCGGTCACCCCGCCACTCTTGGGATCGAGACGCCCCAGATAGCCGCGCGCGTAGTCCGAATACCAGAGCACGTCGTCCTTCGTGATGGCGATGCGGCGCGGGCGTGCCTGTGCGTGCGGCAGCGGGTATTCGCGGATCTCCATCGTGCCCGGATCGATGCGGGCGATCTTGTTGCTGCCGAACTCGACGAAGAAGGGTACGCCCGTGGAGCTCACCACCATTCCGTAGGGCCGCGACCGTTCGGTGGGCGACCGGACGAGCTGGATGTCTCCCGTCCGCGGTTCGAGCCTTCCCACCATGTTGGCACCTTGCACGGTGAACCAGAGCGTGCCTTTGCGATCGAAGGCGAGCGTGTGAGGATCACGCGCCGAACGGTCCGGCATTTCATACTCGGTCACTTTGCCCGTCTTCGGCTCGAGCTTGCCGATGACGGCTTTGAAATTGCCGGTGTACCAGATGTTGCCCTGGCCGTCGGCGACGAGTCCGTGAGGGCCCGATTTCGGAGGCAGCCGGTATTCCTTGACCGTCCCCGTCTTTGGATCGAGTCGCCCGAGCACGTTGGCGAATTGCCCCGTGTACCAGATCGAGCCATCCGCGGTTGCCAGCGGATCGTGCGGCCGCGACCCGGGAGTGGGCAGGGACCATTCGCGGATGGTCACGTTCAGCTTCCCGGGAACCACCACCGCGTCGGGCTTCGGCTTTTCGGGGAAGTTCTTGGCGAGGTACGCCGAGACCAGATCGACCTGGCCCTTCGGCAGCGTGGCGCCGACGTTGATCATCATGTAGAGGTCGTTGGCCCAATCCTGCCGGCTGTACCCAGCTCGGGTAACCTGACCGAGATCGTGACACTGGACGCAGTGGGTCTGGACGGCGCTCTTGCCGGGACCTTCGGGCAATCCGCCCTCCGCTCGCGCGGGAAGAGCCGAGCCCAGAACGGCGACCGCCACCACGAACGGGACGCGGATGCTCCGGCACATGGCAGATTCCTCCTGGGAGACGCGAGCCTATGCAAACAGGCCGCATCCGGTCCAGCGCGACGGGGGGCGCGCCTCGACCGCAGGCTTCCCCAAAACTGGAACCCGGCTCGCCTCTGGGGCATCACAGGCAGTCCGTGGCTCGCTCCTTCCGGAGGGCAATCGCGCGGTGACACGCCGAGGGTGGTCGCTGTTCCTAGCGCTGTCCGTGATCTGGGGGATCCCGTACCTGCTCATCCGCGTCGCGGTCGGGGAACTGACGCCGGCGAGCCTCGTCTTCCTGCGAACCAGCATCGGCGCGCTGCTGCTGCTGCCCGCGGTACTGAAGAGCAGCAGATTGCGAACGCTCCTGCCGCGCTGGCGCCCGATTCTCCTGTTCACCTTCTTCGAGGTTGCCCTTCCCTGGTGGCTGCTGTCCGACGCCGAGCGCCGGATCACCAGCTCGCTGTCAGGGCTGCTCGTGGCCTCGGTCCCGCTAGTCGGCGCGCTCCTCTCCCGCCTGACGGGTGCCCACCAGCCGCTCGGGCCGCGACGCCTGGCCGGTCTCGGTCTGGGATTCGCCGGCGTGGTGGCACTGGTAGGGCTGGATCTCCGCGGGGATGTGCCCGCCATCCTGGAGATGACGCTGGTCGTGCTCGGATATGCTCTCGGCCCGTTGATCATCTCACGGCATCTGGCCGACCTTCCGAGCCTGGACGTAGTGGCAGTCTCGCTCAGCGCCTGCGCGCTCATCTACGCGCCGGTGGGGATCGCCCAGCTGCCGGCGACCATGCCTTCCTTCGCCGTGCTCGCATCCGTGGCGGTGCTCGGAGTCGTCTGCACGAGCGTGGCGTTCCTGCTTTTCTTCCGCCTGATCGCGGAGGTCGGGCCCGTGCGGGCGACCGTCATCACCTACGTGAATCCCGCGATCGCGATGCTCGCGGGCGTCGTGGTCCTCGGGGAGCCATTCACCCTGGGAACGGCGCTGGGCTTCGTCCTGATCCTGGCGGGTTCATGGCTAGCAACCGGTCCCTCGGGGAGCAGCAGTGTCGTGCCCGGCGCCGATCCCGACGACGCTCGTTTGCTGGAGCAAGTGCCTGCCGCCGGCGAACCCGGCCAGCGCTGAGCGTTTCGCCGACGGGCGAGCCGGTGCCGCGCCCGCCTCGTCAACGCGGCTTCCGCACTTTCCGGGATCTGCCTCGCGTCCTTCGGACTCTTGACGTCTTCGGCTTGACCTTCGCCAATTCGTTCCGCGGAAGCGCCAGGAGGACCGTGGCGGCTGCCTTGCCTGCCCGCGCCACCAGGAGGTGCAACGCGTTCACCAGTTCGGCGCTCCAGGTGGGCAGCGTGAGGGCAGCGTGCGCCGCGTCGCGCACGTCGTCGAGAGCCTTGTCGATCGCTTCGGTGGCCATTTTCGGCATCGATTCAGTCCGCGTCCCGGTTCGCCTCAGACCCGTGTGCCATGCTTTCGCGCGAGGAGGAAGGGAGGAAAACCACCACTCGCGCGAGCGCACGGATTCGCACTGACAAGCAAGATGCGCGACCAACGGTGGCCCATTCAGAGCGCGCCGAGCGAAGACTTGCGCCGCGCGGCGATGTGACCGCGCCGTCGAGCAGGCCCACGCGCTCGGGGCGCGGGCCGACGCGCGGCTCGGGCGGGCCTCCGCGACGCCTTTCGCTCCGAGGCTGCGGGTTGTTCGCGTGCGGGGGCGGACGGCTTTTCGGGCTGCCGCTCGTGTTCGCCATTCGTCGAAGCCAGGAAGGCGATCTGCCGCTCGCAATTTCGCCTGGCTCCGGCATAACGTGCGCCGGCATTGCGCCATGCCCTGTCCGACCTAGGTCGCGAACCGGGAGGAAACACGATGTCGGTCACGCTCACCGTCAATGGGAGGCGCCACACGGTTGCTGCGGCGCCCGAAACTCCGCTGCTCTACATCCTGCGCAACGATCTCGAGCTCAACGCCGCCAAGTTCGGCTGCGGCATGGCTCAATGCGGGGCGTGCACCGTGCTGGTCGACGGGAAGCCCGTGCGCTCGTGCGTCACCCCTGCCCTGGCTGTCGCGACCACGAAGATCACCACGCTCGAGGGGCTCGGATCGGCGAGCACTCTCCACCCTCTTCAGAAGGCCTTCATCGAAGAGCAGGCCGCGCAATGCGGGTATTGCATCGCCGGCATGCTGATGTCCGCCAAGGCGTTGCTGGACGAGACGCCTCATCCCACGGAGGCCGAGATCCGGCAGGCGCTCGCGGGCAATCTGTGCCGCTGCGGCACGCACAACCGGATCGTTCGCGCGATCCAGCGCGCAGCCAAGGAGATGTCGCCATGAGCGCCGGGAAGAGCCAGAGCCTCACGCGGCGCCGCTTTCTCGAGCAGGCTGCCGCGCTCACGGTGGGCTTCACGCTCGCCCCGCTCGCTCGCGGGTTCGCCCAGACCTCCTCATCTCTGCCTGGGAGCTTGCAAAAGAATCGCATGCTCGACGGCTGGCTGCGCATCAACACCGACGGCACCGTCACGGCCTTCACCGGCAAGGTGGAGATCGGCCAGGGGATCGTGACCGCGCTCGCCCAGATCGTCGCCGACGAGCTGGAGATAGACCTCGCGCGAATCGACATGGTTTCGGGCGACACGTCTCGCACGCCCGACGAAGGGGTCACGTCCGGCAGCCGTTCGATCGAAGAATCGGGAGCGGCGCTGCGCTTCGCCTGCGCGGAGGCACGCGGCATCTTGCTGGAGACCGCCGCCGCGAAGCTCGGCGCCCCGGCCTCCTCGCTGCGCGTCGAGGACGGCGTGGTCCTCGCGCCGGCTGGCGCCCGCGCGACCTATTGGGAGCTCACCACCGAAGCGATGCTCAAGCGCGAGGCGACGGCCAAGGCGAAGCCCAAGCCCGTGTCGCAGCACCGCTTCATCGGCAAGAGCGTTCCGCGACGCGACATTCCCGCCAAGGTGACCGGCGGCGCCGCCTACGTGCACGACATGCGCCTTCCCGGCATGCTCTTCGGCCGCGTCGTCAGGCCGCCCTCGCCGCGGGCGCGCCTCGTCTCGGTAGACCAGCGGCCCGCGAAGAGCATGCCCGGGGTCGTGGCCGTCGTCCGCGATGGCAGCTTCCTCGCCGTCGCAGCAGAGCGCGAGGAACAGGCCATCGCGGCTGCCCGCGCGCTGCGCAAGAGGGCGAAATGGCAAGAGACGGCCTCTCTGCCGCCGTCGGGCCGCAAGCTCTTCGAGCACCTCAGGCGGCAGCCGACGAAGGACTCGGTGGTGAGCGAGAAGAACGATGCGGCTGCCCCGGCGGTGAAGACGCTCGAGGCGACGTTCACCCGCCCGTTCCAGGCGCACGCCGCCATCGGCCCGTCTTGCGCGGTGGCGCAGTGGCAGAACGACAAGCTGCACGTGTGGAGCCATACGCAAGGCGTCTTTCCGCTGCGCGGCGAGCTGGCCAAGGCGCTGAAGGTGCCGGCGGCCGGCGTCACCGTCACCCATCGCGAAGGCTCCGGCTGCTACGGCCACAACGGCGCGGACGACGTGGCGCTCGATGCGGCGCTCTGCGCGCGCGCCACCGGAGGCCGCCCGGTCAAGCTGCAGTGGATGCGGGACGACGAATTTCGCTGGGAGCCGTACGGCTCGGCCATGTCGATCAGCTTGCGCGCGGGGCTCGACGCC
>Ga0137416_10000997_pt1 | contig 14015 bp, 12 predicted proteins | sample CZODoug3_1_1_16f_FD_108282 | JGI IMG/M metagenome (GOLD analysis project Ga0137416, IMG submission 108282) | Vadose zone soil fungal communities from Angelo Coast Range Reserve, California, USA - CZODoug3_1_1_16fungal (Illumina Assembly) | ecosystem: Environmental > Terrestrial > Soil > Vadose...
CCTTGAGGAATGTGAATATCGCGACAAGCTGGTGTCCGCGGGATTCGAACAGGTGGAGATTGAGCCCACCCGCATTTACCGCGTGGAAGATGCGCGCCAGTTTCTCTCCGAAAAAGGCCTGGATGTGGACGCGCTTGCGCCGCAAGCCGATGGCAAGTTCATGAGCGCCTTCGTGCGGGCGACAAAGTCAAAGTCCGCCAAGACGACAGAAGCCTGTTGCGCTCCGGCGTGTTGTAGTGAAGGCAGAGAGCCGGCTTTCTCGGCTGAATAATGACGGCAATGCAAGGGCATCTCAATGTTGTGTTCCTGTGTACGGGGAATTCGGCACGTTCCATCATGGCCGAGGCCATTCTCAACGGCAAAGGCAAGCCCATTTTCACGGCTTACAGCGCGGGAAGTCACCCTTCGGGAGTGGTGCGTTCCGAGGCGCTGAAGTTGATTGAGCTGGCACACTTGCCTACCGAAGGATTACGCAGCAAGGATTGGGAAGAGTTCGCAAAGCCCGGAGCGCCGAAGATGAACTTTGTCTTCACCGTTTGCGACAACGCGGCCAGGGAAATGTGTCCCGTCTGGCCCAGGCAGCCCAAGACCGCACATTGGGGCATTCCCGATCCTGCGGTGGTTAAAGGCATGCCCGAGCAAATCGAACGTGCTTTTCGCGACGCCTACCTGATTCTCGAGCGCCGGATCAGTCTGCTCCTTAGCCTGCCTCTCGCCAGTCTCGACAAACTGGCGATCCAAAAGGAAATCAATCGCATCGGCGCTAGTTAACCCATCCTGCGGATTCCGTTCCCGCCTCGAACTACGCTGCGTTTATCCACTCTCCTCTTACTGACAAAGCGGTTGCGCGGTATTGTATACAGACCGTAGGGGGTGAAGATGAACAGGCTAATTCAGGGCGCAGCTGTGATCGGAATGTTGCTTGCCGCGCAGGGTCAAGGACCAGCGCGGCCGGAAGTGCCGGAAAGCTTGAAAGCGCCAGCAGGCGAGCAAGTGATTCTGACGGCACACGCAACCGGAGTGCAAATCTATGTGTGCCAACTCGGCGCGGATCAAAAGTTTGCCTGGGTGTTCAAGGCGCCGGAAGCGGAACTCACCGATTCCACGGGGAAAAAGATTGTGCATCATTCCGCAGGACCAACTTGGAAGCATAGAGACGGAAGTGAAGTGACCGGTAAAGTAATCGCCAAGCACGACGCGCCAAAGCCGGAGGCGATTCCATGGCTGCTGCTGATGGCGGCAAGCCACACGGGAGATGGGATTTTCAGCCGCGTCGCGAGCATACAGCGAATTCATACCGAGGGTGGCCTGCCACCGAGCGCGAACACTTGCGATGCGTCCGCGAGCGGCAAAGAGTCGAGGAGCGCGTACTCGGCAGATTATTATTTCTATGCACCCGAGCACTGAAGGTCGCCGCTGACTCTTCCCTGTTTGCTCAAGAATAGAGGCCTGCGCCGCATGGCCTGGTCCCCTATTTCTGATAGAGTGCTGCGCAGAAGGAGTATCCCGTCAGCCAGAGGGATCGGTTTGGGGCAAGCGCTTGGCCGGGTCCACGGGCGCAACGATCCTGCAGTAGTATTGCTGGCCTGGAGCAATATTGCTGGAATGGGCAGCGAGGGCAAGGATTTTAGCCTTTGGAGGCTGATCTGGCGGCCTAAATTCCGGAATACAAATGGCTTAGGAGTGCGTGTAGTGGCGGGGCGGAATTTGCAATGTGTAATATTTGCAGCTTTCTGCGCGTACTAGTCTATGGAAACGCTGAGACCAAGCCGGATGAACGCGCCGGGAATAACGCAACCGACGGAGGCGATTGCCCGTGCCAGGGCGGGTGACGCCGAGGCTTGGGGGGAGCTTTACCGGGAATACGCGCCGGCCATATTCCGGTTCTGTAGGCGTGCCTTGCCGACGCGGGAAGATGCCGAAGACGCCACGATGGAAATATTCATGAAACTGAAAGACAAGCTGATCCAGTACGATGCGGCGCGGTCGTTCTCCGCCTGGCTTTACAAGGTGTCAGCGAATCACTGTTGGGATATGCTGCGGCGGCGCAAGATTCGCCAGGACAAGGAAACGGGCGATCTGGAAAATGTGCCGCTGGAGCATCCGGACCCCAGCCAGCTGGACGCGCTGATCGAGCGGCGCAGCAGCGAAGAAGTCCGCAGGGCGCTGGACAAACTAGGCAGCCGGGCGCGCATGGCGCTGGTGATGCGCTATTACTCGGACATGAGCTACGACGAAATTGCGGATGCGCTGGGAGTGCGGCGCGCCTTTGTAGGCGTGGTGCTGCTGCGTGCCCGGCACGAGCTGCGGCAAGCGCTGGAAGGCAACGCGGCGCTGGCGGCGGGAGGAGCTTCATGAGCGAAATGCCGGACGAAAAGATGAAGCATGTGGATGAAATGACGCTCCTGCTGTACGTCGAGCGGCAACTGGATCGCGCGCGCGGACTGGAAGTTTCCGCGCACACCCAAGAATGCGACGCGTGCCGCACCCTGCTGCGGGCGCTGGAGCGGGAATCGCGGCTGCTGACGCGCGCGATGCTGGAAGAGGACGAACCGCTGCCTTCGCGGCTGGCGCAATTTCAGGAACGCGCGCGACGCTCCATGCACTGGATCTGGGGAATGGTTTTCGGACTGGCGGCGACCGGAGTCTACGCACTTTATACAACTTATATCCACCCCTGGCAGCAGCAGCTGGAAGCAGCAGGATTCGGAGGATCGAACCTGCTGGGCTTGCTGATTTTTCAGGGCGCAGTGTGGAAAGGATGGCAATCCATGATGACACTCCTCGAGGTACTGGCGATGGTGACGCTCGCGGGACTGGGAGCGATGCTCTTCCGCCGGCGGATCCGGCGCGGTTCGGCGCTGGCGCTGGTCTTCGCGGGGTTCTGCACCATGCTAGCGCTGCCAACGGGGGCATCGGCGACGGAGCATCGCGGGGGACAGAGTCCCACGGTGAACAAGGAGGAAACGATCAAGGGGGATATCTACCTCACCGGGGAGCGCGTGCGCGTGGAAGGCACGGTGGAGGGCGACGTTGTTGCAGCGGGGAAAGATATCGATATCGATGGGCACGTGACGGGAGATGTGATCAGCGCCGGGCGGTATTTGCGGATTCGCGGGACGGTGGACGGCAATATACGCTCGACGGGGAACACCGCGGTGATCTCCGGGACGCTCGGGAAAAACATTATGTGGTTTGGCGATGCGGTGACGGTGGATGCGACTGGCAAGGTCGGGGGCAGCATCACCATGTTTGGCGGGACGCTGGCGATGGACGGGCACTTGGGCCGGGACATTCTTTTTTTTGGCGATGAAGTGAACGTCAATGGCGACGTGGGCGGGGGCATCCGGCAAAAGGGCCATGCGCTGATCATCGGATCGAGCGCGCGGGTGGACGGACCGATTCATTTCGAGGGCGATCACCCGGCGACCGTTTCGACGGGAGCCAAGCTGGCCTCGCCGGTGGAGTTCAAGCAGATGGAGAAGAGGCCGGAATACCGCGAGGGCGGTTATTACATATGGCGAGTCATTTGGACCGCAGCTTTTGTGCTGTTTGGGATGGTCCTGTTTCTGCTGGCTCCGAGCTTTGCCCGGGAAACCATAAGTGCAGCGGAGCTCTATGGAGCTCCTATCGGACTGGGCATCCTGGTTTTTTTCGGGGTACCACTTGCGGCGATCATCGCGTGCTTTACCGTCGTGGGCATACCGCTGGCGATCCTTGTCGGAGGGTTCTGGATTTTGATGCTATGTTGCGCGGAGATCGTAGTCGGCGCAGTGGTTGGCAATTTGATCCTCGGCAAGCCGACGGACACCTGGGGCATGATCGGAAGAATGGCGCTGGGGTTCGTGATCGTGCGAATCGTCTATACCCCGCTGGCCCAGGTGCACGTGCTCGGAATGGTGGCCGCGCTGGTCATATGGATGTGGGGCATGGGGGCGATTTCGCTGGCGCTGTACAGGCGCGTCCAACCGGTAATTGCATCGAACGTGCCTTCTGCGCCGTACACGCCGCCTATGCCGCCGAACACGACGGTGGGCGGGGCGCTGCCGGCGTGAGGACAGTTATCAGTTCTTAGTTCTTAGTTCAAAGAGAGATCCCTTCCGACCGGCTGGAACCTCTGCCCCCCATGTCTTTGTAACGATATGATGCGATAGCGGTGATGGCGTGAGGGTCGGCAAAGCATATGATTCCAAAAGGCTTATTTCAAATGGCGCTCTCAGCGCAGCCGGACTGAGACGGGGTACCCCCCTGTTTTTGGCAAGGAGTGCGGAATCAATCGATTCTAAAAGAGTTCGTAAAAACGCTGGTGCAAAAGAGTGCGCAAGCTATTGATTCTAATGGAGCGAAAATGTGCACGAGTGCGCGTTGACAGCGAAGAGTGCGTAAATTCATCAAGAGAGAAGAGTTAAGTCCAAAAAACCGTGAGAGTTAGTTGCCAAGCGGGGACACTGCGATGGCACAAACTTACCTGTCAACCAGTATACCAGAAGGTTAGAAAAAGTCAAATGAAAAGTGATGCTTTTTTGCGCAAGGATTCTTGGGTGGCCCGGAAGCACGGCAAGACCGCTCCAGGCAAAGCTGAATGGAGGCGCGGTAACGAATTGGAGAAAAAGCGGGTCCCCGGCAACGCCGGGGAGCCCGCTGCCTTTTGCGGAGGCGGAGAAGAGGCAGGTTAAGGCTGGCGTACTTTGGCCGCGAAGAAGGCCGGATTTGCTGTAAAGCCAGAATTCTGCAGATAGAGGACGCGAAGTCCCACAGGCTGAGCCACGGTTAAACCGGATGTGCTATTGGCCACGCCTTCCAGATTGGTAACACCATCGGCACCCAGACCACCGGTGAAGAAGGCCTGGACGACTTCCTGAGGGGCGCCGGAAATTCCGAAATAAGAGGGAAGGGTATCGATATTGAAGGTGGTAGCACTGGCCGATACAACATTGGCGCGGAAGCGCGACCAACGCAGAGTAACCGTGTCCACGTTTGCTGCCGCGATGGTAGTGCCGTTGGCGGCCGCGAACGTGGTGGGATGAACGGCAACAGTCTGGCCGAGATGTATGGCCGAGGTGTCGGTCAGGTTCTGGAACAAAGCGAGGCTAGCGGGAGGCACGACGAGGCCCTTGGTGTCGACTAGAAATGGTTGAGAACCTAGATTTACGGTGAGGAGATCCCCGGTGTTGAGTCCGGTGATGAGGGAGCCGGTGGCGGCCAGAACCTCATCGGTGACGGCGATTGCAAATTGGGTAGGATTGTTGACGGCGTAGACGGTACCCTCGACGAAGTCCTGCTGGGTTGCATTCAAGGGCTCGAATTCCTTGAGGGAGAGCGTGCCGTCAGAGTTGAGGAAGGCGTCGACGCTGGCGATCTGGCCGTTGACGACACAGGTGATGGTGGAAGGCGTCGGACAAATGAGGCCATTGGGGCTCGGGTCGAAGAACGAACTTGAGGAGCTCGTGGCCGTGAGTGTACCGCGGACGGGCGAGGTAATCGTCACGGTGGTGCCAGTGATGCTGACTACGCCGGTGAAGTCCTCGATGAGTTCGATCTGAGTGGCGCTGAGATTGGCATTCGTGCGGGGCAGGGTGAAGGCCGTGAAGACGGCCGGGCTGGGAGTAGTAGGATTAAAATTGACGGACAAAGTACCGCCGGAAATTGACACGGCATTATTCAGGTTGAAGTCGAGCTCGATGCCCTGCAGACCGCTGGAGGTTGCGGTAAACGTGAAAGAGGTGATCGTGGGAACGCCAGCGGCGGTGAGAGAAGCAGTACAGGCGGCACCGCTCAGACAGGCCACACCGTTGGCAGTGATGGTGGAGGGCGAATTGTTCAGGAAGGTGATCACCGGGTTAGAAAGAGAAATCTGGACGGTGTAGTTTCCTGCCGGCACGTTGGCGAGGACGCCGAGGAAGGCCGTATCGGATTGCAAGCGCATGAGATCCGCGATCGCAGACGAAGGCGAAAGGGTCAGAGCCGTTCCAGTAGTGGGAGTGAGGGCAATGCTCACGATGGTGACTTTGAACGAAAGGATGGAGGGATTCGCCGGTGGCGTATCGGCGACAAGGGTGAAACTTACGGTGGCGTTACCGCCGTTGCCGGTTCCACCCGTAGTCGGCAGATGGCTGCAAGAAGAGGCGAAAAGGGCGGCGAGCAAGAGAACAAGAAGAAATGAAAGAGCTTTGCTGCGATTCATGCGACACCCCACGACAGGTTCGTCTGCGTTGGCCCTTCCTGGAAAGGAGAACGCTCGCAATCCCCACTGCCGAATGTAACGCGGCGAGAGAGCGGGAAGGGTACGCAAAAACAGCCAGGGTGTTCAACTGCTAAATGCACTGAATCAAGAGAGATACAATGTCCAAGGGCCTTCCGGGGGCCGCTGGCGGAGCGACGGGGTGTGCTATCGTAGCGGGTCTCTGTGATTCGACAGGCGAAAGTATAGGCGGATTTCTGGCAAAGCGTGCATCCAACTCGGCGGGGGATTCGGCGGAAGCGAAGGTGAAAAGTGCCGCGAAAGCCACCCAGCGCCGAACTGTGGCCCCCGAGGATGATCCCAGGGCTGGCGGAAGGGCGGCGGAAGGGACTGCCGACGGGTCCGCCGCTGAATCCGCGAAACCGTCGATGCAGGAAGTATTTGGCCCGGGAGGATTCCTCGAAAAGTGCATGCTGGCCGGATTTGACCGTAGCACGGTCGGCGCGGACTACGAGTACCGTCCGGCGCAACTGGAGATGGCTGAGATGGTACACGATGCGTTTGAAACGCATCATCACGCCATCGTGGAAGCGGGCACGGGGACGGGGAAAACGCTAGCGTATCTGCTGCCGGCGATTTGCAGCGGGCGGCGTGTGGTAATTTCGACCGCCACGAAATCGCTGCAGGAACAGCTCTACCAGAAAGATGTTCCCTTTTTGCAGAAGCACTTTGCGCCGAACCTGAAAGTGGCGGTGATGAAGGGGCGCGCGAATTTCCTGTGCATTTCGAAGTTGAATCAGATGCAGGACCAAGCGCTGCTAAGGGGCATGGAGGAGATGGATGCCTTCCGGCAGATCAAGGATTGGGCGAAATTGACGGAGACGGGCGACCGCGCGGAGCTGACCTTCCTGCCGGATGATTCGGAGCTTTGGGGAAAGCTGGACGCGCGAAGGGACACGTGCACGGGCAAGAATTGCCCGTCGTTTAATCCCTGTTTTGTGACGGGCATGCACCAGCGGGCCCAGGAAGCCGACCTGATCATCGTAAATCATCATTTGTTTTTTGCGGACCTGGCGCTGAAGCAGGACGATTTCGGCAGCATCCTGCCGGAATACTCGGCGGTGGTTTTCGATGAAGCGCACGAGATGGAGGACGTGGCCAGCGACTATTTCGGGCGGCAGATTTCGAATTTCCGGTTCGAAGAGCTGGCGCGCGATGCCGATCAGACGCTGCGCTTGCTGCATTTGGGCACGCCATCGTTGCTGCGAAAGACGCAAAGAATCAGGGAACGCAGCCGCGGCTTTTTCGAATTGTTTCCGCCGCGCGACGGGCGGTTTTCGTTCCTGAGGAACGAGCGCGAAGCATTCCTGGAGCAGAACCGCGAAGCTTACGATGCGCTGGCGACGTCACTGAAAAGCATGGAGACGGAATTTGCGGCGCTCACGAACAAGCCGGAAGAGCTGACGCGCATCGCGCGGCGCAGCTTCGAGCTGCGGCAGGAACTGGCCTTCCTGTTCGAATCGAATGAGCGGAATTTCGTCTATTGGTACGAGCGGAGGAACAAAGGGGTATTCCTGACGGCCACGCCGATCGACGTCAGCCAGATTCTGCGGGAGCGGCTGTTTGAGCAATTCGACACGGTAATCCTGACTTCCGCGACGCTCACCGTTGGCGGGCGCTTCGACTACATTCGCCAGCGCCTGGGAATCGATCACGCGAAGGATCGCGCGCTGCCGCCGGAATTTGATTTTCCCAGGCAGGCGCTGCTCTACTTGCCGCGCAAGATGCCGGACGTGCGCGACGCAGGGTTTCAGGCGAAAGCCGCGGAGGAAATCGTGCAACTGCTGGAGCTGAGCCAGGGGCGGGCGTTCTGCCTGTTCACCAGCTATTCGCAGATGAATGATTTATTCGAACGGGTGCGTTCGCGCGTGGCGTTTCCGCTGCTGCTGCAGGGCACGGCGCCGCGCTCCGTGCTGCTGGAACGATTCAAAAACACGGAAGCGGCGGTGCTGTTTGCGACGGCCAGCTTCTGGCAGGGCGTGGATGTGCCGGGCGAGCAGCTCTCCTGCGTCATCGTGGACCGGCTGCCGTTTGCCGTGCCGAGCGACCCGATCGTGGCGGCGCGGGTGAAGGCGCTTCAAGAGGAGGGGCGCAACCCATTCGCGGAATTTCAAGTGCCGCAGGCGGTGCTGGCTTTGAAGCAAGGATTTGGGCGATTGATTCGAACGAAGACGGACCGCGGCGTGCTGGCGCTGCTGGATACGCGGCTCCAGCGCATGCCCTATGGTAAAATTTTCCTTGAGTCGCTGCCGCGATACGGGATGACGCACGAACTGGCCGACGTCGCCCGGTTTCTCAATGCGAAGGGTGACTCCAGGCGGCTGGGGGCCCATTCGGCAAGTCCCTCCTGAAGGGCTGGGAGATTCGCGGCGAGCGGGTGGCGCAGTTTTGGAGAGAAATGTTTCAAGTCAGTGTGGAAGAGACTTTTTCGGCAGGGCACGCCCTGCGTGGGTACCGGGGCAAGTGCGAGAACGTCCATGGCCACAATTATCGGGTGCGCGTGACGCTGGAAGGGCCGCAGCTCGATGCGATCGGGCTTTTGGTGGACTTCACGCAGCTCAAGCAGGTGATCCGGGAGGTCATGGGCAGGCTCGATCATCAGTTCATGAACGATCTCGAACCGTTCAAGACGGTGAATCCATCGGCGGAAAACGTGGCGAAGTATTTTTATGATGAGGTCACGCGGCACATGAAGGGGCTGCCGCCGGGAGCACGGGTAACGGACGTGATTTTGTGGGAGACGGATACGAGCCGCGCGCAGTACCGGCCAGGGGCTAGTGGATTGGAAAACGGGTGAGCCGGTGAATCGATCGTTTCTCATTATTATGGTTCCAGCGCTGCTGGTTTCGGCGGGTTACATTGTGGTGCTGCGTTATATGGGGATTGCTCCGGGATATCCGCGGCTGGTTGCGGCGGTGGTACTTTTTTTCGGGATGATTTACTGGTTGTCGCGGCGGGCGGGGCGGAAGGTGAACTCCGACGGCGGGTAGGTTAGCACGGCTGGGCCTGCGCGGCCGGAAAAGCGGCTAGCCGCCGCACTCCAAAGTCATGGTTATCACGGAAATATTCAAATCGATTCAGGGGGAAGGCACGCGGGCGGGCCTGCCGTGTATCTTCGTGCGTTTGACGGGATGCAACTTGCGATGTACCTGGTGCGATACCGCTTACGCGTTTCATGGCGGGAAGAAGATGAGCGTTGAGCAAATTTTGGGGCGCGTGGATGAGCTGGCGGGACGGCATAATGAAATGCCGGGCTCACAAGCCGCTGTTCCGCTGGTGGAATTGACGGGCGGGGAACCCTTGTTGCAGGAAGAAATTTATCCGCTCGCGGAGAAGCTGCTGGCTGAGGGATATTGCGTCATGATCGAGACCAGTGGGGAGCGATTTATTGGAGGGTTGCCGCGGGAAGTGGTCAAGATTGTGGACGTGAAGTGTCCCGATTCGGGGGAGGCGGATACGTTCGAGATGCGCAATCTCGAGGCGCTGTCGGAAAACGATGAAGTGAAGTTCGTGCTTTCCACCCGGCGCGATTATGAATTTGCGAGGGATTTCACGGCGCGGCACGGATTGGCGCAACGGGTGAAGCAGGTTCTGTTTTCGCCGGTGTTTGAAGATCCGCAAGGGAAGTGGCCGGGCCTTGAGCCGCGGGATTTGGTGGAATGGATTTTGGCGGATGGTTTGCCGGTGCGGCTGGGGCTGCAACTGCACAAGTTCATTTGGGATCCGGTGACCAAGGGCGTTTGAGGAAAAGGAAGTAAATGAGGTTAATGAGGTAAAGGAAGTAGAGGTAAAGGAAGTAAAGGATACGAGGCGCGGGGGGAGTGGTGGCAGTGGCGATAGGGACGGATCAGAGAAAAGCCGTGGTGCTTTTGAGCGGCGGGATGGACTCGTGCGTGTGCACGGCGGTGGCGCGCGAGCGCCACGGTGCATCAAACATCGCGTTGCTGCACGCCAGCTACGGCCAGCGCACCGAGGGGCGCGAACGGCGCGCGTTCGATGACATAGCGAATTTCTACGGCGTGCGCGAACGGCTTGCCGTGCAGCTCGAGCACTTTCGCGCGATTGGGGGGTCGGCGCTTACGGACGAGAGCATTTCGGTTCCGGAAAATGAATTGGGCGCGCCCGGCCCGCGCGGCAGCGCGATCCCGGTGACGTATGTTCCTTTTCGGAACGCGCATTTTCTTTCCGTGGCGGTGAGCTGGGCGGAAGCGATCGGCGCGGGCGCGATTTACATCGGAGCGGTGGCGGAAGACAGCTCCGGTTATCCGGATTGCCGGCCGGAATATTACCGGGTGTTCCAGGAATTGAGCCGCACGGGCACGCGGCCCGAAACGCAGATCGAAATCGTGACGCCGGTGATTACGTTGAAGAAGAGCGAGATCATCCGGCGTGGCATGGAACTTGGCGCGCCGCTGGGGCTGACTTGGTCGTGCTACCAGGCGGAAGAAACCGCTTGCGGCGTATGCGACAGCTGCCTGCTGCGGTTGCGTGCCTTCGCGGAAGCCGGCGTGGCGGATCCCATCCCCTACCGCCGAACCGTTTCCGCGGGGCGTTGAGCTTGGAATCTGGCCCGCATGAGAGAGATAATGGGGCGCATACAGCCCTAAAATTTCGGGCGGGGCACCCCGTGAAAAAGGAGAATCGAGCATGAAGCGTTTTCATAAGTCGTGGGCGCTCGCCGTAATCCTGATGGCCGCGCTGGCAAGTGGGCTCGCGCCGCGAGCGGCGGCCCAGTCAGGATCGATTAGCGGCACAATCCTGGATGTGAATGCGAAGCCCTGGGCCGACGTCGTGATTCGAGCAGTAAGCGACCAAGGCGCAAAGCAGGAGACCAAGACGGATAGCGGAGGCAAGTTTAGCTTGCTCAACGTGCGCTCGGGCATTTACACGGTATTCGTGCAATTCCCGCCGCCGAATGACAAACAAGCGCCGTACGAGGTCAAGTGCCGAGTGCAAAGCGGCGAGGACGCGAAAGTCGATCTCAATTTCCAAGAGATCGTCGCCAAACAGGGCGCCGCTGCTCAGGAGCAGGTGAAAAAGGCGGAAGAGGCAAAAAGCAAGATGGAGGGCCTCAAGGCGCACTTCAATGCGGGCAACGCGCTTATCGATCAGGAGAAACAGGCGAAGATTGATTTGGCGAAAGCTCCGGCGGATCAGCGCGAGGTAGCCAAGCAAAAGTTGGCGGACCTCTCGGATCAAGCCGCCAAGGAATTCCAGGAAGCCGCGAAGAGCCTCGTGGAGAAAGATCCCAACGCGCATTTGGTGTGGTTCAAGCTGGGAGAAGTCTACGACACCGCTGGGCGCAATGACGACGCTGCTCAAGCGTACCGGCAGGCCATTGCCGCCAAGCCCGACGTTCCGGGGTATTACAACAACCTGGGCAATGTGCTGGCACGCGCGGGAAAGATCGAGGAAGCCAAGGAGGCGTATACGAAGAGCGCGGAGCTGGATCCGCCGAATGCGGCAACCGCGTGGCGTAACTTTGGAATCAGCCTCTACAACGCGAATCGCCTCGGCGACGCCGTCGCACCCTTACAGAAAGCCGCCGAGCTCGATCCAAAAAATGCGCAGACCTGGTATCTCCTGGGAGCGTCGCTGGTTTACAAGATGACGACGAAGAAAGTCGGCGATAAAGAAGAGGTGCAGTTTGCGCCCGGAACCATCGAAGCCTACCAGAAGGCGGTCGAGCTGGACCCCAATGGGACCTGGGGCCAGCAGGCCAAGCAGGGACTGGAGCAGCTTCAGTTGATGGCTCCGGGCATCGAGACCAAAGTCAATTTGAAGAAAAAGAAGTCTTAATCAAGATCGAAGCAGCCGATGGGGCCGGTTCCGCCAAGCGGGGCCGCCAATGAAAAAAGGCCCCCGACAGCGCCGGGGGCCTCGGCGGATTTGTTTTCGCTAGATGCTGGTGCGGCGAGAGATGAAGCGCTTGGAATGCGCCGCAGGCGCTGGCAACTCAACGGTAAGTGAAATCTCACTCTTGTTGCGCAGAATGCCCAGTTTCACCGTGCGCTCCTTATCGTCGCGCTTTGCGGAGAGTTTTTCGCGCAGCTCCCCGACGGTTCGGATGCGCTCGCCGTTCAGCGAGGTGATGACATCCCCCGCTTTCACTCCGGCCTTTTCGGCGGGCGAACCGGAGTTGACGTCGCGAACGAGTATTCCTTCGCCACCGGGAGCGCCGAAAAATGCGCCGAGCTGTCCGGTGATTTCCTCCGCATCAATTCCGAGCCGGGGCTGTCCGCCGAAGGGCATGCCGCCGTTCCATTCCATCGGCGGGATTTCCGGGATCTCCGGCATCCGGAAAGCAAACGTGCCAGGTGTCGGCGCCACCATCTTCATGGCGTGGCGGCGCTCTTCGGATTTGCCGAGCGTCGCGCTAATGGTTTGCGCCCGGCCATCGCGCCATACGGTCAGCTGAATGCTGCGGCCCGCGGGAATCTCATGAATCATGCGGTGGAATTGCGCCGCACCTTCAACGCGCTGTCCGTTGATTTCCGTCACCACGTCATTTTCCTTGAGGCCGGCTTTGGCTGCGGGGCTGTCCGGAACGATCTTTCCCAGAAGCACGCCGCGCTCCGCGGAAAGCTTCAGTTCCTTGGCTTTGTCCGCGGTGACTTCATGCGTTTCGACGCCGAGCCAGCTCGAACTGTCGTCGCCGATCATGATATTCAGATCGTCCGTTTCGATGCTCGGCATGACTTCGATCTGTGTGGGATCTTGATTCTCCAGGACGAGAGTCGGCGCGGAGTCTTCCGACACTTCCGTGTCAGCAAGCACGGCCTCTTGATCTTGCCGGCGCTCCATCTGTGTCTGTAATTTCGACTCCAGCTCCTCGATCCTGTGTTGCAAGCACGAGGTCGCGGAATCATCGGCCTTTTGCGGTCTTGCGGAACTGGCGGGCAGCGCCACCAGCGCGAGCCCGAGGGCTGCAGCTCCGCCCATCGTGAGCAAATTTCGTTGGTTCATTGTCGTCCCATCCTCCTCAGCGGTTAGACGGAGCAAAAGGAAAAGCGTCAGACCGTCGACCGCAGAATGACCACCCGGATGCCGCCATTCACGGTGCGCAAATGAATCGGAGCGCCGCCGTGGCCCAATTTGCCGTGTATTTCCCTGGGGCGCTGGGAACTCTCCATCGCGATAGGGATCTCGGAAAAGAAGTTTCCATTCAGGCAGCGAGCTTCGACGTCCGCCTGCGCGTCGGATGGAACAGCGAGGACGAGGGAACCATTCGTGGTTTCCGCCGTCGCCCCGATCTTGTCCGGAAGATGCGCCAGCTCCAGGTGCACATTGCCGTTGGTGGTGTGCGCATGAACGCTTCCGCCGGCTTCGAAGACTTCAATATTGCCGTTCACCGTGTGCAGGTCCTCCACGGTTTCGACGCCCACAATGCGCAGTGTGCCGTTCACTGTCCCGATGTGTTCGACGCGCGCGCCGTGCGGAACGTGGATGGTGTATTCGACCGCCACTTCCACGCCTTCGTTTTGCGGATAGCGAGTGGCGATGGAAATGGCATCCGGCTTGGCGTCAACTTCGATGGACACGCGCTCAAGGTCCGACTCCTTGTGTTTGGCGGTCTTAACCGCGTGCACTTCGATTTCGTTGCGGTCCCATCCCTGCACGTCCACGGTTCCGTTGACGTTCTGCAACTCCACGGAACCGCCGGGCTGGAGTGGATAGGATTGATTGAACTCCTTGCTGATGGCGAAGCTGGGAACGGCCCAAACAACGGCTAGAAACAATACAGCTAGAGCAGTCGCGCGGAGAGCTAGACGAA
>Ga0137416_10000998_pt1 | contig 14014 bp, 14 predicted proteins | sample CZODoug3_1_1_16f_FD_108282 | JGI IMG/M metagenome (GOLD analysis project Ga0137416, IMG submission 108282) | Vadose zone soil fungal communities from Angelo Coast Range Reserve, California, USA - CZODoug3_1_1_16fungal (Illumina Assembly) | ecosystem: Environmental > Terrestrial > Soil > Vadose...
CAGATCGTCTAACACCTGTGCATGCGGAAATACCCCGGGGCGGTCCAGCGCTCCGGGCTTTTACCGAAGATTGAGCGATGCCCGAATATGTTCTGACAGCGCCAACCGCCGAGCCGATCGATCAGCTCGAGGCGCTCGATCATATGCGGGTCAGTTCGGCCGATTCGCAGGCGCTTCGGCTCTCCCTGTGCATCGCGCAGGGTCGCGCGGCTGCGGAAATGAAGACGCGGCAGCAATGCCTGCACGCACGCTTCGTGATGGTGCTGGACCGCTTTCCGCAGGCCGGCTATGGCACGCCGCTGCCATTCGCGCATCCCGTCAATATCCCGGGCTATGCCGTGATGCTGCCCCGCGCGCCCGCCGTTGCCGTTGTCTCGATCCGCTTCCTGGACATGACGGGTGCTTGGCTGACAATGGATCCAGCAACGTATGTCACCAACCTGACGATGCAGCCGGGCATCGTGACGCCCGCGTTCGGTTGCGTATGGCCAATCACATTGCCGCAGATCGGATCGGTCCAGATCACCTATGACGCTGGCTATGCATCTCCCTTTACCAGATCCGCCTCGACGATTATCGTCTCGGGTCCCGTTCAATGGGTAATAGGAAACAAGGTCAGGTTTTCTAACTCGGGCGGCGCGCTGCCAGCGCCACTCAAGCCGATGACTGATTACCTGATGGCCAGCGCTGCGGCGGGCGTCTACACGCTGACGGATGTAGTTGGCAACCCGATCACGCTGACCGATGCCGGCAGCGGTACCAATTACGTCGGCGATGGCCGCGGCTCGCGCTACATCGGAGAGGTTCCGTCAGGCATGCGCGGATGGATTCTGATCCGGGCCGCATCGCTCTATGTCAATCGCGAGGAAGTCGCGATCCTGAACCGCGGCCATATCGAGGAGTTGCCATTCATGGAGGGTCTGTTGGATGAATTCAGGGTATCTCTGCCGTGAGAGCCGGCGACCTTCGGCATCTGGTCGTGATCGAGCAGCAGGCTCAGACGCAAGATTCGTTCGGCGGCCAGCCGTTGACCTGGACTGCGGTCGATACCGTTTGGGCCGATATAAACCCGCTCAGTGGCCGCGAACGCGAGGCCTCGCAAGCAATCAATGTCGAGATTTCGCACGAAATCACGATCTGGTATCAGGCGCGGTTCGCCGATCCGAAGGTGATGGCCGCGTACCGTCTGCGCTACGGCACGCGCTTGTTCAACATTCACGGGACGCTGAACGTCGATGAGCGCAACCGCGAAATCACGATCCTGGCCGGCGAGGGAATGAACATTGGCTGAGTACCAGAACATCGCGATCCATGGCTTCGAGGACTTCAAGCGCCAACTCGCGCAGTTGCCAGGACGCGTCGGGCGCAACGTGCTGCGCGGAATGGTCAACGCGGGCGCAACCGTGATCCGGAAGGAGGCCATCCTGCGCGCGCCGGAGTACACGGGCCCCGTATCCGAAGGTCACCCGCCGCCCGGCACGCTGAAAAAGGCGGTCTATCAGAAGCAGATCGCTGAACTCTCGAACGCCGTTCAGCAGACCTTTTTCGTCGGCGTGAGGCAGGGCAAGAAACAGCGAGCTGTGAAGCGCGGGGCGAAGATCCTGAATCTGGACGCCTTTTACGGCCGCTTCGTGGAATTCGGGACGTCGAAGATGAGCGCACGCCCGTTCATGCGACCCGCTTTTGAAGCAAAGAAGGAAGCCGCAATTGAGGCAATGCGTGCCTATGGAGCCGAGCGCATCCCGCGAGAGCTCGACAAGGCGGCCGGATGATCCAGGAAGACCTCAAGGCCATGCTCGCAACGGCCATGCCGACGGTTCCCGTCTATCCGTCGATCGCTGCGCAAGGCTCAACGCTGCCGTACATCGTCTTTCAGCGCGTACTCTCGTCGGTTGAGAATATTCTCGCCGGCAACGGAAATCCGCCAATCAACAATACACGGATGCAATTAGACGTGTGGTCGCAGTCCTACGCGAGCGCTCAGGCGACTGCTGCGGCGCTTCGGGCCGCGATGCTCGCCTGGGGCGTTCAGAACTTGAACAACGGAGAACAGGATTTCTATGAGCAAGACGTGAAGTGCCATCGCGTGATGCTCGATTACTCGATTTGGCACTACGACTAGCAAGACCACGCAAGGCCACGATCTACCCGCACTAAACTGAAAGGACCGCCGAAATGCCAACCTCAACCGCAATCAGCGCGCAAGGCACGCTCATCCAGATCGCCACTGGCACGGGCGGAGCGAAAACCATCTCCGGCGTCGCCGTCGGCAACCCGACCATCCTGACCGCGACCGCGCACGGCTTCAGTAACGGCGACTTGGTCGCAATCGCAGCCTTGAGCGGCGCAGACGCGGCCCTTCTGAACAGCTTGAGTTTCACCGTCACGAATAAGACGACCAATACGTTCGCAGTCCAAGTCGATACCACCGGCAAGACGATCACCGCTGGCAGCGGCACGGCGACGCCGACGACGTACACCACCGTTGGCAACTGCCGCACCTTCACGGGGCTTGACGGCTCGGCAAGTGAACTCGACAAGACGAACCTTCAGAGCACCGCGAAAGAAATCGCGCTGGGCCTCGTGGACTTCGGCCAGTTCAGTTTCGAATGCGATCACGACAACGGCGATGCCGGGCAGGCGGCATTGCTGGCGGCCTACAACGCAGGCACCTCGCGGACAATGAAGGTCGTATTGCCAGCCGGCACCACACCGACCGCGTCCTTTACCGCCTACATCAAGAAATTCGCGCTCGTGGGCGGCATCGATGCGATTGCGCGGCGAAACGTTGACGCGAGGATTTCGGGCTCGGTCACGTGGTCCTAGCCGATGAAGATCCTGACGCGTCAAGATATCGTCGACGCGAAGGACATCACTACCGAAACGGTTGAGGTCCAGGAATGGGCCGGAGCGGTGATAGTCAAAATGATGTCCGGAGCTGAGCGCGATCAGTTTCAGCAGTCCTGCATGATCGTGCGCGCTGACGGCAAGCACGAAGCCGATATGCGCAATGTGCAAGCGAAGCTGGTCGCCATGTGCGCCGTCGATGAAAGTGGAAATCTCCTGTTCGGACCCGATGAGGTCGAGCACCTGGCAGCGAAGTCGGCCGTAGCGATCGAGCGCGTTTTCGACGTGGCGCAGCGCTTGAACGGCCTGGCTCCCGGCGCCGTAGGAGAAGCGGCAAAAAACTCACCGCCCGGCCCGAACGGCGCTTCGCCTTCCGTCTCGCCCTAGCGCTCGGGATGACGGTGAGCGAATTGCTGGCGCGCATCAGCAGCGCGGAGGTGACCGAATGGATGGCATTCGATGCCATCGATCCATTCGGCGAGCCGCGCGCTGATCTTCGGACCGGGATGATCTGCGCCTCGACCGCGAACCATTCATTCAATCCGCCTAGTTCGCCACGACGCCCGTCCGACTACATGCTGTTTAGCGAGAGGGTGCAGGAGCGCGAGGACGGCATCCTGCTTAGCGATCCAGAGCAGCAGGCGCTTCTGATAAAGCAGCTCATCGATCCTCGTCCTGGTACTTCGTATAGAGCATGAAGGACACATAGATGGCTGGCACGCTCGGCTCCCTCGTCGTTGACATCACGTGTCGTGCATGCCGTACAGCCAAGTCAATCGACAATTTTTACCGCGGAGGGCGCGACCGACTTTGCAAGCCGTGCGCCTTAGCTGAAAACAAGCGATGGAGAGCAAACAACCCAGGCAAAGCGCGCGAGATTAAACGCAAATGGGCTGAAAATAATAGAGACAAAATGCGCGTCGCCCGCGCGGCACGCGCCGACCGTGTTAACGAGGTAAACAGGCAGCGGTACGCCGCAAATCCTGAGAAGTTCAAAGCCAGGGCCGCAGCGTATAAGGCGCTCAATCGAGAAAAATATATAGCCTACGGGCGCAGCAACTATGCAAAGCACGCCGAGGCTAGGCGTCAATCGAGGCGCGACGAATATAGACTCAACCGCGAAAAATTCAGGGAACGAAATGCTAGAAATCGCGCATCATCGATGTTGTCGGCTGCGCGCGGAAGAGCGAAGCTCAAGGGATTGAGTTTCGATCTAGACCTTGAATTTGTGCGAGGACTGTTGAGTAATAATTCGTGCGAAGTTTCCGGATTGCCATTCGATTTATCTCCAGGAAAACATGCTAACGGCCCATCGCTAGACCGAAAGGATGCAAATCTTGGATACACAAAAGACAACGTGCGCATAGTTTTATATTGCATAAATGTTATGGCCCACAACTGGGGAGTTGAGCCTATTTTAGAAATGGCCGACGCGATTCGCGCGCGACGGGCCGGGAGGCGCTAGATGGCCGGTAGTCTTGGTAGCTTAGTGGTAGACATCAGCGCGAACGTAGCCAAGTTCCAGGCCGACATGTCTGCGGTCCGCAGAACCGCAGAGGACAGCGCGCAGCGGATGGACAGCGCGTTCCAGAGCGTCGCCGGAACCTTGAAAACGATCGGCGGCCTCCTGGCGGTCGGCGAAGGATTCACTCTTCTGAAGGAGCATATAGAAGGCGCGATCGAAGCCGCGGCGAGCCTCGAAAAGCTCAGTCAGCGCACGGGCGCGACCGTCGAAGGCCTCGCCAACCTTTCGGCGACCGCCAAGTTGACGAATACCGACAATGATCAGTTAGCCGTCGGCCTGCAAAAGCTCTCGAAATCGATGATCGATGCCGCGAACGGCGGCCAGAAGACGACAGCTGCATTCCAGGCGATCGGTATTTCGACTAAGGACCTGATCGGGCAGAAACCGGACGAGGTTTTCCGGCTGATCGCTCAGCGGTTGAATGAGTATCAGGACGGCGCGGAAAAGGTCGCGCTCGCCCAATTGCTGATGGGTAAGAGCGGCGCGAACATGCTGCCGCTTCTTCACGACCTGGCCGAAGGCGGCGAGATTCAATCGCGCGTCACGGCCGAGCAGGCGAAGCAAGCCGAGGAATTCGAAAAGAACCTCAAGCGACTGAGCGTCACCTTTCACGAGAATGCGAACGCGCTCGTTCAGGAATTCCTGCCGGCGCTGAGCTCGTTGTCCGAAAACATGCTGGCCGCACAGAGAGCCGGCGCAGGACTCCTGCAGACGCTTATCTCGATCCCGGCTAAAAACTTCTTCGCGTCGATCACCGATACGCCGATCCAGGAGCGGATCGACGCAGCGCGCGATGCGGTCAAGCGCCTCGGGGACGAGATAGCGGCTCCGAGGATAAAGACTCCTGAATTTTTGTTGGGCCTGCAGAGGCAAGCAATCGCGGCAAAGGCCGAACTCGCCGGTCTGCTCGCCCAGCAGCGCGCCGTCGCCCTGGCAGGGGGCGAAGCGGGCGACCTTACCGACCAGGTCACGCGGCGGCTGCAGAAGCCCACGAAGCCAGTCATTCAGATCAAGATCGAGAAGACTGCGGACGAGAAAGCAATCCGCGATGCGGCGATCAAGGATCTGGACCGGTCGATTGCCGCCCAAAACGCGGCTCTCACGCAGAGCGAGCAATTTCTGACGCGTTATTACAACCGAGGCGAAATCTCGCTGCACGATTTCTACTCGGCGCAGCAGGCTGACATTCAGGAGCATCTGCGGGTAGTCGTCGCCGAATACGACGCGGAAATTGCTGCAGCCGAGAAATACGCCAGCGTCAAAGGATTGAAGGATCAAGACCTGATTGCGGCCGAAGAGAAGATCAGAGAAATAGAGGGCAAGCGCGCCAAGGCGGTGATAGATGCGGGCGTTGCGTTTTCCAACAGCGTCGAGAAAGGTCGAGACGATGCGGAAAAGCAGCGCGAAGCGGTCGAGGCGCTGGATATCGAGCTTCTGAAACTGACTGGGCATCTGGAGGAAGCCGCGGCGGCTCAGGCGAGACTGTCATTGGAGCAGCTACCGCGCCGCAAGCTGGGTGCCGAGGGCGACGTCGTAGCCGCTGGCGTGATCGCTAGAAAGAAGATCGACGAGGACATAGCCGCCAAGCAGAAGCAGATAGGCGACTTGGAGGCGAACGCGAGCATCGTCGAGCAGCGCATCGCATTGCGACAGCAAATCGGCGCCGTCGGAAGCCTGCAGGCGCTCGCGCAGCTTGGCGAAGCGCGCAGGGCGGAAATCGCGCAACTGGAAAGACTCGTCGTCAACTACGACGCACTGGCGGAGAAATCGAAGACTCCGGAGGCCATCATCGCGGCAGAGCAGCTGCATCTGAAACTGGATCAGCTCAAAGCCGACGCCGACCCGCTGGGAGCGAAATTCGAAAACATGTTCGAAACGGCATTCGCCGACAACTTCGCCAAGGTGATAGACGGCACAGAGTCGGTGCGCAAAGCTTTCTCGAATATGGTCAACTCGATCTTCAGCGAACTGTCGAAGCTTGCCGCGCAGGACATCGCGAAGCAGATTTTTGGCGTCGGAGGCGGCGGGGCGGGAGGCGGATTCGGCGGATTTCTATCCGGCCTTTTCGGCGGTAGAGGCGGCTCGGGACTGGCGGCGGGACAAGCTGGGCCGCCCGCGAATCTCGCGGGCGGCGGCGGTCTAGGCAGCCTGCTCGCATCGGCCGGCTCATTCTTCAGCGGTTTTCTACAGGAAGGCGGTCCGGCAAGCGCCGGTAATGCCTACCTCGTCGGCGAGCGCGGTCCGGAACTATTCATGCCAGGGCGGAGCGGCACCGTTGTCCCCGCCGGCGGCTTCGGCTCGACGGTCGTCCATGTCCATATGCCGCCCGGCCAGCCGGTAACTCGCGAATCGATGGCATTGACCGGCGCCGCGGCCGCCCGGGCTATCGCTGTTTCGCACAGGCGTAATAACTGATGGCATTTATCGAGACTCCGCGCTTCCCGGAGGCCATCGCCTTTCACGCGCAGGGCGGCCCTGGCTATGCGACGGTCGTGATCGGCCTGCGCTCCGGCTTCGAGCAGCGGCTCAGCCAATGGGCCTATGGGCGCATGAGCTGGGACGTCGGCCAGGTCACGAAGACTCTGACGGAATACGGGCCGCTTATCGCCTACTTTCGCGCGATGAATGGCAAGACGCACGGATTCCGCTTCAAGGATTTCAGTGACTTCAGCGATTCTATGGCAGGCGGTACGGGCGTCCTCGGGCTCTCCGGCGTCGGCGACGGTGCAACTACTGTCTTTCAGATGGTGAAGAATTACGCGACCGGCGCGCTGACTGATCAGCGCCTCATCCGCAAGCCGATATCCGGAACCGGTGCCTTCTTCGACAACGGCTCGCCCGTGTCGCCGACGGTCGATTACACGACGGGACTAGCAACCTTCGGTAGCCCGCCGACCGCCGGCCACGCGCTCACCTGGACCGGACAATTCGACGTCCCCGTGCGCTTCGACGTGGACGACATGAAGTATGAAATCGTGGATCGCGTTCCGGGCGGCGATCTGCTGATCCGCTGGCCGACGATTCCGATCATCGAGCTGCGAACGTGAAAAATATCTCATCGGGCTTGCTCGCCGATCTACAGGCTGAAGTCCTGACTCTGAGTACGTGCCTCGCCATCACCCGCACCGACGGCGCCGCGTTCTACTTCACCGACTGCGATCAGCCGATTGTCTTCGGCGGTCATACCTACGACCCAACGGAAGGCTATTCGCCGACGCAGATGCAAAGCTCGGCGGATTTGACCGTCGATCACGTCGAGGTCATCGCCTACCTGCAATCGGGCGTCTTCACCGAGGCCGATCTGATGGCCGGCAAGTGGGATGATGCGCAGTTCAGGATGTTCATGGTCAACCGCAAGAATCTCTCGCACGGCGCCTATGAGATGCGCTATGGGGTGCTCGGCCAAGTGACCGTGACGAGCCCGAATCAGTATCGGGCCGAGCTGCGCGGCCTCACGCAATGGCTGCAAAAGCAGATGGGGCATTTGATCATGCCCACTTGCCGCTGGGTGGTCGGCAATCTAACCTCGAGCGGGCCCGTCACTTGGTCGCATTGCCCGGTCGATCTGCCATCGCTTGCCGTGACCGCCGTGCCGGTGACGAGCGTCACGAACAATCAGGCATTCCACGCGTCCAGCCTCGGGCAGCCGGATACCTATTTCACCCACGGGTTTCTCACCTGGACGACCGGGTTGAATTCGGGACGCTCCGCTGATATTCAGGGCAGCGCGATGTCGGGCGGCTCGATCGTGCTGCAACTGCCGATGCTGAACAATATCGCGATCGGTGATCAGTTCACCATCTATCCTGGATGCATGGGGCGATTCACCGAGGATTGCAAAAACAAGTTCAATGTCCCAGCGAGCTTCGGCGGCTTCCCGCGCCTGCCCGGTATCGACAAGATGATGCGACCCGGGGGCGTCTGATGGTCACGCGCGCGCAAGTGGTCGAGTGCGCGCGCAGCTATGTCGGCACGCCATGGCACCATCTTGCTCGCGTCAAAGGTCCGCAGGGCGGCGTCGATTGCGCGGGCCTCATCATCTGCATTGCCGAAGAGCTGAAGCTGATCGAAAAATCCGTCGAGGTACCGAATTATTCCAAGTACCCGGACGGGACCCTGCTCCCGACCTGTACCAAGTACATGCATGCGATCCTGTCGCACACCGCGCGCCCGGGCGATGTGCTCGTCTTCGCCTTCGACGTTGACCCACATCACATGGGGATCGTCGCCGAATTCGACGGGCAGCCGACCGTGATCCATTCCTACGCACAGGCGCGCATGGTGGTCGAGAACAACATCGATCCAACTTGGCGCCCGCTGATTCGCGGGGCCTTTCGCCTGCCTGGGATCAAGTAGATGGGCCAGAACGTCGGCCAGATCGCGCTTGAAATAGTCGGCACAGCGGTCGGCACGTACTTCGGTTATCCGCAATTGGGCTTTGCCGCCGGCGCGCTGGTTGGCGGCGCCGCTTTCCCAACCAAGATTGATGGGCCGCACACGAAAAATGTGCAGGCAATGAATGCGTCCTACGGGACGATGCTGCCGTTCGGCTATGGAAGTTTCCGCATTTCCGCGACGCTTATCGATCAGATCCCTATCGTGGAGGCCGGCACATCCAGCGGCAAGGGAGGCCCATCGGTCACGAGCTATTCATACTATGGCTGGTTCGCGGTCGCTTTGTGCGAAGGTCCGATCACCGATATCCGCAGGCTTTGGGCCAACGGAATCTTGATTTACGACGTGAGCGATAGCGCGACGCCCGCGACGATAGCCGCATCGAATCAATACCGGACAAAGTACCTCACCGTCTACAAGGGCGACTACGCGCAGAATCCTGACCCGACACTGCAATCTTTTCCGCAGAACGGCGTTGGCAACACGCCCGCCTATCGAGGTAGCGCTTACATCGTCTTCCGCGGCATTCCGCTTGCCAATTTCGGCAATGTAGAACCGGCAATCAGTGCCGAGATCGTCACAAGTTCAGTGACTAACCCGCTCGCAAAAATTTGGGAGAACGACTTAACTGGATTTCCGCTGTGGAATGGATCGACCGGCGATTACGTCGGTGTGCCGACCGGCTTTGCCGGCGCGATGGTGAGGATCTACGACCGCTTCAAAACAGCGCCCGGCTTGATTGGTGGGGACGGCAATACCTACCAGCTTTCCGTAACCGACGGCTCGGTGCAGCCGCCTGCGGCACCATCCGACTTCGAAGCCGCAATTCAGACAAACAACATCGATAACAGTCAAAAGAAATTCAAGGACTCCGGCACCTATTACGCCGGCCTTGTAATGCCGCATGCAGCCGGAACTTGCGGCGTCTATTCAACTGGAATAGGAAGCAGACTGAACATTCTGACCGGTCCGACGCGATCGGGGGACTTGACCACTGGCGCCGCTCTTTGGGTAGAAGATTATGCGACGGGGACGCTTCAGACCGACGTCATAGCTTCCCTCAGCACGCCGCCAGGACTCACCGGCACATGGGAATTGATTGCGGTCTTCCCATGCGCCGACTGGCAGCATGTCTGCGTCGTCACATTCGATACGGGCAACTCCAACGCTTGGCTACATATCTTGTCAGTTAGCTCAAGCTTCGCCGTGGCGGAAGTCAGCAGGAACCAGTTCAACCCGTCCAGTGGTGCGACGGCGTTCAGCCAAGTGGGCGGTTATTTTAATAGCAATGGATATGGGGGAATCTCCAACTGGGATGTCGCCATGTTGGAATCAAATCTGACCACGATTTGGTTAGGAAATGCGGGCGGCGCAAATAAGGTCAGTCTCTATAAAATTTCCGGTGGTCAAGTCCTAGCGCCGCAGAGCATCACGGCGTTTACCACTGCGCCGGGCGGCTATCCTGCAATCTTCGCGGACGGCGGGACCTGCTTCTTTACCGACTTCACGCGCTATGCGCTTTTCTCCGTTACCACATCTATCGGTCAGGTACAGCTCTCATCCATCGTCAGCGACATTTGTCAGCGTGAAGGCATCGCGGCTGGCAATCTCGATACGACCGCGCTGACCGATGGCGTATGGGGTTTCGTGGTGGATAGACAGATGACCGGGCGCGCGGCACTTGAGGCGCTGACGCCGGCCTGGTGGTTCGATGGCGTTGAGTCCGACATGAAAGCGAAGTTCGTGAAGCGTTCGGCGTCGCCAGCCGTAACGATCACACTGGACGACATGGGCGCCGAGGTGAACGGGAAGGTCAGCACTCAGCCGCTCGTCTTCACGCGTGGCAGCGAGATTGAGTTGCCGACGCAGATCAACCTGACCTACTACGCGCTCGCCGCGCAATATCAGCAGGGCATGCAGTACGCGCGCCGCATCAGCTCGACTCAACAGAACAATATCAAGTCCATTGATTCCGCGGCCGTAATGGACGACAACGGAGCGGCGGTCGCGGCGGCGATCGTGCTGTGGGATGCGATTGCCGGCCGCACCACTTTCAGGTTCTCGACTTCGTACAAATGGGCGCAGCTAGAGCCGACGGACATTATCAATCTCAATAGCGGCGCCGAGCTGTATCTCGCGCGCCTGAGTCGCAAGACCGAGGCCGCTGGCAAGATCGACTGGGAAGCGGTCGGATGCGCGCCCGTGTACTCGCAATCGGTGGCGGGCGGCGCAATCACATCCGTGCAACCGGTCAGCGGTCAGGTCGCGACCACGGCAGTCATCATGGATATCCCGCCGCTGCGCGACGCGGACGGCGCCGGGGCAAATCTCTATGTCGCCATGTACGGCCCGACTGGATGGCCGGGAGCCACGCTGTTCAAGTCGAGCGACAGCGGGATTACCTGGGTGGCTGGCGTCTCGCAAGGCGCGGCCTCGACCGTCGGCAAGTCAACGACTGCACTGGGCAATTGGCTCGGCAATAATATCTTCGACGAGGGCAACACCGTAAACGTTCAATTGCTCTCTGCAAGCACTCTTGCCTCGCTGCCGGAACTCTCCGTCCTGAATGGAGGCAATGTCGGATTGCTCGGCAACGAGATTTTCCAGTTCAAGAACGCCGTGCTGGTCAGCGGTACCACGTACAAATTGTCCGGACTTCTGCGCGGTCGCTTCGGCACCGAATGGGCAGCGACCGGACACGGCATCGGCGAAACGTTCGTGCTGCTGAGTTCTCCGGGCGTCATCCAGATCCAGCCGATACCGACGGCCGACATTGGGCAGCCGCGAATCTATCAGGCCGTCAGCGCCGGGCAAGCGATCGGCAGCGGAGCACAGCAGACGATCACCGCGAAGGCGAACACGCTGGTTTGCTTTTCTCCCGTGCTGCTGACCGCGACGAATAATGGCGTCGCCGGTGACATTTCGCTGCGATGGACGCGACGCAACCGCATCACCTGGCAATGGTTGCCGAGTGTCGATGTGCCGATGTCCGAGGCGAGCGAGGCCTATACCGTCTCGATCTACAACGGAGCCGGGACCGTCGTCCTGCGCACGATCGGCGTGAGCGGCGTAGGAGTGCAGAACGCGACCTACACGAGCGCGCAGCAGACGACCGATTTCGGCTCGCCGATCGCTGCGCATGGCGGTACGCTGATTTGGGGTGTGCAGCAGGTTTCGGCGGTGACCGGCGCCGGCAACATGGCGAAGATAACGAGCACGATGCCCTAGGAGGCGACTCATGGCCGACAGCACAACAAACCTCGATACCATCGCGACGGCTCAATCGCAAAAAGAGGTCACGGCGAACGCCGAAGACGACGCGGAATCGCCCTCGTGTTTCGGCGGCCGGCGCGCGAGCACCACGACCGGAACAACCTGGGGCTACTACGGCGGCAAGTACATCGCGGGCGGCGCGAGTCCAGCAATCACGATGCTGGCGAACGGCACGATTGCCTTGACGGCCAGCAACACGAATTACGTCGAATTCGATCCAGTCGCCGGCACGGTCAGCGCGAATACGACGGCATTCACGGCAGGCCGGGTGCCGCTCTATACCGTCGTGACAGGCGCGTCGACGATCACGAGCTATACCGATCAACGCTGCTGGGGAGCGCCGTTCAATCCGCGCGTGACCGTGAACGTAGCCGGCAGCTCCAATGTGACGCTGACGCGCGCCCAGGCGAACGCGCAGATCATCGAATGCACGGGGACGCTCACCGGAAACATTCAGGTGATAGTGCCGCTCAATCCGGATGAATGGACGTTCTATAACAACACGAGCGGTGCATTCACGCTCACCGTAATCGGCGCCTCCGGAACCGGTGTCGTGGTGGCGCAAGGCACGCGCGCAATCCTGTACGCGGATGGGACCAACGTCGTAACGGTCATCTCCGGCGCTGCCGGGATGACGAATCCGATGACGACGGCGGGCGACATCATCGATGGAGGATCCAGCGGAACGCCGCAACGGCTGGCTATCGGAAGCTCCGGGCAAGTCCTGACCGTCACAGCCGGGGCGCCAGCATGGGCTACGCCGGCCTCCGGCTTCGCCAATCCGATGACCACTGCTGGGGACCTGATAGACGGCGGCTCGAGCGGTACGCCGCAGCGTCTGGCAATCGGCAGCACGGGGCAGTCATTGATTGTGGTGGCCGGCGCTCCCGCCTGGACTTCGACTACTCCACCGGTCAACCCGCAAACCGGTACGACCTATACGCTCGTGCTGGCCGATGCTCCGGCTGCATCCGCTAACCAAGGCATCGTCACGATGAACAACGCGTCGGCCAACACGCTGACGATTCCGGCGAATGCCTCGGTCGCCTTCCCGGTGGGAACGGTTGTATCCGTCGTCCAGCTCGGCGCTGGACAGACCACCATCGCAATCACGACCGATACGCTGAACAATCCGAGCTCGGTCACCGCGCGCGCGCGCTATTCGACGCTCGTGCTTCAGAAGGTGGCAACGACCGTTTGGGTCCTCGCCGGGGACATGACGTGATCCCAGCGGTCACCAAATATCGGAGCGGCGTTGTCAACTCGACCGCGCTGCTGCATTTCGACGGTACGAACGGATCAACCACTTTTACCGATGTCTATACCAGCACGTGGAGCGCAGTCAGCGGTGCGGCCCTTTCAACGACTAGCCCGAAATTCGGCACGGCCTCCCTGCTACTCAATGGAAGCTCGGACTTCATTAAGACGACGAATAATATTTTTGGGCCAGGCAGTGGCGATTTCACGTTTGAATGCTTCTTCAAGTCATCCAATAATTCCGGATCGCGCGTGCTGTTCGGATCTCAGAACAGCGGCTCATTTAACGGAGTTCTTTGCTTCGTCAATGGCGGTCAGCTTTATATGCTTTGCGGCAGTGGTGGCGGTAGCTGGCTCGTGGCCATTACCGGGGGCACCACTGTGTCGACCGGCACTTGGTATCACGCTGCGTTCGTGCGCTACGGAAACCGCTTCGATTGTTATCTGGACGGCGTATCTCAGTCCAACGTCACGACGGCGGGCACCATCATCAATAACTCATCTGGCATAGCGATCGGATCGGCCGATCCTCTTGGCGCCAGCAGCCCGTTTGCCGGCAACATCGACGACGCGCGCATCTGGATCGGCGGCGCGCGCTACACGGCCAACTTCACGCCGCCGGCCGCGGCGTTCACCTTCTGATGAGCGAAGATCGCCCAATCCTGAGCACTCAACGAGGATACGAAAATGACGGTCCAATACAGCACAACTCATCGC
>Ga0137416_10000999_pt1 | contig 14013 bp, 28 predicted proteins | sample CZODoug3_1_1_16f_FD_108282 | JGI IMG/M metagenome (GOLD analysis project Ga0137416, IMG submission 108282) | Vadose zone soil fungal communities from Angelo Coast Range Reserve, California, USA - CZODoug3_1_1_16fungal (Illumina Assembly) | ecosystem: Environmental > Terrestrial > Soil > Vadose...
CGGGGACGGGGACGGGTACGGGTACGGGTACGGGTACGGGGACGGGGACGGGTCCGGGGACGGGTCCGGGGACGGGGACGGGGACGGGTCTATAGTAAACTGATGCTCCCCTGCCCAGCCGTGCGATGGCTGAGCAGTGATAGCGACAGCTAGGAAAGGAGGGCTATTTCCATGACGCGCGGCTAATCCCCGCACCTGACTGATGCCCCTCTACCGTTGGTGCGATCGACGGTGGTGATAGCCTCAGAGGAAATTGAGATGTCGGAAGATTTGTTCATGCCCGAACCCGCCAAGCCGAAGCGTCCACGGGCTCGCGCACCACAGCCTGAGCCGATCAGCGAGGATACTGCCGAAATAGGCGTTGGCGCGCTGGTTGAAACCGTGCAGGCCAATCCGATTGCAGTCTTTACGGACGGCAAGCAATACAGCGACTTCTATGCCCGCATGAAGGCCGAGACGGCCAAGCATGTGCCGGATGTCACGACTCCAAAAGGTCGAGATGCGATTCGCTCACTTGCGTTCCGGGTTACGAAATCAAAAACCACGCTCGACAAGGCGGGGCTTGGACTGACGGAGGAAGCGCGCAAGACGATCGCGCTGGTCAATGAGAGCCGCAAGAAGATGGTGGCCGAGTTGGACACGCTTGCTGCCGAGGTTCGCAAGCCGCTGACGGATTGGGAGACCGCCGAGGAAGCCCGCATCACCAAATGCAACGCCGTCATTGCCAACCTGAAATCAGCCGGATTGATCGCCGAGGATGACACCTCCGAAACCGTCCGCCAGCGCGGTGCCGAGGTATGGGAGATCGAACTGGATCCAGACCTGTTCGGCGACATGCTGGACACGGCGCAGGATGCCAAGACAGCCGCCGTGGAGGCGCTGGGCAGAGCGTTCAATCGCCTCAAGAAGGCGGAGGACGATGCGGCTAGGTTGGCGGCCTTGGAGGCAGCGGAGGCAGAGCGCCAGCGATTGGCCGATATCGAAGCGGCTGAGCGCGAGGCACGCGAGACGGCAGAACGTGAAGCGGCCGAATTGGCTGAAGCTGAAGCCGAAGAGGAACGGCGTGCCATTGCCGCTCGCGAGGCTGAACTGGCGGCGATCGAGGAGGGCAAGCGCATTGCCGCTATGCAGGCCGCTGAAGCCGAACGAAGCCGCTTGGAGCAGGAGCGCGAGGCTGAACGCCAAGCCGAGCAGAACGCTGCTACCGGCCGCCAGCGTGAGCATGAGGCCGCGCTACGGGCCGAGCGTGACCGCTTCGATACCATCGAACGCGAGCACCAAGCAGAGATCAATCGTCTCGCTGAAATCCAGCGGCAACGGGATGCGGATGATGCTGCAGAGGCTACGCGCATCGCCGACGAAGCTGCAGCCCAGAAGGTGCGGGACGAGGATCGCGCCCACAAGCTCAAGGTGCTGTCCGCCATCAAGGCCGCGATCATGGAGGCTGGCGGAATCGATGAGAAGCCCGCGAAGGCGATTGCTCTGGCGTTGGCGAATGGGCTTGTGCCGGCCTGCAAGGTTACTTGGTGATGACAATGACCCTTCATCCAGCCGAGCCATTGGAACAGGCGATCGACAATCTGCGTGCGCACTGCATCCATGAGATTGTACACATCAACAATGGTGAAGGCCGTAAAACGCCATGCTTCCCCGAGATCAATGCTTTCCTGAAACGATGTGATGTCGTTTTTCAGGCGTGGAATCATGCGAAGAAAGGGAAAATGATGGCGATTGCCGATCTAGACATCAGCGCATTTGAGCATCCTGAACATGCGATGATAGCTGCCGTGCGAGCAACGATAGCTGAATATGGCATCGTGCAGCGCATCACAGTTCGCGTCGTTCGATCTGACGGAGACTGGATTGAACACACATCTAGCCGCCGCGATGAGCCGGAGAAAGACATATGACCGAGGAATCAGATGTCAGCGGCATCGCATCTTTTGAATCTGCCGCTTTCAAAATCGGAGCCATTGATAACGAGCAGCTTATTCAGGCTTCGATCGCCATTTCACTCAAGAGAATCGCCGATGCCTTCGACTGCGCTAACACTGGCGGACGTCCGCAAGGCACGGTCCTTTGGGGGCTGGAGACGATCGCCAGTGCCGCAAATGCGGGAAGATCGCGATGCGCCTGATAGCATTCAAAGGCGCGATCGGCTTCGAAGTGCAGATATCTGCCGTCTGCCTGCATTGGCCGTATCTGCGGTTCATGCGCGTCGGTTGCTGGCCGAGGATTTATTTGGACAGGAGCGAGTGATGACGAAGACCAATCCGTTTGCAGAGGGAAATTCTGAGGTTGCTGTTGACGATTTCCTCGCCGACATGGGTCGCGAGCGCGCGCCCAAGGCAGAGCCCAAGATCGATGCGCCATGGGAACCGAAAGGCGCGCTGATCCAGAAGGCCGGCGCGTATTCTGATATCGACATTGAACTCTATCATCGAACAGAAATTTGCCCATCACCATCGCTGTCGCCGACCGGAGCCAAGCGCATGACGGGGCGCGGCACCAAGGGCTGCACGCCGCGTCACTACTGGGAGGACAGTCCGCTCAATCCGAATCGAAGGCAGCACGAGGATACAGATGCGCTGCGCTTCGGCCGTGCTCTCCATGACGCGCTGTTGCTGTCGGATCGGTGGCAGAAGCCGGGCTATTATCATGTGCTGCCAGAAGGTTTCAATCGAGCGGCCAGCGTCAAACAGGCCATCGCGATTGACGAAGCCAATGAGGCACAGGAAGCGGGCATGACGCTGATCGGCGCAGACGATGCCATCCTGATCAATGCCATGGTGGCGGAGGTCCGAAAAAACCGCGTGGCGAACCTCTTGCTTAGCAACGGCGAACCCGAGGTGACGTTGGCCGCGCCAGATCCGAAGCTTGGAGTTTGGCGTCGTTGCCGGCCAGATTGGCTGCCGCATAAGAAGCGCGTTCTTATGGACGTCAAGACCGCCGCAGATGCCAGCTATGAAGGCTTCTCACGGGCGATAAAAGAGCGTCGTTATGACTTGGCGGCGGCAATGCAGTTTGATGTTGTGGATCAGCTTTTCGGGCCAGATCCGGAGCGCGTATTTCAACATCTCGTCATCGAGAAGCCGACCAAGTGGCAACCTGGTGCCTACATTCCGGTCGCGCTCTGGACTCTGCCGGCCGAAGACGTGCAGCGGGGAAAGCATCTCTATCGCCGCGCCATGAACACGTTTTCGGAATGTCTGGCGCGCGGCGTCGAGGCTGAGCATTGGCCCGGCTACGCGGACACGCCTGCGCCGTGCGGACTTCCGGGCTACGAAGCGCGGCTGATCGATGAAGGCGTGGACTTCAACGGTGTGGAGTATTCGCAGAAATGAGCGCTGATAATTGGGCAGACTGCCCCCGCTGTCACCGTCGCCATGAGCGCGAAGTGGAGCAGCTTCGCAAGGATGCCAACACTGCTTATGGCAACGTGCCACAAGAGCAGTGGCAACATCTTGACGCACTTGTCTCAAGCGCTGAAGCGCGCGAGCCAGAAAGCACGCTGCGCGAGGATTATGAAATCTACGGTGCCGAAGAAGGATCGGTAAACGTCCGATACTCCGGACAGTGCCAAGTGTGCGGTCTCTCGCTCACGTTTGAGCATGAGGCTGTTTTCGATGGCGTAGACGAATGACCTTCCGCCCGCGCCCCTATGATCCCGATCGGCCAGTGATCCAAACTGAAGCACAGCAACGCGCTGTCATGCGGAATTTCGGGATATTCAAATTGCGCGGGCTCTGGATATCGTGTTGCATGTTGTCTGAGCCGAACCGCAGTTTCGCGCAGGCGGCGATCGATGCGGAATTAGTGAAACGTGGCGCGTTGACGCAAAATGATCATGCGCGCGAGACAGCGCGGAAGCGGTTGAAAAAACGCGAGCGAGAAAGTGTCTTAGACGAAGACGGCTGGGACACCCCATTTTAAGGAGATGCATTATGGCTACCAATTCCCCCGCTACAATTGAAGAAAGTCCTTTGAAACGTTTTGATGCCCCCGTTCTGAAGGCCATGGAAAGCCAGAACATCGCCGCCGGTGTCAATCGCGCCATGTTCCAGCCGACCAACATGGGCGAGGCGATGGAATTAGCTAAATTGATGGCATCCAGCAATTTCGTGCCGCCACATTTGCGTAATAAGGCTGGCGACTGTCTCGCGGTCGTTATGCAGGCAAGTCGTTGGGCCATGGACGTTTTTAGTGTGGCTTCCAAGTCATACTTTGTTTCGGATCGCATCGCCTATGAAGCCCAGCTCGTCAACGCCGTCATCAATTCGAGCGGCGTTCTGGATGGGCGCCTAAAATTCGACTGGCAGGGCGAAGGCAATGATCTGGTCGTGACCGTTTCGGGCAAGATCAAGGGTGAACCGGATATCAAGAAACGCCGTGTCGCGATCAAGAATATCACCACCCGCAACAGCCCATTGTGGAAGCAAGACCCCGAACAGCAGATCGGCTATTACGCCAGCCGCGCTTGGGTGCGCCTCCACGCGCCCGAGGTGCTGATGGGGGTCTATACTCCCGATGAAATCCAAAGCATCGGCATCAAGGGCGCAGCCAGCGAAGTGCGGGAACTCAAGAATGTTACGCAAATGATAGAGGAACAGGCGCGCGAGGATGATGTCGTCTCTGACATACCCCACGATGCCGAGATCGGCGAAATCCTAGATGCGCAGGAAGGTGTCGGCGATGAAGAAATAGGCGAGGCCACTTCGCTCGAAACCGCGAAGCAGGTGATCGACGATTGCGGCGATGATATTATGAAGATCAACGCCAACGTCTCCGCATTGCGCAAGGAGTTGAGCGAGGCCGATGGTGACGCGCTGATTGAGCATGCGCATGAGGTCATCGCCGCAATCAAGGCGAAAGGGTGATGGTCTACCACGACGACATCCCAATTGGCCCGGAGCCAATCCCGTTCGGCGCGATCATCACGCTGGTGGATGGAGAAATGGTCCGAGGTACTTACGCCAATATGCGAGGTGTCGCGAACAGGCCTCGGTGGGCCGTATTCGAAGCGGCCTATGAGCCGGGAACACGCGGCAAATTCCAGAGCGAAGGATATGTCCTCGCGATCCTGCCGGACGGATCGAACACGATGATGGTCAATTTGCGTGGAGGGCGGATCGAATGAGCGCCCTCCTAGCCCACGCCAAAGCCGCGCGGATCATGGGCGACGCATTCGGCACAGAGGCTGGCGAATGTGGCAATGAAGCCCACGCGCTGCTGCTCGCGCGTCTCTCCAGAGCCTACCTCCGCGCATCTAGCGATATGATGGTGGTGATTATCGCGGAGGCAGCGGCGATGGATGCGCCCTGTTCGCTGAGTCATGATGTCGGCAAGGGGACGAAGTGTCCGGGGTGTGGGGTGGTGCGGTAAATGGCTGAGGAAACAGGTATTGGGTGGTGCGACAGCACCGCAAATTTATGGTGGGGATGCACGAAACTGACAGCGGCATGTGACAATTGCTATGCAGAATCGCTCGTCACCACGCGGCTAGGCGGAGAATGGGGACCGCACGCAGATCGCCATAGGGTTAAAGCCGGATGGCTGCTTTTGGAGAAATTCCAGCGCGCCGCCGAAAAGAATGGCGGCATCGATCCGAAGCTTGGTCGCCGTCGCCGCATATTCATCAACAGCCTATCGGACGTAGGCGACAATCACCACTCAATCGATTCATGGCGCGATGAAGCATGGGCCGCGATGGAGCGAGCTACGCACTTGGATTTGATCCTCGTGACTAAGCGCCCACAGAATCTTCCGAAGCTCGTTCCGCCATCTTGGCTGACTAATTGGCCGAAGCATATCTGGCTGCTTACCACGACTGAAAACCAAGAGGAATTTGACCGACGCGTGCCATGGCTCATGTGGCTGAAGGCAATGGCCGGCGTTGCTATCATCGGCGTGTCGGCTGAGCCTCTTCTCGGTCCGATTGATCCAGCGCGCGGAATGCTTACGCTTGATATTGCGGCTGGCATTTTGTCGATTGGCAAATTCTCTCCCGGCCTTGAAAAGCTTAGATGCTTGGATTGGTGGATTGCTGGTTACGAAAGCGGTGGATCCAAGGCGCGGCACGGCGATCTCGACTGGTCGAGGCATCATCGTGATATCTGCGCGCAGAGCGAGACGGCGTTCTTTTTCAAGCAGACGCGTAACAAAGGCCCGATCCCAGATGATCTGATGGTGCAGGAGTTTCCAGCGTGACTGAGAATCGCCCCCGCATCTCCCCCGAGCAATTCGCCACCCTCCCCGAAAACGTCCGCCGCTACATCATGATGATCGAGACGAACTGCGATCCCAGCGGCACGATTCGCAGTGCGATGCAGTTGCGCGATACCGTGGAGGCGATGGGGTTGCGGATGGGTGAGATGCGGGCCGAAATGCTGGCGATCGTCCATAAGGCCGCGCGCATGTCCGGCTCACCTGATGACAGTCCAGCCTATGGATTCGGCTGGGTTTCCGCTTGTGAGTATATCGCTTCAAAGCTAACCGCGAAGGAGGACTGAGATGCCCCACTGGCTCTACAATCTGCTGAAGCCGAAGCCGAAGATCAATCGCGCTAAGCCGGGGCCTCAGAGGCGTGCGGCGGAGCATGCCAAGATGATCGAGAAGACGCGTCAGCTCCGATATGAACTCGGGCTTGGGTGGAAATTGTGAAAACTCCCCTGATCTACAACATGGATGGCCTCGTGTGCCTTCAACAGCGCATCTCCGAACTGCTAGCCGACAATCGCCCAGACAACACCGGCTTGGACGATGGCCCCTATCTGCCGGGCCAAGCGCCTCGCAAGCGGCCGGTGCCGAAGTCATCCGAGGAGGTGACCGACATCCGAGCGCGAGCCTGGATTACGCGACGGGCGAAGTATGGCGATGGCGGCCATCGGTGAGCTATCTCATAACGGCGCGGAAAGGCTGCGATGGCGTTCATCTCGCCAAGCTCGGTCATTACGGTAATATCCCTTTTCCATCCGATGCGGATGCTGTGCGGGCCGCCAAACGAGAGGGCGGCGATAACATTGTGATCGAGCGGGAGATGCTGCGGCGATGAATCCGACTAGCAGCCAATTACGCCAGATGCGTCGTGATAATCTTTCATATCCTTCAACATTGCGTCCGATTGATCCGGCAATATGGCCGCACGATGGCGAGATGAGAATTGCTGTTTTTCGATCGCGCACATTTTTGGTTCAAGTGTTTGAACAAAATGGGATGATTCGCTTATCAGCCAATCGTACCGAATGGGATGAACGTCAAAAACGTTGGCGCGAAGATATCACATGGGACGATTTGCAGCGCCTTAAAGGAGAGGCCGGCTATGCTGATCATGTTGCTGTCGAAACGTTTCCGCCTGATAATCTAGTCGTGAACGTCGCTAATATGCGGCATCTCTGGATTTTCCCAATAGGAGAATTACCAGCATTCGTTTGGAAGAATGGTGCGTAAGGTCCATTGCGCTGTTGCCCGTTGCCCGAGATGGCATCACGAAGATACGATAATCCGTTGGTGGGGATCGGCCAGCTATCAATTCATATGCCGCTATTGTTGGCGTCGTCTCACCAAGGCCGAGCGCGCAGTATGGTCGCGCATCCGGCGTCAAAGCAAAAAGTGGGGAGACGGCGCTGTGGCAGAGCGTCGGCATAAGGTGTTCGCGGCATTCGTTCGGAGGCTGTCAGAATGATCCGCCTACTCGTCACGGGAGGCCGAGACTTCACCGATGCCGCCTTGGTCGAGCGCGTTCTGTCAGCCGTCCATCGCAAGCATGGAATCGCAGTGCTGATCGAGGGCGGCCAGATCAGCTATGATCGCAAGACCGGTGATCGCTGGGGCGCGGACTGGCTCTGCCGGCAATGGGCCGAATGCAATGGCATCGAGGTCGAGACCTACGAAGCGGATTGGAACGACATTGAGGCTCCCGGTGCGGTAGTGTTGTTCACGCGATCGGGCGCACCTTACAACGCTGCGGCTGGGCCAGCTCGCAATGCGCGGATGTTGGCGGAGGGGCAACCAGATTTCGCGGTTGGATTTCCGGGAGGCTCTGGGACTGCCGATATGTGCCGACGCTGCATAGAGGCTGGGGTTCAGGTTTGGAGGGTATCGTAAAGACCCGCGAGATTGACCTTCGCCATGACGCCGATCCCGTCCGCTTCGGAACGGCGATGCTGGCGTGCGAGGGCTATGCGCCAGATTGTTCCTATCATGGGCGATGCATGAATGGTGGATCATGTTTTGCATCACCGCCGAATCTGGTTGCGGCTCGCATGGTGCAGGCAATTATTCCCACCGATGGCCGTGCCGGGCAGCATCTGGCATATCTTAAGCGAGTAGCCGAGATGCTACGCGCAGGCGAGATCCATATTTGATCCGCTAATAATAATCTGCCCGTCGCGCATTATCCGCTTGCTGTCCGTTGGGCGTTGTGTATTATCGCCCCAACGCCTGATCCGCATAGGATGGGTGGCCGCCAAGGAGATTGACGATGATCAATTGGAATGATCCGCTCCCATTTTTGATAGTGGGATCCATCTTTCTGATGGGCGGATCAACATGCCTTACGATCGGGTTCATCATCATGCAGAAGATTGCATGATGGACCGCATGTTCGTCGAAGAGGCATTCTAATGGACAAATATCGCGAAATGGCCCGCAAGCTGGATCTTGACGCCGATGCGCTTAACGCTCGCGCGGATGGCTACAGGATGGCGGGAAGCCGCGATCTCGCCCTTAGCGCCATACTGGCCAGTAAGTTAGTTCGGCAGGCTGCTGATCAATTGCGCGCCATGCGGGATGCCGAGGAATTGGCTCAAAGGATTGGGGAATTGTTGTGACGATCGATTGGGAAGCCAGCAACATGCTGGATAGGCTATCCGCGAAGGAGCGCAATGCACTCCGCCAGCTCCGCGAGGACGGCAAGGGCAACTACGACCCAAGCCTGACGCGAGCGCGCAATAGTCTCGCCAAAAAGGGTTTAGCGGATAGCCCGATGGCGCTTGGGTTTGGTCGCACCATGATGGCGTGTGTCCAGCATCCGACTGAACTTGGCGTTCGGGTTCAGCATCTTCTGGGGAGTGCGTCGTGAGCGATCTATATCACCAGATAGCCGCCGAAGGCAGGACAACGATCGCGATCGATACTGCCCATAATAATGGCCACAGCAACGCGATATCGGCTGCACTTGGCCATCTCGAAAAGCTCGGAATCGTCGAGAGCAAGTTCGTGCTGCACCAGGATTTGGTAGAGCGGATGGTGGAACTGGTCCGCGACCTTCATGCCGATCACGTCAAGCATGGCTCGCATGACTACGTGCAGGACTTCGTATTGCGTACGGCTGCGATCGTGGCTGAATTGCCCAACCCAGTCGATCCCGATCTGATCGAGGCGCGGAAGGTGGCTGCCGAGACATTCTATCGCGGCGTGACCGATGATGTGCTTGCCGGCGAATATGATGACAAAGGCCGTGTCGTGAAGTGCTGTCTCGCTGGCATCAAGCGTGGTCGTGAGCTGGAGCACCAGTCATGACCGAGCGAACCCTATCCACGATCCTGATCTGGCACGATAGCGCGGGCAATGAGTGCGAGGCTGGCGCCAAGGTCGTCTACGCCATTCACAAAGGTTCGCCGCAGACGATGGTCGATCCAGCCTGCCCGGATATGGTGGAAATCATCAGCATCTCGCCGACAGGGATCGACGGCGATATCCCAGACCACTTCCTTGAGGACGATGAACTGCTTGAGGAATGCTATCAGGACTATCTCTACGATAAAATCCTAGCAGCCGAATATCGGGCCGAGCAGCGTGCGGAGATGCTCCGCGAAGATAAGGGATATTGACCATGCACATCATCTACGAACTTGGCTTTGTCGCCGTTGGCCTATTCGCCATCGCGGTTTTGGCATGGGAACTTTACCAGCATGGCGATGAGATCGCCGATGCGATTCGGCGGGGTATCGAGCTTTGACCCACGAGAAAAATCACGACACGGCCACGATCACGCAAGCGGCGCTCAGTGCGACGGGCTTGCGACGTCAGCCGATGGCGAAGCTGATCCATGTGGGACTGCGGACGCTGGACGCTTGGCTGTCGGGTGAGAAGCGGCCTCCGAGGATCGCCGTTATGGTGCTGAATGAGGTCACCGATGGGTGGCGGCCTGGGCGGGAGGATCCGAAATGACCACCCCAGAGGCGGGCGCAGCGATGGCGGGACTCGCTGAGCAGGTCGAGATCGAAATGATAAGTCTGGCACACAGGGCCATAAACGAGCCTGTCGGTGAGTATAGCACGCTCTTTAGAAAGGCGGCATCGGAATGGGCGATAATCTCGCTAGCCCTCCGCGCCCGCGCCGGAAAGGGCGTGTGATGGCAAATGATCATCTTCGGAAATACGTCCAGTATATCCACAACACCGGGCAATCACTGCTCCCGATCGAGGCCTTTGACGATGATTGGGAACCGGTCGGGCCAACTGTCCGCCGTGACCTCGTTGCGGCCGGGCTGATCATCGAAACATATGGGCATGTGGCGCTGCACGACAAAGGGATCGCGCTGCTATGACTGATAGCTGCGTCTCCGCACCCGTCATTAGGACCGCAAAGAAGGTTCACCGCTGCGTCAATGCGAGAGCCCACGCGGCCGGTAATGCGCCCAACTGCCATGTAGTCATCCAACGTGATGATCGATACGAACAGGGCGATTGCGATCCATACGCAGCGGGTGGCTTTGGCCATGAGTACATATGCGCCGGGTGCAGCGATGCGGTTAAGTCGGAGGTCGGTAAGACCGTTGGCGGCTGTCACGTCTGTGGACAGCAGCACGGCACTAACCACTATTTCAAGACGTGCCTTCCGAGACACAAGGCAGCTCTCAATCAGGCAGGTGCCGCATGAATACCGCCAAGCTGCGCGAGCTTCTGGAGGGATGCGAGCCCCTCCTGTCGGGCAACCTCGCCAACCATCCGGTTCGTGGCGACAGCGGGCACCGCATTGTTGGGTTTAAAGTGCCGGCGGATGTCGCTGGCCTGAGCGACGGCCTATTCATGGCGGATAGGTTGCGGGACATCGCGGTCGCATTGCCCGCCCTGCTCGATGAGGTGGAGCGGCAAGCGGGGCGGATCGAAGAGCTTGAGATGGAAGCCCGTGTCTTCGACGAAGAACACGTCGACCAAAATCGCATGGTCGATCGCATCGCCGACCTGATCGGCATCCCGCACGATCAGGAGCTCACTTCAACGGCTTTCGAGATTTGGTTTAGCGCCCTTGGAGATAAATCATGACCGACGTGAATGTTGAGCAGGCACACAACCTCGCTGGCTATATTGAACAACTAGGCATCCCCAAAACACTTGAAGATGCTATCCGCGAGCGGGATGCGTGGGTTGAAACCGCCACGCAGTTCAGCCGCAACGAAGAATATTACACAGGCTTACTCGACAAGATCGCTGCATCATTGGGCTCTGATGCTTACACATCTGACGATGGCAGCGTGTATGAAGATCCGGTTCGGGCTAAACTTCCAGAACTGATAGCCCACCGCCTCACCGCGCTATCGTCGGCATCCGGTGACGTGGTGGCGTGGCAATCGATCGAGACCGCGCCCCGAGATGGCACGCTCATTGTTGGCCTTGACCGCACCGCTGCAAACACGGCGTGGATGTATCCTTTCGTGATGCAATGGGATCGAATGCATTGGCACTGGAATGATGGCCTTCAATGGAAACGGTGGCCTGGGGACGGGCCGTTCGTTTGGGCGCCGATACCGTTGCTGCCGACATCCGCTCTCGCCGCCTCGGCGCGGGAGGTGAAGGCGTGAGCGTTCCAAATCTCATAGAGCGTGACGCTGACGGCGTGGGCCATGTTGTCGCCCTGTCTGGCGGTGACGATAGCTCATGCTTGGCTGTGAAGCTTCAGCAGGTTGAGCCGCGCCCATATACCTACGTCTGCACGCCAACCGGGGACGAGCTTCCCGAAATGTTCGACCATTGGCGCGAGCTGGGCGATCGGCTTGGCAAGCGTATTACGCCAGTGATCACGAATACCCTGTCAGCGCTGATCCGGCAGGAGGGAATGCTTCCCAACTTTCGGGCACGGTTCTGCACCCGCAAGCTTAAAATCGAGCCCTATAAGGCGTGGCTCTCTCGCCAAGCGGCACACGGTCCGATTGTGTCCTATGTCGGCCTTCGTGCGGATGAGCCCGGCAGAGCGGGCGGCGCATATGACGATATTCCGGGCGTTACCATGCGCTTCCCCTTGCGAGAATGGGGCATGAACGACCCGATGGTTCACGCATTCAACGCAGAAAACGGAATAACCATTCCGCGCCGAACGGACTGCGCGCGTTGCTACCACCAGCGCATCGGCGAGTGGTTCGAACTGTGGAGGGATCACCGTGATATCTTCATGGACGCCGTGTCGGATGAAACCGAGTTCGGCCACACGTATCGGACGCCCGGTCGTGATAGCTGGCCCACTGGATTGGCGGACCTGCATTACGCTTTCGACGAGGGCCGCGTGCCGACTACTAGCCTTAATCGACTAACCCGTGAACGCATGGAGGCCGGCGGTTGCCGGGTATGCTCGCTATGAACGACACGCCATCAACGCCTCACCAACCGCGCCAGCGGGTCCGCTGCGTTTTCGCTGACGAACGCGAAGGCGTCGTGATCGAAAGCAACTCGCGCAGTACCCTCATTGAGTTCGAAGATGAAGAAGGCGGGAAATCCTACACGCACCAAAAATGGCTCCCCACGCGGCATTGGGTGGCAATTCCCGCCATCAATCAAAACGAGGGCGGGAAATGATCCGCAAGGAGTGCCCTAGCTATCAGATCAGCATCTTCATCGCTGGCGATCCATGGAAAGCGCAGCAGGTATGCCGCGAGTATTGTGATGACATTGGCTTTTGCATCACGGTAACAGAGTCGACCTACGTTTATCGAGGGGATGACGAGATCGGCGTAATTGTCGGCGTCATCAACTATCCGCGCTTCCCGATGAGCCCAGAAGGCTTGTTCGGACATGCGTCTCTTATCGCCGGTAGATTGCGTGAGGCCTTGGGCCAAGACAGCTACACCATCCAAACGCCCGATAAGACCGTCTGGATTAGCTACCGGGAGCAAGACGCATGACCGACGAGACCACCCGCGCGGAGGCTGTGACGATCCCCGAAGGTTACGCGCTCGTGCCGATCGAGCCGACTGAGGCGATGGTAGATGCGGCTACATGGGAAGGCCCACCAAGAGGGGCCCCATGGAGCGATTTGAAAGACGATGTCCGTGAGCGCTGGTCTGATATGCTCGCCGCATCCCCAGCACCGCAGCCCGAGGCGCAAGCGTCCGGCTTCGCGGAAGGCGTCGAGGCGGCTGCTAAGGTGGCGGAAAAATGGTGCACGTCTCAGCCTGCTCTAAGTAGCAGAGATCGAATGTTCGCATCGATCAATATTACTAATGCAATCCGCGCCTTGAAGCCCGTGGAGGCCGCGCCTGCGCCCCATTGGTCAACGCCGCTCGGTGGCATTATCGAAGCTCGCGGAGTGCTTCAGCAGGCGCGAAAAGACGTGCTTGCCGAAAAGGAGCGTAACAGCCATCTCAAAGGCGTTTACGAGCCGGTGCTGGGCGCGTTAGAGCCTGCCCTTAGCGTCCTAGCGTGCCTTGCCGCCACCTCCCAACCCTCTGCGAGCGAGGTGGAGCGGGATGCGCACTGGCTAATCGAACGCCGCTGTTCACCATCGCTCTATCTGACCGGAAGATATTGCCTCGGCGGGCAGACCAGCGACGTAGACCACGCTGCTCGTTTCGCGACCAAACGCGAGGCCCAAGAGGCTTTGCGGGTGATGCCGTCGCTCCCCCATGAAAGAGCAGAATTCTTCGTTGCCGAGCATATTTGGGTCGATGGAGTGTATGCCGACGCAATCCTCTCCACCATCGCGCCGCCACGAACAGCCGAACCCTTGCATTTTCCGACCGCCGAAGAATGGCAGGCACACACCGAAGCTGATCGGGCGGCATTTCTGGAGCAATATCGA
>Ga0137416_10001000_pt1 | contig 14007 bp, 18 predicted proteins | sample CZODoug3_1_1_16f_FD_108282 | JGI IMG/M metagenome (GOLD analysis project Ga0137416, IMG submission 108282) | Vadose zone soil fungal communities from Angelo Coast Range Reserve, California, USA - CZODoug3_1_1_16fungal (Illumina Assembly) | ecosystem: Environmental > Terrestrial > Soil > Vadose...
AGGCGGCATCGGCATCGGTTCGCAAGCTTGCCCCTGACTTCGCAACCGGCCCGGCCTCGCTCTTGATCTGGGCTTCCAGCTTGATCGCCGAATCGACCAGATCGTCGCGTTTGAAGGCCTTATCCGCCGCCTGCGCCGTGACGAGGCCGAGCGCCAGCGTTGCGCAAAGCGTTGCGGCGCGAACCAAACCGATCATGATGGAACTCCTTGAGCCGCGACAAACGCCGCGTCTTGAACAGAAATGCGCGAAAAGGTGACGGACTCGTGGCGTCAGAATGGAAACGAGGTAGCGAAAAAGTCGCAGGCGACATGGCCGACAATGCTGCGCCGGCAGTCACCTGCGGCGCAGCATTGCGTTGCAGGTGGCCCGAAGGCAACGCTCACCTCTTAAGCTTTGTCGTCGGAACGCTAAAAAGGGTTCGGATGGACTTGGCCGGAAAGCGGATTTTTCATATTGGCAATGGTATAAACGCCCCCGACGGTCCCATAGCTCAACTGGATAGAGTAACGGATTTCTACTCCGTGGGTTGCAGGTTCGAATCCTGCTGGGATCGCCAATGATTTCAATGAGATGAGAGGTTTATTGGGTCGACTGGGTAGTGCGGCCGATCACGAAAGAAACCCCTTCGGTCTCAGGTTATTCTCGGGCTTGGCCATTTAGTCCACCATAGCCCGGTCAATACGGGCGCAACATGGCGGCTCGTTTTCCATTCCCTGGTTTGCTCGCCAGGCTTTTCTCAAGTCAATTTTTTCAGCAAATCGTGCGGCGTCGCGTGTCATTTTTTAAGAGCGGCGTCCGGAGGCGATGCCAGGCAAGTGATATCTGCTTACACCCTCGCCTCGCATCGGCCACGGCAACCCTGCCTCAGGGACGGCCCGCAGGGCTTCCTGTCGTCACCAAGCGTTATCGAACAGATGTCGACGAAGCCGTCTTTATCGCTCCGCAAAGTGCTATTACCTACGATCAGGCCGCGGAAAATTCCGCGTCCAGAATCCACGCTCAAAGCAGGGAGGAGAAGTATGCCTTTATTCATCACGTATGCATCGTATTCCCATTCCGGCGTGAAGGGACTCGTCAATAAGCCGTCGGATCGATCTGAAACTGTTAGAGCATTGATCGAAAAAGCCGGCGGTAAACTTGTCGCGCTATACAACACAACGGGCTCAAACGACGTTGTGCTTGTTTCCGAGCTTGCCGATGGATCGGATGCAGTCGCCGTGGGAATGGCTGTTGCGGCGACTGGCGCGATATCCAAAATCGAAACAGTTCGCGCTTGGACGCCCAGCGAATTCAAAGGTATCGCGGAAAAGGCTGCCCGAGTTGCTAGTGCTTACACTCCGCCCGGACAATAGCGCCAGACATCGCGCTTTGTAGCGCCGGCACAGCAAACCCTAACTAAGACGGCCCCAACTCGGCGCCTGCGCGAGCGCGGGCCGTTTCTTTGGTGCCTCACCTCTCATCGTCCGAATGCACCCAAACATAGGGCGCGATTTCGAGCGTATCCGTGAAACAAAAACCCGGTTGCCGGACACACGCGCTGCACACAAAGAAGCAACGATGATTTGCGGCGATATGGCCCGTGACGTTGCAGCCCAACTTGGCGAAATGCCAGAGTGGCGCATGGACGTGTCGGACGAATCGGCAAATCTCTTTTTAGGCTTAGGCTTGTCGCGGAGTCGACGGACTAAGGCCGCCTCAGCTGGCGGTCTGCTCCGGCAACCAGGCTTGCGGCTTTGTCCACGGTGGATTTGGCGAGCTGGTTGGGGCCCCTAGCGCGTTTGGGAGGGGCTGTTGCGGCTCGGCCGTCGCAGCCCGATGATCGTCCGGATGAAAGAACTTGCGCTTGCCGGCGCCAATCGAACCCAGATGTGATGTGAAGGTTCCGAGGGAACCCGTCGTTCCCGACGACTTTCCGGGGTAAACCCGGCTCGAACGGCCAAACTTAGATGCTTTATAAATTTCAATTTAGTGGTGTCGACGGATTGCGAACCTACATCAAGCCGCCATTCGGCGTTCTGGTGAATCATAGTGGAGCCCCTCCCTTGTCGAACACATCGGTAAAAATCGCTTTCGCATTCTTGGTGGTCTTGGCCTCACCTGCCGCCTCGTTTGCGCAACATGCAGGCGCGGCGGCAACCGGAAATGTGCCAATCACGGCCCGCGGGGTGGGAAAATGCTTCCAGGGTAACCCCGCTACCACCGTCACGCCTAGCCGTCCCGAAATTGTTCGTTCCCCCAGCGTTTGCTGGGCCCCGCGGAACACCACTGACGGTCCCGAAGTTTAGGTGGTTCGAACAGAAGTCGCGGCTTGCCTGATCCAACAAGAATAAACCTCCGGGGTGAACCGGCGGGCTGCTGTTTCAAGCGTCCAAGCTTTTGTGAAATCGCTTCGGTTTCGGGATCAAATCTCAATTTCCAGTCGGGCGTCTCGCGGACACGAAATCCAGGTACTTCTCCCAACTCGCTAAGCGTGTCGTCAGCCGCGAGCGCCCCACGGGCGCCCTCATACATCATGGTAAAGCTGTCAATCGTGAACGCGTGATAATTCATCGGATCATCTCGCGAACTCACCCGCCGCCGATCGAACGCCCGCGAGGAATGCTGGCACAGCTACTATGGTGATGTGCACGCCGGTACGATCCGCGATCTGCCTGGGCAGTAGCCCCGCTAAGTCGCGGGGTTTCTTTATTCTAACCGCCGCGGTTCATAGCTGACGGAGCTAGTGTTGATCCGCTTGGATCACGCGCGATGGGAGCAAGCGTATTCCCGGTAGCATTCCTGGGTTTGGTTGCAATACGGCCTGCCGCACCGACAGCGGTGCCTCCGAAGGGGCGGGTGACGTGACTTCCAATGCTCATTCCGCCTCGTGCAAGCGCGAACGTACTCGGTACTGTGAATGCAATTGCTAGTGCTATTGTCGTGAGTTTCATAGGTCTGTCCTTCTTGTTTAGATACGCGATAACATGGGACGTCTCCTTGGTTGTTCAATTAAAACCTTCTTTAAGCGCGATGGAAGCCGCCAAGCTCGAACCGCGACGCACGAATGCGAGCTACTTCACGTCTCACACTCACTTGATGCTGGGAGAGACCGCCTTGGGGCGGTCTTTTTGGTTTAACAGCTGTGCCGCGGTTACCTGCGATTCGCGACCGCGTGATCACCGCGCAGCAGCGAAGCAATTGAAACGTTCCGACGAAACCGTTTTCCTTGTCTCGCGAAGAAGTCCTGAAACAAAGATCCGCTATCAAAATTCCTGGTCAACCAACGAGGGCTTGGTCATGTGGTGGGGATTAGTAGTCAGTTTGGTTTTTCTTTACCCCGTGGTCGAGATGGCGGAGGAGTGGCGCCTTCGTCGCTCGGCTGATAAAGACCTCGCAGAAATGCGGAGGCGCGGAGCCTCTGGCCATCGATGGGACCCGGCGCGCGGCCAATGGGTGGGATAATTTTATGGGTACACCATGCGCGATGAATTCGCTTCCTGCAGTTTCCTCGCCGTGACCATCACCGGTCTTGTTCTGCTTTGCTCTGGCTTGCTCGCTATCGCATTTAGCTGATCTGTCCCGGCGCCCTCACCGCTCTGGTCCGGATGATAACTGCCGGCCACGTACCGGCATATCGGGATGCCGCAATGATGCCACAATAAAAACGGGCGGAGCCTGTTTTCTTGGAATGACTCTAGCCCCTCATACACACGCGTTCGCCCAGCCAGCTCCCTTGAACTCCGGCGGAGATGATCTCGAATTATCGCGATCAGCACGGGCGAAGGGCGAGTAACGTTGGATCCCACACTCACCAGCATTGCGCACGAGCAGGCCACTGCAATGGCCGACACTCGACCATGGTGTGCTCGCGCCGTTCAATATGACCACGCGCGCGGGAAAAATGGCCACTAATCCGAAGAGGGTTCCGGTTTCCGCAACGGGGCGGATATCAACCTGTATCGCGGCGCCTGAACGCCGCTGAATGTCTCCAGGGTGTAACCGCAGGCGGGACAAACAAAACTATCCGCCTCGCGCGGTGCGGCATGGAATTCGGTCCGCTCGTAAAGGGCGCCGCATTGGCAGGTGACTTGCGAGGTCGTCATCCGGGATTAGGCCGCCGGCCCAGCAAAGGTTCCGGGAACGATTCTCGACCGAGCGGCTTGAACTGGTCTGCGCTTGGCGGTGTCGAGCGCACGGAACACCCGATTAGGAACCAGCCCCCTTTGTCGGGAGTTCCGTTAAGCGGCCCCAGGTGCCCCCGGCGCCGGGGCCGTTCCTTTTTGGGACGGTGTCCCTAACCGCAGCAGAGTTTTTCATTTTCGCATAGGCCAATCCGAACTTGCCCGGCCGCAGGAGGCCTGCCGGCGGGCAAAGGGCCGCGCAAGTTCCACTGAAATCAGATAAGCCCATGGGTGGCTGCAACGCGGGCTACCGAGGGTGGCTGTTGCTCAAAATCATCAGTCAGAGCCGATTTCGATCCATCGAGGGGAATCCTTTTGACTGTGCGGGGCGGCCTGTCGTTACGTCCAAGCGGGGCGAAGGACGTCTGCTATGATTGAGACCGTTACAGTATTTTTCGCACTCGTTAGCGCCAGCATCTTCCTCGCGCATGCCTATGACGGCTATCGTTCGAGGGCCTGATTCGCAGCGCCACGCAGCACCATTGCTAAGCGGCACCATTAACCAAAAGCCGATTCCGAAATCTTTAATAAACTCGGACCAGCATCCAGCGTGAAAGGTGCACCATGCGTAATCATGACCTCGTATCCGATGGACTCCTCGCAATCACCGCAGCCAGCCTTTTGCTGCTCTGTACGGGCTTGCTCGCGATCGCATTCAACTAATCCGTCCCGGCGACCGCACGCCTCATCGTCCGAACCTACTACCCTTTCGGTACCGGCCGAACTAAGCCACTCTTATTTCCAAAACAGTTTTATTGTCTCGCTCAAAAAACCGGAGCTGAGCTGACACGGTAGTGCGGCTGGTTTGTGCGGCCGATCAATGCAATCCTTCGTCTCGTCGGCAGCGTAACTCAGTGGTGATGCCGATGTCGCCATTTGCCTCGCTTGATAGGAGACGGCTGCACGTCGGACGGTAACACCTGCTGCCTCGATTCTTGAAGCCGCCGTTGATAGCCGGGCGAGTTCATAATATGTGCTGCTCCACCGCGTGCGAAGGCGGGTTCGCTTGAAACCATGACTGCAGTCGCGATCGCTGTGGCCGTCAGAAACAATTTAAGAAATTTTTCCATGTTGAGTCCTTATCAGGATTGAATCCGATTGTCCCGGCCCGAACCTCGCGGATCGCTCCGTCCCATCGGTGCATTGAACATAGGCATCATGATGATTCCAGCAGCGGTGCGAATTCAGATCGCTCTTCCATTGCGGCTTTAAGCTTGCCGCTCTAAAATCCGCCCGGCACACTATGTGACGCGTTTGTTTTTTGAATATTGCTTGGGTGAGATTAGTGAAGCGATTGACGTTATTCGTCAAAGGTAATGTAGATGTCCGGGATTCGCTCCATTTCTGTCGGATTGGCGGTGAATTGTCGTGGAACGGCATCAATGAGGTTCTGCGTAAGCGTCACCCCAAAAGTCTGGCGCGCATCAAGCATGAAACCTGGACCCGATCGGACGCACTGCTGGAGTGCAACGGAAGTGTGCCACAAGCGCTTACCGGCCGCGATCTGCCGCTCGGCCCCTACTCGCTCGCCAGCCAGTTCAGCGACGCCGTTTTCACGGCGTCCGCTAACGCCATCATCCTGTCAATTCAGCCCGATGTGACGACTAGCCTTATGAGGCACAGGCGCGACGGCTTTCTGTTTTACCCGAGCGGTGCCGAGGCATGGGCTCCAGCTGACCGCGCCGGACTGCAATCTGATTACGAAGCAAACGGGCTTCTCAGCGTCGACGCCGCCTTGAACAATCTGGCGGCGGTCGTCGCGAAAATTCGCAGACACAGCGAGGTTCCGATTCTGATCTACAATCTCTCCCCGATTATTCCTGGCGACCAAATCCACTGCTATGCCGGTGTTGGCGAGACATTTTCGACCCGCATCCGCAAGTTCAACCTGGCCCTGGCCGGGCTGTCCGAGGACACCGGGATTTCGATCATCGATGTCGACGCTATCGTGGCACGGCATGGCGCCGACGCGCTAAAGCTCGACGCAGTCCATTTGAAGCCGCAAGGTTACCTTTTATTGGCCGAGGAAGTGGTACGCGTGCTCGACGATCTGGGCGTTTTGGATACGGCGACACAATGAGCATGCGCGCCAGTGTGATCATTCGTTCGAAAGACGAAGCCGACCGGCTGCGGCTGACCCTCACTTCGCTAGCCTGCCAAAGCGAGCCGCCCGAGGTGGTGGTGGTGAATGATGGTTCGTCCGATCACACCAAAGACGTCATCGCGATGGCGCAAGGTATGAGCATTGTCGCCCTTCATAACGCCACGCCCGCCGGGCGATCTGCCGCCTCCAATGCCGGAGCAGCGGCCGCCAGCGGCGACGTGGTGCTGTTCCTTGACGGCGACACACTGGCGGCGCCAGATCTGGTTTCCGAACATCTGGGAAACCATCGCGAACGAACGAATATCATCGTGCGTGGTTCGACCTACAATTTGCGATGCACGCGGCCGTTTCTCGATCCCGAGGTGGGCACGCCCCAGCCGGGCGAAGAGACGCGAGTTGAACGTATGTCGGCCACCGAACGCACACGTGCGATGGTGACACGTCAGCAGATCCGTAGCCGTTTTCATGAGATCGATCACCGCAGCCAGCCGGGCGTCTATCCGGGGTTCGGGCCGCGCAAACTATTCGAACTCGAAATGGAAGCTCTAACTACCGCGACGGATTGCCCGGTTTTGTGGGCTGCGGCATCAGGCGCCAACATGTCGGTTGATCGGGCGGCGTTCCTCGACAACGGTGGATTCAACCCTGAGCTCGACAATAATGAACATCGCGAGCTGGCCCTGCGGCTGTGTCAGCGCGGCATGTCAATGGTCGGAAGCAAGGCGCGGAGTTACCACATGACTCACCGAAGCGGCTGGCGCGATCCGCTCACCGACAAACATTGGGAAGACATCTTCTTTGCCGCTCACCCCACCGCCGAGGTCGCTCTGCTGCCAGTGCTTTGGGCGAGCCTCGCCGACGGATCAGACCTGCCGGAGGCGGCGCGTATCCACTCGTTGCCGGAGCTTGCCGCCGCGGCACAGCGCTGCAAGGCGTTCCAGGGACGCGCAGCGGTGCGAGAGGCACATCTGCGCTGGGCCAAAACCAGGACGGTCGAATGAATGCAACACCCATTCCCATTGTGGCGATGGTGTCTTTGGCGGAAAGGGCAGCTGTCGACGCCGCGTGCGCCAATATCGTTCACGCGCTTGGCGAGGCCAGTGCAAAGCCGTGGAAGTGCGATTGCCGGTTCGTTCAAGGATACGCGGATCTGCAAAACGCGGACGCCGGTTCGATTCTTGTCACTTCCCTGGTGTCGGAAGTTGATGCGCCCGAGCCATGGACGGATGTCGAGTCACGGCTGCGTAAAATCTACGCCGGACTCTGCGATCGCGGAGATCCCATATTTATCTGCACCGTGTTGCGCCATATCGGAACCGGTGAACCAAACGCCTCGCGCCGCCGAATTCGCATCCGGCGGCTCAATTTGTTGGCGGCGGACATTTCGCGCCAGAGCGGCGCGTTCGTCATCGACATCGACCGCCGACTTGCCGATCTCGGGGCGCGGCGACTTGAGACCGACTACAGGCTGGAGGGCGCGGAGGCGGCCGATCTGGCGGGCAACGCCATGGCCACGGCAATTGTCGTCAACGGACTCGATGCCCTTGCCAGCTTCGACGTGCAGGATCGAGCCCAGGCCGTGCTGGCGCAATACAAATCCGCCTTCGCGCTGCCGGAGATCAGGCCCAAGAACCTGATGCCGATGGGCCAGGGCCGGCGCAAACAAATGGTGACGACCATCGTCGACACCAATCAGGAAGCGCATGTCGGCTGGCTGATCCAACAGGTGCTAAAGCGCCAGATTACCCCCTTGGAAGCATTCAAGAAGTTGCTGCTGGCGGTGCGGCGGCGCGGCGCCAGGGAAAGCCTCGCCATGCTGGCGTCAGGCGTGGTCCGGCTGATCGGCAAGCGAACATGAAGCGGCGATAAGATGAACTCAATCGAATCCTTGCGGCTCATGATGCTGATCCGCGCTTTTGAAACGGCGCTGGCAAAACGTCCCGACCATGGTTTTCAGCTGCTGTCGTCCGGCGAGGAAGCGGTCGCGGTCGGCTTAAGCGCGGCCTTGACCGACAAGGACCAGTTGCTGAGCGGCGGGCGCTCGATCGGACCGGCACTGGCGCGCGGCGCCGAGCCTGGCGCCGTGATGGCCGAGCTGCTCGGCCGGGTTGCCGGGCCTAATCGCGGACGTGGCGGGCGCGGCCACATGGCCGACCCGGAATCGGGCTTTTTCGGCGCGCATGCCGTGGTCGGCGGCAATATCAGCATAGCGGCCGGCGTTGCCCTCGCAAAGCAGATGGCTGGCGATGGTGGCATTGTCGCTGTCCTGTTCGGCGACGGAGCCTGCGGCGCGGGCGTGCTGCACGAGACGCTGAATATCTCGGCATGCTGGCGACTTCCCCTCCTCTTCATTTGCAATAACAATCAGCTATCGGTTTCGACGGCGCGCACGGCAGCACTTGCCCCGGCAAAATTATCGGATCTTGGTGCGGCCTTTGGGATGTGGACGCGAACGGTCGACGGGTTGGATGTGGCCTGCGTCGCGGCTGCCGCAACCGAGGCCGCCGGGCACGTGCGCGAAGGCCGCGGCCCGGCCTTTCTCGAATGCGTTTCGGTGCGATTGCTGTCGCATTCGACGACGGCACGCGAGACGCGCAGCCGCGCGACTTTGACCGAATTACGTGCACAGTGCCCGATCCGCCGTCAGGTCGCGTATTTACAGAGCTCGGGCTACCTCGAAATTGCGCAGGCCGAGGCCTTGGAACGTGAAGCCGCCGATCGCGTCGCGGAGGCGATGGCATTTGCCGACGCTTCGCCCTATCCCGAAGCGTCCGAGGTGCTCGACCATGTCGGCTGACCACGGGGTTGCCAGCACCAAGATCTATTTCCGCGAGGCCAACGTCCGAGCCTTGCGCGAAGAGATGCGCCAAAACCCGCGCGTGCTGATTCTTGGTCAGGACGTCGGCGCGTTCGGCGGCTCCTACCGCGAGTTCGATGGTCTTTACCGGGAATTCGGCGCTGCGCGCGTACGTGACACGCCTGTCGCCGAAGCTGCAAGCATCGGCATCGGCGTCGGCGCGGCCGCGTCGGGCTTTCGGCCGCTGGTCTGCATCACCTACATGGACTTCCTGATGCTGGGCTTCGATCCGCTCATCAATTACGCCGCCAAACTGCGTTATAAAACCGGCGGGCTGCTGACGGCTCCCGTGGTGGTCAAGACGACGGCAGGTGCCTTCGGCCAAGGGGTTGCGCATTCGCAGTGCCTCGAGGCCTGGTTGATGAGTGTGCCGGGACTAAGAGTTGTGGCGCCGTCGACGCCCGCCGATGCTTACGGCCTGATGAAAACCGCTTTGCGTAGCGATGGACCCGTCGTCTATATCGATCACAAGCGGCTGTTTCCTATTCCAGGTGAAGTGCCGGATGCGGAAACCTTCATTCCGTTCGGTCAGGCGGTGGTGCGGAAATCGGGGTCAGACGTCACCGTCGCAACGCACGGCTTCATGGTTCGGATTGCACTCGAAGCGGCTCTGATACTGGAGGGCGAAGGCGTTTCCGCCGAGGTCATCGACCTGCGCAGCCTGGCGCCACTCGATATCAATACGGTGGCGCAATCGGTCAGCAAAACCGGCGCGTTGGTAACGCTGGAAGAGGGCCAGACGACGTGCGGCGTCGGCGCCGAGGTGGCGGCGCGCCTTTATGAATGCATGGGAATGCGGCCGTGGGCGCGCATCGGCGCCCTGCCAGCGCCGGTGTCGTCAAACCCCGTGCTGGAAGCGGCCACTATCCCAGACGCGGCTCGTGTGGTTACTGCCATACATCTTTTGTTAGGCCAGTAACGGCATGCATTCTTTCGCTGATCAATTGAACTGGAGTTTTTTCTGTGATCTACAAACTTTCCGTTCCGGCCGCCGTGCCGGGAGTAGATGAGATCCGAATCCTCGAATGGCAGGGCACGCCGGGCACCGCCTTTGAGGCTGGCGATCTGATCGTCGAGCTGGAAACGCACAAGGCTGTAGTAGAGGTGCGCGCAGGTCAGTCGGGAATCTTGCGCGAGCTGCGGGCCGAACCAGGCGATTGGCGCGGCGTCGGCCTGGTGCTGGCAGTGTTCAGTGATAGGGCGGATGAAGCTATTCCGGCGGGTGATGGTGATGCCGATCTAAAAGTGGAGTTCGAGATCACTTGAGCTGCATTTTCGGACGTAGATCCTCCAAGGCATGCAGAATCTCGACGCGCAATGCCGCTTGAATCGGCCCGCTCTGGTGAATGCCATCAGGAAGATGTTCGGCGCCACCCAGATCGGCGGCTATCGCATCGACGTCGATGATGACCAGATCGCGATGCTCGGCTATGTCGTGAAGCATGAGATTGAGTTCTTTGGCGGCGATGCTCGACAGCGTGCCGCTCATCGGCGCATCAAACAACGAGTAACTTGAAATGTCTTCATAGCCAGAAGTCGACATGCGATTGATCACGAGCGCTCGCGCGCCCGTCGCCGCTTGCATGGCATCGAGCAGCCGTAAATAATCGCTGTGAATGTCATCGATAGAGCGCTTCACTGTCTCGAAGGCGCTCCCCAGCCAGGCGCGGAATACGGGGCCGGCGGCCGCCTGATGGTGCCGCAATATCTGCACATGGTAACCGAGCGATTTATGACGCAAGATCGATTGCGGTTCCGAACTCAGCGACAGCAGCACTGCATCGGCGGGCTCCGTCCGCACCGTCCCCGAAGGGGTCAGCAGGCTATAAGAATCCTGAATCGGCGAGCGTTGCAGCACAGACAGCAGGGCGCCCGAGACCATCCAATCGTCGGCGGTTGGAGCCAGCGTTGAATCCGACAGGAATCGATGCATATCGGCTGCGATGGCCTGGAACTGAGCGGGTTTGCGCTCCAACTGATCGAGCAGAACCGGTGTCGCCGGCGCCAAGGGGTGATCGGGCACAAATACCATTTGCGTCGGCGCGGTCGCGGCTTCAAACATCTCCACAAAGGCGCATTGCTCACCGATAACCACGCCGGTGGCATCACAAATGCCGAGGCTGAGCAGCGACACAGGCATCTCGCCTTCGTCACACCACCAGCCGCGAGTACGGCCATGCCACCCCGGCAGCAGGCCGGTATGGACGTCGGCGAGGCCGGTCATGCGGCGCCCTGCCAGCATCAAGAGACGCAATCTTTCCAGATCGACATCAGGCTCCGCCTCGGCTTCAATATACGCGATGACCGCGCCGGCGTCCCAAACATCGACGCTGCGAATACTGAGGTAGCCACCACGCTCCGCGCCGGCGCCGCCTAATATCCTGCCGGCGGCCCGCGCCGCGAAAGCGACCTGCAGCTCCATTTCCTCGGCGAACGGCGGCGGACCGCTCATGCGTATGCCGGTGGGCTCCAGGCTGATATTGCAATAGGCGAAGATCTGGTTGGCGCGGCAATATTGCCCCGGCTGGATCAGCCAACGTATGCCTGAGCGGGAGATGTTATAACCGTCGGCACATAATGGGCCAAGACGCAGAGGAAGCTCGATCAAGCTACGTTCCCCGTCCACAGGCCGTCGTGGTGGATGATACCCGCCACGGTGAGGCGGATATCACGGACAGGCGCGGCGCTTAGGGACTCGTCGGCTTCGTTGCTGAACAGCGCTACCAGTTCGCCGAGTTCACACAGTTGACCGCGAGCCACGTTGAGCTTCCGCAAGAACACCGGCTCGCGCAGCACAACTCGAAAAAAAGAAATCGGCGGGCACTCCTGCGCGAACGCGCTACTCAGATCCACTCCGAGGTCGAAAAGCTTAGATCCGATTTTCAGGGCGTTGCCTGGCTCGGCATAGATACATTCGATGCGCGCACCAGACATATGCGGATTAATCGTGGGTAGTCTGAAACCGTAAATCATTTCCAAATCTCGAATTTCCATTGACAAATCTAGCAATAAATATGCTGCTGCAAATCTAGCAATAGATAAGCTGCTGTCGTCGCGCAAATTTATCGCATAATGAACAAACAACGAGCGTGTCCTTTTAGCGAGGCGCGGCTTTGAATGATACTGTAAAGGATGTAGATGCGATGACCGATGCCTCGGTTAGTTGCCTGATGGTGACCTTGCCGGTGCCGGAACGGTTAACGATGGCGAGGCGAAGCATTGACGACTTCTGCCGCCAAACCCTGGCGAACAAAACTTTGATCGTCGTGATTAACGGCGGCGTTCAGCCGATGCGCGAGGCACTTCGCGGCTACATCGCCACGCTGAACCGACAGGACATCTACATAGTAGAACCGCCGGGCGTTCTCAACCTGGGACAATTGCGCAACATCAGCCTAGAGGCCGCCTCTGGCGATATCGTCTGCCAGTGGGACGACGACGATCGCTTCCACCCCGATCGCCTTCAAAAGCAAGCCGCGGTCCTGATCGAAAACGCATTGGAAGCCGTTTATCTTCAAGAAGTCATGCAGTACTTTCCGGAAAAGCGCGCGCTGTTTTGGACCAACTGGCACGCGACACCGGCGCTTGCGCATCCCGGCACACTGATGGCGCAACGCTCGGCGCTATTGCGCTATCCGACACAAGGCGATGCGGCACGACTCGGAGAAGACCTCGAACTGGCGCGAGCTTTAATCAAGCGTAACCGCGTCGGTTATCTGGGCGGCATGCCGCATCTCTATGTCTATGTAAGCCACGGCGCCAATTCCTGGAATGATGGGCACCACGCCATGCTAAGGGATCAACTCGCAATTTCCAGAGCCTTATTGCTGCGGCGAGAACCGAAGATCCGCGCCGGTCTGGCGCCTTATGGCTTTTCCGAGAGCAATGTCACCGTATTCGGCAGCAACGGCGAAGCCTTTGTGCTCTAGCCAAAGATAGATCGTTCTAACCGACGACCGAAACGAAATCGCTATACAGAGGCGTTCCCGCGACATCGAGCAGGCCGATGGCCACCCCGTCTGGTTTTGCTGATTGCACGATGTGCCACGCCGGCGGAATCGTCACCCCGACCGCACCGGTGAAATCGAGCGGCAGACACTGATTGGTCAAGCGGCAGTCGATGCGACCGAAGAAGTAATCGCGCCATGCCGGATCGCGGCCGCCGCCCGACAACTCCCAGCAGACAAAATCGAATGGCGTCCAGCCCTGGCCGTCGATCCACGCTTCGGCCCAATAATGATTCGTGGGGCACGCCCGATAAAGATAAAAACCACCGAGAAGCCGGGCCGGAATGCCGCGCGCCCGACACATCGACGCGAATAGCGCGGCAACAAGCTGACAATCGCCCCAACCAGAATCGAGCAGCCAGTCGCCGGGCGCTTCCAAGTCTACTTGATCGTAATGGATGGCTCCTTGCGAAAATTCGTCGAGACAGTAGTTCCAGAAGACGCGCAGCGTCACCAGTGGATCGGCGCCGGGACCGACCAGAGCATTGGCGAGGGCGGCCACACGATCAGAAACGACGATCAGGCCGTCGCGCGATCGCAGGTATAGTGAATCGGCGGGCTGAAGACTGGATTGGGACCGCTCTCGATTCGGTTCCTGCGGACGGGCCGTGAAGGTTACTGTCGCGCCAATGGTTACTTCGCCCGCACTGGGCGCCTGTGTGCGGACTTCGAGCCGCCCGCGGCTAACAGCGATACGTGCCCCGGCGACGGCAGACGGATTGACCTCGAGGTTACCGAGATGTTCTGACGTCAGCGGCAAGGGCATGCGCAGGCGCAAAGCGGCACCTGCCGGCAGAGATTGCGTATTGAAAGTGCGCCGCAGTTCGACAGCGAATTTCCGCGGATTTTCGTTGTGCAAGTCCAGCACGAGCCGCCGG
>Ga0137416_10001001_pt1 | contig 14005 bp, 18 predicted proteins | sample CZODoug3_1_1_16f_FD_108282 | JGI IMG/M metagenome (GOLD analysis project Ga0137416, IMG submission 108282) | Vadose zone soil fungal communities from Angelo Coast Range Reserve, California, USA - CZODoug3_1_1_16fungal (Illumina Assembly) | ecosystem: Environmental > Terrestrial > Soil > Vadose...
GCCAGCCACGTGGGGGATGCCGAACTCCTCGGCTGCCTTGCGGGCGGCTTCACCGCGCTGGCTGTACACCGCTGTGATCTCGTACTGCGGCAGCAGGGCCAAGACAGGAATGTGAGCGTCGTGCGCCCAGTTGCCGAAGCCGACGAGTCCGAGGCGGATCCGAGGGGTGCGGGCCGAGGATGCCCCGTGTGAGGTCTGGTCAGTAGTCATTGGAGTCTTCCTTCTTCGTCGCCGGTAATTATGTTCCTACTAGTACACAACTAGCCTGAGTGTGGCTGTATTCCGCAGGCGACTTGGTTCGACCCAGGGCTGTCTACGGCTCAGCCGGGGAAGGCGCTCAGCGTCCTCTCAACGACAGGAGCGAGGTCGGCGCGGGAGGCTCCGGCCCGCGCCTGCACCGCCAGGCCCGCGGCGACAGTGAAGAGGTACTTCGCCAGGTGTACGGGTTGTTCGTCCGACGGAAGGTCCCCCTCGGCCGCCGCGGCACGGAAGCGCTCGGCGAGGCGAGCCTCGGCGCCGGCGCGGCAGTCGCCCAGAAACTGGACCACTCCCTGATCGGCCGCACCGGCCGCCAGTCCCCCCTGGATCGTCAGGCATCCGGCCGGATCTCCGCCCCGGCCCGTGACCGTCATCAGATTGCTGCGCAGATAGTGCTCAGCGACCGCCCGCGCCGTGGGCAGGCCAATCGCCTCGTCGAGATAGCCCATGCGCGTCTGTGCATAGCGCTCGACGGCACGACGGAACGTGGCCTCCTTGTTGCCGAACGCGTGGTAGAGGCTGGTGCGGGCGATCCGCATCGCGTTGGTCAGATCGTCGAGTGTGGTGGCCTCGTAGCCCTGCCTCCAGAACACCTCGACAGCTTTGTCGAGCGCCTCGTCGACGTCGAACTCCCGGGGGCGTCCGCTTTCCGCCATGCTCACCTCACTCAGGTCCCGAATCAATAATGTTCCACATAGAACACAATACACTCATGGATCCCGCCTGGGTCCCTACTCGGTCCCCCGATGGGCAGAGCAGACAAGCGGTAGGGGCGTGTTGCTACCGGGCCCGGCCGGCGACCTCGCCCAGCTCGGCTGGAGCGAGACCTCCGTGGTCACCGACCGCGACGGCGCCTCGGCAGCGAGGGAGCGCCGGGCGGGATAGGCCACACCCGCACACAGGAGGGGCGCACCATCCCTGGCACCAGGCGGAGAGCGGGGACACGGCGCCGGAGCTACCGCCACCCCAGGCAACAGCTCCAAACCATGGACAGAAGTCGGCCTTGGGTTCGTACCTCCAGCGGTCGCCTACCGGCATGGTCACGGCAGTACGGGCAACCATCACCGTCACTGGCCACCGCATCGCCATAACCCGACGGTATGCCAGCTACAGCGTGTGACTGTCACGGACACAGGCCGTAGGCGCGGCTGCCTCGTCGTGGCCTCGTAGCCAGGATGTCTCCGTCTCGGCTTGGAGGGGCGTTGACCGTTTGGGGTCTGGGGCGGAGGGTGGCCCCGTGTCCGAGCCGATGCCGGAGGGTTTGCTGCCGATGCTCGCCACCGCCGGGGCGCTGCCGGGCCGTGGCAGCTGGGGGTTTGAATTTAAGTGGGACTTCTGTGCACGGATTGAGCCTGTTGGCCAACCCGTTCGTCGACGCCGGCTCCGCGGGGTCTGGATGAAGGCGATGATGAAGGAGGTGTCAGAGCCGATGTAGCCGGCCCTGAACATGCCGTAGGCGAGCAGTGTCGGTGCTATACAGCGACCGGCCCGTCGTCGGCGCGACATCAGTGATGCGTCGGTGATCCAGTCGGCCAGCTCGACGCCGCAGGATCGCTTCGGCGCGGCGGCGAGGTGTGGCGGAACTGGGTCGCCGGCACTGTCCCGTTTGAGGCACCCCAAGCGGGAATCTTCATCGGGCGGGTGTTACGAGAATCCGCAGGTCAGCGTCGAGTTGGGGCAACGTGTGTCGCTGACCGCTGCGGACCGCGTGTCCGGTGGTGGTTCCCCTTGCGACAAACCGAAAGACGGCCAAATCGCACTCCTATCAGTCGGCCTGCGCGGTGGGTGCAGCGTGGTCTGACCGACCAGATGGATTGTCGTGCGCCCCGCTCTCCCCGCCCCACCTCGCCGCGCCCGCCTGCCTGTGTTCCGCCGCGTCGCTGACGCGGTGCGGCCGGCGTGACGATCGGGTTCACGGTGTTCCGTCGGTTGTCACGCAGTAGGGGTGTCAGTTCGTTTCCTGAGGAGGTCAGCGTGCCTAGTGCCAACCGAATGACGACGCCGATCGCGGTCGACGCGGACCAGATCGAAGGGCGCTACGCGCCGCTCGGTGACTACACCGTCAGTTTCGAGACGTTCAAGCAGGACGTCGACCCGGCGCCGTACTTCGTCGGCCTGCCCGGTGACCGTTGCCCGTGCGCGCACTGGGGCGTGGTTACCGAAGGTCAGCTCACGTTCCGGTGGCCGGACCACGACGAGACCTACTTCGCCGGGGATGCCTACTACGCGCCGGCCGGGCACCTGCCGTTGGTAACCGCCGGCACGTCGATCGTGGAGTTCAGCCCGGCCGCGGAGTTGGAGGCGACCATGGCTGTGGTGGAGAAGAACCTGCTCGCGGCGGGAGCGCAGTCGTGAGCGCGAGGACCGCGACCGGGCCCGAGACGAGCGTGGCGGTGGCGAGGCTGGTCCGGTTCCTCGAGACCGGGACGGCGCCGGCGGGATTGTTCGCGCCGAACGTGTTCGCTGACGTGTCGTTGCCGCTCTGGCGGATCCAGAGCGCTACCGCCGAGGGGCTCCTGGCTGTTCGGGCCGAGGGTCACCCCTTCCCGGGCCAGGTGCGAGTCGAGCGTGTCGAGCGCACCGAGAACGGGTTCACCATCGAGTTCGAAGAGCGGTGGGACCACCAGGGCCAGCGGTGGTACTGCCGAGAGATGATCCGCGCCGACGTGGTGGACGACAGCATCGTGGAGCTGTCCGTGTACTGCACCGGGGACTGGGACGAGGCCAAGCAGCGCGAGCACGCCGCCGCGGTGAGGTTGATCCGCCCTTGACCGGTGGCGGCTCTACGCCGAACTCTAGGATGAGGCGTGGCGAGCAGCCCGCCAACCGTCGGTGAATTGCTCGACCGTGCCGACGCTGCCCGCGTGGCCGGTCGGGGGCTGGTGGCGGCCCGCCTGTACGACGAGGCGATCACCCGGTGCCGCGACAGCGATGATCTGGCGGAGTGGACGCGCGCGGTGCTCGGCGCGGCGTCGGTGTATGTGTTCGGCGCCGAGCCGGGCAAGCTGCCCGCCCAGTTGTACGACGTGCTGGTCCGCACCACCGACGACGCGAACCGGGCGCGGTTGGCGGCCGCGCTTGCCCGTTGTTGGGTCTACGCCGGCCATGCTGCGCGCGCGGTGCGGTTCGCCGAGGAGGCGGTGCAGCGAGCACAGCGCGTGGGTGCGCCGGACCTGCTCGCCGACTGCCTCGACGCCGCGCTGGCCGCGCACTGGGGGCCGGACGACCTCGAGGCGCGCGTCGAGTTGGCGGCCCGGCTAGACGATGTCGCCGCCCACGTCCTGCACCCTGACGCGCGGCTGCAGGCACACCTGTGGGGCCTGCAGGTTGGGTGCGAGGCGCTGAACATCCAGGCGATCCACCGGCACATGCGCGCCCTGGAGCGCTTGGGCGAGGAGTCGCCCCGCGCGCTGTTCTTCGCGGCCTCGCGACGGCTCATGCTCGATCTGTTGCGCGGCCGCACCGACACCGCGGCCCACCTCACCGCCATGGCCGAGCAGGCATCCGAACGGGCGGCGCTCGCGGACGCCTGGATGGTGCTCGAGTCCATGAAGGGCTACAGCGCGGTGCAGTCCGGTGACGCCACCGCCTGCGCGCGTGTCGCGGGCGAGTGTGAGGAATTCGCGGTGGCCGAGGGAGTCCCGGTGGTATGCGCCGAGGCGGCCTACCTCTGGCTCGGCGCCGGGCAGCCCGACCGCGCCCGCGTCCTGGTGCGCACCTTCGATGGACGCGTCCTCGATGACCTGCCGCACGACGTGAACTGGCTACTGACCCTGCAGTGCGTACTCGAAGCAGCTCTGGCCACCAACGACGTCGAAATCATCGACAAGGCCGCCCGGCTGCTCACCCCCTACGCCGGGCGAGCGGTGTTCAACGCGGGCGCGGTCATGTTCCACGGCCTCACCGACGACACCCTCGCCCGCGCGGCGGCCGCTCGCGGCGATCCGGACACCGCGAGCCGCCTCCGCGACCAAGCCCTCGCGACCTACGAACGGCTGGGCGCCCAGTGGTGGCGCAACCGACTCGCGGCGTGGATACCACCATCAGCCGGCGCCTCCCCAGCCACGCCCAGTCGGGTACGGCTGCACCCGACCGCGGACAGGCTCTGGCTGGTCGGGCCCGCCGACACTGCCCTACCAGTTCGGGCGCTACGCGGCTTCGGATACCTACGCGAGCTGCTGCGTCGACCCGGCCAACCGGTACCAGCACTCGACCTGGTCGCCGGCGGCAGCGGCGTCGCGGTACAAGCAAGCCTCGGCGAGCTACTCGATCGGCAGGCGCTCGCCGCGTACCGGCGACGCCTACAGGACCTCGAGCACGATCTCGCCGAGGCCGAAGAATGGTCCGACATCGCTCGACGCGACGCGCTGCACGCCGAGCGGGACGCACTCATCGACCAGCTCGCGGCCGCGACCGGCCTCGGCGGACGAGCAAGAACCACCGGCGCCAGCCAGGAACGCGCCCGGGTGGCCGCGACCAAGGCGATCAACGCGGCGATCGATCGGATCGCCAGTGTCGACGGACCGCTCGGGCGGCACCTGCGAACCGCGACCCGCACCGGCCTGACCTGCACCTACCAACCCGACCCCGACAACAAACCGGACTGGATTCTCGACTGAAGGTCCAAGCAGCCCGCGCGGTGAGTGGGCATGTCGAGCAGGCCGTCGCCCGCGGGCACGAGCCGGTCGCCGACGTCGCGCATGAGGACGGCCAGCTCGCCGTCCACCACGTCGAGGTCGATAACGGCGTGGCCGACGACCGCGGCCGCGCGGTGCAGGATCCCGGCCCGCCAGATCTTCGTCGTCCGGAAGTCGCGGTCGCCGGTGATCCGCGTGACCCAGTCGTCCTCGGGGCGGACCGCTTGCGGAACCAGCGCTGCCCGGCGTCGGTGAACCGTTCGAACGTCGCGCCCGACTTCGCGTCGGCCGGCCGTACCCGGATCGTCTCGGTCACGATGCCGCCTCCGCGGAAGCGAGCACGTCGGCGGTCACGACGACCGTCGCAACTCGTAGAGGTTGTTGAACGGGTTGTCCATCGGCACCTGCCGGACCTCGGCGAACCCGGCACGCCCGGCCAGCTCCCGTAGTACCGACGGCGGCAGCCCGAGCGTGCCGAGCCCGGCGCCGCCGTGCGCGAGCGACGTCGTCATGCAGTACAGGACGCTGAACCCGTAGAGCAGGGTCGCGATCGGCCCGACGTTGTCCTCGGCGCGCTCGGAACAGTTGATGTCGAGGCAGACGTGCACTCCGCCGGGGACCAGCGCGTCGTGGATCGCCCGAAGCAGGCCCTCCGGGTCGACCGCGTCGTGTACCACGTCGAAAGTCGTGACGACGTCGAAGCGCCCGGGCAGCCCTGCCGTCGCGTCGGCCACGAGGAACTCGACGCGGTCGGCGACCCCGGCCTCGGCGGCGGCGCGGCGGGCCCGCTCGATCGTCGGGGGGTGCGCGTCGATCCCGACGACCGTGCAGTCCGGGAACTCCTGGGCGATCCGGACCGCGCCCCGGCCGGCGCCGCAGCCGACGTCGGCGACGCGCGCGCCCGCGCGCAGCCGCCGCTGCACCTCCGGCATCATCGCTACTGGCCGACGGTCCCGCAGAGGGATCCTCTAATGGCGGTCTCGACGATGTTCGTGTCGGGTCTGGGCGTGGTGGGGGGTGAGTTCCCGGTAGTAGTACAGGAGTGGTTGGTCCTGACCCGGCTCGGTGTTGCTGTAGCCGTGCCGGGTGTAGAACCGGCGGGCGTCGGTGTCCTCGCCGTCGACGTTGATCTCCAGTAGCTCGCCGCCTCGCTCTCGGGTCATCGCCTCGGCGGCCGCGAGAAGCGCGGAGCCGAGTCCTCGTCCGCGTAGCCCCGGCACCACGTAGAGCTCGTCGAGGAGGGCGACCGGGCCCTCGTACCACACGTTGGGGCGCAGCGTCAGGAGCGCGACAGCGACGGCGGGATCCCCGGCCAGCAGAGCGATCACCTCCCTACCGGCCAGCAGTTGCCGCAGCCGGGTGGCCAGGACCGCAGCTCCGGGCGTGGGCGTGTCGAACTCCAGGTTGAACGCATGCAGCAATGCGGCGACGGTGGCGGCGTCGGCCACCGTGGCCGCACGGGGCGTCACGACCAAGGGGGGTTCCATGTCTAGGAGTGTGTCGGACACGGCCAGCCGCCCAGCGGTTATCCCAAGACCGAAGACAACACCCGAACGCCCCAGAACCCCGCTGCCCACGACTTCTGTCAGGGCATACGGAACAGATCCTCCGCCGAAGGCCAACGCTCAGGGATGCAGGTCACGAGAAGCACCCTGAAACCCCGCGCACGCAGCACTCGGAGCACCTCCGCCGGCTCGTCAGGACTGAACGCCGGCTTCACGCGTGCCCCGACGTCCAGCACGATCAAGGTGTTCTTCCGGCGGCGGGTCATGTCCAGCGGCAGCCAGTAGCCAGGGTGCGACGTACCCCAGCCCCGCCCTTTCCCGTCAGCCATGTCATGGATCGAGCACTAACATCGAGGATCTGTCCGTAGCGGATTCGCTTGCTGGTGCCGAACGGGAAGTAGTAATGGCGCAGGGTCAGACCGTCCTCATCGAGCACGCATCGACCGTCGTCGTAGAGAACGGTGCTCGCCACGCGTCCACCGAAGCACCAACGTACGGGCTGGACAAGCTTCGCTGATCCCGCCCACCCAGAATTCCCTGCCACCCCACTCGGCGGGTGACCGCACTGGAACGTCTGTCCGCTTGGCCGAACGACGAACGGACGACGCCGGCGGCCTTACCGCCAGCTGCTTCGCTGTCGATCATCGCGTACACGATCGACCATCGGCTGGGACGGTGGCACCTCTCGCACGAGCCCGCCAAGGGATCGAACATTCCCACCGTCGATACCGTTGCCCCTCCATCTATGTGCGACTACGCTTACCGTTCGTGTCGGCTTACGGAGATGCGGGGTTGGGTCTGCTCGGTGACCCGACCCGGCGCGCCATCTTCGAGCGGCTCGCTCGAGGCCCCCGCTCGGTTCAGCAGCTCGCCGACCAGCTGCCGATCAGTCGTCCCGCGGTGTCACAGCACCTTCGCGTACTCAAAGACGGCGGGTTGGTCGTCAGCAACGCCGAGGGCAACCGCCGGATCTACAGCCTCAACCCCGAGGGCGTGACCGCGCTGCGGGCCTGGCTGAACGGGGTCTGGAGCGACGCCCTGGCCGGTTTCCACAAAGTCGCCGAGGCGGCCCCTGAGACAGCGCCACCTCCAGAGCCCGGACAGGAGATCTCATGACCACGACAGCGCCGATTCCCCCGATCACCGGCACCGTCACTATCGCGGTGCCCATCGATCAGGCGTTCCGGGTGTTCACCGGCTCGATCAACTCGTGGTGGCCACACGAGTTCCACATCGGAGGGGCCGACGTGGCCGAGGTGGTGCTGCAGGTCGGTGTGGGCGGACGCTGGTTCGAGCGCGGCGTGGACGGCACGGAATGCGACTGGGGACGGATCCGGGTCTGGGAGCCCCCACACCGGCTGGTGTTCACCTGGCAGATCAACGGATCGTGGCAGTTCGACCCGGACCCCGCCCGCGCTAGTGGGATCGATGTTCGGTTCACCGCGAACGGGTCGGCGGAGACGACCGTTGAGGTCGAGCACCGCTACTTCGAACGGCTCGAGGGCGGGCAGGCCATCCATGACACGATCCGCGGTGGCGGTGGCTGGTCGCTGCTGCTCGACGGGTTCGCCAAGTCCGTGGTGGACCAGTCGTGACCGCGGCCGTGGACGCGATGAGCCTCGCTCACGCTGAGCGGGCCGACCTCACCGAACTTCTCGCCACCCTCACCCCGGCCCAGTGGGACACGCCTTCGCTGTGTGCGGGATGGCGGGAGCGGGAGGTGGTCGCGCACATGTTCAGCTACGAGGAACTCGGCGTCGGAGGTCTCGTCGGCCGCTTCCTGCGAGGTGGCGTGCTCCTCGACCGGGTCAACGCCCTCATCATCGCCGACCGCAACTATTACGGCCGCGAGTTCGAAGCCACGGGCTACGGGCGCTGGTGATGGTCGGGGACCGCGGGATGATCACCTCAGCCCGGATCGAGGCGCTACGCGAGCTCGGCGGGACGGGGTGGTTGACCGCGCTGCGCGCCCCGGCCATCGCGAAACAGGCCGCCGAGAACGGGCCGCTGCAGCCCTCGCTGTTCGATCAGCAGGACCTCGCGCACCGGCTGCTCAGGCACCAGCAGACCGGTGTCGTAGGCGATTCCGGCGGCCACCGACGCCACGCTCTTCGTCGCGCTGAAGGCCATCTCCGGCACCGACGGATCACCCCAGCTAGCAACCTCACGACCCGCGAACCGAACGACCCCACTGCCACCACTGGCGCCCAGAAGCGGACCGATCACCTCGGTGTGGCTGGCGTCTGCGACCTGCCCCGCGAGATAGGTATTCATATCGGTCGCCGCCTCGGTCAACTGGCAGCTCCCGGCCGCGACGGCCTCAGCCAACCGCACCTCGTCCAGGACCGCGCCCGAGCTGCTCGTGGTTGACCTTCCCTCCGCCATGCTCGACCTCCCCGTGGGCCACGCTCGTAGGCCTCCGCTGTGGCTCCGGAGGAGCCCACCTGACGGTAGTTCTCCTGCTCTCGTCTGTCGTCATGTCCGGTTTCCTGTTCTGACTGTCCTACAGGTTACCGGTAATCTGTAGAGTGTCGCCATGCCCATCACCGCGATCACTGACCCTCCGGCACGGCTCACCGACGCGGTCCACTCCCGCTTGCGGGAGGCAATCCTGACCGGTGATCCTGCCCCGGGCCAACAGCTGTCCGTGCCTGCGTTGGCGAAGGTGCTGAATGTCTCTCGAGGTTCGGTTCGGGAGGCGGTGCTGCAGCTCGTCGCCGACGGCTTGGCCGAGGAACGCCCGCGCAGGGGTGTTGTCGTGATCACTTTGGGGCACGAGGAGCTGCGGCACATCCATCGCATCCGCGAATCACTGGATGGCCTGGCCGCTCGACTGTGCGCCGAGCACTCTTCCTCGACGCTCTGTGATCAGCTGCGGGTGACCTTGAACGCTGTGGGAGCCGCGACCTCGTGCAACGATGGCGCCGGATACGTCGAGATCGACGCCGCGTTCCACGCCCAGATCGCCGATGCGTGTGGCAACCCGATGCTCGCCGCCCTGATCGAGCGGCTCCACGACCAGATGCGCGTCGCCCTGGTCCCTATCGCCGAGCATCACACGCACCGCCATCCTGGACTGGAAGAGTTGCAGCGGGTGTTGGATGCCATCGCCGATGGGGATCCGGACGCGGCGGAAACCGCCATGCGCGTGCACATCCGCCGCACTCGGGAGCTGCTAGACGGGGAAAATCGGGCGAGCGGCCGGTGAGTACGGACACGACAACGATGGAACCTCACCTGATGCTGAGCATCGACGACATCCACCACGCGGCCCGCCGCCTCGCCGGGGTCGCGCACCGCACACCGGTCATCACCTCCGCGACTGTCGACGCGCTCATAGACGCGCAGGTGTTCCTCAAAGCGGAGAATTTCCAACGCGGTGGTGCGTTCAAGTTTCGCGGTGCCTACAACAAGCTCGCCAGCCTGACCGACGACGAGCTGAACCGGGGCGTCTGTACCTGGTCGTCTGGGAATCACGCCCAGGCGGTCGCGCTCGCCGCGCGGCTGATCGGCACCCGGGCGGTCGTCCTCATGCCAGACGATGCCCCGCGCACCAAGCGCGAGGCGACTGCCAGATACGGCGCCACGATCGTCACCTACGACCGCTATACCGAAGACCGGCAAGCTATTGCCCTCGAGCTGGCTGCGGAGCGCGACCTGGTCGCTGTTCCCGCTTATGACGACTACCTGGTTATGGCTGGGCAGGGAACCGCAGCTGTGGAGCTCATCGAGGACGCTGGTCCACTCGACTTTCTCGTCGTGCCGGTCAGTGGTGGTGGGCTCATGGCCGGCTGCGGCACGGCGGCACGCGCGCTGCTTCCGCACGTGAGACTGATCGGTGTCGAGCCTACCGCGGGGGATGACACCCGGCGGTCGCTGGCCGCCGGCCATCGGGTGCGCATCCCGGTGCCACGTACCGTCGCTGATGGGCAGCAGGTCGAGATCCCCGGTGAGCTGACATTTCCCATCAATCGTCGACTGGTCGACGACGTGCTGCTGATCTCCGACGGCGAGATCGTCGAGGCGATGCGACTGCTTTTCGAACGGATGAAACTCGTCGTCGAGCCGTCCGGTGCGAGTGCCCTGGCTGCCGTGTTGTCGCATCGGGACTTGTTTGCTGGCAGGAGAGTCGGAATAGTGCTTTCCGGAGGCAATGTCGGTGCCGACCGGTTCGCCCAGCTGATCTCAGGTGAGACGGGGAAAGCATGACCGGCAATCCGGCACGCTACGGCGCTGTGTTGTTCGATCTGTTGACCGCGGTCATCGACTCGTGGACGTTGTGGAATCACGTCGCGGGAGATGACGCGGTCGGCCAGCGCTGGCGCGCCCGCTACCTTCGCCTGACTTATGGTGCCGGTTCCTACGTGCCCTACGAGACCCTTGTCGCCCGGGCTGCCAGCGACGAAGGTCTCAACCCGGCGCTGGCCGCAAAGCTTGTCGCCGAATGGGATCAACTCCGCCCCTGGCCAGAGGCCAGGGGCGCCCTCGATGACGTGCGCCGACAGGCGCGGATCGGGGTGGTTACCAACTGTTCTGACGAACTCGGGGCGCGTGCCGCAGCCCTGGTTGGTGTCCCCTTCGACATCCTCGTCACCGCCGAGAGCGCCGGGGCATACAAGCCACGAGCCGCGCCTTATCAGGCAGCGCTGGCCCAACTCGGCCTACCCGCGCAGCGAGTCCTGTTCGTCGCTGGATCACCACACGACATCCCCGGAGCCGGCGCCATCGGAATGCCGGTTTGGTGGCACAACCGGATCGGCATGCCCCGGGAACACACCCCGGCACCTATCGCCGAACACCGCACCCTGACAGCTCTACCCGACTATCTCACCACCAACTCGGCCTAGCCCGTCACCGCCCTCATCGACCTAGATTGGCGCGAATTCGTCCACCACCTCATCCCCACCGGAGCTCCGATGCCCCCCCATTCAGCCGATGACGACTCAGCCGATCCCGCGGCGGCGCAACGCGCTTTCGAAGCCCTCCGTCCCCAGGCCCGGATCGTGTATGGAGCCGACGCCACCGCATACAACCTGGGACGCCCTGACTACCCCTACCAGGTCTACGACCTGCTGCATCAACAGTGCGGGCTCGCACCACAGTGCCGCGTACTCGAAATCGGACCCGGAACCGGACTAGTCACCCGCCACCTGCTCGAAACCACCACACACGTCACCGCCGTCGAACCCGACCCCGGATTCGTCGCCTACTTGGCAACAGCCTTTCCAAACCTCCAGGTGATCGCCGCCCCCTTCGAGGCCACCGACCTACCCGCCGCGAGCCAGGACCTGATCGTCGCAGCCACTGCGTTCCACTGGCTCGACCAGCCACGCGCACTCAACCTCGTACATCGAATCCTGCGGCCCGGCGGGTGGTTCGCGATGTGGTGGACAATCTTCTCCGACCCGTTCCGACCTGACCCGCTCATCGACGCCGCCACAGACCGGCTCGGATTCGAACCCGGTAACCAGCGCCGTGGCGCCGGCTTCCAACTCGATCAAGTCGACCGCATAAATGACCTCACCCAACATGGAGGTCTTGTCGACGTCCAGGCCCAGCGAATCACGTGGAGTCTGGCCATGACCAGCGCCCAGGTTCGCGCCCTCTACGCCTCCCAGATCAGCATCCGCCGGCTCACCGAAACCGAACAAGCCCACGTCCTCGACACCCTCACTACTCTCGTCGACGAGAACTTCGGTGGCAGCGACAGCCGCCCGCTACTTACCGCTGTCTACACCGGACGACGCCCAGACCAACCAGCCTAGTGGTCAGGAGTCACAAACACCCTGTTCGTGTACAGAATGGGACGGGGCTCGGAGCATATGTCTGCGCGCCGCGCAAGGGCGCGTCCAGCTGCAGGCCCGGTCCCTGTGCGTGCACGGCGACACACCCCAGGCGCTCGATCTCGCGGAGGCGATTCACGCTGAGCTGAGTGCCAACGGCATAGCGCTCGCCCCCTTCGCGCCCTGACCATCGCACGAGCAAGGATAGGCGGGCATGCCGGTCACGACGCGCCCGTGGGAGATGGCAACCGATCGCGGCCATGACGGAGTCATCTGGCGGGTACGCGGGGCAGGGTGGCTATGACAGCGCTACACGAGCGCGAGATCGCCACGCTGGCCGAATAGATCGACTTTCCCCAGATCTCGCTGTCGTCCGAGGTCAACCGGGCACGCGGGGACACCACCGTTGTGGACCCGGCGGACATCGGAAGGCCAGCGACCATGATGTTGTCCTTGACCGCTACACGATAGCCGGCCAAAGGTCCCGAGCCGGTGCTGGACATTCTGTCCGCACCACCCAGGCGTTGTCCGGGTCGTCGTCCTGCCGCGGCCGCCGGTACGGGACCGGCTCCGCGCTGATCCGCCAGGTCAAGGACGACATGCGGGACTGGACCCTGTCGAAGATCGTGTGGGTCGCCGATCGCGGGTTCTCCTCCGAACGTAACCGCCGCTACCTGCGACAAGGCGACCAGGCCTACATCATCGGCGAGAAGCTGCGCTCCGACAGCCCGGAGATCAAGGCCGCCCTGTCGCGTCAGGGCCGCTACACCGACATCGCCGAGAACATGCGGGTCAAGGAGGTGAAGGTGTCCGAGACCGAGCGGTTCGTGATCTGCCACAACCCCGACGGCGCGACCCGCGACGCGCACATCCGTGGCCAGCTCGTCGCCCCTGTCCAAGCCCCAACGAGACCTGTTCGCCAAGCTCGACATCCCCGCCCCGAAGCAAATCATCGAACTCGCCCCCGCAAGCCGCTGACCAGCGGCAACACCACCCCCCAGAGACACACCTCCGACGCGTGCCTCGACGCGCTCCCCCAGGCCACCCCCAAGATCATGACCTCTAACCCACCTGAATTACGTAGAACACAGGTCATCAGCTGCTCTTGCCGGGCCCGGAATTGCTTCCTTGACATCGCCGTTTGCGCGGCTCCCCCGGCAGCCCGGAGACCGGGCCGGCGGGCCGCATGGGCTGCGCCGTGGGCTGGCGGTCAAGGACGTGCCGCGGCGGCGCTCCGGGTCGAGCCCGCAGGGCGGGCGAGCTTGCGCTGGGCGACATCCTGGAAATCCACACCCCAGGCGGCGCCACCCCCGACACACCAGCTCGGAATCGCTGAACCGGGGCGGCCCCGTCCCCGGCGAGCCAGGACCACATGATCGTCGATCTCCACATGAGTGCGGTCAGGAGGGCGTCCAGGCTGTTCGTCACAGACGATCATGGACGTCCTCCGCCAATGCCAAGGCCGATCGACACACCGCGTCAGAGAACAGATCATCTAGGCTGGGCGGCGTGGTGGCCCGCGTTCCCGCATCGGTCGCTGTGCCGGCCGGGGAGGTGATGCTGGGCGCGCGGCACTGGCCCGGTGCCCCGGCCAGCGTGCCGCACTGCAGCTCGCCGCCGACTGCCCCGACCTGGTTACGGGCCTGGCACTGGTCGACGAGGGCTGGCTGCACGAGAGCGACCGCTGGGGCGACCTGGGTGCCGTCTGGCGAACGAAGGCCCCGCCGAACCTGACCGGTTGGGACCTCGACGGGGTGCGCGAGGTGCTCGCCGGCGCCCACCCCGACTGGCCCAGCCAGGCGGTCGAGGCCACCCTGGCCAA
>Ga0137416_10001002_pt1 | contig 14003 bp, 13 predicted proteins | sample CZODoug3_1_1_16f_FD_108282 | JGI IMG/M metagenome (GOLD analysis project Ga0137416, IMG submission 108282) | Vadose zone soil fungal communities from Angelo Coast Range Reserve, California, USA - CZODoug3_1_1_16fungal (Illumina Assembly) | ecosystem: Environmental > Terrestrial > Soil > Vadose...
AATGGACGGGGTCGAATCGCCGATTCTTCTCGCGCAGGATTATCACTTCGCGCTGCTGCCGCGCATGATCAAGGACGCAAGGCCTGACGCGCGGGTGGCAATCTTCTGGCACATTCCGTGGCCGAATCCAGAAGTCTTCGGTATTTGCCCGTGGCAGCGCGAACTCGTCGATGGCCTTCTGGGCGCCGATCTCATCGGCTTTCACATTCAATCGCACTGCAATAATTTTCTGGAGACGGTGGACCGCGCGCTGGAAGCCCTCACGGAATGGGACCGCTTTGCCGTGAACCGCCAGGGACACCTCACGCGGGTGCGGCCGTATCCCATCAGCGTGGCGTTTCCAGAGAATTCGCAGGCGGGCCGCGAATCGCGCAATGCCGGAGAAGAACGCGCGGCGCTCTGCGCCGAGATGAATGTCGAGGCTTCGCTCCTTGGGGTGGGCGTCGATCGCGTGGATTACACCAAAGGAATCCTCGAACGCTTCCGCGCCCTCGAGCGTTTTTTCGAAGGGAATCCCGCCTACCAGCAGCGCTTCACTTTTGTGCAAATCGGCGCGCCTAGCCGCACGGATATCGAGCGCTACAAGAATTTCCTCGACGAAGTCAGCGCCGAAGCCGAACGCATCAACGCGCGCTTCCAGACCGCGCGCTGGAAGCCCATCGTGTTTCGCAAGAAGCATCATTCGCACGAAGAGATCGCGCGCTCTTACCGCGCTTCCTCCTTCTGCATGGTGACCTCGCTGCACGATGGAATGAACCTGGTGGCCAAGGAATTCGTGGCCTCGCGCGAAGATGAACGGGGGGCGCTGATCCTCAGCACTTTTGCGGGCGCGGCGCACGAACTGTCCGATGCGCTACTGGTCAATCCGTACGACGTCTCGCAGCTTGCCGAGTCCATCCATCGCGCGCTGGAGATGTCGGAAGAGGAGCAGGCCCGGCGGATGCAGCGGATGCGGCGCACCGTGCGCGAGCACAATGTCTACCGCTGGGTGGCGAATCTGCTGTCCGACCTCACCGAGATTCGCGTGGAATCGACGGAACGCGTGGAGGCGCCCCAGGCAACATGAGCCGGCCGGACCGAGTCACCTCTCAGAATCCCCGGCGCCGTAAGGCTAATGCACTCTCAAGGAAAAAGGAATCTCTCGGATAAATACGGCGGAAACCCCGTTCGAGTTCGTTTCTGACACTGGCCCGTGGATCCTGAGAGTCCTCGAGGCACCCTGGCAACTCTACGTTGTGAGTTCTCATCTAAGGGGAAGAAGCAGCAGCTTCTCCCAGCGGAAGCCAGCCCCTGCTTTCTGCCATTCTTACTAACTCTGTGCAAGGAGAACACGAATGAAACGTGTCGCACTATTGCTGTTTTTCGCAGGCTGGCTGGTCCCGCTGGCCTCGGCGCAGGATCATTTTCAGGTTGGCGCCTTCGCTGACTATTTCCGCCTCTCGCAAACGAACACGAATATGGCAGGACTTGGGGGACGCGTGGGCTACAAAGTGTTCTCTCACGTCATGCTTGAAGGAGAGATGAGTTACGATTTCGACCAGGCTTTCACCGACCACTGCCTGAGCACAGGTTGTACGGTCACGGTGGCAAACAGCAGTCTCAAAGTGCTTCACGGGCTGTTTGGGCCAAAAATCGTAGCCGGTCACGGGGCGATTCGGCCATTTGTCACCCTTAAGGGCGGCTTTGTTAATTTCCGGCTGGATCCGCGGCCAGCTACTTTCGGAACGTTTACGGACTCCGTGAACAACCTCCGCGCAAACAACGTCAGTGGCGCGATTTACCCGGGCGCGGGTGTGGAAGGGCATCTTGGACCGGTTGGTCTGCGGCTGGAGGCCGGAGACGAAATTTATTTTGCTGGATCCGCGCACCATAATGTGCGGGTGGCCTTCGGACCATTCCTCCGGTTCTGAACTTTTCAACGGGACGTCAAGCGTTTTAGTAAAAAAAACAGAGTGGAGGCAGGCCTCCATTCTGTTTTTCTTTTCCACCTTGCCCGATCGCATGCTGCAACCCCATCACAGCGGACACCGCGTGAATCATGCGGTTTTTTCGTGAAGCTAACCCGATGCAGCGGAAGGCCCGCGGGAAGCCCCGCCAAAATGTTCGTGATGCTGGCGAAGAAGGAATTGGTCGGTCATGCCAGCGATGTAATCGCAAACGATAACGTGGCGCGATTCCCTGTGCGCAAGTTCTTCATAGGAAGCCGGCATTGAACCGGGACGGCCCAAGTAGTAAATGAAAAGTTCTTCCAGGCATTCCACGGAACGATCGCGGTCCTCGGTGATGGCGGGGTGGTTGTAGATATGCGCGAAAAGGAAGCGCTTAAGCTCGCGATTTCGCGCTGCGGCAGCCTCGCTGAAGCCGGCGAGGCGTTTTGGAGCGCGGCGGATGTCCTCCACGGATGAGGCGCCGGACGCCAAGACGCGCTCTTGAGTAGTCTCAATGAGACTAGTGGCCAGCGCATCCAGAACACGTTTGAGGGCTTCGTTGAAGATGAGTTTTTCGCGCGCGCCGCGATGCGCGGAATCGACCTGCGCGTAGACTTCGCCAAAAAACGAAACTTCCTTGCGGAAAACGCCAAGGTCCAGAAGCTCGGCTTCGAGGGCATCGTCGATATCCGCGGTGTTGTAAGCAATTTCATCGACCCAGTCGATGAGTTGCGCCTCGAGGGGCGGACGCAAATCAAGAAGGTATTCGCAGAGTTGGGGAACTTCCGCGGCGGAATAATCGCGCGAGTGCTTGATAATGCCTTCGCGAACTTCAAATGTAAGATTCAGGCCGGGAAAATCGAGATAGCGCTGCTCGAACTGTTCGACGATGCGGAGCGCATGCAGATTGTGATTGAAACGGCCGCCGTGCGCGCTCATCAATTCGTCCAACTTGCGTTCACCGGCGTGGCCGAAGGGCGGATGGCCGATGTCGTGGACGAGAGCGAGCGCTTCGGCCAGCTCGGTGTTCAGACCCAGCGCGGAGGCGACGGTGCGGGCAATCTGCGCGACTTCCAGCGTGTGCGTCAGGCGATTGCGGAAATGGTCCGAATAGCGCGTGGTGAAAACCTGCGTCTTGGCTTCCAGCCGGCGAAAAGCGCGGGAATGGATGATGCGGTCGCGGTCACGCGCGTAGGCGCTGCGGTAAGGATGGGACGCTTCGGGATAACGCCGGCCGCGCGACTGTTCCGCGCGCATCGCCCAGGGAGCAGGAGTGGGAACTGGTTCGATGGGCCGCTCCGTCATACTCCGGCTGCTCCGTGCGAATTCTTAAGCGCGGAGCGGATCAGGATTTCGGCGAAAGGCTATCCAGGCCGCGATCCGCTTGATCCGCAATGGCGGTGTCCGGAAATTCCTTCTTGATTTGCTGGTAGATGCTGGCGGCTTCTTTAGGGTTGGAATCGTGAAGAGCGCGGGCAAGTTCCAGCAGCACCAGCGGCCGCGGCACAAGAGCGCTCTGTTTATCCGCCAAAGCACGGAAAGTCTTAACGGCATCATCGAGCTTGCCGGTGCGGGAGTAAATGACCGCCATCTGATACTGCGCCATGGACGCGAGCTCTTTGTCGCTGGCGCCGCCGATCTTTTTCAATTCTTCAAGCGCCTGATTGTGGCGCTCGAGGTCCTCGAGACAAAGCGCGGAGTAGTAGCGCGCGAGTTTTCCGGGATTCGTGCTGGGATATTTGTCGGCAACCTTGGTGAACTTTTGCAAAGCATCCTGCGCGCGCGCCTGCTCATTGGGATAGAAGGGCTCATTGGGATCGGCGGGGTCGGGAGCCGAGGCGATGCGGCCCTGGTGGGCCTTCATGGCGGTATCGAATTCAGCGGACGCTGCCACGGTCTGGCGGTCGATATAAAAACGCCAGCCGGCATAGCCGAGAGCCACCGCCAGGGCAAGCACCACCACGATGAGCGTGAACTGTCCGTGAGAGATGACGGCTTCCGCGCCGTGCTCGATGGTTTCCTTGATTTTGTCCTGCTTCAGTTCCTTGCGCGAAATATGATCGGGCACACACGCTCTCCTGAGTGGTCTGGAACCTGCAATCGTAACACAAGATCCCGATTGCAGCCGGGACCGGAACGCAGGCTGCGGGCCCGGCGGCGCGGATTAACTTTTCCGACCGGCAATCGTCCGGCGCGCAACTTGGCGCTTCGGATAGTGTTAAATTTGAACTATGCAGACGGCTTGCATTCACTGCGGCGCGGAGCATTTGCTGAAGGACGGGCAGTTCGGCGGCCATCCGAAAGTGCAGTTCAAATGTTCGAACTGCGGGAAAACCACCATCGTGGAGATCAAGCGGCGCGTGGATTCCACCGTGGTCATGACTCCGCTTCCTTCGTTTGCAAGGGCCAACGCCTCGAGTTCGAATCTGAATTTGCCGCCACCCGACCCAGGCATCCGGCTTCCTGAAAAAGCGAAAGTTGTTCTTAGCATTCTGTCGGGCCCATCGAAAGGCGAGACGCATACGCTCGGCAAACCGCGCGTCACGCTGGGCCGCAAAGGCGCGGACGTTCCGCTGAATGATCCTGAAATTTCGCGGCATCACTGCCTGCTGGAAGTGCGAGACACGTACATCAATCTCAAGGACCTGGATTCGACCAACGGCACTTTTTACGATGAAGAACGCGTGCGCGCCGCCATGTTGCGCGACGGTACGGAGTTTCGAATCGGCGTCAGCTTGATCCGAGTGAATTTCCAGCCGAAGTAGCCGGGCCCCGCTCCTCGCAAGGCACTTCCATCCGTGCTTCGATTCCGCGGATTGGCTTTGTGAGATACTAGCGCCGATTCCAAAACTGTCCGGAGTCCGATGAACCGCCTCTCCGCCTGCCTGATTACCTTCAACGAGGGACACAACCTGCCGCGGGCGCTGGCTTCGCTCGCGGGAATCGCCGATGAAATTGTGGTGGTGGACTCGGGGAGCACGGACCGCACGGCGGAAATTGCCAAAGCGCACGGCGTTTCCTACTTTGAAAGGCCTTTCACCAACCACGCCGATCAGAAAAACCATGCAGCCTCGCGCGCAAGCAACGATTGGATTTTCCTGCTGGACGCCGATGAAGAACTGAGCAGTGAACTTCGCACCTCGCTGCTGGAGTGGAAGCGGCGCGAGCCGGAATTTCCGGTTTACGAAATGGCGCGGCTGACCTGGTACCTCGGTGCGTGGATCCATCACTCGCGCTGGTATCCCGATTTTCAGCGAAGGCTCTATCGTAAAGACAAGGCGAGCTTTTACGGAATGATCCATTCGGCCCTGCGCTTCGAAGGGGCGGCGGGCCGTCTGAGTGGGAACATGCTGCACTACACCATCCGCACCTTCGCGGAACACGAAGACAAAGTCGAGGGCTACACGACGGTCATTGCACAGGAGTTGTTCTCACAAGGTAAGCGGAACTGGAGAGCGGCCATGTGGCTGGCGGCGCCGTGGAGCTGGTTTCAGAATTACGTGCTGCACCTCGGGTTTCTCGATGGCTATCGCGGATGGCTCATCGCGCGGATGGCGGCGCGCGGGACGTGGCTGAAATTCAAAAAGCTCGGGGAGCTCGTCGAGACGGAGCGCCGGGCCGGCGGAGCTCGGACGCCATGAGAGTGCTCTACGTGGATCTGGAGAGGGAATGGCGCGGCGGACAGAGCCAGGCCTTGCTGACGCTCGGTGGATTGCGCGAACGGGGGCATGACGCCGAGCTGCTGGCGGCGCGAGATTCGCCGCTTGCGAATCGCGCGTTGGAAGCCGGGATCACCGTTCATCAAGTCCCGCGATTCGGCTTGCGCGGCTGGGCCGCTCTCGCCACGCGCGGCTTGATCGCCCGGAGACGCTTCGAGCTTGTTCATCTCAATGAGCCGCACGCGTTGACAGCAGCGTGGCTGGCGGGAACGCACAGAGAGGTGCCGCTGCTGCTTTCCCGCCGAATTGGATTCGCGCTTCGGAAGAGCGCCGTGTCTCAGGCGCGATACCGGGCCGTGCAAAGGTTCGTGGCGAACGGCAAAGATGTGGCGCAAAGCTTGATCGATTCCGGCATCGCGCCGGAGCGAATTTCGATTGTGAATGAAGGCGTGGAGATTTTTCCCTTGCGGACGCCGGAACAGAGAAGCAGCGCGCGGAAGCACTGGGGCGTGCGAGAAAGCGAGTACTTATTTGGGTGCGTCAGCGTTTTTGTTCCGGAAAAAGGACAGCGTCATTTGATCGAAGCCCTTCCCCTGGTAAGAGAGTTGCACCCGGAAGTGCGATTGTTGCTCGCCGGAGACGGTCCGTGCCGGGCTGAACTGGAAGCGCTAACAAAGCGTCTCGGGCAGGCAGAAGCGGTGCTTTTCGCGGGCTTCGTGAAGGATGTCTCGCAAGTGTACGCGGCGATCGATGCGTTCGCATTTCCCTCGGAGTTCGAAGGACTGGGAACCGCGTTGCAGGCGGCGATGGCCGCGGGGCTGCCTTGCATTTCGACGAAGCGCGGGGCGCTCGGTGAAGTGGTGGAGAACGAACGAACCGCGCTGGTGGTGGAGCCAAATAGCGAGGAATTCGCCGTCGCGATACTGCGGCTAATCAATGATGAAAGGCTCGGAAGGAATCTCAGCGGGGCCGGCCGCCGCGAAGTGGAACAAAGATTTTCCGCGGGGCATATGGTAGGAAACACCATTCAAGTCTACGAGGATGTCCTCAAGAAAAAACGAACGGCATAAAGCCGTTGGATTTGGCCGAGATTTAGGGAGCGATCTATGGCGCTGATTCGCGTTGGGGTATGCTCCATTCAGTTCGACGATGATCCAGTCAGAGTTCCTAATCCGTCCTAGATTCCTTTGTGGGAGGCGTCCATGCGTCCGCTACTTGCACTACTGATCGTGGCGCTTCTTGATTCCGGGAACGCCGCGGCACAGAACAAGAAACCGGCGGAACCTCCGCTGGACCTCTCGGTCACGGTGGTGGGAAGGCAGCATCACAGTATCCAAACCAGGAGCCGCGAAGCGCAGGATTTCTTCGACCAAGGCATCACGTTGTATTACGGTTTTAACCACGAAGGTGCCGCGCGAACATTCGAGCGGGCTGCAGAACTCGATCCCGCCTCACCTATGCCGCTGTGGGGCATCGCCCTGGCCGCGGGGCCCAATTACAACTTGGATGTAGACGCGGAACGAGAGAAGTTCGCGTACGAAAAGGCACAGAGCGCTCTGAAGTTCTCGGAACACGCGCCACAAATCGAGAAAGACTACGTAGCCGCTCTTGCCAAGCGTTACTCAAGAGATGCATCACCGAATTACAGGAATCTCTCTCAGAATTTCGCCGCGGCCATGAGGGCGCTCTCCGAGAAGTATCCGGACGACTTGGATGCTGCAACATTATATGCGGAGAGCTTGATGGATTTGAATCCATGGAAGCTTTGGTCGCTCGATGGCAAACCGGCGGAAGGCACGGAAGAAATTGTGCGCGTGTTGGAGTCCGTGCTACAGCGTAATCCGAACCACGCGGGCGCCAATCATTACTACATTCATGCTCTCGAAGCGTCTCCCCATCCAGAACGCGCTCTCCCAAGCGCAGCCAGGGTAGGCGGGATGGTGCCGTGGGCCGGTCATTTGGTGCACATGCCCGCACATATTTACATCCGCACGGGCGATTACGCCGAAGCCGCAAGAAACAACGCAGAGGCCGCGCAGGTGGATCAATCCTATCTGCAGCAAAGCCATCTGATGGGCAGCACCTACGACCTTATCTATTACTGCCACAATCTTCACTTCCTGTCGGCTGCCCAGGCTATGGCGGGGAATTTCACCGCTGCAAAGCAGGCTGCCGATGAGCTGGAGGCCCACATACGGCCGCTCGTTGCCAGCATGCCGGAGTCGGAAAGTTACCTGCCGATACCAATCTTTGTTCTTCTGCGCTTTCATCGCTGGGGCGAAATCTTGAAAACCAGCCCGCCGGAACCAAACCTGGCAATGACCAACGCGCTTTGGCATTTTGCCCGCGGGAGCGCTGCGGCGGCTATGGGGAAGATCGAAGCGGCGGAAGCTGAGCGGGCAGTGCTGGAGACTGTTCGCTCAAAAACTTCATCGGAGCAAGAGTTCGGGATGAACTACAACAAAGCGCGAGACTTCCTGGATCTGGCCGCAAGCATCCTGGATGCCCGGATCGCCACGGCGCGCGGCGAAAGTGGGAGCGCCATCCAGCGCTGGATACAGGCGGTTCAACTGGAGGGCGAATTCAGATATAACGAGCCGCCTGAGTGGTTTTATCCCGTTCGTGAATCCCTGGGTGCGGCGCTGTTATCAGCAGGTAGGGCGGCCGAGGCCGAGCAGGTGTTCCGCGAAGACCTGCGGCAGAATCCGCGGAACCCGCGGTCACTCTTCGGACTGATGGAAAGCCTGAAGGCACAGCAACGTGATGCGGACGCGGCCTGGGTGGAACGCCAAGTCAACGAGGCCTGGAAGGGCGCCGACATAACGTTGAAGGTATCCGATCTGTGAGCCGGGTCAAAGGCGGCGCCAAGGGGTATAGCAAGTGAAGCGTTCCGCCAAAAAGGATGAAGCGCCTGACGGATCTTTTGAGCTCCGCCAGGCGCTTCAGGCCTTCTTATAATTCTTGCACCAGTTTTCTGTCTTCTCTGTTTGTTCCAGCGTTTCCCTCCTGTCCGCTCGCCGTATTACGTCAAGCTATCTTGGGGATTGAACGACCCATCGCCCGCGCGGCTCGAGGAACTCCACGCCAATAGCAAAGCCTTCGCCTTGCAATGGTTGGCAGTAAGCAACCCGGGCCTGGGAGCGAAACTCTCCAGTGCGCGAGGCAAACACCAATGGTTCGCCTTGTTCCCACCGGCGCGCACTGACCACACGCGCGCCACGCGCACTCACATTCTCAGTGAAAGTCGATTCCGAGCCGGGCGCCAGGCGATGGCCGTCGATCAGAACGGGGATTTCCATCGGGATGCGCCGTTCGGTTCGGTTGGATACAAATGGCTTGCTGCGAGGCATGTTCTTCTTCATCCTCACAGGCACGCGGCTAGGCGCGCGAGATTTTGCACGTTGCTCCGGCCATGGTGCTTCATGGCATAGAGCGCGTGGTCGGCGGCGCCGAGAAGTTTCTCGGGCGTGTCCCCATCCTCGGGGAAAGCCGCGATCCCCGCGCTGACAGCGAGCGCAGGGTGCTCCGGCTCGGCGGAAAGTCGCTCGCGGATTCGAAAGACGACCCGCGACGCGATGTCCTTGCCGGCTTCCGGCAGGACCAGCGCGAACTCGTCGCCGCCGTATCGCGCGGCCGTGTCTATGGCGCGGGAATGGTTGCGAAGAATCTTGCCGATACGCACCAGGGCGCGGCTGCCGGTCAGATGTCCGTATTGATCGTTGATGATCTTGAGGCCGTCCATGTCGAGAAGCACGACGCTGAAAGGGCGCTGTGTGCGGCGCGAACGGTCCAGCTCGGCTTCGAGAACGCTGATGAGGCGGCGGTAATTCGACAACCCCGTGAGCGGATCGGTGACGGCCATGGAGCGCACTTGCTCGAAAAGGCGAGCCTGATCCAGCAGCGCGCCGGAAAGCATCACGACGTAGCTGAACGTCTTGCTCAACTCCGCGAGAAAAAACGGGCCATCGAAAAGCTGCCGGGAAAATGCCGCCGATGCGTGGCACACGACATTGAGCGCGGCCACGAGAAAGAGAGAGTAGTCGAAGAGGCTAGCGGCTTCTTTCTTGTCTCTGCCGCTCTTGAGGCGCTGGCGAAAACAGACTGCGGCGATAAAGAACAGCGCAGCGGGGAGCAGATCCCAGGGACGGGACAGAAAGTTCGCGGCATGGGCGACCGGCGCGGCAGGCGCGGCAAGAAACGCGGCGCTCGTCATATAGGCAGCGAGGGCCACAGCCAGCAACGCGGCGGCGGTTTCCTTGCTGGGTTGCCGAGCGATAGGCATATAACGCTCAACGGCGATGGCGGCCAGCAATAGTACGGCGAGCAACGTACGGCTCACCATCCAGCCCATGGGGATGCGGGAAAGCGCGAGAGCGCCGGAGTTCAGCGAATCGCTCAGACCAAAGCAGCCGACCGTTTCGATGATTCCAGAGAGTACAAATCCGAACGCCAGGATCAGCGCGGTGCGATCGTGGGTTCCGCGGAACCGCACCAGGGCATTGGCGGCGTAGCAGAAACTGAGAAGTGTCCCGCCAACTTCCAAATATAGATAGCTTTGCGGCGAGCCTGCGACACTGACTTGCCGCAGATAGAAGGCTACGGCAAGAAAGAGGGCAAGGGACATCGCGCCGGTGACGACCAGAACACGCGTATGAACGTTCCGTGCGGTGGCCGTATCGCCGTCGCTACGGAGAAACCCGATGATGTCACCCCAACCACCCACAAAACCCCCTAAATGCCGGAGAAAAACTGCCAACTACCTGGGAATGCAAGTTTGTGCCCTTTTCTGACCGAAAATTTATTCTTGTAACTAACTGAAAATACTGTACTTGCTGGAACATAGCAATGAGGAAGGAAATCCATGGAAAGTAGCGAGACGCCGAGACAGTCTGTGATTTGTTGGATTAGGACCCTATCATTTTTGTTTCGTTAGAGTTACCGGGCGGACGGGCAGTATCAAGGAGAAATTCTAGACTGTCTCAGACTGAGACAATCTCAACGTTTGAAACAGTTAGTCGCCCGGTCCCACCTTCCGTTAGAGCTTTGGTTTGGGAGGAGGCAGCTCCCGAGCGGCTACGGTATCGGCGAACCCGCAGGTCTTATGCGATCCATCGCAAAAGGGCTTGTTCGCGGAGTGCCCACAGCGGCAGAGACTGATAATCGTCCGACCGGCCAAGCCGAAGGGTTTGCCTTCCGGATCGAATATCTCGAACTCGCCCTCAACCCGAATGGATCCGTTGTGATTGACAGTAATTTTCGTGGCCGCCATTTTTTCTCCTGAGCAACTGAGAGTATGCCCACACTTCAGCGCAGCGACAAGCGCCCCGATCAGGCCGGGGCGCTCTAATCAAGCAGCAATAATCCAAGAATGCGAATCAGTACTTTGGAACGGACGGATCAACCTCGTCAGACCACGCGAGGATGCCGCCTCTCAGGTTGAGGATTTTGCGGAATCCGGCCTTTCGCAAGAAGTCCACGGCCTCGGCGGAACGCTTTCCGCTGCGGCAATGCGCGACGATTTCACGCGAGGAATCGAGTTCGTGGACGCGCCGCGTCAGCTCCCCGAGCGGAAGCAGATGCCCCTTGAGATTGCAGATCTGGTATTCGTGGGGCTCGCGCACATCGAGAATGAACAAGTCATCCCCACGATCGAGCCTGGCCTTGAGTTCGCGCGGCGTGATTTCCGGCACTTGCACGGTGGGGCCCGGAGCTTCTTCGCCGCGGACACCGCAGAATTCGTAGTAATCGATCAGCTTGGTGATCGTAGGATGCGTACCGCACATCGGGCAATTCGGGTTCTTGCGCAACTTGAGCTCACGGAATTTCATCCCGAGAGCGTCAAAAAGCAGCAAGCGCCCCACGAGATTATCCCCGCGGCCGAGGATCATCTTAATCGCTTCCATCGCCTGGATGGAGCCGACGATTCCGGGAAGAACACCGAGGACGCCGCCTTCGGCGCAGGAAGGCACAAGCCCCGGCGGAGGCGGTTCCGGATAGAGGCAGCGGTAGCACGGGCCATCGGGCATTCCGAAAACGGTGACTTGCCCTTCAAACCTGAAAATGGAGCCGTACACATTCGGCTTTCCCAGCAGAATGCAGGCATCGTTGACCAGATAGCGCGTGGGGAAATTGTCCGTGCCATCCACGATGATGTCGAAGTCCTTGAACAATTCAAGCGCGTTGGCGCTGGTCAGTTGCATCTCGAACGACTGGATCTGAATGTCCGGATTGAGGTTCGCGAGGCGCGCGCGCGTGGCTTCGCTCTTCGGCTTGCCGACGTCGCTGGTGCCAAAGGTGACCTGGCGCTGGAGATTGGTGAAGTCGACGACGTCAAAATCAACCAGGCCAAGTTTGCCGACGCCCGCAGCGGCAAGATACAAACCAAGCGGCGCGCCGAGCCCGCCCGTACCGATGAGCAGTACCTTGGCGTTCTTCAGCTTGAGCTGCCCGTCCATGCCGACTTCCGGCATGATGAGGTGGCGGCTGTAGCGTAGAATTTCTTCATTCGATAGGCTCGCTGCCGGTTTTGCGCCGGTCTGCGGCTGTGTGATGCTGGCCATTGCGTTTCCTTGCTCCTCTAAGATCCTATTCTATGATCGATCTCGAAGGCCAAAGCAGATTCCTCGCTTCGCTCGGAATGACAAAATTGGATACAACCGCCCGCGATGGACGGAATAATGCTGATGGTGTCGCCATCCTTCGTGGGGGTGTTCTCTTTCGCGAGGTAACGAATGTCTTCATCGTTCACGTAGACGTTGACGAAGCTGCGCAACTTGCCGTCTTCAGTAAAGAGATGCTTGCGCAGTTCCCCGAATTGCGTGGTCAGATGGCCGAGCGCTTCCCCGACAGTCCGGGCGCTGAACTCGGCTGAGTCGCGCTTCCCCGCGAAGGGGCGAAGCGGCGATGGTATCATTACTTTTACGGTCATTTCATTTCTCCATTGTGCTGAAGCCACCGGACTAGACTGCGGCGCGGTGGCGAATCTCAATTCCTTCCGGTGAAAATTCCGCGCGGTCGTCGTTCAAACGCCAGGAAGTCATATCCTGGGGCGCGCCGTTCTGCACGCTGACGATGATGTAGCTATACCACGGCCAGGCGTGATCGCGGTCATATTCGCTCGGCCGCGCCGGATGGTCGGGATGCGAATGATACCAGCCGACCACCTCGAGGCCCTGCTGGCGTGCCGCTTTTTCGGCCTCGAGAACATCTTCCGCGGTCACCGAAAAACGGTTGCGCGGGGAATCGTCTCGCCGATTGACGAGCGGAAAAAGTTGCAGGATTTCCCGCGCGGGGGCTAGCGCGCCTTTTCCCCGATCGATTTCGGGGAGGGCGGTCGAATCGCGTCCCAGCAACGCGCCGCAGCATTCATGCGGATAGGTCTCCGCGCCATGCGCGCGGATTTTCTCCGCGAGCTGTCCGCTGATCCAGAGTTCTGTCGCGTCCGCCATAACTATTCTTCGTCCCAGAAACGTTCGTTCAAGTACTTCGACGCGGAATCAGCAAATACTGTCACGATCACGGCGTTCGCATTCTTCGGGATTCTCGCTGCAACTTGGAAGCAACCCAGCAGCGCCGCCGCCGCGCTGGGGCTGACGAGCAAGCCCTCTTCGCGCGCCAGGCGTTTCACCAGCCGGTAAGCCTCTTCGGTTGAGACCGGGAAATTTTCGTCCGCGAGCGTATCATCGTAAATCGCCGGGCGCATGGCCGTCGGCATATGCTTCCAGCCTTCGAGACCATGGAAGGACGCATCGGGCTGCAGGCTAACGCAGCGGATTGCGGGATTCAGCTCTTTGAGCCGCCGCGTTGTTCCGACAAATGTACCGCTCGTACCGAGTCCCGCAACAAAATGAGTGACGCGGCCGGAGGTCTGCTGCCAAATTTCGCTGGCGGTAGTGCGATAGTGCGCCTGCCAGTTCGCGGGATTGCTGTACTGGTCCGGGTAAAAATATTTCTCCGGATTTGCCGCGACGATTTGGTGCACTTTGCGAATCGCTCCGTCGGTGCCTTCATCGCCAGGAGTGATTACCAGCTCCGCGCCGAGCGCCGCGAGGATGCGCTTGCGCTCGTGCGAAGCGCTGTCCGGCAGGCAAAGCTGCACGGGAAAACCCAGCGCCGCGCCGACCATAGCATAGGCAATGCCGGTGTTGCCGCTGGTCGCATCAATGATAGTCTTGCCCGGCCGCAGCGCGCCGCTCGCGATGCCAGCCTGAATCATGCTAAGCGCCGGTCGGTCCTTCACCGATCCGCCAGGATTGAACCATTCGGCCTTGCCGCAGAACTCAACATTTGGGAATTCCTGGCCGACGCGTTGCAGACGCAGCAGGGGCGTGTTCCCGATCCGTTCCAGCAAAGACTCACCCGCCCGGCCCGGCTGAGCCGTTGATTCGCGGGGAGATGCCGTAATCTGGCCTATGGT
>Ga0137416_10001007_pt1 | contig 13961 bp, 14 predicted proteins | sample CZODoug3_1_1_16f_FD_108282 | JGI IMG/M metagenome (GOLD analysis project Ga0137416, IMG submission 108282) | Vadose zone soil fungal communities from Angelo Coast Range Reserve, California, USA - CZODoug3_1_1_16fungal (Illumina Assembly) | ecosystem: Environmental > Terrestrial > Soil > Vadose...
GCAGAGCCCGGTTCAGCAGGGCGGCGGTATCGGGGGCAACCCGACCCGCCCCGACGGGGTGCTCAAGGTGCGCGGCGAGTTCGCCTACTCCAGCGACCTGTGGATGGACGGGATGATCTGGGGTGCCACGCTGCGCAGCCCGCACCCGTTCGCCCGGATCCGCTCGGTGGACATCACCGAGGCGCTGGCCACCCCCGGGGTGCACGCCGTGCTCACCGCCGAGGACGTACCGGGGGAGAACCGGTACGGGCTCGAGCTCGCCGACCAGCCGGTGCTGGCCTCGGACGCGGTCCGCTTCCAGGGCGAGCCGGTGGCACTGATCGCCGCCGACCACCCGGAGATCGCCCGCCAGGCGGCCAAACGGATCCGGGTGGACTACGACGTGTGGGAGCCGGTCACCGACGCCCGTGCCGCGCTGGGCCACCCGAACTGGAACATGCTGCACGACCGGTCGGCGCCGGCCACCGGGATCAGCCGGGAGAGCGCGCACCTGCACCCCGAGGGCAACCTGGTGCGCCACCTGCGGCTGCGGACCGGGCAGCAGGCCCCGACCGCCGACGTCGTCGTGGTGGGGGAGTACCAGGTCGGCATGCAGGACCAGGCCTTCCTCGGCCCGGAATCGGGTCTCGCGGTGCCCGCCGAGGACGGCGGGGTGGAACTCTACGTCGCCACCCAGTGGCTGCACGCCGACCAGCGTCAGATGTGCTCGGCGCTCGGGCTGGCGCCGGAGCAGGTGCGGTTGACCCTCGCCGGGGTCGGTGGCGCCTTCGGCGGCCGCGAGGACCTCTCCATGCACGTGCACGCCAGCCTGCTCGCGCTGCGCACCGGCAAGCCGGTGAAGATGGTCTACAACCGCGAGGAGTCGTTCTTCGGCCACGTGCACCGCCACCCGGCCACCATGCGGTTCGAGCACGGCGCGAACGCCGACGGCAAGCTCGTCTACGTCAAGGCGGAGATCTACCTCGACGGCGGTGCCTACGCCTCGAGCACCCCGGCGGTCGTCGGCAACGCCGGCACGATGGGGATCGGCCCCTACGACGTGGAGAACATCCAGATCGACGCCTGGGGTGTCTACACGAACAACCCACCGTGCGGGGCGATGCGCGGTTTCGGATCGGTACAGGCCGCGTTCGCGCACGAGGCGCAGATGGACCGGCTGGCCGCCGAGCTCGGGATGGACCCGGTCGAGCTGCGCTGCCGCAACGCGATGCACGAGGGTTCCAAGGCGCCGACCGGTCAGGTGGTGGACAGTCCCGCACCGGTCGAGGAACTGCTGCGCCGGCTGCAGGCCATGCCACTGCCGCCCGGGCGGGCCACCGACACCGGCCGGACCTGCGGGAGCTGCCCGGCGGGGTGTCGAACACGACTCACGGTGAGAGCGTGGTGCGCGGCGTCGGCTACGCGGTCGCCTACAAGAACGTCGGCTTCTCCGAGGGCTTCGACGACTACTCCACCGCCCGCGTCCGGCTGCGTGCCGTGGCCGGCGAGGTGACCGCGACCGTGCACACCGCGGCCGCCGAGGTCGGCCAGGGCCTGGTCACCATCCAGCAGCAGATCGCCCGCACCGAGCTCGGGGTCGACCACGTGGTCATCGCACCCACGGACACCCGGGTCGGCAGTGGCGGGTCGTCCTCGGCCTCGCGCCAAACCTACGTCACCGGCGGCGCGGTCAAGGCGGCCTGCGAGGCGGTGCGGCGGGCCACCTTCGAACTGGTCGCCCGCAAACTCGGGCGGCGGCTCGAGGACCCGCGGCTGGAGGGCGGGAAGGTGATCTCCGACCGGGCCGGCGTGGTCGGCACGCTGGCCGACCTGCTCGGCGAGGACGTGATCGACGAGACCGTCGAGTGGCGCCACCGTCCGACCCATCCGGTCGACCCGGAGACCGGCCAGGGCACCGCCCACGTGCAGTGGGCGTTCAGCGCGCACCGGGCTGTCGTCGACGTCGACACCGAGCTCGGCCTGGTCAAGGTCGTGGAGCTGGCCTGCGTGCAGGATGTCGGCAAGGCGCTCAACCCGGAGGCGGTGATCGGGCAGATCCAGGGCGGTACGGCGCAGGGCATGGGTCTGGCGGTGATGGAGGAGATCCAGGTCGTCGACGGGAAGATCCGGAACCCCTCGTTCACCGACTACCTGATCCCGACGGTGCTCGACATGCCCCCGATGCGGGTCGAGGTGCTCGAGTACGCCGACCCGCACGCGCCGTACGGGCTGCGCGGGGTGGGCGAGCCGCCCACGATCTCGTCGGGACCGTCCGTGGTGGCGGCGATCCGCGCCGCGACCGGGCTCCCGCTGACCCGCGTCCCGGTCCGTCCCGAGCATCTGACCGGAACCTGAACCAGGAAGCTCTCGACTCTGGCCCGTGAGTGGTATTGGTCGCTATAGCCAACCCTCATTTGACTACCTATTCTGGTTGTCATGGTCCGAAGGAAGAACGTAGTCGAAGGTCAGACCCGGCGTGAGGTTCCGGTGTATGACTCGTACGCGAGGTTGTCGAAGGTGCCGGAGACGGGTGAGCTGGAGAAGAATAGGCTTCCCGTGGGGTTGATTGCTTCTTTGTTCGAATTACGCGACTTTGCCGTTCCAGATGGGCGACGGGACGGGATTCGATGCAGTCTGGGGGACGACATGGGTTGTAATTTGTCTAATCCTCGGGAACACTGCGCCGATCTTTGTTGTTGCCTACTATGTCTGCGTAGAGGTGAAGCGAAAAGCCGACAATGAATTGTCGGTGAATGGTCGACCGCCTGTATCCAGCCACCATCCTGGGCGGCCCCGACTCTTATCAAAGTAGTGCGCACCATCGGGCGAGTTGATGGACGCCAGCGCGTCGCGTAAGTCGTCGCGGAGCGGGTCCTCGGCGCCCTGCCGGGACGGAGGACGGGCTTGCCGAACCGGCCGCGCCGCCCCACTCCTCCGATCGAGTATCTGGCGACCGGCGCTTGTCCGAGAGGGGTTGCTCGTGGGGGTGGCTCGGCAAGCTGGTCACCCTCGACGAGCAGATCAGACGGGTCGAGCGGACCGATTCCCATGGGCTCTATTTGGGCGGCCGCGGATCAAGATCCGTAAGGTTTCCATTCGGACACCAGAATGGAGTAGAGGAGGGAGTCGCGCCATGATCCGTTAGTGAAGACGTGATCGCGGAGGCGCCCCTCAAGAACGAACCCGAGCTTTCTAACTACCGCGAGGGAAGCATCATTTTCTGGTCCGACTGCCGCGGTGACTCGATGTAGTTTGAGATTCTCGAACGCGAAATTCAGCATGACCTCAACGGCGTCTGTAGCGTAGCCTCGGCCCCAATTTTCGGCGGAAACGGCGTAGCCAAGTTTCGCGGCCTGAACGCCACTTAAAGCGAGCCGAATGAAACCAACGAGCCGATCAGAGTCATGCGTGGATATGGCCAGGTAATACTCGGATCTCGGCTCGTCGCCCGCTTTTTCTATGGCGGCGGATATCATGGATGCGGCTTGGTCGCGGGTGCGCGAATCGAAAGACAGAAACCTCGTCACTCTGTCGTCCCCGACGATGGTCAGGGCGTCATCAACGTCACCAACGCAGAAATCCCGCAACAAAATGGACCGTCCGGAGAGCAAGAATCCCACTTCGGTCACGAGGGAAGTGCCAGCCTTGTTGAACCAAAGTCGTGCAGCGCCTCTGTGAGCTCTGCCGCGACCTGAGATGTATCGTCGATGCGCCTCAACGACTGGTGAACAAATTCCGCAGAACTGACAATCCCCTGAATACGTTTGCTGACGGGCAGGGTTAGCACTTGAGTCAGTGCCTCCGCGGCTCCGTCAAGTTCTCCTTGCTCCACGCGCGCCGCGGCCAGCGCGCAACGTGTGCCAGCTTCGTCCCCGAAGGCATGATCGTCAGCGGGCGCGGATTCGTACGCGTCGAGCGCCTCAAGTGCGAGCCGCTGGGTAGTCTCAGCTTCAATTTGACCGCACCAGCGCATAGCGTCGGCGGCGTAATAGAGCTGACGAGGTCTATTGAACGTGCATAGCCCACCCAGTTCATCAAGCTCGTCGGAGTGGACGCCGTCGCGCGCGGCGGTCGCTCGGTCGATGGCGTGGTGAGCCTCGCTTACCCTCCCTAGAGCCGCAAGAACACGAGCCTCATTTGATATCAGCCACACCGCGCTTGTACCATTGGAGCGGCTCGCGGCGTCTGACGCTCGCTGCGCGTAGCGCAGAGATTCTTCTAGCCGCCCCGACCAATAGGTGATTAGCGACTGAAGCCCGCGTGTCCAGGCTCTTAGTCCGTCATGACCTGCATTGTCCGCGCATGTGTAGGCGGCGCGCGCGTGAGTGAGTGCCTCGTGCGGAGCACCCAAGTCGTGAGATGCTTTGGCCATGAGCCCGGAAGCGACGCCAGCCATCAAGTAGAGATCTCGTGTCAATCCCGGCTTCTGACGGCCCTCCAAAAATCCGAACGCGCGCGACTGAACCTCGACAATGTCTTGCAGCAGCGTCTCTAGCGGCTCGGTCGGGTAGGCGCGAGCCAATCTCCTGACATCATCTGACAACTGTTCCACAGATTCGGTGCCCACGTTTCGTTCCTCCGCGATACTCAGAAAGGCTCGTGCCCGCTCCGCGCTGCGCGCGAGGAGCAGACTTTGCCAATCCTCTCGACTGAGCCCAGAGCGCACGGCGCCCGGACGACGATCAGATGACCGCGCCAAGGGGGAAACGACGCCGTGCGGGGGGCCTAGCAGGCGCGGCGCCGGTTCACCAAACAACTGCTCTAACCCCGCCTGGGCTTTCGGGTACGGCAGACTCCGCAGGACGCCGGCCACCCAGCGGTACGCCTGGCGCTCCGACAACGACTCTCCACAGACCCGCTCGTAGCTGAGTCTGAAGTCGTCCACCGTCATGTGACGCTGTGCGAGCACTTGCTCTAGCCGCGTTCGCGGTGAGTCGTGCTCGTACATGGCCTCACTCCCTGGATCGGATCGGTGTGGGCACCCACGCTACGGCTCTTGTGACCAGTGAGGCGAGTCGTTCCGCCAAGACGTCACGAGAAGGCGGAAGAAGTCAGCGATCGAGACCTTCTGAGGTCATTGATGCCTCTGGGACTGTGCTGTCACCCGAGCCGCTCCTTCGGCTCGCGCCGCGACAGACGAGTCGGCGGGATGAACATTGAGGAGTGACGACCTAGATGCGGCCCTGCCCTTGTCACCGCCTGGTCGGCCGGCCCGGGGAACCACTACCGGCGCGGTTCGCCGGAATCCGGCCAGTCCCCGCGGCCACCGATTCAAGACTGACTCCAAGACGGGAAAGACGTCCGGTGACCTGCGGTGTGGGTGTTTGTGTGTTGGCGGCTACCGCCGCGGCATCGAGTTCTCCTCGGTTGGCGAGCCGATGAACTGCCAGTGTCACCGCGCGTTCTCTGTGCCCGAGGTGCCGCATTGGCGGCCGATGCGGGATCGGGAGCCCGGGGCCGAGGTGCGGATTGTGGCGTTCGCGGAGGACGACCCGGCGGTCATGCGCATGGTGCGGGTTGCGGGTGGGTGGCATGGCCGCGGTGTGGCGGCACCGCATCCGGATCGGACCGGACCGGAGCCGTGGGCGCAGGTTGGTCTGTGTTGGGCGGGGCGGGAGCACCCGGTGGTGGACGTGACCGTCTGGTCGATGAGTGCCTGCCCTAGCGGGACGGTGGCGCTGGCCACCACGTTGCCCACGTTGGCCGCGGCCGCGGCATCCGGTATGGCCGGGTCCGCTGCGGCTAGCCACGGGCCTTTTGCCGTGGCCACTGCGGTAACCGAGGAGTCGTCGGGGGACGGGGCGTGACCGCGGTGGAGTCGGTGACCAGTTGGGGTGGGATGGCGGGTTTGGCGGCCTGGATGACGTGTGTGCGTGATGGGCTTGAGCATGCGGTGTTGGAGCCGGAGTTCGCCGCGGGGGTGGCTGACGGGCTGTACAGATCGGCGTGTAGCCATCTGGTGATGCCTCGGGCCCTCGCCGCTCCGTGTGGGGCGCGTTGCCCGGTGTGCGTGGCTACGTTGGGCGGGCAGGTGGCCACTGGGGGGCCGGGGGCGCGGCGAGCGCGTCGCCGTGGCCGTCGCTCGGTGTGGGGGCTGTCAGAGTTTCCGGCTGGCGGCCGGTGTGCAACGGACCCGGCCGCCAGTCGGGAGTCACCACCAAGGGGACTCGGGTCGGTTGCCGTCCCTGCACCGGGTGACGCGTGATGGGCCGGACCTACTCGGTGATCACCCACGCTGGCGATGGTCTTGATCATGAGGTGTTGGACGAGAAGATCCGCCACGCGTTCGGGGCGGAGTCCGGGGTGACCGGGTTCGTGGCGTTGTGTGCGGTGTGGATCACTCCAGAGACCGATCTCGCTGGCCGCAGTGGCGTGCGTTGCCTAGACTGCCTCACCGCGCGGTCCGGGTTCGACCCGCCGCTTGAGCCTCGCTCAGAACCTCGTGACCTCGCCATTCCGCGATGAGCCACCGCCCCGGCTCGGCTGTGTACGCGCTCGCGGTCGAGCGCTGTCCGAAGACGCGATTGTGCTCGTGTTGGCCCGGTCTGGGCGCGCCTCGGAGGTGCTGCGCACTCACCGTGTGGGTAAGGGTGAGCGGTGCGGTGACTCGGCCTGTGGCCGGCCGTGGCCGTGCACGGCGAGCGTGCGCGCTCAGCGCGCCCTGCGGCTGCGGCAGGGTCCGGGGTGGCGATGAGCCGCCTCGGTACCTGGCGAGGGCCCGGCGACCAGCCGGTCAAGACGGCGGCAGACGCGGTAAAGGCTGGATTGCGCTCGATCGACGCTCTGCCCGCCAATGCAGTCAATCACGGACGCTTCGTAGGATGGAAACAAGCAAAATGCTGAGCTGGAGACACGACACCCGAGACACCGATTCCAGACTCATGACCTCGGCCAGTCCGGGCGCAGGCATGCTGCCCCGTCGCTTGCCCACACTTGAGTTGCTTGCCCAACTCATGACCGAAGAGCCGGACGTAATTCCCCGCATTCTGGCTATTCATTACCGCCGCCGCGATGGGTGCTGTACCCGTTGTAGCGGCGATGGGCAGCGCACGCCGTACCCCTGCATGCCCGCACGTACGGCGATGCGCGCTCGGGAGATCAGCGAATCCGAGGTCGGCCAGCCGCCGGAGGTGCCCCTCCGTGGTGCTGAGCCACCCGCGCGCAGCAGTTCCCAGGGTGAACCTCACGATGAGGGGGTACGGCTGATGTCGCTGGGTTGGAAGGTGGTTGCGGCTGATGAGGGGCGCATCGCGGGTTGGTTGGGTAATGACTGATCATCCGGGGTGGTTGACGGGGTCGGGGACGTCTTTGCGAGTGGTCCGCTCGGGGCGCTCGATCTGGGTATTGCGCTGCGCGTCTGCGGGAGACGGCGGTACTCCTCTTGTCACGGGCGCCGATCGGCTCTCGGGTGCCGGAGATGCCCCGGCTTCGGATGTGTTCGATCCGGCGATGTTGGTCGGATCAGAGCCGGCGGTGGCCGGGCTGCGACGGCTCGGCGTGGTGGCTCGCTGGCGTAATCCGGATCTGTGGGACGCTCTCGCTACGGCCGTGTTGCGGCAAGTGATTCGTGCTGGTCAGGCACGCGCGCTCTATCAGCGGTTGTGTCGTGCGCACGGTGACCGGGTGAACACGCGGTTCGGTGAGGCGTGGCTGTTCCCGACATCGGAAACCGTAGCCGCGTTACCGGATGCTGAGTTCGCGCGGTTGGGTCTGACATTCAAGCGGCAGGCATTGCGTGCGGCCGCGCATGCCTGTCTGGAGTTCGACGCGAAATGGTCACCCTTGCCGCCGGCCGGGCTGATCAGTGAGTTGCGGTCGATACCGCGAGTTGGGCCGTGGACTTCGGGCGCGGCGGTTGCTGATTTCACCAACGACTTTTCCCGGTACCCGTTCGCTGATCTTGCCGTGCGCACGTGGGCGCATCGACTGGCGCCGCGGCAGGCATGGCCCGAATCTGAGCCCGAGTTTGCTCACTACTGGGCCGAGATGGCCGGGGACCAGCTCGGAGCGTGGACACTGCTCACACTTGCGTGGGGGAATCGACATGCACATGGAGTCGCACTCTGATTTGGTCGCGGGCGCGAACCTAACCCGTGAGATCGACGCGCTGTTTGTGAATGCGCCGCTACGTGATTACAGCCAGCGGCCACGGGTCAACGACTTCACGTTGCCGGTGCTCGGGATGGCCTACCTGGCCACCTATGCAGCGTCGCGAGGGTTCAATGTCGGAGTACTTGATGCCGAAGCCCACGGCATCGGGATTCCGGCGACTATCGAGCTGGTCAACCAGCTGGGTCCGCGGTGGGCGGGGTTCAACTTGCTTGCGCCGACCTACGAGATCAGCGCTCGTATCGCCGCCGCGTTGGACCCAGCGATCAAGATTATGGTTGGTGGGCATCAGGCCAAGGCCATGCCCACTGAGATCCTCACCGATCCCAGGATGGCCGGGTGTCGGGCTTTGGTGCTGGGTGAGGGAGAGACCCGTGTGGCCGAGCTACTCGCCGACCACGGCTCACGAGCCGAGTTACCTGGGGTCATGTGGCTGGACCCGATCATGAAAACACCGGTCACCGGGGGCCGACCCGGAACGTCTGGTCACCTCGCGCCTGACATCAACGCGTTGCCGTTTGTGGACCGGCGCTACCTCGCCCAGGACCCGCATTTCGAATCCGGGCGATGGGAGGCAAATCTAGTCGGAGCCCGAGGCTGCCCATATAACTGCTCGTTCTGCGGCGCGGCGGTCTCGGCAAACCCCGACATCACCATCCGCACCCGCGATCCCCACAACATCCTCGGGGAGATGTATCAGCTCAAAGACACTGGGGTGACCGCGTTCCGGTTCGTCGATGACCTGTTCCTCGGCGCACGCCGGGTGATCGACACCATGATGCGCGCGTTCCGCGCCGAGGGGGTCGGAGACTGGGCATTCTGGGACGCCACCGGACGCATCAACGTCCTGGACCGCGCCACCGACGACACCCTGGATCTGCTGGCCGCGAACGGGCTGCGTGAGGTGGCCCTCGGTATCGAATCCGCCAGCCCGCGCATGCTGGCTTTGATCGATAAGCGGATCAACCCCGACATGACCCGCCGCGTGGTCGCGCGGTTGGCCGAGCGCGGGATCAACATCAAGGGCTACTTCATCCTCGGGTTTCCCACCGAAACCGCCGCCGAGATCGACGCCACCGTGGGGCTGATCCGGCAGCTGTGGCAGCTGACCGACCCGCTACCCGGCCAGTTCCGAGCGTCCGCGTTCGAGTACCGGCCCTACCCCGGCACACCGGACTGGCACCGGCTGATGGCCACCGGCCGCTACAGCGCCGCCGAGCTGACCAACTACACCGCGGTCGACCTCACCGCCGCCGGAGTCGAGGAATCCATGCGCGAGCGCGACGAGTTCAACTTCTCCGTGAACCTGCCCCTGACCGACGCGCCGGTCGACCACATCCGGGCGCAGCTGGTCGCGGTCGCCCGCGAGCAATACGCCCGAACCCACACCGTCCACACCACCACCACCGCTGCGGAACACCTGTGACCGGGCGACATCGAGGCTTGTTCGTCACCCTCGACGGACCCGGCGGAGCCGGGAAAACCACCACCACCGCGAACCTGACCCGCTGCCTGACCGCCCGCGGCTACCCGGTGCACGCGACCACCCAACCCTCACCGAATCTGCTCGGGCGCATCGCCCGCCAGCACAGCGACACCTACCGGGGCCACGCCCTCGCGTGTCTGGTCGCCGCGGACCGCTACCACCACCTCGACACCGAGATCCGGCCCCGCCTCGCCGAAGGCACGATCGTCCTCTGCGACCGCTACGTCGCCTCCTCCTACGTGCTGCAACGCATGGACGGCGTCCCGCTGTCGTTCATCGAGGCAATCAACACCGCGGCCGAGATCCCCGACCTCGCGGTCATCCTTACCGCCGACCCCGACGTCTCCGCTCAACGCATCCACACACGCGGAGCGCACAGCAGGTTCGAGGACGGCGCGGCCAGCAGCCACACCGAAGCGCAGCTCTACCGCGACACCCTGCGACGACTCGCCCAACGGCACTACCCACTACTCACCGTCAACACCACCAACACGTCATCGACGCAGGTCACCGCCACGATCGCGGACCACATCGCAGCATTGGCGGGCCAGCCACCAGCGAAGGACGACACGGCGTAGCGTACCGTGTGCCCGACCATGAATGCCGCCAGGTGAGGTAGTTCGTCCCAGTCCGTGGCCTACCCTTGCTTGCTGGCTATAGGCCGCCGGTGGCGGAGGGAGGCTGGCGTTGCCGTCTGCTCTCCGACGGTCCCCGGGTCACGTTCGCGATCGCACCCGATGTGCCCGAAGCGGCCCCGGTGACGCGGCTGGCCACCCTAACGTCAGGCCCCGTGGAGACGCGCTCGCTGGCTGCCGTGCTGCTGTGCTCGGCACTCTCCTTGGCCGCTACACCAGCGAACATCGCGCCGGCCAACATCGCACGGGGCTCGGTGATGAGCGCCGCCTATCGAGCCACTCCAGCGCCGCCGTGGACGTGTACCAACCACGTACAGCCAACCCAGGTGCAGGGCACCGCCATGTCGGTCAACGGACTTCAAGTGTGCAGCGGCGACCCGGGATGGAGATTGCAGCGTGTCATCGTGACCATCGAGAAACAACTGTGGCCGGCATGGATCGGACGATGGGAGACCATGGGCACGACGGACTCAGGGGACATCAACGAAGAATCGGTCGAACGGACCGCGTTCTACGATTGCAAGGGAACCGGAACCAACACATTCCGGGGGCGCGTAGAAGGAATGGCTGGAAACGGGCTTTATTCCAGCTCGGCCTACACATCGAGCCAGGCCACAATCAACTGTGGCCCGCCACGGTAGATTTCTTGCCGCTTACACACACAAACTAGACCGCCCCCCAAATGTGGATGTACCATCGCCGCGATACTCTGCGCAGCCCTGAGGAACGGAGCGTTGTGATTTTCGATCACTTGACTGATCGGCTCGCTACCGTTGCCCGCCGTCTGCGGGAGGCGGGTCAGGGTCACCCGAAGCTCCAGCCAGGCGAACACGTCATCACCGAGAGCAGGCGAGGGCGAGGGAGCCCGGACTCGTCATCGTTCGGCCCCAGCCTGCGCCACCGGACTTTCCTGCGGCGCCTTCTCCGGCGCTAACGCCGATCGGCCCTACGCTGGCCCCAACCCCTCTGGCCAGCCACAACAGGCCGTCCGCTACTCACCGTGAACACAACTCTAACGTCATCGACGCAGGTCACAGGCATGATTGCCGGCCAGATCGCAGGATTGGCGGGCCTTCCACCGCCAGAACGCGACACGGCGTAGTCTCCCAGCGTGGCCGACCGACACTTGATCGACGTACATGTGCTACTCGTTGACGGCCGCCGGCTGCTGCTCACTCAACGCCGCGACAGCAACCCCGAGTTTGACGGCCATTGGCACCTTCCCTCCGGCAAACTTGACGCCGGTGAATCCGTGCTCGACGCGGCGGCCCGCGAGGTAGAAGAAGAAGTCGGTGTGCTCGTGAACACCACTGACCTCGACCACGTCCACACCATTCACGTCAACGGCTCCGGCCCGGAACCACGCCTCGGGCTGTTCTTTGCCGCTCGACGCTGGATCGGCGAGCCCACCAACCGCGAACCCGACAAATGCTCCGCCGTGCGCTGGTTCCCCCTCGATCAGCTGCCGACCAAGATTATCGACTACCCCGCCATCGGCATTAACGCCTTCCTCAGCCACGACCAGACGTTCAGCGTCTGTGGCTGGAGCGGGCATAGCTAGATCATCCGGGGCGACGTGAACCAGCCGAGGGATTTGCCGTCTGCCGGGGGCACGGTCTGGATACCTTCGGGCATGGCCCCTGCCCCCCTGGACCAATTCTGGATGTCGAGCGATGGACCGACAGCGTGTCCAAGACGCCCCCTGCGGTCGCTGCCGTCATGCCCGACGCGCCTCGGCCCCAGCCGGCCACGCCCCGCGCCGGTAGGCTGCGCCACAAAGTGGCAGGTCAAAATGGGTCACCAAATGGGTGATGGCTATAGCGACCAATACCACTCACGGGGTCAGGCCGTGCTGGCGTCCTCGCTGGGGTCGTCGGAGAGCTCCTCGGCGGCGCGCTGCAACAACGGAACGATGCGCTCGGCGGCCTCGGGGGTGACTCGGCCCTGTGGACCGGACACCGAGATCGCGGTGACCACCGGGGTCCCGGGCACCGGCACCGCGATGCACCGGACGCCCAGCTCGGCCTCGCTGTCGTCCTCGGCCCATCCCCGGGCGCGCACCAACCTGAGCTCGGCGGCCAGCACGTCCGGGTCGGTGATCGTGTGCGGGGTGCGGGCCGGCATCCCGGCGCGCGTCACCAGCTCCCGGACCTCCGCCTCGGGCAGCTGGGACAGCACCGCCTTGCCCACCCCCGAGCAGTGCGCGGGTACCCGGCGCCCGACCTCGGTGAACATCCGCATGGAGTGCCGGGAGGGCACCTGTGCCACGTAGACCACCATGTCGCCGTCCAGGATGGCCATGTTCGCGGTCTCACCGATGCTCTCCACCAGCGCCGCGAGCTGGGGCCTGGCCCACGGCGCCATCGACCGGCGCGCACTCTCGCCGAGACGGATCAGCGGAGCACCCAACGCGTAGCGCCGGGACGGCAGCTGCCGGATGTAGCCCCGGCCGACCAGCGTGCGGACCAGCCGGTGGATCGTGGGCATCGGCAGCCCCGAGAGCGCGGCCAGCTCGGTGAGCCCGACGTCGCGCTGCGCATTGCCCATGAGCTCGAGCACGTCGACCGCTCGCTCCACCGACGTCACGCCCCCAGATCCGGGAGTCTTGGCCACGAACAGGCCTCCGTCCAGCGAGATTCACATTCTGCTTGGCGAAATTGTACTGTGCCCAGCATCGGTGCCCGCAGGTCGCGAGGACCGCTTTCGACGGTCGAAGCATGACGAGACCCCCAGGGTTCGGGGATCTCCGACCACGCACGTCCCCGTCTGCGCTGGGTGGCATGTGATGTCCGAGGCCGGCACGCTCGAAGCCGGTCCCCTGGACAGAGGGCGATATGGGCCGATCAGCGTTCGGTGATAATGGTGGTCACCGGCAACCCGAACCGGCGCTCGGCCTTGGAAGGCACGTCGGCCCGGAGCCATCGCGAAACTCTTCGCGGCAACGTGGCCACGATGATCTCATCAAACTTCTGTTCCTCGAGGAGTGCGCTGATCGCCTCGATCGGATTCGGGTCCCCCAGGCCCCCCTCGACCTCGACGCCCAAGGCGGCGATCTCGGCCACCATCCGCTCCAGCCGTCGGCGGGCCTGCGCGCCGGCTTCCACGTCCGAGGCCGGTGCGTCATAGTCAACGACGCTCGGCATCGGCAGCATCCCGCCGGCCACCGGCACGGTGAGATAGTGCGTCGCCCTGGTGTTCGGGACGAGCACATAGAAGTAGCTCGGTCCAGCCCCGATCCGCTTGCTGATTTCATCTCGAAGCCCCGCGCCCTGCAGGGTCTGGTTTGCGACGACAAGGTACTTGCGCATCACGATCACCACTTGTTACGCGTCGACTATCGGAGCGAGCTCACGATACGCGCTGGTCAGCCCGGCGAACTACCGCCGCTGGGGTCGGACCGCCGCCCGCCGACTTCGGGCTGGCTCGCCGGGGCGAGGGCACCGACCTCGCGGAGCGCGACCGTCAGGGTGGCGAGATCGGCCCGGCCGCTGCCGGCGATCTCGTCGAGAACCCGCACACAGCGGTTCGTGGCGGCCGCTGCCCGACCCAGCCAGCCACTGACCTGGTCCCGAGCGCTCGCCCCCGGTTCACCTCGGCGGAGCACCTCGGCGGTGAGCGTGGCGTGCACCTCGTACAGCGTGTCCCGCAGCGCACCCCGGGCGAGCGCCTGCCAGTGGTCCTCGCGGGGCAGGTCCAGGATCCGTTGGCGCAGCCAGTCCAGCTGCAGTTGCTCGCCGAGCTGGAAACGCACC
>Ga0137416_10001008_pt1 | contig 13951 bp, 10 predicted proteins | sample CZODoug3_1_1_16f_FD_108282 | JGI IMG/M metagenome (GOLD analysis project Ga0137416, IMG submission 108282) | Vadose zone soil fungal communities from Angelo Coast Range Reserve, California, USA - CZODoug3_1_1_16fungal (Illumina Assembly) | ecosystem: Environmental > Terrestrial > Soil > Vadose...
CCGTCGCCGTCGCGCGGGGAGGAAACTTCTGTGGAGCGGCATGGCAGCGTCCGCAGTTAGCGCGAAATCTCTGCTCGCCCAGCGCCCGCATGCTGTCCGCATCGGTGGCGTGCACGACCGGCGCCTCGAGCGCTTCCTTTTTGCTCGACGACCCGGCGAAAGCGGCCAGCGCTGCGAGCAGCACCGACAGCAGGATGGGAACAGGTTTCATGGAGTGCCTTCTCTTCCCAGCGGAGTCAAGAAGCGGTAAGCGATGCCGACGGTCCACTGGTTGAAGTTGCCCGCGGAACTCAACTGGCGACCATAACTGCCCACCGCCTTCAGGCCGTCTTTCAAGAAGTAGTTGATTCCGAAGTCGGTCTCGCTGGTGTTGGCAGCGGGCAGGCCGAGCTGCTGCGCGGCGTCCGAACGAATGTTGCCGCTGAAAAACTGTTGGCCGCGGGCCACCAACTCGGTACGCCGCATGGCCTTCTGCCAGAAATGCAGATGGCTGAGCCGGTAGGCGCCCTCCATCCAGTAGCCGCTTCCCTGATTTGATCGGACGAATTCGGAGTGCACGCTCAGGGGTACCGCAGATGGCTGCCAAGCCAGGTGAAACCCGAGGCCATTCTTGCGGTCATCCTGAAGGACCTTTTGCCAGGAAGCACCAACTTCGAGTCGAGGACCGGGGAAGAAAACGCCCAGCCGGCCTCCGACATGTCGCTCGGATTCAACACCATTCACTCCGATGCTGGCCACCGATACATACGCCGCGTAATTGAGGTTGGCGCGTCGGCTGACCGGAAAGCCTCCGCGCAGCATGGTTCCATCGCTTGCGGCGGTGGCAATCGGCAAGATCAACGGGTCGGGCTGGAGCGCGCGAATCCACATAGGATAAAGGCGCTCGTTGAAAATTCCGAAGGGCGTGAGGAATCGCCCGGTGGTGATGGTGACGTGGGGATTGGCGATGTAGTCGACTTGGAGATAATCAAGATGCTTGTTGACCGGGCCGCCAAATGGGCCGCCTCCGGGTGCACGCTGGAACCGGCCCTCAAATTCGCCTCGGGACTCCACCAGCCAGCGGTCGCCGAAGGGCAAGAGCAGAACGGGGTTGACCTGAGTGTCGAGCAGCATCTGCCCTGCCGTGACGCTGGTAAGAAAGCCCGCCGTTCCGGAGAGAATGGGAACGGCCTTCTCTGTGTCGGCAGTCTGCGAGTGCCCGCCAGCGGGCGCGAACAATCCCAGAAGCAATAGTGCGGCCAGCCTGGGCAGAACGGTCTGCCGCCAGCGCTGGCGTCCAGCTTTTGTGCACAGATAAGGCAACTGCCGACCCCACGTAAGGACTTCGGGGGATTGTCCTTCAATGCGCTGGCGAGGGGAACGTCACCGAAGTAATGTTTTGTAGGGCGGAGGCACAAACGTGACCCAATCGTGTCACCATGTGCGGTCCACTGGTCAAGGGCATGCCGAGCGGAGCTCGGCTGCCCAGACCAGGGCGTCTGGGCCTACGCGGTGCGGACCAGTTCCCACGACTTCTTCGAAAATTCGGAGTCGCTCAGTCGTCTACGGCGTCAGCCTGGTAACGGCTCAGGACGTCGTCGCGGGTGACGACACCTTCCAGTTCGCGCAGGTCGGCGCGATTGACCACGGGGATGAGTTCGGCCTGGTTGATGTAGCGCAGGGCTGCGTCGAGGGGAAGATCGGGGTAGAGGTAAGGCAGGCGGCGGATGGGGAGAACCGAGGCGAGCGTCAGGGCTCCCTTCCCTTCTTTCATCATGCGGTCGAGGAGCTCGCGGGTGATCGAACTCCAGCCGGCAGGACTCATGCGTACCAGGAAGATCTTGTCGGGGAGGTCGCGAGTGCGGATGGCGACTTCTTCCAGGGACGCAGACGCGTCCAGGATGAGCGCGGTGCCGGGCTTCATGGCGTCTTCGACGCGAAGGATCTCTTCTTCGCGCTGCTCTTCGAGCGACGGCAGAACCAGGCCGTCCTGACGGGTGAGGAGATCGAAGATGGGCACCGGCTGTAGAGCGCGGGAAATGACGTAGGCGACGGTGTTTGCGACGATGACGGGGACGATGATGGAATAGTTACCGCTGACTTCGAGCACCATGAAGACCGAAGTCATGGGAGCGCGCAGGAAGGCGGCGAACAGGACACCCATGCCGACCAGCGCGTAGGTTCCGGTGGAGACGGTGAGCAGCGGGAAGAAATGTCGTTCGACGCCTCCGACCGCCCCGCCCAGCATGGCGCCTACAAATAAGGTAGGGGCGAACATCCCACCGGGGGTACCGCTCACGAACGAGAGCGTGGTGGCGATGATTTTCAGGCCAGCGAGGATGGCGAGGAACTTCCAGGCGAACTGGTCGTGCATGGCCTGGTCGATGAACTCGTAACCGGCGCCCATCACTTGGGGCGCGCCGAGCCAGCCGATCAGTCCGATAAAGAATCCGGCGAGAGCGGGCTGGAGGTACTGCGTCCAGCGCGGGAAGACGCGCAGCCGGGGGCGGAAGTACCCGATGGCGTTAGCGAAGATGACGGCGGCCAACGCGCCGACCAGTCCGAGGACGGCGTAGGCGAGCAACTCCGCGGGATGGACGAAAGCCGTGACCGGGACGCGAAAGATGGCGTCGGCACCGAGGAACCAGCGCATGACCACCACGCTCGAGATCGCCGAGAGGACTACGGAGCCAAGAATGCCGGCGCTCCAGCGGCCAATGACTTCTTCGATCACGAACAGGACGGCGGAGATGGGAGCGTTGAAGGCCGCGGCCAGGCCGGCGGCTGCGCCCACCGGGGCGAGCAGGCGGAGTTTTTCCCGGGACAGTTCGAGACGGCGCCCGAGGGCGGAGGCGAGCGAGGCACCGATCTGCAGCGAGGGGTCTTCGGGGCCGAGGGATTGTCCGGAGCCGATGGCAAGGGCCGAGCAGAGAAATTTCCCGACAGCGTTTTTGAACGGGATGTAGCCGTTGTAGATGTAGAGTGCAGCCTTGGTCTGGTTGACACCGCTGCCCCGAACCTGGGGAAAGACGTGAACCACCAGGACGGCGACCAGGAGACCGACGGCGGTGGGGGCTCCGATAATGCGCAGCGCGTGGGGATGAGGAAGCGCCCCCATGAGGGCAATGCGGCTCCAGTCGATGGCGACGCGGAAGCAAACGACCGCCAGGCCGGAGAAAACGCCAATGAAGATGGAGAGGATCAGGAAGAAGCGCTCTTCTTCAAAGTTGGTCTGGAAGGTGAGGCGGGCAAGGCGACGGGCTAGCGCGTTGGTGCTGCGCTCGTGACTGGTAACGGCAGCGTTCGGGGGGGATGAAATTGCGGGCGCCTCGCTCATTCGTCCACGGCCTCACGATCGCGCGAGATAAGCAGGAGTGCGAGGTCGACGCCCCCGGGCGGCCCGCATTGCTGGGCGGCTTGCTGTTCGATTTGCAGGATCAAGTCCATCAGAACGTCGGGCAGGTCCGCGTTGGCGGGAGAGCTCAGCTTGCGCAGTTTTGGGCGCGCGGCCTGCCAGCGTGTCCATAGGGACGGAAGGTCGTTGCCGGCAGAAGGCATCGGATTCGCGTTCGTCGCTTTGCCGGGCGACGCTGTCGAAGGCAGGTCGACATGGATTGCTCGCGCGCAGGCTTTCAGGCGATTGCCCGCTTGGTTGAAGACGGAGACGATCCGGCGGTCGCGCTCGGCATCGGAGATGCGCCGCAGAAACGGGTCGGTTGCAAGAACCAGAGAGGCGGTTTCGAGTTGCCGGCGGGACTCGGCGTCGCTGGGATTGAGTTCGATGGCCTTCCGCAGATCGTTCTCCGCGGTGCGGTAGCGTCCCAGTTGAAAGGCAACGTCTCCAGCGCCGGCAAAAGCAGAGGCGTTCTTGCGATCGAGCTTCAGCACTGCTTGGTAGCGGGCTAGGGCGTCCGGCAAGTCCTGAGCTTGCCGGAAGCGATCGGCGACCGCGAGTTGCTGCGCGGGATCGGGAGGCAGAACCTGGGTGAGCGCAATGAGCTCGGCCTGGGCCTGGGGAAAACCTTTTCCCTGCAGCAGGAAATCGATGAGCTCAATCCTGCTCTGGCGGCGATTCTTGTCGGGCTCGGAAGACCATACGCCGTAGATGGCGTTGTGGTAGTGGCGGATGGCGTCCTCTACCGAGTGGCGGCGGACGGCCAGGCGCGCAAGTGCGAGGTTGATGGTGCTGTCCTGGGGAGAACCCTCCCAGAGGTGAAGCAGGTAGGCTTCGGATTCGTCGAGCCGGCCGGTGTCGCGCAAGGCGCGGGCAAGGCTGAGCTGATATTGGGGATTGTCGCGGTCGTAGCTCAGTGCTGCCCGGAAGTCGTCGAGGGCGCGTTCGGGGTGGCCGGCCTGGAATTCGGCGAGTCCCGCTTCAAAGGCGTGGAAGGCGATACGTTTTTCGTTGGCTTTGAGGCGCGTGACGAGGCGGGAAACTCCGGCAAATCCCAAGATGGCGATGATCGTAAGCGCGGCGAGGACGAGCGGCGTTCGGCGGGCCTGCGCTGTGGGTGCGGGAGAGTCCATGGATCGCAGTGCGATATACCCATCGTAAAGGATGGAAGGTGGGGATGGAAGACCGGGCGGGGTTAGGGGAAAGCCTCTAACCGCAAAGCTCGCCAAGGACTCAAGAGAACGCAAAACATGCGTGCACAAAGGAGTGGTGCTATCAGTCTGATCCGGGCTACGGCCATTGGATCAGGCCTCGGTCTGGGCTGTGGAGGCCGTGTTGGTGTCATTCGACGAAGCTTCAGACACGCCAGAAACGATGGTCTCTTCCAGGAGTTCCGCAGCGGCCAGATCTTCGAGGGCGCAGCCTACGCTTTTAAACAAAGTGATGTCGTTGGGACCGGTGCGCACGGTTTTCTTGGCCTTGGTCAGTTCATGCAGGTCGGCAAGCAGACTCTCGCGCTTGATCGCTCCGGCCTTGAGCGGGATGAGGATGTCGCCCGCTTCGGCGAGGGCACCGTCGTAGGTGTCGACCACGATGCGGGTACGGCGCATCGTGACGTCGTCGAGTTCCCGGGTGGTGGGCTGAAAGCTTCCGATCGCATTGATATGTGTTCCATTGCGGAGCAGGTTGCCGTCGAAGATCGGGGTTTTCGAAGTCGTGCAAGCGCACAGGACGTCGGATTCGGAGGCGCAGGTGCGGGAATAGACCGATTCGACCTTCATGCTGAGTTCGTGTTCCATCTGCTCGGCGAAATGCCGGGTGCGGGCGGGATCTTTGCCGCAGACCAGCGCGCGCTCGAAGTTGCGCACCTGGCGCAGGACATGGAGGTGCGCGCGAGCCTGACGCCCGGTGCCGAAGACGCCCAGAACACGCGCGTCTTCCTTGGCGAGAAATTTCGTCGCGACCGCGGAGGTGGCCGCCGTCCGGAGGTCGGTGAGGTAGTTCGCAGGGATGACCAACTTGGTGCAGCCGGATTCGGCGTCGAACAGGATGTAGGTGGCTTGGATGCGGTCGTCAGGCAGGCGGGGGTTCTCATTGAACTTGACGAGCTTCATGCCGAGTCCACGGCCGACGCGATCGTAGCAGGGCATGATGAGGAACACGCCGTCGGCCAGCTTCATCTGCGTGCGGGTGGGCATGACCGTGGAGGGATAGCGTGTTCGGAAGGCTTCTTCGATGGCCGCGATGAGCGTACGCGGGTCGAGAAGGCGGTGGACTTCGACTTCGGTCAGGACGTGCACGGGATCCCCCGGAAGCATAGTAGCGGATTCAGAGAGAAACATGCGGACGGGATTAAGGAGGAAAGCCTTTGCGCGCAAAGTTTGCAAAAGATTCGCTAACGACGGCCAGCGCGGCACCGACGACGCCCGTCGCCCGAGAAAAACGACGCAAGAGAAACCCGCGGGACACATGGGACCACGGAGGTTGATGGTGGGAGGACAGGCCACGTGGCCCGACGACCGGAGGGTGCGGCTCACGGGGTCGGTTTTTCGGCTGCCTGGAGTTCGTGCGCCCGCCTGATCTCCGCCGAATTTTTTCGACGGAAGAGTACTCGCCGCCCACCTGAAGCAGAGCGATGGCTACATTCTTGTCGCCCTGTGCCTCAGACACGAGTTCCGTGGCAGCAGGTTTGGCCGACTCCAATCGAGCAGTTCGATCGCATACTTGATGGTTTTCTTCTGGCAGTCGATGTCCGGGCCACCGTCCTGCTTGTCGGCTTTCTGAAGTCAGGCCGCCGAGTTTGGGGCTCGGCTGCCCAAACGAGGGCATCCGGGCCTAGGTGGGTCGGGGAGGGATCGCTCGGACGTGGCCAACCGGAAGGTGCCGGGAGGTGGCCAACCGTAGGCCCGGGAACGGGGGTTCAGGTAAGATACTGCCGCTCATGAATCGTGAATATCACAAGGGGTATAGCCAGGAATTGCACCGCGAGATGGAGATGCTGGTGTTTGGACATGCCGGCACGCCGATGCTCGTCTTCCCCACGTCGATGGGGAAGTTCTTTGAGTATGAAGACCGCGGAATGATCGGGGTTCTGGCGCCCAAAATCGAGCGGGGCGAACTGCAGGTGTTCTGTCCGGATGGGATCGACGGGGAGAGCTGGTACAACAAATCGGCGCATCCACGGATCCGGGTGCTGCGCCACTTGCACTATGAACGGTACCTCCTGCATGAACTGCTTCCCTACATGCGATGGCGGAACCAATCGGGACAACTGGTGGTGACCGGGTGCAGTTTTGGCGGATATCACGCGGTGAATTTTTCGTTCAAGCATCCGGATATTGCGACGCATTGCGTGAGCATGGGCGGGGCGTTCGATGTTCACCAATTTCTGGATGGCTACTACGACGATGATTGCTACTTCAACTGTCCTCCGGATTTTCTGGGGAACATGAACGATGACTGGTATCTGAGTCGGTACCGGCAGATGAAGATCGTGCTGGCCTCGGGCGAATGGGATATGTGCCTGGATCAGAATGTGAAGCTGGCCGCGGTGCTGAATGCCAAAAGAGTGCCGAACTGGCTCGACATTTGGGGAGATCATACGGGACATGATTGGCCGTTCTGGCAGCGGATGGCGGAGAAATACTTCTAGTCGCTGGTCGTTGCCTGTTCGTCGTTGGTCGGGAAATGAGTCGCAGAGGGAACTCCCTGCGGGGTTGAGGGGCATGAGGTCCATCGACTGCGTTCGGCTGCGCCTCACTTCGCCAGGATGACCGAGTTTGTTTGGAGCAGACGCCATGAAAAGGATCGGGATTATTTTTGGGATGGAGAACACGTTTCCGCCGGCTTTGGTGGAGAAGATCAATTCGTCGGGCGGGGATGGAGTTTCGGCGGAGTTCGTGAAGATCGGCGGAGTGCGGATGGATCAGCCCAAGCAGTATGACGTGATCATCGACCGCATCTCGCAGGATATTTCGTTCTACCGGGCGTACCTGAAGAATGCGGCCCTGCACGGGACAATTGTCATCAACAATCCGTTCTGGTGGACGGCCGATGACAAGTTCTTTAATTATGCGCTGGCGACCAAGCTGGGCGTGGCGATTCCGCCGACGGTGATCCTGCCGCACAACCAGCATCCGCCCGGGACGACCGAGCAGTCGATGCGGAATCTGATGTACCCGTTGAACTGGGATGAAGTGTTTGAGTATGTCGGTTGGCCCGCTTTTCTTAAGCCATACGACGGGGGTGGGTGGAAGAATGTTTACAAGCTGCACTCGCCGGACGAGTTCTTCAAGGCTTACAACGAGACCGAGCAGCTGTGCATGACGCTGCAGCGTGGAGTGGAGTTTGAGGAGTACTTCCGGTGTTACGTGATCGGACAGGAGAAGGTGCACATCATGCGGTATGACCCGAAGGCTCCGCATCATGAGCGGTATGTGAAGGGGAACCCGCCGCCGGGGGCGGGCTTGACGGAGCGGATCGAGAAGGATGCGCTGACGTTGTGCCGGGCGCTGGGGTACGACCTGAACACGGTGGAGTTCGCGGTGGAGGGCGGGGTGCCGTATGCGATCGATTTTATGAATCCGGCGCCGGACGCGGACCTGAATTCGGTGGGTCAGGAAAATTTTGATTGGGTGGTGAATGCGGTGGCGGAGATGGCGGTGCAGAAGGCTTTGGGCGGGGAGAATCCGGCGCGGGAGTTGCGGTGGGCGGCGTTTTTGGAGGGGGAGAGGCCGGCGGCCAAGAAGAAGGCAGGGCGCAGAGTAACGGTGGAGAGCGCGGAGGCGTAGAGAGGCGCGTTCCGATGGGCTGTCCTGACAGGAAAGCCTTCGTGACCTAGGACGCGAAGATTGCACGAACCGAGAGCGTCGGAGTCGGCGTATGCAGTCGGCCGAGGACCACGGTGAGAATTCCTGTCGAGACCGGTGGCGGAGTTGAGAAGCACCGCGTCGTTCGACTGCGTTCGGGATGACAGGGCTTGGGGTTCAGGATGACGGCTTCTTGTGGCCCGGGATGACAGCTTACGGAGGCTTTTGCGCCTCGTGGCTCCCGGCCGCCCTCAACGGTTGGGTTGATATACTGTGTCGACTGCGACGGCGGCATCAGGCTTGGTTCCCCGCGGGACCCTGTGAGTGGCGATGAAACCTGCCTTTACGATCGGGATCGAGGAAGAGTACCAGACGGTGGATCCGGTGACTCGCGATCTGCGGTCGCACATTCATGCGGAAATTATTGAGAAGGGCAAGCTACTTTTGCAGGAACGCGTGAAGGCGGAAATGCATCAGTCGGTTGTCGAGGTGGGAACTTCGGTCTGCAGCAATATTAAGGAAGCGAAGGACGAGGTCAAGAAACTGCGACGCGACATGATTATGCTGGCTCGGGAAAACGGGTTGCGGCTGGCGTCAGCGGCGACGCATCCCTTTGCCGACTGGCGGGCACAGGAGATTTACCCCGACGAGCGCTACAAGAATATCGTCGAAGACCTGCAGCTGGTGGCGCGGGCGAACCTGATCTTCGGCCTGCACGTGCACATCGGGATGGACGACCGGGAGGCGGCCATCCACATGATGAATCACGCTCGGTACTTCGTGCCGCACATCCTGGCGCTGTCGACCAATTCGCCGTTCTGGCTGGGGATGAATACCGGGTTAAAATCATACCGGTGCAAGGTGTTCGACAAGTTTCCGCGAACGAACATCCCGGATTATTTTCCGAGTTGGAGCGAGTATGAGAATTTCATCAAGCTGTTGATTAAGACGGGGTGCATCGATAACGCGAAGAAGATCTGGTGGGATATCCGGCCGCACCCGTTTTTCAATACGATCGAGTTCCGGGTGTGCGACATTCCCATGCGGGCGGATGAGACCATCGCACTGGCGGCACTGATCCAGGCCACGATCGCGAAGCTCTACAAGCTGTATTCGGCGAACCAGGGGTTCCGGCTGTACCGGCGTGCGCTGATCATGGAGAACAAGTGGCGGGCGGCGCGGTACGGGCTGAACGGGAAAATGATCGATTGGGGCAAGCAGACGCAGGTCCCGGTGCGCGACCTGATTCTGGAGTACCTGGAGTTCATCGACGACGTGGTGGATGAGTTGGACTCGCGGGCGGAAATCGAGTATGTGCACAAGATCATGGAGATGGGCAGCGGGGCCGACCGGCAAATCCGCGTGTTCGATGAGACTGGAGATCTGAAGAAGGTTGTGGACTACATCATTGAGGAGACGGAAGTGGGCGTGGCCAAAGCGGCAGCCCCCGTTTCCGAACAAAAAGCAGGGTAATGAATAAAGTCAGTCACGCTCATCGTCCTCTCAAGACTATCCCCTTTGATTCTGAACTGACTCCGGGCGCCCGCAATGCGGTGCAGGTGTGTCTGCGGATACAGGCCTCCGAGAAAGTCACGGTCATCACCGACGAGGCCAGCCTCGAGATTGCGGCGGCCATCGTGCGGGAACTGGAGACAGTCGGGTCGCCCTATCACGCGTTCGTGCTGGAGGAGCGGGCGCCTCGGCCGCTGGCGATGCTGCCCCGGGAAATTCTGGACGACCTGGAGACGTCCAACGTCAGCATCTTCGCGGTGCAGGCGCAGCGGAACGAACTCCAGTCTCGCATGCAGATGACCGAGGTGGTGAATCGGCGGAAGATCCGGCACGCACACATGGTGAACATCAACCGGCGGATCATGCTGGAGGGGATGCGAGCGGATTTTCTGAAGGTGGACCGGATCAGCCAGAAGGTGGTGGAGATGGTGCGGAAGGCGTCGAAGATCCGGGCGAAGACAGCGGCCGGGACCGACCTGACGGCTACGTTGAACCCTGCGTATAAGTGGTTGAAGACTTCGGGGATTATCAGTCCGGATACCTGGGGGAACTTGCCGGGAGGCGAAGTGTTCACTACGCCGGGCGAGGTGAACGGGACGTTTGTCATTGATGGCGTGGTGGGGGATTATCTGTGCGCGAAGTTCGGAGATCTGAAGGGTCATCCGCTGACGATTCGGGTGGAGGGCAACCGGTTGGTTTCGGCGGAGAGTCGCAATCAGGAGTTGCGCGACGATTTCTGGGCGTATACGCACACCGATGAGAACAGCGATCGGGTGGGAGAGTTTGCGATTGGGACCAATATCGAGCTGAAAGATGTGATTGGAGAGATTTTGCAGGACGAGAAGTATCCCGGGATCCATATTGCGTTTGGGAATCCGTATGGGGCGCATACCGGGGCGGAGTGGTACTCGGCGACACATATCGATGTGGTGGGACGGAATTTTGATATTTGGGTGGATGGCGACCAGATTATGCGCGGGGGGCAGTTTTTAATTGAGGCGTGACGGGGGTCGGCGGCAGAAGCACAGACAACCCCGAAGGACAGCCAGGCAACCCGAAGGAAAAGCCTTTGACGCTGTCTCTTTGACGCTCTCCAGGGTTCGGTCGGCAGATCGCGGACAGCAGTGTCCAGGCCCCACCATTTCTTGCCATGATTTCCTCGCTTCGGCAGGCGTTTAATTCGAAATATCGGGCGGAGAAGTATCGGGACCTGCTTTCGCTGCTCGCGGAGCGCTGTGGGGTGGCGATTGGGTTCCGGGTCTCGGAGACGCCTTGCTTCCTGCCTGCGGAGTTGTTGACCCGGATGGCCGATGACGGCAAGCAACTCATCTGGCAACTGGTCGATAGTCCGGAATACTACGCACGCTCGTCCGAGTCGATTCCTCCTGGGTTCAACGTTGCCGGCGAGAGCACGCATCCGATGTTTATCCAGGTCGACTTTGGGTTGGCGCGGGATGCGGACGGGCGGTTGCAGCCAAAGCTGGTGGAATTGCAAGCCTTCCCTTCTCTGTACGCGTACCAGCCGGTTCTGGCCCGGACGTTTATCGACGTGTACGGGCTGGACCAGGGGCTGGGGTATTTGCTGAGCGGGCTGGACTCGGCTTCGTATTTGAAGCTTTTGCGGCGGGCGATTGTGGCGGATCAAGATCCCGAAAACGTGATCCTGATGGAGATTGATCCTCAACATCAGAAGACCCTGCCCGATTTTCTGCTGACGGAGAAGTTGCTGGGGATCCGCACGGTGGACATTAGGTCGATCAAGAAGGATGGGAACCGGTTGTACTGGGAGGATGCGGGGCGGCGGGTGCCTATCAGAAGGATCTACAACCGGGCCATTGTGGACGAACTGGAACGGAAGGGCGCGACGCTGGCGTTCGATTTTCGGCATGATCTCGAGGTGGAGTGGGCGGGCCATCCGAACTGGTATTTCCGGATTTCGAAGTACTCGATTCCGTACTTGAGGCACGCATCAGTACCAAAGACCTGGTTTCTGGACCAGCTCGAACGGGTGCCGGATGATCTGGAGAACTACGCCTTGAAACCGCTGTATTCGTTTGCTGGTCTGGGGGTCGTGATTGCGCCCACGAAAGCAGATATCGCTGCCGTGCCGACACAGAGGCGATCACAGTACATCCTGCAGGAACGGCTGCACTTTGAACCGGTGATCGAAACACCCTTTGGCGGAACCAAGGTGGAAGTGCGGGTGATGTATATCTGGGTGGACGAGCTGACGCCGGTATTGACGATCCTGCGGATGGGGCGCGGGCTGATGATGGGCGTGGATCACAACCGGAACATGGAATGGGTGGGGTCGTCGGCGGGGCTGTTTTAGGGGCGCTTGCTGGTTTGTCAGTCCCCCGTTGTCGTCCTCGGTTCTTGGGTTCTCAGTTCTTGGCGCCAGTATGAGGTGCGGGGCGGCCCTCAAAAGGGATTTGACCGTAAAAGGGTGCAAACAGAGCCGCAAAGCACCGAGGAGGGCTCTGCAGATCGCAGGATCGAGATACGGCGCGAACCCGGAACGCGGCAAGCCGCGGGCCTACCGGTCGTTTTGGCTGGTCCGGCTTAGCTGGACACAGACGTCGGGAGGTTTCCTCCATTCGGCCGGCCGAAAGATTCGCCTTTCCGGGAAACGCTGACAAGGGCTAAGTTGTTTGTCACTAACTTGTTTGTCCGGTTGACCAAACAGCGGGGGCAGCCTAACATGGCCGCCGGGTCACAATGGGCGTCCCGGGCATGATTGGCGAGACGGTTTCCCACTATCGCATCCTCGGCAAGTTGGGAGGCGGTGGCATGGGGGTCGTGTACGAGGCGGAAGACGTCCGGTTGGGCCGCCGAGTGGCGCTCAAGTTCATTCCTGACAACCTGGTGGGGGACCCCAAGTCCCTGGAGCGCTTTGAGCGCGAAGCTCGAGCGGCTTCACAGCTGAACCATCCGAACATCTGCACCATTCACGGGATCGAGGACAACGAGGGGCACCCCTTCATCGTCATGGAGAAGCTCGAGGGCCAGAGCCTGAAGCAGATGATCCATGGCAAACCGCTGGATGTTGACCTGGTCCTGGATATCGCAGTGCAGGTGGCAGACGCGTTGACTGCGTCGCATGCCAAGGGGATCATTCATCGAGACATCAAGCCGGCCAACATCTTCCTGACCACCGCGGGTCAGGCAAAAGTGCTGGACTTCGGGCTGGCCAAGCTGACCACCGAGGCAAAGCTGGCTACCAGCACCGACACGGGGATTGAGGACTCGCTGACCGCAGTCGGCGTGATTCCGGGGACGGCTGTCTATATGGCTCCGGAGCAAGCGCGCAGCGAAGTGCTCGACCCGCGCAGTGATCTATTTTCGTTTGGCGTCGTGCTCTACGAGATGTCGACCGGGAAGAAGCCGTTCTCCGGGACGAACATCGTAACAACACTGGATTCGGTGCTGCATCAGAAACCGGTACCGCCTTCAGGGTTGAATCCTGGCCTTCCCCAAGGATTTGAAAACATTATCGGCAAGGCCATGGAGAAGGACAAAGGGAAACGCTACCAGACCGCCGCCGATATGAAGGCGGACCTGCAACACCTGAAGAAGGAGACCGAGTCGGGCCTGACGCGCACCGGCGCCAAGCTGGCTCAGCCGCTGCGGGTGGCGTCGAATACGTTTCGGCGATCCGGCCGATTGCAGATGTATCTGCTGCTGGGCATGGCAGGACTTCTGCTTGCGGTGCTGGGGGCCGTGGGGGCGTGGTGGTTGAAGCACCGCAAACCCCCAGTCCCGGTGGTGGCAAGGAACACGATTGCAGTGCTGCCACTCCAGAACATCACCAACGACAGCAACATCGACTACCTGCGGTTTGCCCTGGCCGATGAGGTCGCGTCGGTGCTGACTTACAGCCGCGCCCTGGATGTGCGACCGACGGGCACCACACGCAAGTATGTCAATGCGGACCGGGACCCGCAGCAAGCGGGACGCGAGTTGCATGTGTCGGACGTTGTCACCGGGCATTACATCCGGCAAGGCAACAAGATCCTGCTGACGCTGCAGGTGGTGGACGTAGCGTCGAACAGCGTGACCTGGCAAAGTCCGCCCATTACCGCGCCAAGCCAGGATTTCATTGCCCTGCAGGAGGCGCTCTCGAAGCAGGTACGCGCGGGCCTGTTGCCCACGCTGGGCGTTGGCAAGGAATATCTGGAGACGCGCACGCGTCCGAAGAACCAGGAGGCATACGACCTGTACCTGCGCAGCGTCGCGGTGCCGCATGACGAGAAGCCCA
>Ga0137416_10001009_pt1 | contig 13950 bp, 12 predicted proteins | sample CZODoug3_1_1_16f_FD_108282 | JGI IMG/M metagenome (GOLD analysis project Ga0137416, IMG submission 108282) | Vadose zone soil fungal communities from Angelo Coast Range Reserve, California, USA - CZODoug3_1_1_16fungal (Illumina Assembly) | ecosystem: Environmental > Terrestrial > Soil > Vadose...
ACTGACGTCAGCAAGCGCGGCCTGCGCGATGGCGCCGCGCATCGGCAAGGGGTGGCGCCGGTCTACAACGCCTACGCGCGCGTCAGCGATGATCCCGCTTTCACTGGGCGGCAAGGCGACTATCAGGCACTGCTGCGGCCGCTGTTCATGCTGTCGTTCCTGGTCGACGATTTTCTTAGCCAGAATGAATTCTACGGCGCGCGGAGCGTGATGCTGTCGTCTGCCTCCAGCAAGACCGCGTTCGGGCTTGCGCATCTGCTGCATGCGCGCAAAAACATCAAGGTGATCGGCCTGACCTCGGCGTCGAACGTGAACTTCGTCAATTCGCTCGGCTGCTACGACGAGGTCATCACCTATGATCGCGTGACGTCGCTGCCGTCGGAAGTCCCAGCCGCGTTCGTCGACATGGCCGGCAACAGCGCGTTGCGCGAACAACTGCATCGGCATTTCGGCGACCGAATAAAATATTCCGGCCGTATCGGGTTGACGCATCGCAGCTCCGCGCCGGACGAGCCGCAATTGCCGGGCGCCAAACCAACCTGGTTCTTCGCGCCCGACCAGATTCGCAAGCGCGCCAAAGAATGGGGACCGGGCGGTATCGACACGCGGTTCGGCGCGGCATGGACCGGTTTCGCCCCCAAGCTGGACCAGTGGCTGACCGTGAAGGTCACGGAGCAGCGACGGTGCGAGCAACCTATCTCGATACCCTCAACGGCCGCGTGCCGCCGGAGCTGGGGCATATCCTGTCGCTTTAAGGAATAACCGGCATCTCCTCACGCCCTTTCTGGGCCCTCGCGAATGGGTATAGGGTCCGGACCAGGGAAAGCGCCGCATAGACGGCCGGTGAAGAGAAGCGCGCGATGCTCGACAAGACCGACGATCTTTCGGTAGCCGCCGATAACTGGCTCGCCCAGTTCGAGGAGGCGCTGGCAAGGCCCGATGACGGCCTGCTGGACGCCCTGTTTCTTTCAGACAGCTATTGGCGCGACGTGCTGGCGCTGAGCTGGAACATCCAGACCGTCAACGGTGCGGACGACATTCTGAAAGAATTGCGGGCGCTCGCCCCTCACGCCGGCGCAATCGGCTTTGCCATCGATCCCGAGCGCCGCGCGCCGCGCAAGGTGATGCGCGCCGGCACCGATGCGATCGAGGCGATGTTCAAGTTCGAGACCGCGGTGGGGCGCGGCAACGGCATCATCCGCCTGATCCCGGATGCCGATGACGGCAACACGCCGAAAGCCTGGACGCTGCTGACCGAGCTCGGCGAACTCAAGGGATTTGAGGAGCAGATCGGCGTCGAACGCCCGAGCGGCAACGCCTATTCGCGCGATTTCCGCGGACCCAACTGGCTCGATCTGCGCAAGGCATCCGCGGCCTATGCCGATCATGATCCGACCGTGCTCGTGATCGGCGGCGGCCAATCCGGTCTGTGCATCGCGGCGCGGCTGAAGCAATTGAACGTCGACACCCTGATCGTCGATCGCGAGGTACGGATCGGCGACAATTGGCGCAAGCGCTATCACGCGCTGACGCTGCACAACCAGGTGCAGGTCAATCATCTGCCCTACATGCAGTTCCCGCCGAACTGGCCGACCTACATCCCCAAGGACAAGCTCGCCAACTGGTTCGAAGCCTATGTCGAGGCGCTGGAGCTGAACTTCTGGACCGAGACCGAATTCGAGGGCGGCGCTTACAGCGAGAAAGAAGGATGCTGGAGCGTGACGCTGCGCCGCGCCGACGGCAGTAAGCGCACGATGCGCCCGCGCCACGTCGTGCTCGCGACCGGCGTCAGCGGCATCCCGAATGTGCCTGACATCCCGAGCCTGAAACAGTTTGCCGGCAAGGTGGTGCATTCCAGCCGGTATGACGACGGCGAGAACTGGAAGGGCAGAGCCGCGATCGTGGTCGGCACCGGCAACAGCGGCCACGACATCGCGCAGGACCTGCATTCCAGCGGCGCTGACGTGACGCTGGTGCAGCGCAGCCCGACGCTGATCGTCAGCATCGAACCCTCGGCGCAACTGGTCTATGCGCCCTACAACGAAGGCACGCTCGACGACAACGATCTGATCGCGACCTCGATGCCGCTCAAGGTGGCGCGGAAAAGCCACGCCATGACGATGGAGAAGTCCAGGGAACTCGACAGGGAATTGCTCGACGGCCTTGAGCGCACAGGCTTCAAGCTCGACTTCGGCGAGGACAACACCGGCTGGCAGTTCAAATACCTGACCCGCGGCGGCGGCTATTATTTCAACGTCGGCTGCTCCGACCTGATCGTCAAGGGCGAGATCGCGCTAAAACAGTTTGCCGATATCGACGCCTTTGTCGCCAAAGGTGCCAGGATGAAGAGCGGCGAGACGGTCGCGGCCGATCTGATCGTGCTGGCGACCGGCTACAAGCGTCAGGAAGAGCTGGTGCGCAAGCTGTTCGGCGAAGCTGTGGCGGACCGCGTCGGCACCATCTGGGGTTTTGGCGACGGGCAGGAACTGCGCAACATGTATACGCGCACCGGCCAACCGGGCCTCTGGTTCATCGCCGGCGGGCTGGCGCAATGCCGGATCGGCTCGAAACATCTGGCGCTGCAGATCAAGGCGATCGAGGAAGGGCTGCTGCCGCGCGGCGTCGGGGCGAAAGCGGCTTTTACATGAATCAACCAACCGTCATTCCGGGGCGTGCGCAGCACGAGCCCGGAATCCATACTCACTATCGTGGTTATGGATTCCGGGCCTGCGCCTGACGGCGCATCCCGGAATGACGACCCAAAGGAGGTACCACATGTCCACCATTCTCGGCTCGGGCGAACATCGTTACCGCGTGGTGGAGAATTTTGCGAAGCTGCCGGATGGATGGCAACTCACCGACGTCGCCTCGGTCGCGATCGACAGCAAGGACCGCATCTACGTCTTCAACCGCGGCGCCCATCCGATGGTGGTGCTCGACCGCGCCGGCAATTTCATCACAAGCTGGGGCGAAGGCCTGTTTACCCGCGCGCACGGGCTGCACATCGACGCCGACGACCATCTCTATTGCACCGATGACGGCGACCACACCGTGCGCAAATGCTCCACCGACGGCAAGGTGCTGCTGACCATCGGCATTCCGAACCAACCGACGCCGTTCATGAGCGGCGAGCCGTTTCACCGCTGCACCCACACCGCGCTGTCGCCGAAGGGCGAGATCTACGTCTCCGACGGCTATGGCAACGCCTGCGTCCACAAATACACGCCGGACGGAAAGCTGATCAAGACCTGGGGCGAGCCCGGCACCGATCCCGGCCAATTCAACATCGTGCACAACATCGCCACCGACGCCGATGGATGGGTCTACGTCGCCGACCGCGAGAACCACCGCGTCCAGGTGTTCGACGGCAACGGCAAATACGAGACGCAGTGGAATAATCTGCACCGGCCCTGCGCGCTCTGTCGCTGCGGCGGCAAGCAGGCGAATTTCATCATTGGCGAGCTCGGCCCCGGCATGCCGGTCAACCGCAAGGTACCTAATTTGGGCCCGCGCCTCTCCATCGTGGACTCACAAGGCAAGCGCATCGCCCGGCTCGGCGGCGAGCACGGCCCTGGGCTTGAGACCGGCAAATTCCTGGCGCCGCACGGCATCGCGCTGGATTCCAAAGGCGACATCTATGTCGGCGAGGTCGGCGTCACCGACTGGAAGACCAGCTTTCCGGATACCGAGATGCCGACGGAAGTTCGCACGGCGCGCTGCCTGCAGAAGCTGGAGAAGGTGTAGGTTAACCCGCCCTCTCGTCATTGCGAGGAGCGATAGCGACGACTTGTCCGCCGTAGCTCGTGAGCGAAGGCGGAAGCAATCCATTTCAGCGCTTGTGGCACGATGGATTGCTTCGCTTCGCTCGCAATGACGGATTAATCCGCCTTGATGCCTGACGCTTTCATAATCGGCCACCAGCGCTCGGCCTCGGCCTTCTGGAACGCACGCAGGGCTTCCGGTGATTGCAGCTGCAGCGGCGTGATCTGGATGCCCATTTCCTCAAACCGCGCTTTGACCTCCGGGTCGGCCAGCACCTGCGTCATCGTCGCATTCAGCTTCGCGATGATTTCCTTCGGTGTGCCCTTCGGCACCCAAAGCCCGTACCAGAGCGAAGCGAAAAAGCCGGGCAACCCGGCCTCGTCCGCGGTCGGAATGCCCGGCGATGACGGCAGCCGGGTCCGGCCGGTGATGGCAAACGGCTTGACGCTGCCGGAAGCCAGCAGCGACCTGAAATTCGACGACGGCTCGATCATGAAGTCGATCTGTTCGGCGAGCAGATCCTGCATCGCCGGCCCGTTGCCGCGATAGGGCACGAACTGGAATTTGGTGCCGGTCACCTTCTGCAACGAAATGCCGGTGAGGTGGCCGGTGGCACCGACGCCGGCGATGCCGACCGAGGCCTTGTCGGGGTTGGCCTTGAGCCAGGCGATCAGCCCTTTCAGATCGTTCGCCGGAAAACTCTTGTTGCCGACGATCAATAGCGGCTCGCTGCCGATCTGGATCACCGGTTCGAGGTCCTGCAACAGATCGAACTGCAGCGCGTAGAGGCCGCCGGTCAGCATATGCGTGGTCGAGGTGCCGATGCTGAGCGTGTAGCCGTCGCCCGCGGCGCGAACCGCACGGGCGACGCCGAGGCTGCCGGCAGCGCCGCCGACATTCTCGATCACGATCGGCTGGCCGAGAATGGGACGAATCTGCTCGGCGAGATAGCGCGCCAGCGTGTCGGTGGCGCCGCCGGCGGGGAACGGCACGATCATCGTGATCGGGCGGGTCGGATAGTCTTGCGCGAACGCCGTTCCGCTCGAAGCCAGAGCGCACCAAACCGCGACCGCCATCGCCAGCAGCTTCCGCATCCCGTTTCCCCCGCGTTTATCGTTGGCCCCATTGTCACGGTTTTCCACCTCGAATCAAACCTCGCCGAGCACCTCCCGCCGTCGCTGCTCGGATTCTTCCGCGTAGCGCCGCATCGCATGTGCCTCGGTGAGAAGTCCGATCGGACGGCGTTCGCCGGCGGACTCCACCACCGCGAGCGATTCCGCTTCCGCCGCGTCGAACACCGCGATGGCCTCCTGGATGTTCATCACGGGATGCAGCACCACATCGCCGTAGCGCAGGATGTCGACCAGACCCTTGGCCGCCTCGATATCCGGCGCATGGGCCTCGGCGATCAGCGCGAGCCCGGCATAACGCCCTTCCGCATCGACGGCGACGACCTGGGTTTGCGATCCGAGCGGGAATTTGTCGCGGAATTCCCCGATTGCCATGTCGGCTTTCACGGTCGTGATATCGCCCCGCATCATGCTTGCGACCGTGAGATCGCGGATCCAGCCGACATCGGCGGCGCTGCGGATAGTCTCGCCGCGCAAATGCAGCCGCCAGGTCGCAAAGGAATAGCCGAACAGCTCGCGGGTGATCATGGTCGAGATGATGACGGCGACCAGCACCGCCGTGGTCAGCCAGAGATCGCCGGTGGATTCGAGCGCGATGAACGACATCGTCAAGGGACCGCCGACCACGGACGCCGACAGCGCGCTCATGCCGATCACGGCATAGACATTCGGATCGAGCGCGAGGCCAGGCCAGATCATATCGGCGCCGGCGGCAAACAGACGGCCGCCGAGCGCGCCCATGAACAGGGTTGCGAAAAACAATCCGCCGCGGAACCCGCTGCCGAGCGAGATGATCGAAGCGATCGCCTTCAGGATGAAGACGCCGGCGATGAACGTCAGCGGCATCGAGACGATGCTGGAGAAATGCAGCGCGCCATGTCCTGACGACATCACTTGCGGCGTCAGCAGCGCCATCGCGCCCACCGCAAGGCCGCCGAGCGCCGGGCGCAGCGGCGGCCACAGCCGCGTCTTCGAAAGCGCCGCCTCGCAAAGCGCCACGCCGCGCATGATCGCGATGCCGAACAGGGCGGCGAGAATCCCGAGCAATCCGGCGATGGCAAGGTCGCGTCCGAGCACGTCGCCGAGCGTGCCGACCCGGATGCCGAGCGACAATGCGGCAAAGCCATGGGTGACAAAATATCCGGCCACCGCGGCAACGCCGACCGGCGCCAGGCTGGCCGGGGTATAGCCGCCGATCACGAGCTCGAAGGCATAGAAGGCCCCGGCCAGCGGCGCGCCGAAGGCGCCGGCGATCGCGGCCGCGGCGCCGCAGCCGACCATGATTCGCTGATCGGCGCGGCGCAAATGAAACCCGCGACCGAGCGAGGCGGCAAGGCCGCTGGCGAGCTGGGTATAGCCGGCTTCCAGTCCGACCGACGCGCCGACGCCGCTAGATCCGATCGTCTGCAGCGCCACGATCACGCTGCCGCGAAACGACATCCGGCCGCCATGCAGCGCGTTGGCCTCGATCGGGTCGATCTCTCGTGCCGGCCGCCAGCGCGCCAGCAGCAGGAACGCCAGCCCCAGCAGCAACCCGCCGAGGCTCGGGACCAGCAAAGCGCGCAGCGGCTCGATGCTGAGCTGGCTGGAAAGACGCTCCCGGATCGAAATGTTGAACAACAGCGCGTGAAGCCCGGCCACCGCCACGCTCATCGCGACCACCACCACCCCGCTGACGGTTCCGATCAGCGCCGCCAGCACCACCAGGCTCGTTTCATGGGCGCGAACGAACGCCCGCAGCCGGCGCGGCGCCTCGAAATAGCGGGATGTGGTGACCATTTTCCGGGGCCCGTCAGCGGGCCGAAGCAAGCCCTCCCGCCACGTGTAGCGGGCTTCACGCCAGGGAGGCAATCGGGGCAGGATCATGGCGGCCACCATGCGGATAAGCCGCTCAACGCCCTTCACAATCCCGTCACGCTGCCTGTAGTATGTCAACGCATGCTGCTTCGCAGCTAATATGGGAGTCAGGAGCGTTAGGTTGAACGCACACGTCTCACAAGGCGGTTGGCCGGTGCTGGTGCTGAACGCGGATTTCCGGCCGCTGAGTTATTACCCGCTGTCGCTCTGGTCCTGGCAGGACGCGATCAAGGCGGTGTTTCTCGATCGCGTCAATATTGTCGAACATTACGATCGCGCGGTGCGCAGCCCGAGCTTCGAGATCCAGCTGCCGAGCGTGGTGTCGCTGAAATCCTTCGTCAAGCCGACCACGCATCCCGCCTTCACCCGGTTCAACGTGTTCCTGCGCGATCGCTTCGTCTGCCAGTACTGCTCGGCCGACGACGACCTCACCTTCGATCACATCATCCCGCGCAGCAAGGGCGGCCAGACCACCTGGGAAAACGTGGTCGCAGCCTGTTCACCCTGTAACCTGCGCAAGGGCAATCTGACCCCGCACCAGGCGCGGATGTTTCCGAGACAACACCCGTTCGCGCCGACCGTGCACCAGCTGCATCGCAACGGGCGATTGTTTCCGCCGAACTATCTGCACGACAGCTGGCTGGATTATTTATATTGGGATACCGAGCTCGATCCGTAGGGTTTGGGCGCGAGAATTGTTGTGCTGGCACCCGTCGTGGCTCTCAAGGCTTTGGGTGCGAGCGGGACGCCAGGTCGACTGGAACGATACGAAATCCTGCTTCGATCAGCTCACGCTGTCTTTTCACGACGGTTTCCACAAACGAAGGATCGCGTCCGAATGCCGGAATTATCCCGTCCCGCATATCGGGAAAGTAGTCCGAATTGAGTGGCAATCGGGCAACTCGGCTGACATCGACGTGAAAGGATGCCGCCTGACCAAGCGCCGCAGCTTGGGATGCGTCGACCAGAAGATGCTGACGGGGTCGGCGTCGGCCTTCAAATGCGATCCGGGAAGTCGTGTAGACGACGATCGCGAACCGCTCGCCCCGAATCCGTCCCGTGGCTAGGCAGAACACGATATGCGGCGATGGCCCCGGTCCGGATGCTTCCCGGAATGGGAAATTGCAGCGGACGTAATGTCCGGCTTGCATCCCCTACGGGAAAAGCTTGCTGAAGTGGGATGAGCGATCGTCGTAGCTTGCGTCGCTCTCTCCTTCCTCTCGATCCAGAACGAATTCGGATCCGAGTTCGGCGTGATCGTAAGCGAGAATGCTCTTTTCACCGGGTTCGCGCTCCATGTCGCGCAGGAGGAGCTGCGACACGTAATCTTCGGTCGTCAAACCCTGCTGTTTGGCACGATTGGCCGCTGCCGTCGCGACGGCGCGGTCGATGTTGATGGTCGCGAATTCACCCATAGGCCGTTCTCCCTCGCTCCAAATATAAGCAAGCCAACCGGGAATGGCGAGAGGGGACGCACCCTCGCTAGGGGCGCCACATGCGAAAATTTACTCGCCCACTCACGTCAACGACATATCCAGCGGCGGTGCGACATCGTCCGGCAGCGGGCTGACATAGGGTGTGCGGGCGGTGCGCTTTTTGAGGTCGGCCTTGGCGGCGGCGATCAGCTCCGGATCGCTCAGCGCCTGGATGCCGAGTCCGGCCATGGCCTTGGCGGCCTGCACCATGGCCTTGTGGGCGTGCGGGCTCTTGCCCTGTGCCACCACCTGCCAGGTGTGGAACGGGGTGCCGATCGCAACCGTCGGGGCATGAACCTGAACGGTCGGGACCACCCAGCTCACGTCGCCCACATCGGTCGAGCCGATCAACGGATTGCGCCTGGCGTCCAGCGGCACGATGAAATCGGCCAGCGGCCGGTCGGTCGGATCCATGCCGATCGTGTGATAGACGGACGCGATGTCCTTGTCGGTCAACGTGGAGCGGATTTTTGCGGCGAACTCCTGGTCGGCCTGGTCGAAATGCGGAGGCCCGAGATCCTCCATGATCCGGTGCAGGGCCTGCTCGAGCGGGGTGTTGGCCAGAACGTTGGAGACGGCGGAAATGATTCGCATCTCCATTTTGGTCTCGGTCATCAGCGCCGCCCCCTGCGCGATCTTGTGGACGCGCGCCACCAATTCGTTCATGCCGGGTAGATCGCGGGCGCGGATGGAATAGCGCACCCGGGCATGGGCCTGCACCACATTGGGGGCAATGCCGCCGGTGTCGAGCAGCGCATAGTGGACGCGGGCGTCGCTCGGCATGTGCTCGCGCATGTAGTTGACGCCGACATTCATCAGCTCGACCGCGTCGAGCGCGCTGCGGCCCAGATGCGGCGAGGCGGCGGCATGCGAGGCGCGCCCGGCAAAGATGAAATCGGCGCGCGTGTTGGCGAGCGACGGCGTCACCACCACCTCCCAGAAACTACTGGGGTGCCAGGTGATGGCAATGTCGGCGTCATCGAAGGCGCCTGAGCGCACCATGAAGGTTTTCGCAGCACCACCCTCCTCGGCGGGGCAGCCGTAATAACGCACCCGCCCCGGCACCTTATACGCGGCAAGCCAATCCTTCACCGCCGTGGCTGATAGCAGCGCGGCCGAGCCGAGCAGATTGTGGCCGCAGCCATGGCCGTGGCCCCCGACTTCGAGCGGTCGAGACTCCGCCACGCCCGCCTCCTGACTGAGGCCGGGCAGCGCATCGTATTCGCCGAGGAAGGCGATGACCGAGCCACCCTCACCCCATTCGCCCATCAAGGCGGTCGGAATGCCTGCGACATTCTCGGTGATGCGAAAACCCTGATGGCGCAGTTCGGCCAGATGTTCGGCGGAAGAGCGCGCCTCGGTGTAGCACACCTCGGGCATCGCCCAGACCTTGTCGGCGAGGTCGATGAAACGCGGCTTGATCGTGTCAACGCCACGCCAGATGTCGCTGCGGTTGTCCATCGTCCGGTTCCCGATCCCTGTGAGAGTGACAGCGTTATCAGCTCCGCCAGAAACCGCCTAGCGCCGGCCCGAGGCACCAGCCATGCGGGCGGCGCGCTCGATCTCGCTGACGTTCACTCGTGTCGCGTTCGGTCCCGAACACTTCGCGGAAAAGCGTTCGACCAGATTCGATTTGAAGATCGGCAGCGCGTTTGTCGGCCTACGCGCTGTCATGCGTTTGAGGGCGTGAGAATTCACGGGTGTTCCGGCAGGCCTGCCAAGGCGGCGCTATCGCGCCAGAGCTTGGCCATCACCGTGTCGTCGCGCGCCAGCTCGGAAGGATCCGGCCACGTCAGGCGGCGCTTGGCCTGCGAGGCATAGAGCCGCCCAGCCGGTGGGACGATTCGACCGAGCGCCAAATTCGCCAGCAGGTTTCCGCCGTCCGCGACGGCGTTCAGGCGCAGGATAGGGGTCAGGATCGGTATCAGTACGGCAGCTAGGAGTTTGAGACCGCGAGAATGGTTGCGCGCGAGCTGGGTTCCAGGTGTCGGCCCCGGATTGAACGCGATGACATGCAGCCCTCGCTCCCGCGCGAAAGCAGACGAATCAAGCGCCCGAGCGGTCAGCAGATTGCAGAGCTTGGATGTTGCGTATGCACGCAATCCCGAGGCTCGCGATTTGGGATTAAGTCGGATCTGCCCCTGGACCAGCTTCTGCGCGTCCGCGTGCTCGGGCGATGCAAACGGAACGGCCTTCGGATCATGGATGTCGCTCGTCGTGATCACGACGACGGCCCCAGGGGCCAATCGCGGCATCAGCAGCCGAAGCAGCAGATAGTGGGCCAGATGGTTGACCGCGAAGGTCGTCTCCAAGCCGTCTTCCGTGCGCTGGTCGACATTGCCGAACTGCGTGCCGGCGTTGAGCACCAGCCCGTCGATGCCGGTCTCACCCAGCGATTGCTCGACCGCTGCAGCAAAGCTTCGCACACTGGCGAGCCGCGCCAAGTCGAGTGGCAGAGAATCAGCACCGGCGGTCGATGGGTGGCGCGCGCCGAGCAGGAGCCGGACATCGGGGACCTGCCGCATTTGCTCTGCGGCGACGAGCCCTATACCAGCGGTTGCGCCTGTCATGACGATCGTCTTCATCGGACGCACAGCCTCTGACCTGGAGAAAAATTGCTCGTGATACACGCCATGTAGATGGCCCTTTTCAAATATTCGCACTCAGTGTAAAATTACATATTACACTGAGTGCGAATATTCAAGTGATGATTATTTGGTAGAAGAATCAAATGGCTAGTGACCTTCCCGAGAAAGAGGGCGTTCGCGAGCGGAAGCGGCGGGAGACGCATCAGCGCATCGCCGAGGCGGGGATGCGGCTGTTCGTGGCCCATGGCTATGATGCAACGACGCTGGAGGCCATCGCAGCGGCGGCCGGTATCTCGCGCCGGACATTCTTCTACTATTTCAAATCCAAGGACGACGTTCTGCTGTCCGTCCAAAGCACCGGCAGCGAGCTGTTGCTCTCGATCTTGCGACAGCAACCGCCGGGACTAGCGCCGATCGACGCTGTGCGGAATGCGATGCTGAAAGTCATCCCGCCCTATCAATCCGATGAACTGATCATCATCTACCGGCTGCTGCGTTCCAACGAGACGCTGCAGGCCCGCAAGCAGGCCGGCTTTGTCGAGAAGGAACGCGCGCTGTTCGCCACGCTTTGCGAGATGTGGCCGCAGCCGGAGCGACGCACGGCGCTCCGCCTCGTCGCCATGGCGTCCATGGGCGCATTTCGGCTGGCGATCGACACCTGGAGCGCCGAAGGCGGAAAGCGGCCTCTTGTGGACATGCTGGAGGAAGCCTTCGCCGCCCTCAAAGCCGAGATCTGACGGTTGCACCGATGACCCTAGCTTTGTGAACCTGACGATTGTCGATGGGATCGCCATCCCCGTTCGTTGCGGTCTCTTCCCGCAGTTAAGCCGGATTGGTTTCGATACCGGCGGCTTTGTTGCGGCTCGACGGCGATCCGAGCCGCGTTGCGACCTCCGTCATCGCATCTCTCGTCCAGCGATGCGCGGGCCGTTCCAGGTAACGCCAGACCATCCACGCGAACAACACCGCGCCGGATATGATCGCGGCGGTGCAGAGGCCGACCTGTTCCGTCGGCCCGACCGCGGTGAAGATCACATAGCCGAGCTGCATGTGCAGCAGATCGAGCGGATAGGTGATGCCGCCGGCCGCGAGCAGCAGGCCTGCCGGCAACGGCACGCGCTTGATTCGAGTGGCGAGAAAGACCACCGCCATCGAGGCAAGGCATATCGCGACGCATCTGGACGATCGTTTGTTTCCGGCACGAACTGGCCTCCCGAAAACGAGGTCGAATTGTCGCGGGAACCACTGAAGATGCCCTTAACCCGATCGCCGAAATGTGCCGCCTGGGCGGCGCCGCGGGCGCGCCTTGACTCACCCCTGCTCCTGTTGGTGAAGTGCCGGCGGCGGCCATCTGTGGCCGATCGAAGCACAAGAGCGGCATCAAGCCGTCCTGTAATGGAAACGCCCCCATGCTGATCCCGATGGCCGACGTGCCGCGCTGGTATGCCGAACGCAAACCGGCTAAGACGATTGCGATCAGTCACGGCGAGGACACGCTGACCTGGACGCAGCTCGAGCGCGGCGCTAACCGCCGCGCCCGCGCCTTTGCCGCCAAAGGCGTAAAACCCGGCGATTTCGTCGCCATCGGCCTGCCCAACAGCAACGCTTTTTTCGAAACCACCTTTGCGGTGTGGAAGTGTGGCGCGACGCCGACCTCGCTGTCATCGCGGCTGCCGCGCGGCGAAGCCGCCGCCGTGCTCGACATCCTCAAACCTTCGTTGGTGGTCGGCGGCGAAGCCGACTGGAACGCGCCCAATTCGCTGCCCGCCAATTTCGTGCCGGAAGGCTTTTCGGACGAAGCCGTGAACAACCCGGTGGCGCGTTACTGGAAGGCGATGACCAGCGGCGGTTCGACCGGGCGTCCCAAGGTGATTCTCGATCATGCGCCGGCGGTGGTCGATACCATTGCAGCCCCGCTGCTTGGAATGCCGCTCGGAGCTTCGCTGCTCAATCCCGGTCCGCTCTATCACAACGCGCCGTTCCTCGTGACGCACGCGGCGCTGTGTTCGGGCGGGCGCGTCACCGGAATGGTGAAATTCGATGCCGAGGAAACGCTGCGCCTGATCGAAGCCCATCGGGTGCAATGGGTCAACTTCGTGCCGACCATGATGCATCGGATCTGGGCGCTGCCGGAGGAAGTCCGCAACGCCTACGATGTGTCGAGCCTGCAGATCGTGTTTCACATGGCCGCTCCGATGCCGCCCTGGCTCAAGGAAAAATGGATCGGCTGGCTCGGGCCGGAGCGAATCTACGAACTCTATGGCGGCACCGAACGGCAGGGCGCCACCGTGATCTCAGGCGTCGAATGGCTGGCGCATAAGGGCTCGGTCGGCAAGATCGGCGAAACCGCGCGTTTGCGGATCATCGGCGAGGACGGCAACGATGTCGCGCCGGGCGAGACCGGCGAAATCTATTTCCTGCCCAACGAGGGGGTCGGCAGCACCTATCATTATCTCGGCGCCGAGCCGAAACGCCGCGCGGACGGCTGGGAATCGCTCGGCGATATCGGCAGGCTGGACGCCGACGGCTATCTCTATCTCGGCGACCGACTCGCCGACATGATCCTGCGCGGCGGCGCCAATATCTATCCGGCCGAGGTCGAAGCCGCCGTGAGCGCGCACCCGCACGTGCGCTGCTGTGTCGTGGTCGGCCTGCCCGATCCGGAATTCGGCCAACGGGTGCACGCCATCCTCGAGCTGTCAGACGCCGCCCATGCGCAGTCGGTCGCCGACGGCATGGGCGATTTCCTTGAGCACCAGCTCAGCCGCTACAAGCATCCGGAGAGTTTCGAGATCGTCTCAGTCGGCCTGCGCGACGATTCCGGAAAAGTTCGCCGCACGCTGCTGCGCGACGAACGCGCGGCCTGGCTGAGGGAAAACCGCGCGTTCCGGATTTTGCCGGCGCGAACGGCGGTGAAGGCGGGTTGAGCTACGGGCCGGGATAAACCTACATCGCGGCCGCGATAGAGGCATCTGAAGGACCTAGACCGCACGGATCACCTCGGTCCTGTGCACTCCTTCGCGGTGAAGCTGCCAATAGGCTTGCTTTATTCGGAGCGAGATCGGACCGGGCCGATCATTGCCGAGGATTGTGGTGTTGATGCGCGAAACCGGCATGACGCCTCCCGCCGTGGTCGAC
>Ga0137416_10001010_pt1 | contig 13942 bp, 12 predicted proteins | sample CZODoug3_1_1_16f_FD_108282 | JGI IMG/M metagenome (GOLD analysis project Ga0137416, IMG submission 108282) | Vadose zone soil fungal communities from Angelo Coast Range Reserve, California, USA - CZODoug3_1_1_16fungal (Illumina Assembly) | ecosystem: Environmental > Terrestrial > Soil > Vadose...
ACGGAGGACCGCGGGGTGCAAGGGCTGGTAGTAGGGCGCCGTGGTCTCGTCCTCGCGATCGGCGGCGAGCACGTACTGGACGAGGTCGTTCGTTCCCAGACTGAGGAAGTCGACCTCCTTCGCCAGGTTCCGGATCATCAGGGCGGCCGAGGGCACCTCGATCATCGCGCCGATGGGAACGGCCGCATCGAAGCGCTTTCCTTCGGCGGAGAGCTCGTCCTGCACTTGCCGCACCACTTCCCGGACCTGTCGCACGTCCTCGATCCCGACGACGACGGGGAGGAGGATGGACACGGGATGACCGGCGCTCACGCGCAAGAATGCGCGCAGCTGGGTCTTCAGCAGATCGACGTGCCGGAGCAGCAGCCGGATGCCGCGTTCGGCGAGCGATGGATTCCGCGAGGGCGGGAGCGGAAAGTACGGGAGGATCTTGTCGCCGCCCAGATCCACCAGACGGAAGACCAGCTTTCGCGGGTGCATGCGCTCCGCCGCGCGCTCGAGGAACTCGAACTGCTCGTCCTCGGTAGGAAAAGTGTTGCGGATGGAAAAGGTGAATTCGGTCCGGTAGAGGCCGATCCCGTCAGCCTTGTTGAGCAGCGCCGCTTCGGTATCGGAGAACTTGTTGACGTTCGCCAGCAGTGGAAGCGTCGTGCCGTCGAGCGTGACGGTAGAGAGATCGATGAGGTGCCGCAGCCGTTCCTTCGAGGACTTCAGATCCGCCGCCAGGCGATCGTACTCGCGTTCGATCGAGCTTTCCGGATTGACGAAGACGACGCCGGCCACGGCGTCGACGATGAGCCGGTCGCCCGTCTTGATCTGCGCCAAGGCGGAAGGCACGCCGGCCACAGCCGGCGTCCCGAGCGACCGCGCGAGGATCGAGCTGTGGGAGAACTTGTTGCCTCGCACGGTCACGAACGCGCGCACGTCGTCGAGCTGGAGGCGCGCGGTCACCGAGGGCAAGAGCTCGTCGGCGACCACGATCGCGCCGGCCGGGATCTCCGCCCTGGCGGAGCTCGGTCCCGTGGCGAGGGAGGAGAGCAGCCGCCTGCCCACGTCGTGGATGTCCGCTGCCCTTCCCCGCAGGTAACCGTCCGGCGCAGTCTCGAGATTCTGCGTGTAGTCCTCGAAGACCTCGGAGACCGCCGCTTCCACGTTGACGCGTTTCTCCTGCACCGTATGCAGCACCCGATCGCGCAAGGAGGCGTCGCCGAGAATCAGCCTCTGTGCGCCGAAGATGTCCGCCTGGGTCGCACCGATCTTCTCGCGCAGGTCATCCTGCAGGGCTGAGAGCTCCGCCTCGGCGCTCGCGACCGCCGAATCGAGGCGCATCCGCTCGCCGTCGATTTCGGACGATCGGATGCTGCGCTGTGGAACCGCGGCGCGATACCCACAGCTCAAGACGTACGCCGTGCCCTGCGCTACTCCGGCGGATACGGCTGTCCCCTTCAGCATGCTCACCCTTTCGACGCCGACTTCGCGCGACCTTTCCTGGGCGAGGGGATATGTGACTCGATGCCGGATCACAACATGATCCGCCGGCCCCTGCGGTCGTTAAATTCGCCGGCGTGACGACCGACCGCCCTCCCCGAAGCCGCAAGGCGCGTCGCGAATTCGACGAGAGCGACGCGCTCACCAGCCTCGTGGCCCTCCCCGAGGCCCGCGACCTGCAGGCCCGCGCCAGGCTTTTTCAGGCAGCGACCGCCATCGGCGATCCACGGCGTGTCCAGGCGGAGGGCGAGTCGATCCTCGGACTCCTCGCTCGAACCTACCAGATCGGCCAGCCTGGATTGCGGGTCCTCGGGGCCAGGCCGCGGAGCGTCTGGGAGGGCGGACATTCCGAGCTGTTCGGTGACTATGACTTCGAGGAGAAGCGGATCCGGATCTGGATGCGCACGGCGGTGCTCGGGAAGGTGACGTCCTATCGCGGCCTTCTTCACACGCTGCTGCACGAGTTCTGCCATCACCTCGATCGCGAGAAGTTCGGCTTCCTGCAGACGCCTCACACCCGCGGTTTCCACGCCCGGGTCGACGACCTGTACCATCTCGCGCTGGCAACGCCCCCCGAGAGTCGTCGGCCCCTGGTCTGGATCCGGATGGGCAACGCCTGGCGCATCGATTGGTCGAGGCTGAGGTCCCCGCGGCCGGACTGATCGGTGCAGCGCATCTGGCTTGCGGCGCGGCGGCGCCGGGCAGTTTAGAACAGTGCGAAACTTTGAAAGGAGCGGACAATGGATCGCGCAGCTCTCGATGCAGCGTACGCGGCCGCATCGCGCTACCTGGAGGGCCTCCACGCGCGGCCGGTCGGCGCCGCCGCCGATGCGGCGGCCATGCGCACGGCGCTGGCCGGTCCCTTGCCCGAGCAGGGCGAACCCGCCGCGCGCATCGTCGAGGAGCTGGCGCGCAAGGCCGACCCGGGCATCGTCGCCAGCGGCGGTCCGCGCTTCTTTGGTTTCGTCATCGGCGGCAGCGTCCCGGCGGCGCTGGCGGCCGACTGGTTGACGACCGCTTGGGACCAGAACGCCGGGCTGTTCGTGCTCTCGCCCGCCGCGGCCATCGTCGAGGAGACCGTGCTCGGTTGGCTGCGTGAATTGTTCGGCCTCCCCGAAGGGACCGGCATGGGCTTCGTCACCGGTGGGCAGATGGCGAACACCACTTGCCTCGCAGCTGCCCGGCAGGCGGTGCTGGCGCGCGCCGGATGGGACGTCGCCGCGCAGGGGCTCATCGGCGCGCCGCGCCTCGTCGTGCTGGCCGGCGATGAAGCGCACATCACCGTGTACGGCGCGCTCCGGCTGCTCGGCCTGGGCGATGCCTGCGTCGTCAAAGTCAAGAGTGACAGTCAGGGCCGCATGCTGCCCGAGGCGCTGCGCGAGGCGCTCCGGGCGGCCGAGGGCGCGCCCGCCATCATCTGTGCGCAAGCCGGCAACGTGAACACCGGCTCGTTCGATCCGCTTGGCGAGATGACCCGCCTGGCGCGCGCACACGGGAACGCCTGGGTGCACGTCGACGGCGCGTTCGGCCTCTGGGCCGCGGCGAGCGCGCGCTTCCGCCACCTGCTCGAGGGCGTCTGCGCCGCGGACTCCTGGGCCACCGACGCGCACAAGTGGCTGAACGTGCCCTATGACAGCGGTCTCGCCTTCGTGCGCGACACCGCCGCCCACCGCGCCGCCATGGCGCGGACCGCGGCCTATCTGCAGCGTTCGAGCAGCGAGCGCGACAACTACGAATGGACGCCGGAGTTTTCCCGCCGGGCACGCGGGTTCACGGTCTATGCGGCGCTCCGCTCGCTCGGCCGCGCCGGCATCGCCGCCCTGGTCGAGCGCTGCTGCGACCACGCCCGCCTCTTCGCCGAGCGGCTCTCGGCAGCACCGGGAGTGAGCGTGGTCAACGAGGTGGTGCTCAACCAGGTGCTGGTGCGCTTCGAGCGTCCCGGGTCGTCCGTCGAAGAAGACGACGCGTGGACCCGCGAGATCATCTCGCGCGTGCAGCGCGACGGGACTTGCTGGCTCTCGGGAACCGTCTGGCGCGGACAAACGCTGATGCGCATCTCGGTGTGCAACTGGAGCACGGCGCGGGAGGACGTCGAGCGCTCTGCGGCGGCCATCCTGGCCGCCCATCGCGCTTGACTCATCACGCCCTCGGCTCCGGCCCTACTTCGACCAGTCATCCGCTCCGACCGTGCTCAATCGAGATTCATGCGCTGGAGCACCTTCCGGAACCGCGGATCGGAGCGGATCGGGTCCCACGTCCGGTTCGACTTGATCGTCATCGGTAACAGCGAATCCTTCCCTTCGACGCCTTTGTCCAGCCAGGCGAAAGCCTCCTCCTTCTCTCCCAGCGCGAGATGAGCGGCGGCCAGAGCGCCCCGTGGAAACCACCCCGTGGACCGGCCTTCTATCTCGGCGAGCAATCGCTGCGCTTCCGTTCGATCGCCCCTCGCCACCAGCACCTGGACGCGCAGGGGTTGCAAGATTGAAGTCGTTCTCCCTTCGAGGACTGCCATCGCTTCGGCAGTCCTGCCGGCGTGCAGATGACCGATGACGAGAAACGCCATTGCCGGCTGGAAGTTGGGGTCCAACTCGAGAGTCTTGATGGATTGCTGGACGCTGCGGTCATAGTCGCGGCTGTTGAAGAACGCGATGGCGAGGATGTGATTGACGATTGGCGACGTCGGATCGAGTTGCCGGGCTCGCTCCGCCTCCGCTCGCGCCTCCGGGAGGCGGCCCTTGGCGGAGAGGACTTCCGAGTACCACTGGTGCGCCGTCGCATATCCGGGCCTCAACTCGATGGCCCGCTTGAGCTCCCGCTCGGCAGTCTCCCAGTCGTAATCATGCTCGCTGATGGCACCGAGGGAAGCGTGACCCTCGGCCAAGGCATCGTCGAGCTCGATCGCCTTGAGCGCGTGGGCCTTCGCCTTCGGCAGGACGTCCGCGGCGCGGGCGCCGCTGTAGTCCATGAACAGGCTGTAGCAATCCGCCAGACCGGAGTGCGCCAACGCAAAGTTGGGGTCGAGGGCAATGGCCCGTTCGAAGAATCCCTTCGCCTTTCTCAACGTCTCTTCGGTGCGCTGGTTCCACAGGTAGCGGCCCTTCAAATACAGGTCGTGGGCCTCGGTGCTCGCGGTGGTCGGCTGCACCAGTGGACGTTCCGCCACGAGCTTCGGAGTCAACGCCTGTACGATTGCAGCCGCCAGCTCGTCCTCCACCGCGAAGACGTTCTTGAGCTCGCGGTCGTAGGTCTTCGACCACATGTGATACCCGTCCGCGACGCCGATGAGCTGCGCAAACACGCGCAGGCGATTGCCGTCCCGGCGCACGCTGCCCTCCAGCACCGCCGAGACGTTCAGCTCCTCGCCGATCTTGCGGACGTTGAGGTTCTTCCCTTTGAAGGAGAATGCGGAGGTGCGGGCGACCACGCGAACTCCCTCCACGTTCGCGAGGCCATTGATGATCTCCTCCGTCATGCCGTCGGAGAAGTACTCGTTCTCCTTGTCGTCGCTGTGGTTCACGAAGGGCAGGACGGCGACGGAAGCCGCTCGCGGCAGATCGGTCGCGGGTCGATCGCGACCTCGCCAGAGAAAGTACCAGGTCAGGCCGGGAGTCGCCGCGAGCAGACCGATGCCCGCCAGCACCAGCGCGACTCGAGCGCGGCCAGGAGCGGCCAGCGGCGAGGCGAACCGGGTCCGTTCGATCCCCCCTGCGTTCACGTCGAAGATCCAGGCGAGGCCCACCACGATGGGAAAGCCGAGTGCCAGCGCGACCACGACGTAGCTGAGCACGGACTCGGGCCAATGCAGCCCGTGCATGACCGGCTCGCTGATCTGGAGAACCGCAAAGGCGGCGAGACCGTAGCCGACCAGCGCGCGAAAGACGCGCCTGCGCTTCAACTCGGCGAGCAGAGGCAGCGACACCCCCATCCTCCGCGTGCAGACCCGGGACACCGTACCATGCCTCTACGAATCGCCAGACGATGCGTGCCGTCTCCTACCTCATGGCCTCTTCGCAGCATCCCTCGTATGTCGCGATGGTATCTGGCAGTGCCGGACATCGTCGAGCCCGTTAGTGTTGAACGACACGATGACGAGCTCGATCCGTGTCCTGGCCGTCGCCTTCGTCGCCGTGGTCTCCGCCTACTTCGGGGCAGTGCTGCTGGTGCAGCGGTCCGTGCGCGTCATCGATACGGACGCGGCGCGGATTTCACGCGACGCAGCGCCCGACATCCGCGTCGTCAGCGATCTGCGCGCGGAGCTTCGCGAGATGCACGCGCGCGTCATCGAGGCCATCGAGGGTGACGATGAAGCCTTGGACGAGGTGGCGGATTCTCGACGGCGCATCGACAACCTGCTCGCACAGGCCGCAGCGCTCCCCACCGACGAACGGGAAGCGGCGCTCCTGGGCAAGCTGCGGAGCGCGCTGCGCGCTTTCGAGCAGGCCGCGGAGAGGGCGCTGGAGCAGGCGGGGGGCAGTCATCGCGCCCGCGCCCGCAAAATCGCTCGCGGCGAGTTGCGGCCGCTCGGCGATGCAGGCAGCCTGGTGGCGCAGGACCTCGTCGCCTACAACGTCGGCGTAGCCGAGAGCGCCGCCGAGCGCATCGAAGCGGTGCGGGCACGCGGGAGCCGGATGGCCTGGCAGCTCGCCACGGTTTGCGCATTGCTCGCGGGAGTCGCCGCCTTCGCGACGGTGCGCGTGATGAGACAGGTCCAGCGCGTTCAGCAGCAGCACAACGCCCTCATGCAGCGCAAGGCGGAGGAGCTGGAGGAGTTCGCCGCGCGCGTCGCCCACGACGTGCTCAGCCCGCTCTCCTCCGTGAGCGTGGCGCTCTCCGTGATCGAGCGCCATCCCAGCCAGTCCCGCGAGGCGCTCGACCGCGCGCACGCCAGCCTCTCGCGGGTGCGCGGGATCGTCGATGGCCTCTTCGAGTTCGCGCGCGCGGGCGCCGCGCCCGAAGCGGGCGCGCGGACCGGGGTGCGCGCCGTCGCCAGCGGCCTGGTCGAAGAGCTGCGGTCGTTCGCGGCGCAGAGCCAGGCGACCCTGCTCATCGAAGACTTGTCCGACTGCTTGGTGGCCTGCAGCCCCGGTGTGCTCCTCAGCGTGCTCGGCAATCTTTTGCGCAACGGGCTGAAGTACCTGGGCGACGCGGAGATCCGCCAGGTCTTCCTGCGCGCTCGTCAGCGCCGGGGCCGGGTGCTCTTCGAGGTCGAGGACACGGGTCCGGGCATTCCGCCGGAGCTGGGGGCACGGATCTTCGAGCCTTACATCCGCGGGGCCGACACCGGTGCTCCCGGCATCGGCCTCGGCCTCGCTACCGTGAAGCGACTGGTCGAATCGCATGGCGGTTCTCTCGGCGTGCGTGCGGGCGCGCGCGGCGGCGCACTTTTCTGGTTCGAGTTGGACGAGGCGCCACCTTCGGATGACGTCTCGCAGCCGGAGCGCCTGCGCAGCGCCTGACACCCACCTCAACGGGAGAGGAGCTTCAGCCCTGCGAGGATCGCCTCGTCCCACCCCGCCGCTCGGCGCAGCGCCTCCATGGGCAACGTCGGCCCCGGCTCTCCACTGCGATCGCGCAGGGGGAGCTGCCACCAGCCGACATCGTGCCACCGGCCGTCCTTGAAACCGACGCGCGGATAGACGCCGATGGGCCGGAAGCCGAGCGATTCGTGAAGGCCGACGCTCGCCTCGTTCGGAAGCGTGACGCCGGCGTGCGCGGCGCAGAAGCCTTGGAGCCGGAGCAGAGCGAACAGAGACGTGTAGAGCGCGCGACCCACCCCGGAGCGTCGGCAGGTGTCACGGATATAGACGCTCACGTCGACGCACCAGCGGTAAGCGGCTCGTTCGCGATGCTTCGACGCGTAAGCGTATCCCGCCATGCGCTCCCCGTCGACGCAAACGAGCCACGGCAAGAACGCGAGCGTCGAGGAGATCCGGCCCTCCATCTCCGTCTCCGTCGGAACCTCGGTTTCGAACGAGGTGGCGGCATGGGCCACGATCGGGCTGTAGATGCCGGCCACTTCCCGCGCGTCGGCCGGCTCGGCGATCCGGATCGTCCTCATCAGTCGTCCTCCCCGCTGCACGCGACAGGCGACGGGCGGCAGATCACTCGACGGTCCGCAGCCACCCGCCGTCCACGTAGTAGCTCGAGCCCAGGCAGTAGCTCGCCCGAGGCGAGCAGAGGAACGCGTAGAAGTGGGCCAGCTCCTCGGGGGTGGCGAACCGGCCGATGGGCGCGTTCTCTTTCGCGACGTCGTCCAGATATTGCTCGGGCGTCTTCCCCGTCCCAGCCGTGAGGATGCCCGCGGTCTTGCGCCAGTCGGGCGTCAAGACCAACCCGGGGTTGATCGCGTTGACCCGGATGCCGTCCTTGACGAGCTCATTGGCCAGACACTTGGAGAACATCACCAGCGCAGCCTTGGTGGTGTTGTAGATGGGCTCGTATCCGAGCGGCTGCTTGGCGCAGATCGAGGCGGTGTTGACGATCACGCCGCCGCCGCGCTTGCGCATGAGCGGCACCAAGGCGCGGGACAAGCGGACCGCCGCCATGACATGGAGGTCCCAATAGTATTGCCAGCGGTCGTCGCCGGCCTCCATGATCTTCTCGGAGCTGCCGGTGCCGGCGTTGTTGATCAGGATGTCGATCCCGTCGAAGACGGCGGCAACGCGCGCGCAACTCTGCTCGATCTCGCCGGCCTTCGAGACGTCCGCCGCGATCGCCACCGCCTTCACGCGGTGCGATGCGGCGATCTCGCCTGCCTCGCGCTCGGCCCGTGCGCGGTCGCGAGCAACGATCGCCAGGTCCACTCCTTCCGCTGCGAGCGCATGCGCCACGGCGAGGCCAATTCCCACGCTGCCGCCAGTGATCACCGCCCGCTTGCCCCTGAGCTCGAGATCCATGTCCTCCTCCCGCGTGCGCTCACATGTGCCGAGCGCACGAGCACCCGGCCGGAATCGCGATCCGGGAATTGCCAACTACAGCCCGTTCGCGTCGTCCGCAACATCGACCGTCAGGTCTGACAAGCCGCTCAAAGCGCATCGAGGGCTGGTTTCCCCATGCCCTCGATCACCTCGAGTGACTGCGCTTCAGCGTTGGATCGTCGGGCTCCGCGTCAGGGCACGAGCCCACCGACGAGCCCGGTCACCGTGCTGAGCAGCTGGTTGAGCAAGCCAACCAGGCCGACCACGTTGTTCAGCGTCTGCAGGGTCGTGCAGACGAGATTGCCCAGCGGAGCGGATGAGTCGCCAGAGAGGTCGATCGCGATTGGCTGGGTCGCGACCACGAGTCCCAGGAGGTTCAGGTTCACGGCGCCGATATCCAGGTGTAGCGCTTGACACGTAGCAGCCTGTTGCTGCGCCACCAAGCCGTTCGGGGCTGCGATCCCTTGGCTGCCAGGACCCACCTGGACGGGCAGGACGACCTCGCCGACGAGCCCCGTCCCCACACCGGCGACCGCGCCTCTGACGATCCCGATAGCTACCACCTGGTCGCCGCGCGCCTCGAACCTCTGGATGCTGAGCGTGCCCGCGAACGCCCCGCCGGTTGTTGCTGACCCGGCGATGGGGAGCTGCAACGCAGCTGAGCCATCTTTCCCCTGCTTGTCTGAGCGGTCCGCGAGCGCGGCCGTCGCCAGCAGCAGTACTGCGAGCGGAATGGAAACCTTCAAGGACGCCTGCCTGGTCATGACCACCACCTCCCCGCCCACAGCAGCCGGTAGGGCCCGGCTGCCTTCCCTGCCCCACGCTCGGGATGCTCGCATGGGCCATGTCGCACTCGCCGCATCCGCGCCGCGCGAGCAAAGGAAGACGAGTGGATTCAGCGCGAGGTGCTCGACCGCGACCTTCACGAGGTCGCGCGCATCGCTGAGACAGGCGTCTGCATTGTCGGCATCACGAGCGTACCGTCGCGCCCCAGCGCCCGGCGCAGGGCGCCGATCAGCCCGAGCGGTCCTCCCTCGACCGGCCGGACCTTTCGGAACGAGGTGTGCACCAGCAGCGCGCCGCCGTCGCGCACGCCGAGAGCCTTCAATTGATCGACGAGTTGCCGGACACTCGACTCGGGCATCAGGGCTTGTCGCGCGTCCGAGCGGTTGCGTCCCCCGTTGCGAAGCCGCGCCGGCGCATCAGCGCGCCGATGCCGGCGTCGTGGCCGCGGAAGGCGCGATAGCCTTCCGCCGGATCCACGGTGTTACCCACGCTGAAGACGTCGTCGTGCAGCCGCTTCGCCACCGCCTTGTCGTAAGGCCCCGAGGCCTCCAGGAACGCCTCGTAGGCGTCGGTCCCCGGTTGTCTCGGCAGCGCAAACCTCGATGGCACCGACGGCAAATGCCTGGACGAAGGCGACCACACCTACGCCGGCGTCCGCGTCGACGAAAGCGCCGTTTACTTCATCCGCGACGGCGAGATCGTGCGCATGGCGAAACAGGCCGGCCGGCGCGCCGCCCGGATGGCCGTCAGGATGCACGGAGCGCTTCGAGGAACGCCCTCGTCTTCGGCTGAATCGCCGAATAGTCGTGGGCCGGCACGTTCTTCGGACGATCTCGTTACTTCTTCTGCGCCTTCATGCGGTGCTCCATCTCCTCGGGCGGGACGTCCTCGACGTGCGTGCCGATCGACCACGTGTTGCCCCACCGGTCGGCGACGGTCGCGACGCGGTCGCCGTAGAACTGGTTCGCCGGCTCGCGCCTCGACTGCCCGCCCGCCGTCAGCGCCTTCTTGTAGATGGCGTCCACGTCGGTCACGTAGAGATAGGAGCCGATCCTCGTCGGTGGGTATTCGGGGTTGGTGTCGGCGAGCATCAGCACGGAGTCTCCCACGCGTACTTCGGCATGGCCGATCTTTCCGCCCGGAGCGGGAAAGCGATACACCTCGTTGCCGCCGAACGCCTTCTTGAGAAAGTCGATGAAGTCGGTCGCGCCCTCGACGACGAAGTACGGCGTGAACGTGTGGTAGCCCTCGGGAATTGGCTTGACCGCCATGGTGCCTCCTTGTCCGGAAGAGGCGCCCTACTATCACAACCGGCACGGGCTGGCGTGGAGCGTCCGTTCGTCCTTTCAATATCCTTCCCTGGCTTCCGGCTCAGCGACTTTTCCGCGGAGCGACCGGAACAGGTAAGCGAAGTAGGCGACCGCCAACACGATGGCGCTGGTCCACCAGACCACTCCGACTGCGAGGCCGTGCTCGCCTGTTGCCGACGCTTCGGCGTCAACGCTGAATCCCGGATCGATCGCGGACGGCAGCAGCACGGGATAGAGGCCGGCTGCCGTCGCGGCAAGGGTTCCGGCGAGGAATGCGGCGGAGCCAAGGAAGGCGGCCAGCTCGGCGCCCCGTCGGTGGGCAATCGGCGCGGCGACGAGACCTGACACGGCAATGAGCACGAACGGCCAGCTCCAGGGTCGCGCCGCGATGGAGCTGAACAGCTCCGGCCTGACGCGCGCCGTCGCTACCGTGCCGACGACGAACAGGATCGCGACCAGCGTCCACACCGCGGCGGCCGCTCTCGCACAGCGCTTCTGGACGGCGCCGGAAGTCTTCCAGCGCAGGTAACCGAGACCGTGCGCCGCCAAGGATGCGGCTGTGAACACGCCGACGCCGAGGGTGTACCAATCCAGGACGCCCGGCCTTTGCCCGGGGCGGAGATTGCTGAAGAGCGGCGTCGAGAAGGACCCGGTTCCGTCGAGTCCGACGCCGCGCAACACGTTGCCGAGGGCCGCCCCCAGCACGACGGCGAGGAAGAGGCTGGCGAGCGCGAACATCGCGTCCCAGAACGGGCGCCAGAGCGGGTTCGCGAGGTGCGAGCGGAATTCGATGGAGGTACCGCGCAGGATGAGGAGCCAGAGCACCAGCATGAGCGGCAGATAGAAACCGCTGAATGCCGCCGCATACGCACCGGGGAAGGCGAAGAAGAGCGTGCCGCCTGCCGCGATCAGCCAGACTTCGTTGCCATCCCAGACCGGTCCGATGGCGGCGAGCACCTGCCGCCTCTCGGCGTCCGTGCGCGCGACGAAGAGATGCACGATGCCCGCGCCGAAATCGAAGCCGTCGAGGACGACATAGACGGCGAGCATGGCCGCGATGTTCGCGTACCAGAGCGCGATCATTCGTGACCTCCCTGCGCCCGCGGACCTCGGGCGATCTCGCGCCCGACCAGGAAGAGGAAGAGGATGCCGAGCACCAGATAGAGACCGGAGAATCCGAGCGTCGTGAAGAGGGCATCGCCGGCGCTCACCAGCGGCGAGGTTCCAGCGGATGTGCGCATCAGCCCATGGACGAGCCAGGGCTGACGTCCGAGCTCCGCCGTCAGCCAGCCCGCGGTCGTCGCGATGTACGGAAAGGGCACGGCAAGCATCAGCGCCCAGAGTGCCCATCTCGTCCGGGTCAGGCTCGTGCGCCAGAGCAGGAAGGCCGCGATGGCCAGCAGCGCGACGAAGAGCGTCCCGAGCCCGACCATCAGGTGGTAGGCGTAGTAGAGGAGCTCGATGTTGTCCGGCCACTCGTCGCGCGGAATGTCGTCGAGACCGCGCACCGGGGCGCTGAAGTGTCCGTAGGCGAGAAAGCTGAGGATGGCCGGAACGTAGATCGGATTCTCCAGCTTGTGGTGCTCGACGTCGGGCTGGCCGATGATCGCGATCGGCGCGAACGGCTCGCTCTTGAACGCGCCCTCCATCGCGGCGAGCGTCGCCGGTTGCGCCTGCGCGAGGAGCTTCCCTTGCGCGTCGCCGGTGGGAAAGATCTGTAGAACGCTGGCGACGAGGCCCGCGATCACGCCGACTTTCAGGTTGATCGCCGCCGTCTCGCGGTGCTCTCCAGACAACGTCCAGTAGGCGCCGACGCCCGCGACCGCGAAGGCCGCGGTCACCACCGACGCACTCATGTTGTGCGCGTACTCCCAGAGCGCCCAGGCATTGAACAGGAAGCTCCAGAAGCTCGACAGCTCCAGCCTGCCGTTCGCACCCACCGCGTGACCCACCGGATATTGCATGAACGCGTTGGTGGCGATGATGAAATAGCCGGAGAGCCAGGAACCGAAGAACAGCGCCAATGCGGCCGCGAAGTGCCCGCGCGGGCCCAGGCGCTTTTCGCCGAAGAGGAAGAGCCCGAGGAAGGTCGACTCGAGAAAGAAGGCGAAGACACCCTCCATCGCCAGCGTCGTTCCGATGACCCCGCCCGCGAACTGCGAGAAACGCGACCAATTGGTGCCGAACTGGAACTCGAGTGGAATGCCAGTCACCACTCCGATCGCGAAGTTGATCCCGAAGATGCGCCCCCAGAAACGCGCCGCATCTCCGGCGCGCTCGTCGCCGCGGAGCGCTGCCCGCTTGAAAACCACGATCAGAAGCGCCAGCCCCATGGTGAGCTGGGGGAAGAGGTAGTGGTACGTGACGGTGAAGCCGAACTGGATCCGGTGCCAGAAGAGGGCGTCCGCCGCAGAGCTCACAGGCTCTAACCCGTGGCGAGGTCGCCGAACGCGAAGCCGTGGTGGGTGAAAAAACGCACCAGATTTCAGGTACCACACGCGGAATCCGCGCACCATCGGTTCGATGACCGGTTGGACGAGCTGCCCTGTGCGCCCGGGGGCCTGTGGCAAACCCCCGCCGCGCTCTGCTAGGCTCCCGACCCCATTCTGAATCGGCCTGGCCGCGAAGCGTTCCCTGGCCGAGCATCGCGCGGTCCGGGTCTCGGAGATCGGCCGGCGTCGTCCGAGCAAGAGGAGGTGGAAGACGACAACCCAGTTTGAGCACCGACTGGTGCTCAGATCGCGAAGTGGACGCATCGGAACCGTTGCAACGTGACGAGACCTCTTGAGGAGGGACGGAATCCATGAAGAGAACGGCAATCGCACTGATGACGATCGCGGCGCTGGGGTTTGCTTCCACGGCGTCGGCAGCCGACAAGAAGGTCAAGATCGGCGTGACCATGGCGCTGTTCGACGACGTGTGGCTGACCTTCGTGCGGGACTCGATGACGAAGTGGGGGGCCGCCCACAAGGACATCGACCTGACCATCGTCGACGCCAAGAACGACAGCGCCAAGCAGGTCGGCCAGGTGGAGAACTTCCTGGCCCAGAAGATGGACGCCATCGTGATCCTGCCGGTGGACACGGCGGCCACGGGCCCCATGACCAAGGAGGTCACCGCCGCCAAGGTCCCGCTGGTCTACGTGAACCGCAAGCCCGACAACCTCCCCAAGGGCGTGCTCTACGTGGGCTCCGACTCCATCGACGCCGGCCAATTCGTGGGCGAGGAGGTCAGCAAGGCGCTCGGCGGGAAGGGCAACGTCGTCATCCTCATGGGCGAGCTGCAGAACGAGGCTGCCATCAAGCGGACCGAGGGCACGAAGAAGGTCCTCACGAAGTACCCGGGCATCAAGATCATCCGCGAGCAGACCGGCAACTGGCAGCGCACGGAGGGCCGGACCATCATGGAGAACTGGCTCGCCTCCGGCGACAAGATCGACGC
>Ga0137416_10001024_pt1 | contig 13869 bp, 15 predicted proteins | sample CZODoug3_1_1_16f_FD_108282 | JGI IMG/M metagenome (GOLD analysis project Ga0137416, IMG submission 108282) | Vadose zone soil fungal communities from Angelo Coast Range Reserve, California, USA - CZODoug3_1_1_16fungal (Illumina Assembly) | ecosystem: Environmental > Terrestrial > Soil > Vadose...
ATCATTTCCCGGACGGTTGCGGAATTCCGGGTGATGATCTTCATCTGCAAATCGGGCCGGTTGCTGGCGAACTGTGACAGCAGGCGCGGCAAGAGACTGATGGAAATGCTTGGATAGGCCGCGATCGCAAGATGCCCGCGCCGTCCCGATCGGATCTCGGTGGCCACGCGCGATGCATTCTCGACCGCTTCCAGCGCGCGCGCCGCCTCGACGTAGAACAATTTGGCTTCCGGCGTCGGTTGCAGGCGCCCGCCGCGGCGCAGGAACAGGGTCAGCCCGGTTTCGTGCTCGAGGCCCGCGATCATCGTGCTGATCCCGGGCTGCGACATGCCGAGCAGTTCGGCCGTCCTGGTCATGGTGCCGTGGAGCATCAGGGCGCGAAAGCATTCGAGCTGTCTCAGGCGCATGGCTCACCATATGAATTAGCTATAATGGGCGCAATTAATATTATTAGAATTACATGGGTGCGGGTGCTCCAATGCCCAAAAGGCAGAAGGAGACCTCACGTGAACGCTGCAACCCTCGATCTCACCCGCGCCCGCCTGATTCCGGCCCGGCATGGCGTGGCGGCACGCCTCGAGGCCGGGGCGACGGTGACCGTCGTCAACACCCACGGCAAGCAGGTGGTCGACACCTGGGCGTTCAATGCAAGCGACACCAGCGAATTCATGTCGATGGAGCACAGCCGCGCCGCGATGCTGCGGCTCATTCCCAGGGTCGGCGATACGCTGACGACGAACCGGCGCCGCGCGATCCTCACCCTCGCCGCCGACACGACGCCCGGAATCCACGACACGCTGATCGCCGCCTGCGACATCCATCGCTATCGCCAGCTCGGCGTCGTCGGCCATCACGACAACTGCACGCAAAACCTGGCATTGGCGCTCGAGGCGGTCGGCGTGTCGGCCGCAGTGACGCCGCCTCCGCTCAACCTGTTCATGAACGTGCCCGTGAGCGGTGCCGGCGAGCTGGGCTTCCAGGCGCCGGTCAGCGAGCCCGGCCAGTACGTCACGCTGCGCGCAGAGATGGATCTCATCATCGTGTTCTCCGCCTGCCCGCAGGACATGGTGCCGGTGAATGACATGAAGCCGACCGACGCCCATTTCGTAATCGCCTAATCCCTCGCGGAGGATATCCATGCGCAAGCTGCCGCCCCTCAACGCCATCCGCGCGTTCGAAGCCGCCGCGCGCCACGAGAGTTTCACCGCCGCCGCCAACGAACTCTGCGTCACGGTGACGGCGATCAGCCATCAGGTCCGGCAACTCGAAGCGATGCTCGGGCGCAAACTGTTCGAACGCTCCGGCCGTGCGGTGGTGCTGACGGCGGAAGGGCACGCGGTGTTCCCCCTGCTGCGCGATGGTTTCGACCGCATGGCGAGCGCCTTCGCCGCGATCCGTCCGCCGGCCGACGACGACGCGATCACCGTGTCGACCACGCGGGCCTTCGCCGAACGCTGGCTGATGCCGCGGCTCGCGCGCTTCAATGCGGCGTTTCCCTCCGTCGTGGTCCACATCGACGCGACCGAAGACATCGTGACGCCGGGCATCAAGGGGATCGATCTCGCGGTGCGCTACGGACAGGTCGACCGCGCCCAGGACGCCTCCGTGCTGTTCAAGGACAGCTACATCGCAGTCGTGGCGTGCGCGATCTGCCCGTCCGCCGTACGTCTTGGCATCGATGATTTCCGTCCGCGGCCGTTGCTGGCCTATCGCTGGAAGAGCGCCGCGCTGGATTCGCCTGCCTGGTCGGCGTGGCTTGCGGGCATATCCCACGATGAAAGCCGGGATTTCCGCATCTCCTGGTACAGCGAGGAGCCGCTGGCGCTGCATGCCGCCGAACGCGGTCTGGGGCCGCTGTTGTGCAGCGATGCGCTGGTCGGCGATCAGTTGCGCGAGGGAACGCTGCGCCGGATCGACGGTCCGGCACTTCCCGGCTTCGCCTTTCGACTGATGGAAGCCACCGGTGCCGGGAGGCGCAAATCCGTCGCGGCGTTCGTCGACTGGCTGCGTGCCGAGGCGGCGACGTTTCGTGCCGCCTCGGCACCGCTCATGACACGGGCTGCGTGAAGTAGGGCAGCGTCTCGACACGGATCTGATAGCTGCCGGAAGCGACCAGGCCGTCGATATGGGCGGCGATCGCCTCCAGCGGCGCGAACCACACCTTGCGCTCAGTGACGACCTTTTCGAGCCAGCGCTCGACCACGCGCCAGCGGGCCAGCCGGCCGGTCAGGAACGGATGCCAGATCCCCATCCAGAATCCGCCGGCTTCATACGCAGCCTCGAACTCCTCGAAGGAGGCGGCAAGGCCGTCGCTCGGCGATTTGACCGGCATCATGTAGCCGATCTCCGCGTAGTGGGCGAACGGCGGCCAATCGTCCGATCCCCAGTGCGGCGGCATCTCGTACAGCGACCCGCGCGCGGTGCGCATCAAATACGGAATGTCGTCGGCCATTAGCGATGAGTCGTAGACGAAACCGTGCTCGATCAACAGGTCGATCGTGGCCTGGTTGGCGTTGTAGACCGGTGCGCGATAGCCGCGCGGCTTGCGTCCGGTCATCGCGACATGAATCTCGAGTGCGCGTTCGAACGCCTCGCGCTGCTCGTCGCTCGATATCGTAGTCGGGTCCTCGTGAATATAGCCGTGGTGGCCGACCTCGTGCCCGTCCTTGAGGATCGCCTCCACCGCGTCGGGATAGCGCTGCATGGTCCAGGCCGGCATGAAGAACGACTGCGTGAGGCCGAGGCGGCGATAGGTCTCAAGGATGCGCGGCACGCCGACGGTTGGCCCGTACCGTCCCATCGTGATCGGATAGAGCCGGTCGAACGAGTCGATCGGCCGGGCGATGTGGATCAGGCTGTCGGCGTCGACGTCGAAGGTGATCGCACAGGCGCAGCGCGCCCCGTTCGGCCAGGGGATGGGGTTGCGGATCATGAGACTATCCTCTTGCCGTGAAGCGGCCGCGGTTGATCATTCGGCCGCCACCCTAGCAGGACCGTCAATGCCGAGACACTGCCGGACCAGCACCGGGATCGCGGCAAAGGCGTCGGCGACCGACTGCCGGTGACGCTCGTCGTTGAACTCCTGATAGTCGACGACGATCAGATGGCTCTCCTGCACGCCGAGATAATGCGCGCAGGTGAAGATGTGGGTTTCGAGATGGTTCATGTGCTCGCGCACCCCGCCGGGCCCGAAGCCGAACTCGCCGCGCGAGCTCAGCACCACCAGCGTCTTGCCGCTCATGATCGGCTCGAGCGGAAAATCGCCGCGGGCAAGGTCGAACGTGAACGTCTTGCCGATGCGGATCACCTTGTCGAACCACGATTTCAGGGCAGATGGCATACCGTAATTGTGCATCGGCGCGCCGATGACGATGACATTGGCGTGCTCGAGCTCGTCGATCAGCTCATCGGAGAGGCGGAGTTCGTCATGTTGAGCCGCCGTGCGTTCGTCAGGCGCGGTGAAGGCTGCGGCCACCCATGCCTCCGTGATGAAGGGCGGAGGATCGCGTCCGATGTCGCGGGAGATGACGGTGGCGCCGGGTTCATGCGCCAGCCATTGATCGACAAAGGCCTTCGAAAGTTTTCGGCTGACCGAGCGGTCGCCTCGCGCGCTGGCGTCGATATGCAGAAGTGTCGTCATCCGTAAAAATTCTCGGCTGATGGAGTATCCATGCGTCAGCCGCACCATGGCCGAGGGCAGCGCCTGGCGTGAGTGATGAATTCGTCAGGTGGGTTGTGGAATTCTCAACAGTGAACCGCGGCGGCACCATGACCGAGGATTTGGTGCGACGACGACCGCTTTTCCCGATCGAATATCACGGCGTGCTTCACTCTCGAACCCACGTCAACCGCGCTTGAACAATTCTCATTAACGCCCGAGGCATGATCTTGCTGAGATGCCCCATCCCGGCCTGACCGATGCGCCGGACAGGGGAGAAACATGTTGGCCAAGCAGACACAAGATGCGGTGCACGATGAGACCGGCTTCGACGCGCGCGGAATCGAGCCGGTGCCGGCGGCGCACCGGACGGCGTCACCGTTCGACCAGTTCTGGATCTGGACCGGCGCAAACATCGCCCCGATCAATTGGGTGCTCGGTGCGCTCGGCATCCAGCTCGGACTGAGCCTTTTGCAAACGCTGGCCGTGGTCCTGATCGGTAATCTGTTCGGCGCGGCACTGTTCGCGGCCTTCTGCCTGATGGGTCATCGCACCGGTGTGCCGCAAATGGTGCTAGGCCGCCTGGCGTTCGGCCGCCGCGGCGCCTACCTGCCGGCGCTGGCGCAAGTGCTGATGCCGATGGGATGGGTCGCGATCAACACTTGGATCGTGCTTGATCTCTGCATGGCCGCACTCGAGCGGATGGGCTTCAGCGGCGGCCTCGAACTCAAATACGCCATCGCGGCGATGGTCATGGTGCTGCAGGTCGGCATCGCGGCCTGGGGCTTCAACGCCATCAAGGTGTTCGAGCGGTACACCATGCCGTTCATCCTCTTCATCATGGCTGTCATGACCGCGCTGGCGTTCCTGCGCGTCGATATCAAGTGGCAGTCGCCGACGGTCGGCGGCATGGCGGCCTTCGCGGCGGCCACGCAATTGATGACCGCGATCGGCATCGGCTGGGGCATCTCGTGGCTCACCTATGCCTCGGACTACACGCGCTTCACCAAGCCCTTGCTCGGCGCCGGCAAGGTGTTCCGGGCGACATTCCTCGGCATGTTCCTGCCGACGGTCTGGCTCGCCTTCCTAGGCGCGGCGATCGCGTCCGCCGGCGCGGGGTCCGATCCGTCGAAACTGATCATCGCTGCTTTCGGCGTGATGGCGCTGCCGGTGCTCCTCGTGCTGCTGCACGGCCCGATCGCGACCAACATCGTCGTCATCTACTCGGCTGCGCTGTCGAGCCTCACGCTCGATCTGCGCCTGCCGCGCTGGATCATCTCGGTGATCTCGGGCGTGATCGCCTACGCAATCCTTTATGCGTTCCTGCAATCGGGTGATTTCGCGCATGCCTTCGACAACTTCATGGTCGCCCTGATCGTCTGGATCAGCCCATGGGCCGGCGTCACGCTCACGGATTTTTATCTGGTCCGACGCGGACGGATCGATGTCGCGGCGCTGTACCAGGCTCCGGATCGCAATGGCGGCGTCAACTGGGCGGGCCTCGTCGCCTTCGCGATCGGGCTGGTGGCGGCCTGGGCGTTCCAGATGGGCACCATTGCGGCCATGCAGGGGCCGCTGGCGCTAGCGACCGGTGGGGTCGATCTGTCCTGGCTCACCGGCATGGGTGTCGCCGGTGCAAGCTATCTCATGCTGCATCGTCTTTTCGGACGTCCGTTCGCGTCAGGCAACCACTTGCGGTCTGCGGATGCGAAGTCGGGCGAGGCCGCGCCCACCTCGCTCTCGCAGGTCTAGGCATCCCGATGAGCGATAGGCCCTGCAGGGCGGTCTTGCTGGGCGCTTCGCCGACGTTCAGGCGGTGGCCAATGTCACGCCCTGTTCGGCGAACAGGTGTTGCCCCACTCGGCTAGGGGCGTGAGCAATGCCATAAACTCGCGCCACTTGGCCGTTAGTCCTTAGATCGATCGTTCGAATGAAGCCTTGCGCGCGGTGCCGGACGACGCCGTCGACACTCAGGCTTCGTCAGGGGTTCAGGATTGAACCTAGCCAGACGTGCGAACGAACGGCGGGTTCCGGCAGGCCATAAGGATGCCTCCCAGAGAACTAGGCTGCCAGCCAATAACAAAGCGGGCCTCCCGCGATTATGGATTTCGCGATGCAGCGAACCTCCGCCACCGTGCCGAGCGCTCACGCCACCATATTAAGGACAAACAGCGGTCCGTCGTGTCGGTGATTGCGTATGATTCCCTCCCTGGGCACCATGACTTTCGCTAGTTCGTTTCCGGATTGGAACGGATCCGATCAGAAGCGCTTTTTTGCGATCACAGGAGACCAGCTCACGTTGACGGTTCGCCTACCGACTGGCGGGACCGTTGACGTCGTTCGGAAGCGAGCTAAGTCTTAGTCCTTCAAGCCGAACGCGTTCGATTTCGTTGTTGTAGCAAACTGCTGTCACGTCGGGTTGTGGCATGCCTTAAGACGTCGCCCCCTGGGCACCATTGGCCTGATTACTTCAGCAGTGCGCCAAAATCGATCGCGGCACAGATTGCGCCCGCGAGGATAACCTCTAGTTCAACATCGCTGAATTTCGGCGCCGCACATGCCTCGAAGCGGTCGCGCAGTCCTTGAGAATTGTCGTTCGCGCGAAGTCGGCTGCGCTCGACGATCCCTCGACTTGCTCCATCCGCGTCGGCGGAAATGGCGCGGAGCGACGCTGGCCTGGTCCATTCTTCGTAACCAGCACGCGCAGCAGCCCGGACGGGACCAGACCGCGAGCATGCGGCGGATCGCGGACCGCTGAACCCCCGCTCATGCGCACGGCGAGCTGATCGGGTGCCGGTGAGGGGGCCAGAGGTGAATTGCTCAAACTCAAACTCAAGCGCGATGCATGCAATATTATATATTATAATCTTTCGCAATATAGACTATAATCTTTGTGCGGCCACCGAAGCCGTCGCCGTGCGGGCGATGCCGCGTTCAGTTTCCCCGCTGCGTGAGCGGCCGAGAAGCCGCCTTGCGCCAGTAATATTTTGATCAATGAGAAGGCGAGATGAAAAATACGAGAGATGCCGGCGGGCTTGCGCAGCTGATTTCTTCCCATGAGCGTATGAGCCTCGGGCACTTTCCTACCGCTCTGGAGCCGCTGAAGCGACTTGGCAAATGGCTTGGAGGACCGTCCGTCTGGGTGAAGCGGGATGACGCCAGCGGCATGGGCCAGGGCGGCAACAAGGTGCGCGCCCTCGAATTCGTGCTTCCCGAGGCGTTGGCGGCCGGCGCCGACATTCTGCTGACGTCAGGAGTCGTCCAGTCAAATTCCGTTCGCCAAGTCGCCGCGGCCGCGGCGAAGGCAGGCCTCGACTGCCATTTCGCGATGATCACCGACCGGGTGGACCGCACCGATTCGGACTACGCACAGACAGGAAACATCTTCCTTGATTACCTCTACGGCGCGACCCACGAGATCATCAGTGTCAAGGATGACCGCACCGTGGTGCTGGAGCGGATCGCGGCGCGCGTGCGCTCGGAAGGCCGCAAGCCCTACATCGTTCCCTACGGTTGCGCCAACCGGCTCGGTGGCATCGGCTACCTCAATGCCGCCGCCGAGATCGCGACGCAGGCCGAAGCGCTCGGCGTGACCGTGACCCACATTGTCCACGCCAGCGGGACCGGCGGCACCCAGGCCGGCCTCATAGCTGGTTTCGCCGCGCTCGGCCTGCCGATCGATGTCATCGGCATTGACGTCGACGCCGATCCCGCCGGCGTCAGAAACCGGGTGACGCACATCTTGCGCGAACTGGCGGACGAAGTGGACCTCGAGCCGGGACCGCTCGAAGACAAGATCATCATTGAAAGCGGCTTCTCAGCCGGCGCATACGGTCAGGCAGACGAGCGGACGGTAAACGCGATGGCCATCGCGGCGCGGCTGGAAGCCCTGACGGTCGACCCGGTCTATTCGGGTAAGGGCCTCGCCGGGCTCATCGGCCTGTCGAAAGCGGGCCGCTTCAAGCCGTCTGACAACGTCGTGTTCCTGCATACCGGCGGGACGCCGGCGATCTACGCCTACCGGTCGCTATTCGGATACGGCAGCCGCGATGATTGAAGATTCCGCCGCCAAGGAATTTCGGCCTGACAGTCACGGCTTTCTGGTCGCCCAAGGCGTCGCCGTCCTCCTTGGCATCGCGGGCGGACTGGCGGCGTTGTCCGGTTCTCCACCCACGTATCTACGGATATGCCCTTGATCAAAGACATGCGGCAGGCAAAGCCCGCGAAGCGGAAAACGCAATCGGAGCAGCCGGCGACAGCTGCGCGTACCGCAGGTCGACCAACAGGTGAAGCCAGCGAACCGTCGCACATGACCGCAAGTGCGTTTGCGACGGAGCGGCTTCGCGAGGCGATCCTGAACGGCGAACTGGAGCCGGGCGACCGGCTCCAGCAGCATTTCCTCGCCGCGAAGCTCGGGTTGAGCCACGTCCCGCTCCGGGAGGCGCTTCAGCGCCTGGAATTCGAGGGCTTCATCGCCATCAGTCCGCGCCGCGGCGCCTTCGTCGTGCCGCTCACGGCCACCGATGCGGCTGAGATTTTCGAACTTCGCGTCAATCTTGAAACCACAGCTCTGCGCGCCTCCGTAAAGCATCTCTCGCCGCAACAACGTCTTCTCGCGACCGAGATTTGTCGGCACGCTGACGGGGTGAAGGACAAGCTCGCTTACGGCGAGGTGAACTGGCAATTCCATCGTGCGCTCTACGTCGCTTGCCAGCGTCCTCGCACGTTGAACTTGATCGAGACTCTGTGGCGCAATGCCAGCCGCTATTCAATGCTGCTGCGGCACCGCGCTCCCTACTTCCGGCAATCCCAACAAGAGCATTGGGATATCCTGGAGGCGGTCGGGAAGCAGGACCCTGAGCTGGCCTGCCGTCTGCTGCGTGCACACATTGAGGCCGCCGCTGGTCGAGTCCTGAATTTGCTCCAGCCCTGATGCCTTCTGCAAAGGACCGGGGTGGCTTGAAAGTACAACCCTTGACTCCAGGGCTTTTTCGCAAGCTTGCGGTGGTGATCCGCCGTGACAAGCGGCTACATCGCGGTCTGCGCGAGACAATCCAAGCGATCAAGGGCCTGTCCGACGGATAAGCCGTGTGCAATTCACAATGTTTGAATGTTTGAATTTTCCAAATTACATTGGCCTGGCCCATTCTTCGTAACCAGCACGCGCAGCAGCTCGGACGCGGCTGCGCCAGCGCCCCTTACGGTTGCATTAACGAAATTCGTTTAAATTTTAACGTGGGGCAGTAGGCTCGAACGCGCTTCGGGCCGGAGTGGGGTTTGGGGCCGTGGATATCCTTTTCATATTGGGTGGCCTGCACGTGGCGTTAATCGTCGCGGGCTGGTCCTGTGCGAAGTCATATTTCGACAAGGGGCGGCTCCAGGGCATGGAGGAAGCCATGCGCGAGATTTCCAGGGGTATCAGCTCGCATTACGAACTCGAGGGTCAGGTCGCGCCCGAGCGCGTGGCAAAAGCCGTCAAGGCGCTCAAAGCCGCCTCCGGGAAGCGCTGGAAAAAGGGCAAGGGGGCGACCGATCCTTATCACGCGCAACTTTGGATCGTCGGCGACGCGATTGGCGAGGCATGCTGGCTGAAGGGGCATGCCGCCGGCATCAGAAGGAAGGCGCCCGCACAGGGAAAGATCCGCGTCGATCTCTCGCTGAATGAGCTATTGCAGCTCAGCTGGCTGGCGCAGCTCGGCTTTCAACACATGATGCCCAATTATCGTGGCTTCGAAATTCATCGATTCAGCGGCGAGGAAGATGCGCGGGAAGGTGCTGCAGCCGTCGGCAAGATCGAGAGCGTCATTCCGGCGAAGGAACGGCCGTTCGTCGATCTCTCGGTCCAATTCAAGAAGCGGCAGAAACTGATCTGCGATTGGTGGCAGGCCGTGCCGGATCGGCTAACCGCTTAAACCCAAGCGAAGCTTTCGCGACATCGCGAACGACACATCTCGCCGATAGATGCAACGATCGAGCGCGGCTGCTGCAATCGGGCAGACTGATCGATCAACGCCAGCAAGCGCAGCGGGATTTCCAAAGCTTTCGGTCCCGGGGAGGTCGCGAAGCCACTCCGATCTCATCGTAAATCGCGCGGCGCTCGGCGTGGACGAGCATCGAAGGTGCCGCCGGGTTGCGGTTCGTCATGCAAAAAGGGCGGGGGTGGAAAGCAAAATGCCTGCCTTAGGTTGAACTTTTGCAGACCTCCTCCATTCTATTATCGCGGCCACATAGGAGGCTTCAAATGCGCCGGATCGGCCTTATCGCAGCAGTTGCGCTTACCATGCTACCATTGGCGGGACTTGCCCAACAGACACCCGGAACCGTCAGAAGCGACCCCCCGACCGTCGGAGTCGCGCCGTCAACAACAGAGACAGGAGCGCCCCTGAGGGACGTTTCTCCGCAGGTAGGCGGGCCCTTGCTGCCAGGGTCGCAAACCGGCCTGGACAAGGTTGCCGAGGACGGTGTTTCCACAAAAACGGTCAAGGCCGTTCCCTGCGGCAAAGCCGCCAGGGAAACCGACGGCACGACCACTTGCGTGGGGATTCCGGATACGCCGGAAAGGAAGCGTCGATAGCTTCTGACGTCAGACGGCTGCTCTGTGAGCGCTGGTGGCGCGATGCCGCACTCCGCGCCCTGTTACCTCATCATTTCAGCGGCGCGCGAAAATCGATCGCGCGCAGGATCACGCCCGGCGGGTTGCCCTCCAGTTCGACATCGCTGAATTTCCGCGCCGCGCGCGCCTCGATCGCCTCGCGCAATCGCAGGAATTGTTGCTCGCGCTGGGCTGGCGGCGTTCGCGACGAGCCTTCAAGCTGGTCCATCGCGTCGGTCGAGATGGCGCAGGCTACGCTGGCCTCGTCATTCTTCATCGTAAACAGCACGACCATCCGGTTGAAGTCGTACTCCTGAAAGCTGCTTTGCGTGAGCGCCATATCTTAAGCCTCCTCGATTGAAGGACTGGCAGCCAAGGCACGATCCCGAAGACCGGTATCTGGTTTTCGGAGGAGATCGTGCCCAAGCAAGAGAACCAGACGCTGGGCCGTCAGAATTTCTTCTTTGCCGGCGCCGGATTGAGCTCGGCGATTTTCGAAAGGCAATCTTCCTGCGTGGTGTGGGGGCCGGTGACGAAGGTGCCGCTCACCTTGGTGCTGTACCATCCGGACACGACGCCGAGACGCTGCGACTCTTCGATTTTGACGTGACGTGCGGAAAGTATTTGCATGGAGATTCCTCTGAGGTGCGGTGTTGGCGTTATTGCTGAACGCAGGGAGTGGATTCGATTTGGCTGGGACGCTTGTTCATTGCAACGCGATCGCATCGGCTTGCCGCGCATCGGCAAGATCAACCGAACTGATGAAAATCATCTCGGTCGATGAATGGTGCGGCGGTGCGGCGGGGACCATGATCATGGTGGCGACGCGGCGGAAGCACGGAAACGACAGGCCTTCGATCAGCTCTTCGTCGGTCACGACCTCGTAAGCTCCCGCCTGCAGCTGGCGTTCGATGCCCTTGATCCGGAATGGATGCCTGAATGTTACGGTTTCGCGTCGCGACCTTGTCAAGCTCACCTACCTGCAGTTGGCGCGGCCCAGAGCGATTCAATCAGAATTGAATCGCTTTCGCGCTCTTTCGTCGGCTTTTTTTGCAAATCGTCCGTTCGCAGCTTCGGAACACAGCCTGGATCCGGCGCTTGAGGCGAACGCGCATCACGGTGCGCCCTTTAAGCCCGAATAGCCATGACTTTCTTTTAAGCCGAGGTGCGCGCCCGCCAGCCTTCAATGGGATAGGCCGGATCGTTGTAGCCCGGCGTCGAGGGATGGCCGCTGGTCACGAGACGGTCGATCAGGGCTTCGTCCTCGCTTGTAAAGCGATAATCCAGCGCGCGCAGGTAATCGTCCCATTGCGCCTCGGTGCGCGGGCCTGCGATCACGGCGCTGACGAACGAACTATTCAACACCCACGACACCGCGAACTGGCCGGCAGTGATTCCCTTGGCCTCGGCATGCTGGCGGATCTGCTGCGCCAATTGCAGCGATTCCGGCCGCCATTCGGTCTGCATCATCCGCGTGTCGTTGCGCCCCGCACGTGTGTCCTTGTCGGGCGGCGCATCGGGGCGGTATTTTCCGGTCAGCACGCCGCGCGCCAGCGGACTGTAGGGTACAATGCCAAGGCCGTAGAATCCGCAGGCCGGGAAGTGCTCCACTTCAGGCATGCGGTTCATCGCATTGTAATAGGGCTGGCTGACGATCGGACGGGCGATGCCGAGGTTATCGCAGATGTTGCAGATCTCGGCGACCCGCCAGGCCCGATAATTCGAGACGCCGAAATAGCGCACCTTGCCTTGGCGCATCAGCTCGCCCATCGCGCGCACGGTCTCGTCCAGCGGCGTCGAATGATCTTCCTTATGCAGATAATAGATGTCGATGTAGTCGGTGCCGAGCCGTTTCAGGCTTTCGTCGGCGGCCTGCAACATCCAGCGCCGCGACAGTCCACCGCGATTGGGATCGTCGCCCATCGCGTTGGCAAGTTTTGTCGCGAGCACCCAGTTCTGGCGGTTGTTGGAAATCGCGCGGCCGACCACCTGCTCGGAATTGCCGCTTGAATAGGTGTCCGCGGTATCGATGAAGTTGATGCCAGCCTCGCGCGCTTTCGCGACGATCCGCGTCGACGTCGCCTCGTCGGTCGGGCCGCCGAACATCATGGTGCCCAGACATATCGGCGAGATCTTGAGGCCGCTGCGGCCGAGTTGGCGGTATTGCATCGGTGGGTCCTTGGAGATTGGGCGGAAATAAAGTCAGCACCATAGCGGCTGGACGCCGTCATTGCGAGCCAACGGGTCGCGCGAATGCGCGCCCGATGACAGGTTCCGCGAAGCAATCCAGAGCAAAGAAAAAAGAGTGGATTGCTTCGTCGCTTCGCTCCTCGCAATGACGGCAAGCGTTGCTGCAACGCGATCCCTTCAATCGTTCTTCAGTATCTTAAACACCCCGCTGGCCATCGCAATACAGCGATCGCTCGCGGTCACTTCCGTGGTCGTGAAAATCAGGCTGCGGGTAGAACGGACTACGCGTGGTTTGGATAACAAGATCTCGCCGATTTTGCCGCTGTCGACAAAGTGAGTGTCCATTTGGACGGTGGCGAGCGTTGGCCGGCCCGATACGTATCGCGCCGTCATGCCGCAGGTGCGGTCCGCGAACGTCATCAACAGTCCACCCTGCACCAGGCCGCGGCGGTTATGGTGCTTGTCCTGGGCGACCAGCGCATATTCATGCTCGCCATCCACGACCCGTTGCCACAGTGGCCCGACCAGACTGAGAAACCCGCTAGTCTCAACGATGGTCCAGCCGGAGGATTTGAGTTTCTCCGTGGCCTTGTCGGTCATGTCAGGTCTTTCCAATCTCGGCCAGGCATTCAGGTCTCGTGGTTATTTCATCAATCGCTGACGTGTTGTAGTCAAGCGGGATGACCAGGCCATTTGACCATGCCACCCGGCGGAATATCGCAGAGCGCTGCGCGGCGTTTGCACGCCTGCCAGCCAGCGAACCGGTTGCTGCGCTGAAGCGGGCCGCCGTCGCCATTGCGCTTACCGAAGCCGGCGATGTGGCAGACGGAACGGCTGTGCTGTTGACCTTGCGCGCTGCGGGCCTGCGCGCCCACAGCAGTCAATGGGCGCTGCCGGGCGGACGCTGCGACGAGGGCGAGTCGCCGGCCGGGGCTGCGCTGCGTGAGCTTCACGAGGAACTCGGCCTTGAACTTGGGCCCAACGATGTCCTCGGTTTGCTCGACGATTATCCGACCCGATCCGGCTATCTCATCACGCCGGTCGTGGTGTGGGCGGCCCCGAGCGCTGCGATATCACCCAACCCCGACGAGGTTGCCTCCGTACACCGTATCGCGCTTGGCAATATCGAACAGGCTGATGCGTTCGACTTCATCGCCATTCCCGAAAGCACGCGGCGCGTGATCCGGTTTCGTCACGCCGGCCAATTCATCCACGCGCCGACGGCGGCGCTGATCTATCAGTTCCGCGAGGTGCTGGCGGGACGCGATACCCGCGTTGCCGAGCTGGAGCAGCCGGTATTTGCCTGGAAGTAAGCTGTGAATTGAGATCGTCATTGCGAGTTCGGCACCGGCCATGGGGCCGACCCTGCTGGATGAAACGTTACGGCGGCAAGATAATTCGGCGCGTTCCTCAGTTTCTTCCTAGGAGC
>Ga0137416_10001027_pt1 | contig 13857 bp, 12 predicted proteins | sample CZODoug3_1_1_16f_FD_108282 | JGI IMG/M metagenome (GOLD analysis project Ga0137416, IMG submission 108282) | Vadose zone soil fungal communities from Angelo Coast Range Reserve, California, USA - CZODoug3_1_1_16fungal (Illumina Assembly) | ecosystem: Environmental > Terrestrial > Soil > Vadose...
ACCATGAGGTGTTCGAGAGGCGCGGCTTCGCCGCGCTCCTCACCATCAGGGGTTCGAGACGCGTGCGCGCGCTCCCCAGACACAAAGCCCGGCGGCCGTTGCCGGCCACGCGGGTCGGGTCACCCGACCTGCGCATTAAAAAACCGATCTCGGGCGGGCCCGAGATCGGCGCACAATTCCGACTGTGGATTTTCTCCTACACCATCCGGGCGCGGCCGTCAAAAAAACGGGTGTCAAGATTAAAGATTGGATGCGGCGACGGATCCGGCAGATCCGCAAGCACGCATCAGCGCAGATGCGGCATCACCTCGGACGCGAACATCTCCATGTTGCGCTTGGTGAGATCGTCCGGCAGCACGCCGAACTGCAGCATGGTGACCAGGTTGGTGGCGCCGGTGGCGTCGCGCAGGCGCGAAAGCTGATCGCGCACGGTGCGCGGGCTGCCGACCACCACGGTGCCGCTCTCGATCAGCTCTTCCATGCTGTGGCGCGCCCGCGACCCCAGCGCCTTGCGCATCTTGATGGTGTTCTTCATCGAGGAGAGCGACATGTAGCCGGGCGGCAGCAGCATTTCCCACGGCACCGCGAGAAAATCGTTGAACAGCGTCTCGATTCCCGCCCTCGCCTCCTCGCGCGCCCGCTCGTCGGTGTCGGCGACGTAGACCGGCGAGGCCCAGCCGAGCTGATCGCCGCCCGCCTCGTAGCCGAACTGCCTGGCCTGCTCGCGGTACATGTTGAGATAGCGCGCCACCAGGTCGCGGCCGCTGAAGGTGACCAGGAACGGATATTTGCGTTCCGGCGCCGCCGCCCATTTGATGGTCTCGGAGGAGCCCATGGAGGGAATCCAGATCGGCGGATGCGGCTGCTGATAGGGCCGCGGCCACAGGTTCACGTAGCGAAGATTGTAATGCGTGCCCTCGAAGGCGAACGGCCCCGGCCGCGTCCAGGCGGCGACGATCAGGTCGTGCGCCTCCTGGTAGCGCTCATGGGAGAAGAACGGATTGATGCCGCTCGCGTGATACTCGTTGCCGATCCCGCGCACGAAGCCGGTGATGAGCCGCCCGCGCGACAGATTGTCGAGCATCGCGAACTCCTCGGCGATATAGACCGGATTGTTCACCAGCGGCAGCGCGCGGCCGACCACCGCGATCTTGGCTTTCTTGGTGCGCTGGATGAGGGCGCTCGCGATCAGGTTGGGCGCCGGCATCATCCCATAGGCGGTCTGATGATGCTCGTTGACCGCGATGACGTCGAAGCCCAGCTCCTCGGCATAGACGAGCTGGTCGATATAGGCGGCATATTCGTCGGCGCCTTTTTTCGGATCATAGAGGCTGTTCGGCAGCACCACCCAGGCGGCGCGGTGCTTGTGGCGCTCCGCCATGTCGAGCGGCCGGTAGGGCATCAGGTGGAAGAAGGTGAATTTCATTTCCGCCCCCCGATGAAGCCGAGGATTTTCTGCGCCGAAAGGTCCGCCTTCTCGACATGGGGCCGGTGGCCGCATTCGGGAATGATGTCGACGCGACTATCGGGGAGGCGTTCCGCCCAGGCTTTCGCATAGGCGCTCGGAAAGAGCTTGTCGTCGCGACCCCAAAGAACCAGCGTCGGGACCCGGACCCGATGCAGCCAGCGTTCGAGCGCCGGGTTGAACCAGCGCGGCTCCCAGCCGAGCTTGGTCGCCATGTAGCGGTTGGTCAACGCGATGTCGGCCTCCTGCTCCGACGGGACATGCGCCAGCTCCCGCTCGGCGAAGGCCTGGTCGTAAAACAGGTTCCTGGCATATTCCTCCGGCGACCAGATGAAGTTGTCGCCCGACAGGAGGCCTTTCACGCGCAGGCCCGCCGGCGCGATCAGGGTCAGGCTCCTGATCCGGGACGTGTTGCGCGCCGCGATCTCGGCCGCGATCCAGCCGCCGAGCGAATGGCCGACCAGATGAACGGGCGGGCCCTCCAAGGCGTCGAGAAAATCGAGGTAATACATCGCGACGTCGGCGACGTTGCGGATCCAGTCGGGATTGTCGGACAGGCCGAAGCCGGGATGCTCCGGAACCAGGAGCTGGCAGCGGCGCGCGAGCGCGTCGAAGAACGGCCCCCAGGCCGGCCACCCGCCCGCGCCGTGCAGAAAAAGCAGGGACTCGCCCTCGCCGTCGCGACAGAGACGGACGCTCACGTCGCGCACCGTATGCTTATGTTCCTGCACGGCCATCACCGGCGCTCCTCCCTGGGATGCATGTATAGCAGGACGGTTCGGCGACCGTCTCTATTCCACCTTGATGCCGCCCGCCTCGATCACCCGGGTCCAGCGCGCGATCTCGCTCTCGACCTTTTGCCGCATCTCGCCGGGACTCGATGGCGACGCCACGTTGCCGCCTTCGCTCAGGCGCTGCTGCACGTCGGGAAGCTCGAGCGCCTCCCGGATCTCCTTGTTGATGCGCGCGACGACCGGCCGCGGAGTCGCGGGCGCCATGGCCAGGCCGAGCCACGACATGAATTCGACGCCGGGCAGCGTCTCCGCGATGGTGGGCGCATCCGGCATCAGCGGGTAGCGGCCGGGCGACGAGATGGCGAGCAGGCGGAGCTGGCCGGACTGCACGCGCGGAAAACCCGACGTCGCCGCGTCGACCATGAGGTCGATGCGGCCCGACACCACGTCGGTCAGCGCCTGCGCGGTCCCGCGGTAGGACACCGGCGTCATCAGGGCGCCCGATTCGATCTCGATCCACTTGGTCAGCACGTGATAGATCGAGCCGAGCGCGTTGATCGTGTAGGTGATGCGGCCAGGCGCGGCCTTCGCCCGGTCGAGCAGGTCCTTGAACGATTTGATCGGCGAATCCGGCGCCACCGCATAGACCATCGGATAGCCGCACAGCATCGTCACGAAGGAAAATCCGTCGACCGGATCATAGGCCAGGCTTTTCCTGCGCAACGCGGCCTGCGGCGGGAAGCCGGCCGTGAGGATGCCCATCGTGTATCCGTCGGGCGCGGATTTCGCGACCGCCTGATAGGCGACCGCGCCGGCCCCCTGGGTGACGTTCTCGATCACGACCGCCGTGCCGAGCCGGTCGGCGAGCTTCTCGCCGAGGATGCGGCCGATGATATCGGGGCTGCCGCCCGGCGCCGTGCCGACGACCAGCCGTATCGGCCGCGACGGCCAGTCATCGGCGGCGGCCGGCCATACGGGCGCGATCGCGGCCGCGCCGCCCAGGCGAAGCATGGTTCGTCGGGTCACGCGCAAGGGACGGACTCCCGGTTCACGTTTCTCCTCACTCCGGCTTGATCCCGGCCTTCTCCACCAGCTCCTTCACCATCGGGATCTCGGCGGCGACGCGCGCGGCCAATTGCTCCGGCGTGCCGGCGGTTATCTCGAAGCCGGCGCGATGCGCCTGCTCGATCGCTTGCGCGCGCTCGAAGGCGGCGCGGCTCTCCTTCACCAGCAGCGCGACGATCTCGGGCGGCGTGCCGGCGGGCGCGAACAGCGCATTGAAGGTGTCGGACACGAAACCGGGAAAGCCCGACTCGATCATGGTCGGCACCTCCGGCAGCGAGAACCAGCGCTTGGCGCCGGTCACCGCGAGCGCGCGGAGCTGCCCGCCCTGGACCAGCGGCTCCGCCGCCGGCAGCGCCACCGACCCGACCTGCGTGGTCTTGGCGAGCACGGCCTGCGCGGCCGGACCGGCGCCGCGGAACGGCACGTGGACCATCTCGATGCCGGCGCGCAGCTTCAGCATCTCTCCGGTCAGATGCGACTTGGTGCCGGCGCCCGGACTGGCATAGTTGAACGTCCCCGGCTCGGCCTTGGCGCGCGCCACCAGCTCGGCGATCGAGCGGATGCCCGAATCGGGATGGACGATGAGCACGTTGGGCGCCGCCACCAGCTCGGAGATCGGCACGAAGTCCTTGAACGGATCATAGGGCAGGTTCTTGAACAGCGCGGTGTTGACCGCGATCGCGGTCGAGGTGAGCAGCAGCGTGTAGCCGTCCGGCGCCGCGCGCGCCGCCATGCCCATGCCGATATTGCCGGCGGCGCCGCCCCGATTGTCCACGATCACCTGCTGACCGAGCGATTGGCCGAGCGCGGTCGCCAGAATGCGCGCGATGATGTCGGTCGGCCCGCCCGGCGCGAAGGGCACGATCAGCGTGATCGGCCGGTCCGGATAGGCGGCGCGCGCCGGAAGTCCGGCGCCCAGGAGGGCGAGCGCGATGACGGCGAGACGCAAGGCGGTCCAAAGCATGTGATCGATTTCCCCCCCATCGAGATTTGCCGCAAACGGAAAGGCGCGAAGTGTAGATCGATCCTTGCCGGTTTGGCCACGCGTTTTGTTGCGTCACGGCCGCGCATGACCCGCAATTGAATGTTGCGCTCCGCTCGTTATCCTGCGTCGCAACGCCGGGAAAACGGCGGGAGGAAGCGCATGACATTCGCCGCACGGCTGGCCGCACTGACGTTCCTCGCCGCCCTGCTGCCAGTGGCCGCCCAGTCGCAGGCCCCCGACACCGTCCTGGTCAACGGCAAGATCGTGACGCTCGACAGCCGTTCGACGATCGCGCAAGCCATCGCGGTGCGCGACGGCAAAATTAGCGCGGTCGGACCCACCGGCGAGATCCGCGCGCTCGCCGGGCCGGCGACCCGCATGGGCGATCTCGCGGGCCGCACCGTGATTCCCGGGTGATTTCCTTGCCGGACTCGCGTTGATCTTTCCGGAAACACGCGACCGGCTGGTGGGCCCCAAGCAATTCGAAGGGCCTACTGGCTACAAAGCTGTTCTCCGCGATCGACTTCTTGTTTGCTCCACAGGGTTGTTTGTTTGCCATTTGCGCAGATCACAATCGCCTTTTGGTCGCCGGCCGAGCCAGTGATGCGCAAAGCTCCGCCGGTACTCTCGCTATCCTCAATACCCTCGCTCATGCCGGTGTCGATCAGAAACAAGAGCCCGTAGTACTGAAAGAAGCGTTCTTCCTTTCGGTTTTTTCCGTCAGGAAATTTGACGGCATTATATTGATGGCCCTGCACAAGGTGCTTCACGCCCAGCGTGGCTACATATTTGGCCAGCAATCGTTGGGGATTTGTCGAGGCCTTTCCGTCCTGGAACCAGGGCAAGCCTCCCGGTCCCTTCTTGTTCAGGCGAGCTTCGAGAATGGAGTTTTTTCCGACCAATTCTTCAGTTGCGAATCCATCTTTGGTGAAACCGGCTTCGATCGCTGCACTGAGTTGCTGCATCGTTCGATTGCCTGTGTTTCCCGCATGGCTGAAAAACCAATCGTTGACTCGTGCGGCGATCGGCAGTCCGCAAAGGAACTGACCAATGTCGCCGCTGCAATTTGCAACTTCCTCCGGATTCATGCCTGCTGCGCGCAGTTCGAAACTGAACTCGTTTGTCTTACCTCCGAGCGGAGTCGCCAGAAACTCGGCTTCGTGATTGCCCATCGTAATGATGACGCGACCCCCGTGGGTTTCGGCGTCGCTTTGGAGCGCTCGGAGCAGCATGATCACCGCGATCGAGTTGGTTCCTTTGTCAATCAAATCACCGGTGACCACCAATACCGATCTGCCGCCCGCCCATTTCACTTGGTTTGGCGAGATTGGCGCGCCATCGATAAGCTTTGCCGCTGCGAGCACCCCTGCCAATCGTTTCGGATCGCCATGCGGGTCGCCGACCGCGAAAATGTCTTCGGACGTATCCAATTGGACGATGGCCGGATACGCTGCCCAATCCCGGCTGGCTGCCGCACTATCGGCGGCACTGCCGCAGACAAAAAGCGTCAGCGCGCAACCGAAACCCCTTGAAGTGATGTTCAAGTTCATATGGCATCCTGCCTATATGTGATTGCTTTCCTCATCTTTCTCGTGGGGCGGGTTCATCGAGGAGCTTACATGCTCAGTCTCTTTGTCCCTGACCTCGATCATGCCGGCCAACCAACTGCGTAGGGCGGAGTTCAAGCGTTTTTAAGATGCCCAGGTCGCCCGCTTTGGGCACCCTCCTCCAAGTATTCTCCGCATTAGTCGAGCCGGTGAGCGCGAAGCGCGCTATGGACCGCGGCATTGCGGTTCCGTCCACTTCGGATCTTTGAGCGCAGCCGAGGACCCTGGATCGTTCGGCAGCCGCGACGACGAAGCGTCCCAACCGTCGACGACAAATCCCTGCGCTTCGAGCGTGAGTGCAAGAGACTCGAACTGCGCAAGCGGCGTGACGCATCCACCCTCCGGGCATCCCGTATATTTCACCGGAACGAACTTGATCGCGCTCTCAAGAGGTTTTTCAGTCCGAAACTGATCGGGCGCCATTGAAGCGAAGCGGAGACGAACGCCGTAATCGCCCCGAGGATCCCGCACGAGGTCGAAGATCAGCGCAGAGCCGGGGGGCATGTCGTCCGGCACAATTCCGCCTTCCGGGTTCCAGTGCGCGTTCAGGATTCCGCCGAGGGCGCCTAGCTGGGTGTCATGGCCCGAAAAGATGAAAAGGGTTTTGCTTTTGAGGTCAGGCATTCCCTGGCTGAGAACCGCCGTACGCCCCGCTTTTTGGTCGAGCATGGCAGCCAGACGCGCGAGGAGTGTTCCGGCGCGCACAAGCGGATTGTACGCGTTGCGCGCATTGACGTCATAGGCGAGTACGTGAAGCCGCATCCCGGCTTCGAGTGCGGACCGAAGCCGCTCGCTGTTGAGGCTCGTCATCTGTCCTTCCGGCCGGCACTGTGCGAACTCGAGGAACACGTCCTCCGAGTAGGCGCTCGCGGTCCCAATCGGGCCCTTCAGTCCCTCCAACAGGTCCTTGCCCCGATTAACCGCGGCAAGCGTCGTGCCGCCGTCAATCGAGCTCGCCGCGGAAACGATCGGCTGGCAGCCGCCGCTGCGGCAGCGTGTGTCGAGCAACCTTTGGAACGTTGCAAAATCGTCCGCGTGCTGCATGACACGCGACGAGTAGGGACTTCCCGCCACTGCAACAACCGCCGCTTTGGATGCAACGCCATCGACTTTGTGCAATTGCCCAAGCCGAACCGTGGCGTCGAAAATCGGATCTTTGACGCTGGCATCTTTGGCGTGGAAAACGTCAAGCGCGTCGGGCGAACCGCACAGTCCTTCGATCAGCGCATGCGCGGTGGCGAGCGTCCGCTGCGCCGTGTCCGCGTAGATGTACGAAGTTTTTCCTAGGCAATCGACCGGGAGCCCCTTGGCGCGCTGCGCCTCCCGATAGACCTTGCCCATCAGCCTCATCAAGCGGTAACCGTGGGCCGTCAGATTATCGTCTCCAACCTCGCTCCAGTCGGCCCAATCGTAGTTGGACCCGGGATGTTTGGCCGGAGGAGAAATGGCGCGAACACCGTGCCGCGTGACGATGATCGTAAAGACCGCGGTCTCTGGCTGTGCATCGGCTTGCGCCAAGGCAGGTTCGATATGCGACGCCAGGACGAACGCCAAAGCGGTTAGGATAGTTCGGCCCGCGCAGGCGGGCCGTCTTCGCCCAAGAAAGACGTTTGTGTTCATGATCGGGACCTCAGCACGAGACGCGATGAAGAGGATCGCCGACCTGACCGACCAATGTCGCATCATCGTGCCCGCGGAAGGATAGCGCGGGGATTATCGTCGGTTATTCAAACGGTTGTCAAACTGCAACTTGCAACTTTTCGCACCCCTGGTCCCGGGAGCACCTCCAAGACGAGTCCATCCCAACTGCACAAAGGCACGTGGTCCAGCAGGCGAAAGGCTTCACGTGGCCGTACGTCTTCGCGACGGAAGCCCGCAGGGCGTCGAACCCACGCTCTACGCCGAGGCGCGTGGTCGGGGCAGCGCGTGGTTCAGCTTCGACGACGATAAGCGCGGCACGATCGAGATGGCCGCCTCCTCGATCTCGCGGTGCTCACCAAGAACATCATGACGCTGCCGGCCGGGGAGATCGGCGGCATCGAGTCGATGCTCACCGTGGTGGGCGGCCGCATCGTCTATGGGACCGGGCCGTATGCGGCACTGGAAGACCGGCGGGCGCCACCATAGAATTTTTTGCGCCGACGGCACGGCGGCCAGGCCAGCGTCCCGGCCGGCCGTCGGCTGACTCGCGCCCGACAACCCGATACCTGTCCAGGGCGCCGCACGCGGCGCCATTGGACCGCACCCCGGACGCTGCGGGGTTCTCCAGGTTTGTTGTGGCAATCGCCGGTAGGATTCGGCCATAATTAGGTAACGCCTTCATGGGGGTGACATGGCGATGATGTTCGCCCGCATTATCGCGGCTATTCGAGGCGGGATTCCCTCGCTGACGGCACAACAGCCGGGGCGGTACGAGCCGCAAGTTCGCCGCGCGCGGGCGCGCTCGCCCGACCCTGCGACGCCCGACGACCCGGCCGAGCGCACGGCGCGGATCGCCGGCCTGCGCGTCAAGCGGTTGCGGCAGATCGCGGGTTTCTACGCCGACAGCGCGCACGAGGCCGTGGTCACGGTCAACGATTGCGCCTTCCTGCCCCAGGAGGAATTCGCCGCGGCGGCCGAGCTCATCGTGCGCACCGGCGGCGACCCGGCGTTGACGCGGTTCGCCACCGAGAATGCGCTGCGCAAGGCCCTGCTCAAGCGGCGGCTCAGCGAGCTCACCGACCGCGAGCGGGCGATCCTGCGCGCCAGCGACCTGCTGTGCGAGCTCGGCGAGTTCGATCGTGTCGCCGCATTGCGCATCCGGCTTCCGATCGTCTGGAACGACGGCCGTTGCCACGTCATGGCGTCCGGCTTCGAGACGGCGACGCGGCGCAATCTGCTCAAAACCGGGCTGCGGACCCTGTTCGGCGACTACGCGCTCGCGGCGCCCGATGCTTTCGACGAGCTGCGGCGCGCCTGGCGCGACGCGCTCTCGCTCGACGCGACCCTGAGCGAAGAGGAGCACCAGACGCTGGAGTCGCTTCAGTTCATCGAGCGATCCTGGCTCATTCCCGCCGAGCCGGCCACCGGGCAGCCCACGCCGGCCGCCCTCTCGCTCGGAGTCTTCGCCGGAACCGAGCGCCATCACCTCTACGACAACAGCCACGCCTTGATCACGCTTTCGCCGCCGTCGTCGGCCGGACCCCAAAGCCAGATCGCGCAGAACCTGTCCTTCCTGGTCACCGGAGCGGTGGTGATCGACGTCGACGGCAAGGCGTTTCACGCCACCGCGCGATGGCGGCAGAAAGAGGTCGGAAAGATCTTCGCCTTCGCGCCCGCGCTGGCGGATCATTCGATGCATTACAACCCGCTCGACGCGATCAGTCACGATCCCGGCGCCGCCTGGAGCGAGGCCCGTCTTCTGGCGGACCTGCTGACCGGCCGCCAGGGGCCCGACGACGAGGCGCTCGATTTCGTGGCTCCGGCGATCTACGACGTGGCGATCAACGAGCAGCCCGGGCGCCGCCACATGGGCGGCGTGCTCGCCCGCATCGCCTGCTCGCCCAACCAGCGCGAGGCCTGGGCGGCGACGCTTTCGCGCTCGCCGCACCGCGAGCTCGTCCGCCATGGCGCGGCGCTGTGCGCCCTGCCCCAGGCGACGCGCGACATCCTGGTCAAGCGAATCCTCGCGGAGCTCGCGGTCTGGCAGTCGCCGCCGATCGCCGATCTGACCGACCGCTCCGACTGGACGCCCGCCGACCTGCGCCGCCGCGCCACGCTCTACCTGTGCGTCGATGGCGGCGACATCGACCGCTACGCCGTGGTGTTGCGGACCATCATCGGGCAGACGATCGCGGCCCTCGATCGCGACAGGGCGATATCGCGCGGATCGACCGTCACGTTGTTCCTCGACGGGCTTGCCAGGCTGGGCCCGATGGGCACCGTCGAGCGCGCGGTCGATTTCGGTCCCGAATCCGGCGTGCGGCCGTGGATGTTCTTCGCGAGCAGCGCCGAGATCCGCGCCGTCTATCCGAATGCCGAGGGCATGATCGCGAACTGCGCCGCGCACTGCTACATCGAGCCCGACCGGGAGGCCGCGCAGGAGATCGCGCAGCGCCTGGGCTTCGTCAAAAGCCTGTTCGGCACCGACGAGCGGCCGCTGCTCGGCCCCGCCGACCTCGCCGGCCCGGAATTCGCCGGCAAGATCATCGCGCTGGTGCGCGGCCAGCCGCCCGCCAGGCTGGTGCTGCCGGGCGCCCACAAGGCGGGACAGCGACGCGCGCGCTAAGTGTGATGGCGGCCGCTTCAACCCGTAAACCATATCGGCGACGCCGCGGACCATCTCGCCGCAGGCGTTCGAATCCTGGTGAATCGCCGGGCGTCCTGCATTAACATGCGCGCCACACAATTTCGGGAGAGATACGCCAATGATCCTTCGCTTCCTGCCCGGCCAACTGAACGCCGTTCTGGGTGGCCTGTTGGGCGGGCTCATATTCGTCGCCGCGGCCGCCGCGCAGCAGCCCACGCAAGCGCCCAATCCGGGCCGCGACGCGGTGATGAGCAAATGTTTCCAGTGCCACACCGACTCGATGTTCCGCGACCAGCGCCAGGAGCGGCGCGCCTGGGAGGCCACCATCTACCGCATGATCGGGCGCGGCGGGCTCTACACGCCGGACGAGATCAAGCTGATGGCGGATTATCTCGCCACCGATTTCGGGCCCGGCGCGAAACCGGCCGCGGCCGCGAAATAGCGCCGCAGAGACATAACGCACAACATCCGGGGAATTTCCATGCGCGAGCTGGTCGCAAACTATCTCAATCATTCGCTCTCGCGGCGCGGTTTCGTGCGCGGCCTGACCAAGGCCGGCCTCACCGCCACGGCCGCCCAATCGGTGCTGAGCTCGGTCTCGTCGGTCGCGCTCGCGCAGAGCGCGGCGCCAGCCGCGCCCGCAGCGGCCGCACCCGCGGCAGCGGCGGCCACGGTTCCGGCAGCGGCCGCGGGTGCGGCCACCGGCGCGGTGAAATCCTTCCAGGGCACCGGCGGCGCCTGCTTCGCCGAGCAGCTGATCGCCTCCGGCGTCAAATACGTGTTCGGCAATTCGGCGAGCGAGGACGCGCAGTTCTACGAGGCGCTGGTCGATCGGCCGCAGCTCAAATACATCCTCACCCCGCACGAGGGGCCGGGCGCCGCGATGGCGGCGGGTTACGTCAAGGCGTCGGGCGAGCCCACCATCGTGATGCAGGCGGCCGTGGTCGGCATGGCGAACGCCATCGGCCAGATGTTCAACGCCTTCAAGGAGCAGACGCCGCTCGTGGTCTACTCCTACCGCACCGACCAGTCGCGGCGCGCCGGCCGCGACGGCTTCGAGGAGGTCGCCAACCAGGAGCAGATCGTCCAGCCGATCACCAAATACACCTGGCTCGCGCGCCGGCCCGACATGATCCCGGAGACCGTGCGGCGCGCCTTCAAGGCGGCATGGACGCCGCCGCACGGCCCGTCCTACATCTCGTGGCATTCCGACTACAACGACGAGCGGGCGCGCACCGAGATCATTTCGCAGGATCAATTCGATCCGCGCATGCGGGTGCGGCCGAATCCGGACGAGATCGAGCGCGCCGCGAAGCTCCTGGTCGAGGCCAAGATGCCGCTGCTGATCGTCGGCGACGAGGTCTACAAGGCCAAGGCCGCCGCAAAGGCGATCAAGCTCGCCGAGATGCTCGGCATGCCGGTCACGCAGGTGCGCCAGCTCTATGCCAATTTCCCCGAGACCCACCCGTTGTGGGTCGGCAACGTGCCGGCCGGAACGCTCCGCTCGCTGACCTACCCGATGAATGCGGACGTCATCATCAATGTCGGCAACAAGTTCCAGCACAACAGTCCGGCGCCGATCGTGCCGCGCGGCCCGGCCTTCATCGACATGCGCATCGACGCCGCCAGCATGGGCACCGTCATGCTCACCGAGGTGCCGCTGGTCGCCGACGTGGGCCTCGGTCTCGACGATCTGATCGCGGCCGTGGCGCAGCTCATGACCCCGGCGCTCAAGCAGAAGGCGGCCGAGCGCGCCGCGGACGTGCGCCGCTTCGCCGAGAATGCAAAAAAGCTGCGCGCGCTCGTGTCCAACAATCCGGATTGGGACCAGAGCCCGCTGATCGCCGACCGCGTCACCTGGGAAATCGCGAACTTCGCCGATCCCGACGCCATCATCGTCAATGAGGCCGGGGCGGTCGCGATGCACTCTTTCGATTTCAATCCGCTGGGCGGGCGCGAGCTGTTCTATTATTACGGCGCGCATCTCGGCTCGGGAGTCGGCACCGCGGCGGGCGTCAAGCTGGCGCGCCCGAACCAGCAGGTGATCTGCATGGTGGGCGACGGCTCGTTCATCTTCGGGCCGACCGCGCTGTGGAACATGGCCCGGCTCGAGCTGCCGGTGATCACCGTGGTCTACAACAACCATGCCTATTCGGGTCCCCATAGCCGGGTGGTCTCGAACGTGCCCGGCGGCCGCATGGTGCAGACCGGCCAGTTCGTGCACGACTATCTGGGCAACCCCGACATGAACATGGCCGACATCGCGCGCGGCTTCGGGGTGGCGGGCGAGGTGGTCGAAAGCCCGGCGCAGCTGCGCGAGGCGCTGACGCGCGCGCGCCGGCAGACGGTCGAGGGCAAGCCCTATCTGCTCGACGTGCAGGTCGCGCGCAAAGGCGTCGGCTGGGCCGACAAGCCCTGGACGCCGCCGCTCCGTATCGCCGAGATGCGGCAGAAGAAGGTGTGATGGCACGCGCCCTCCCGGTCATTGCGAGCGACCCGCCTACGCTCGCCACGCGAGCTACGTCGGGTTTCAAGTCCGCCGAAGCGCAGAGCGCGAAGGCGGAAGCGAAGCAATCTCCGGTCACGATCTCTGCGGCCGAGATTGCTTCGGCATGCTTCGCATGCCTCGCAATGACAGCGTTGATTTTCTCTCCGTCCCTCCCCGCCCGCGCGGCGGATGGCGACGCCGAGCAAGGCCGCGACACCTATGGCGAGCTGTGCGCGACCTGCCACGGACGCGACATGGTCAACCCCGGGGCGTTGAGCTTCGATTTGCGCAAATTTCCCAAGGACGATTTCGAGCGCTTCAAGGGTTCGGTGCTCGACGGCAAGGGCCGCGCCATGCCGGCCTGGCGCGACAAGCTCAGCGACGAGGATGTCGCCGGCCTTTGGGCCTATGTACGCAGCGGCGGGTAGCCGCCGTCTTGCGGCATTGCGCAGGGGATAGGTCGCGCCCGGTGGTGGCCAGGGGGCCCTGTCTCAACTAGATTTGCGCCCAAGCCGGCAGCCCAGAAGCCCGGCGCGATCTGCTCCGGGGGAGGAAACCAAGATGCCCACGACCGTCAATGCCGGCGCACGCCTCGACCGGCTGCCGATCTCATCGTTCCATTACCGCATCTTCTGGCTGATCGGCGCCGGCATGTTCTTCGACGGCTATGACCTCTACGTCGCGAGCGGCGTGCTGGCCGGGACCGTCCAGACAAAATTCGCCACCCCGCCGCAGGTCTTCCAGTTCATCTCGTGGACCTTCGTCGGCATGACGATCGGCTCGCTGGTCACGGGCTTCGTCGGCGACCGCTACGGCCGCCGTTTCACCTACCAGGTCAATCTCCTGATCTTCGGGCTGGCCTCGTTCGCGGCGGCGCTGGCGCAGGACATGACCCAGTTGATCGTCTGCCGCTTCGTGCAGGGGCTCGGGCTCGGCGCCGAGATCGTGGTCGGCTATTCGACCCTGACCGAATTCGTGCCGCCGAAGACGCGCGGGCGCTGGCTCGCCTTCATGGCGTTCCTCACGGTTTGCGGCTTCCCGGTGACGTCGCTGCTGTCCTATCTCATCATTCCGACCTGGGGCTGGCGCCCGATGTTCGTCATCGCCGGCGTCGGTTCCTTGATCGTGTGGTATCTGCGCAAGAAGCTGCCGGAATCCCCGCGCTGGCTCGAGGCGCAGGGGCGCATCGCCGAGGCCGACACGCTCATGGCCGAGATCGAGAAGG